>ERZ840096.385-NODE-385-length-68366-cov-8.953214_pt1 | contig 68366 bp, 66 predicted proteins | sample MGYA00519878_ERZ840096 | MGnify/ENA primary metagenome ERZ840096 (study PRJEB31850, sample SAMEA3708865) | human gut metagenome | biome: human gut; feature: human-associated habitat; material: faeces | place: China | collected 2014 ...
GAGCCGTTCACCCAGAGTATTTCGGGCGGCACTTCGTAAGTGTCCGTCACCTTTAAATGAATGGTTTTCCAAAGGGCTGCGAAATCCTCTTTCTGCATGGTAACACCCTGCCCGGCTTCTTCTTTCCTCTTATTTTCCATAGTTACGGATTTTCCGGTTTGCGCTCTTGGCGATGGCGAGTGCCGCCTCGTCCTTGTCGTTCACCCTTTTTGCAAGGTTTTCCGCCCACGTGAGAAGCTCTTTCCGTGAGAAAAGCAATTTGTTCCCGTATTTGCGGAACGGCACTTCCTTTTTTGCGGTCAGCTTGTAGAGCCGTGCCTTTGAAATCAGAAAACCGTGTCGTTCCAGCACCTCTACCGCCACATCGGGCGTGAGGTTGTCGGGTTCGTTCCTCGGCTGGGTGAATCCTGCCAATGACTGGGAAACGGTTTCGCTCACGATAGCCCGGAGTTCTTCGGGCGTTGTCAGAATAATGTTCGTCATATTTTCTTCCTTTTTTAGTTATTACTTGGCTACCGTCATAGCCGTTGCAACCGGTTGATGCCGCAAAGGAAGAATAAAAGAAACCGATTATTCAATTACTAATCACTTGACACAGACCGGACAACTTGGGACAATGCAGGACATCCGGCAAGATTGGAGCGGGATAAAAAAAGGGACAAACGATGTATTGGTGATTTTGTCCTTCCAACACACCGTTTGTCCTATGTATGTTAAGTGATTATGCGAATGCCGCTATTTCACATCCTTTAACCTTTCAAGTTGGGAAACGACTTCTTTTATTACGAAATATTTGTTTCCCGACAGCCCTATGTCCGAACGGGATATGAAACCGAGTTCCTCCCACCGGGCTACGGTCTGCCTGCTCACGCCCGCCATTTTCGCCAATGTCTTTTGGTCTATCAGTTCCCTGCCCTCGAATACGGGGTACTTGTATTTACGGGTGGCATGGCTGAACCTTATTTTCTCTATCGCCTTGTCCACGTCTTTAACAGTAGGGGGAATATATGATTTCACTTGCAGTACGGCTTCTTCTATTTCGTAGCCTGCGTATTCGGGATTCTGCGCCAGTTCCCCGTAAATGGCACTGAAACATTCAAGGTGTCTAATCTTCACCGTCTTGGTTTTCTTGTTCGGCATGGCTCAATCGAATTTGGTTAATAACTGCGCATTCCTTATCCGCTCCTCCTGCTCGAAACTGGCGAGGTAGTTCTCCGTGATGGCAAGGCTTGAATGCCCCAAACTCTCGGATATGTAAGCGATGTTCGTTCCGCTGCGTTTTAAGACAGTCGCATAGGAATGCCGGGCGGAATAGGTCGTGAAACGTGGGACACCGACAGCTTGGGCTATTTTAGCCAAAGCGATGTTGCAACGGTGCGTTACCCGTCTGACAATATTGGAAATGACAAATTCGTCCTCCGTTTCTCTGGCGTACTTGAACAGGAAAGTATCGGGTTTCCCATCGTCAGGGTTTCCCCACCGTTTTATAATATCCCGCATTTCGGGAGTGAGTACCGCCCTTATTTCCCGTATATGGTTGGACGTGTGCGATGTCTTGGAGCGTACAAAGCAGATTTCACCGTCCACGATGTTCCCATACCGCAAGAAAAGCATATCCCTGAAATTGATACCGTTGCACAGGTAGGAGAAAAACCAAAAATCCCGGTACTTCTCAACGGTCTTGCTGCCCTTGTATGTCACGACTTTTTTTATCTGTTCCATCGTCAAGGCTAACTTTCGGCTGTTGCCGCTCGGAATCTCGTACTTCCCCCTGCCGAACGGGTATTGGGCTTCTCTTAAAATCCCGTTGCGTCTTGCGTCATTCACCACGCATTTAAGGGCTTTCATATAGAAATTTATGGTGGTGACGGTCTTGCCCTCGTTCCGCAGGAACTTGTCAAGGCGTGACAGCCAGTCCGCAGAAACCGCAGAGAACGGCACGCTGCCGCCTGCGAACCGTTCTATGCTTTTCAACGTGCTGCGGTAGTTATAATAGGAATTTACCTGCCCGTTGAGTTTGAATGCGTCTATTTTCCCCTGTATGGCTGTGTTAAGGGTTGTACCCGTACACCTGCCCAACCTCATGCTGAGCGCATCGAAACAGAAGTCCCCACGTTCCGCAAGGGCTTCCACTTGGCTTTTTATGATGGAGAAACTGTTTTCCACGCTTGCCCGTATCTCAATCAGTCTGCGGCTCTTGCTTTCGGCAAGGATTTCCCAGTCCTCTTTGGACAATTCCTTTCCGGTGGAATAATATTTCTGCTTGCGGTTGTGTATCACTTGTATCTTGACAGGGAACAGACCGCTTTTCTTCGCCCTACGTGCATCCAGTACCGATAGTACGGATATGCCATCTTTTGAATACTTGAACATAGGCTGCCTTGTTTATTGTTATACGTCTATTTTGTACATACGATTTGCATACAAAAATAGAGATTATCGGAAAAAACAGCAAATCAAAAGCCAAATCATTTTCCTAATAATCTCTAAATATCAGTTATTTATATACAAACTCAAACAATATAAAAATGGTAAAAATATAGGGTATTATTACGGTTGGTGATGATTCCCTTGCGCATGGGCAGGTCACTGATGTCCAGATGAAGCGGTACGCCGCTCTGCCTGTCCGTCATACGGATACCGAACGGGCTGGGCGAACTGCGGTAATTCGTTTCCGAAGCAAACAGGCAGACAGCCTGTTCCAGAAAGGTATAGAAACTTTCCTCAGCCGGAAAATCGCCCGCATTGCCTGGAATACCAGACCAGTACAGCACCGGAGTATCTATCGTGTTGTAATGGGGTACGCATCCCATCAGGGCAAGCTGGCTGCCGGTATCGTTCTTGATACGCCTGAGCTCTTCCTCGTCTTCCGCCCAGGCCAGCACGTTACAGTGGCACCGTACCGGAACAAGCCCTTTCGTATGCGCCTCGTCCAGATACATTTCTGCCCATTCATAGTTCACGGCATTGCTGCGGCTGTATTTCGACAGGGACAGCATATTGCGTGAAGTCTTTTCCATGCGTTGCAGGATTTCCTGCGCGTCATCGATAAACACGTACTGCGAATAGACATGGTTGCATGAAAGCAGAAGTCCTACCGGAGCCGCAAACGAAAGACGGCAGTCGCTACTGTCCGTGGACAAGCGCTCATAGCGCATGTCCGTGCCCACACTGCCTGGAAGGTCTTCCGTATCGGAAAGCACATGCAGGCAAAGACGTTTGTCACCGATGCGCATACGTTCCGGATCAAGACAGATGTCCTGTAACACGGGGTGCGTGTCCTCCATACCGAGAGTCAGGTATCTTTCAATCAGACCGGGACATTCTTCCGTTCCGACCACCTCTTCCGTTCTGAGACGCTTCATCCTGACATGCCCCGAATCGTTCATGATACGCTCGAACTGCTCCACCGCTTCCAGAAATTTCACGACCGAATCCCAGTCCGTGATTTCCTTGGGAAGGATATAGCCACGGCACAGGGTACTGAAATCACTGCGACGGCGGGCACGTTCGCGTGTGGTCTTTGTCAGATACAGGAAGCAGCGGTGCCTGAGATACGGGCGTTCGTTGAAATGACGCTCATAGCTGCGGGACAGGAAACTTTCCGTCCCGTCTCCTTCGCTCCGGTAGTTTTCCTTGACGAACCAGTCCTGCTTGTATACGACCGAATAATTGGGAAGCACCTTCATGGCCTTTACCCAGGTACCGTGAATGGCTTCATATTCCGCCGCCGTCACCGTGTACAGTTCAGGCAGCTCGACCTCGAAGGCTACCGTAATGTCCGCATCCTTGCTTACGATGCAGTTGTTTTCCACGGCCAGGATCGGGAATCTGTCTTCCAGATCACAGGCCTTCAATACACTTCTCATTTCTTTCTCTTCTTTTTGGTTAATGCTCTGAATATTCTGCGACGGGCTGACAGATAGCGCGGATGGCGTTTCTCGGCCAGCATCTTCATCAGCCCGTGCTCACCGTAGCGGGCATTCATGCGGAAGGTCAGCCATACGGCCAGGGTACCGGATACTGCTCCGAAAGACAGGCATACCAGCTGGCTGACACCGGCCATATACAGGACAACCACCGCAAGAAAGACCGATACAAGACCTCCGGCAAAAAAGAACAGGTACTGTGATTTCAAGCCCTTGAACTCAATCGGACGGCCTGCTCCTTTGTTGATACGGTAATCCATGGCTTACAGGAAGAAGGAACGGAGAATGGTGGCGGCCACAATCAGGAAGATGCAGGCGAAGAACCAGCTTGCCGCAGTCTTGGACGTATCCGGGTCGCCGCTGCTGAACTTGCCATACGTCTTGATACCGCCGACCAGACCGAGTACGGCTCCGATGGCATAACACAATTTGGTGGCCGGATCGAAATACGAGGTCATAAGGCTGGTAGCCTCATTGATGCCGGCAAGACCCTGTCCCTGTGCAAAGGCACCTGCCGCTGCCAGCACACACAATACTGAAAATAGGATTCTTCTCTTCATTGTCGAATCATTTTGGGGTTTGACATAAATGTTGAATTCGACTGCAAATATATAAGGCTTAAACTGCTGTGATACAACACCATCATCAGGTGTCACCAGATGTCATCAGATGTCATTCAGGAAGCCTTACAGACATAAAAAAAGCATCCCGAAAAGATTTCCGGGATGCCTGAATATATCGGTGTCAGATATATTTCCGCCAGTTGTCAGACGGTTCATTCCCATCCTTTACTTTAAACGGTTTGGGATTGCCGTCCTCGTCAAGATACCTGTCTATCAGTTCCTCTACAATCGCGGAATTCTCCATATTGGAAAGGAACACATCAATCAGGCTGGTCTGCCTGATGGAGAACAGGACACGGGCTGCCTGCATGGCCTTCTCATGGTCGGCTTCATCCTGATGTGTCAGATATTCGCCGAGTACTTCCATGTCCCTGCTGGACAGAACAGGTGATACGGATTCCACTTCGGGAGACTCCGCATCAAGGTCTTCCTGGACTTCCTGCAGGAGTTTCATCTTATCCAGCTGAAGGTTGCATTCCACATCTTCCTGCTGCACATCCTCCTCTTCACCGATAAAATTCCTTTCAAGTGGCTGGCTCATGAAGGGAGCGGCAGTCTTTCCGGCATTCTCGTCCAGATAGACATAACGGGTACTTCCCATCACTTCTGCATCTGAAACCGCAGATTCCGTTCCAGCAGCTTCTTTCTTTTCCTTCTTCACGCAAGGTTTCCCATAAAGCAGGGTACAAATAGTTTCGATACGCCTTCTCCAGCCATACACGCTGTACAGCAAATAGCCTATACAGACAATCCGTACACAGAAGTATATCAGTTCTTCCATAAAGAATCCTTATAGAGAAAACATTCAAGTTCATTCTTCAGCAATTCTCCGTGGCGTTTCAAGTGTTCCTCCACGATATTGCTCACATAGACTGAAACACTCATGCCGGGAGCCATAAACGGAATAAGGCGGCTTGCCTTGTTGTACAAACCGCAACGGATACGAATCTGGCGTCCTTTCCCGACTGGAGCGTCGTTCAGATACACACGGTTATATTCGGGAAAGCTGTTCGCTATTCCTATTTTCTCATTCAACTCTCTGACCTGTCTTTTCAGTGAACAAATCTTATTGGACAGTACATAAACGCAACATAACAGCAGGCCGCAAACCAATACGGCAACAGTCAATACAATCCACATCATTTTCAGAATGTTTTTGGGGTTTTTCGGCGAAACAGCTCGCCAAGCTCTTCACTGTAAGTCTCAAGATGGTGTGCCAGCACATTATCCAAAAAAGCGGGCACACTCATGTCATCACTCAGAAGGGGAAGGATACGGGCCAGCCTGCAATACATGTCATAGCTGATATAGGTCTGCTTTCTGTGTACGGACTTCTTTCTGTCCAGAAACAGTTCCTTGTACATTTCCACCTTCTCTTCCAGTCCGGGATCGGCGCGAATCGTCTTGCGGGACTTTTCCTGTCCCTGTGTCTTTACTTCCGGCACATTTTTTCCCTTTTCTGTGACAGGAAGAACATTCTCGCCGACATCTGTTCCAGATTTACCACAGGAAATGGATTCACTGGCCATCATGTCCTTCAAGGCATCCTCGTCCACCTTGAATATCTCTCTTTTCTTTGCCATAGCCATTATCCCGGAAATATGATACGTTCCATCTCCTGGGCAAAAGCCTCAAGACGGCTGTCTTTCAGTAGTGATTCGGAAGGAGGAAGAAGGGTGCAGCGGAAATGCTGCCTGGAAGAAGGTGTCATTTCCTTGTTGAAGCGTTCAAGATCCGGAAGTACGGTTTCAAAGACCTTCAACCCCATACGGAGCACTATTGCATTATACATTACATACAGTTCTTTTGAAGTACGGCTGTCCATACGGTTCCAGAATAAACGTATGTCCTTCAGGGGAGCTTCCGGATGCTGTCCGATAAAATCCTGAACAGTCGATACAAAGGAAAGGCTGCTCTGCATGACCATACGGTCTTTTACAATGGGAGTGAAAATGAAATCCATGTTCATGACGGACTCAAATACACCACGGGAGTTCACCGTTCCGGGAAGATCGAAGAATATCAGGTCATAGTCGCCTTCCAGTTTGCCGGGAATCTCTGCAGCTGCCTCCGGAGTAGAAGTAACGATCGGATAGGCCTTACGGGAACAGTCTTCAAACTGACGGCAGAAAAGTCGCTGGTGATACTCGCTTTTTTCAAGGTTCTTCAAATCCCTTCCCCTTAGTTTTTCCAGACTGAACTGGGGATAGTCACAGTCAACGACAGCAACTTTCAGACCTTTTACATAATTAAAATAACTGGCAAGAACCGCTGTTACCGTGGACTTGCCCACACCGCCTTTCTGATTGCTGAAGGCGACAAGAATCGGACGTTTGTTCATACCTTTTGTTTTTGGGGTTAATATTCACTTTTTCTTTCACTAATCTTATAATGGCATTACGCTATTGTGATACTATTGTTGCCATGTTATTATGTCATTATGTTATTACAATACTATGTTGCCATGTTATTATGTCATTATGTTATTGCAATACTATGTTGCCATGTTATTATGTCCTTATGTTATTGCAATATTATGTTGCCATGTTATTATGTCATTATATTATTGTAATACTATGTTGCCATGTTATTATGTCATTATGTTATTGCAATACTATGTTGCCATGTTATTATGTCCTTATGTTATTACAATATTATGTTGCCATGTTATTATGTCATTATGTTATTGCAATACTATGTTGTTATGTTATTATGTCATTATGTTATTATGTTATTGCAATATTGCACGCTTAAATCGCGTCAAAAATAAGGTCTTTCAAGCATACAGGTAATATGTAGCCTGCACCATGACATCAGATGTCATCAGGCGTCATTATATGTCATACAATCCGCTATTTCACAACTGTTTACACGGTCATAATTTTGCAAAGTCAGAACCGATGAACGGCTTGGAACATCTTCCGACGGACAGCAGCACGCCGCTCACGTCGCGCAGCAATCCGCCGGAGGTGGATTCTCTGTTCAAACGAACAGAGCAAGTTGTGTCTTTGTCCGACAGAAAGTATTCTGCCCGACAAAGACCAACTTGCCCTCCCTCACGGTCGGGGGATTTTCCTCCAAAGTCGGAAAATCTGACGGAGAAAGCAAAACAACCCAAAAGCAGAAAAGCATGGAGAAAAAACAGGCTAAAAGGACAGGCAGAAAACTGAAAACAGATCCGGCGGACTACAAGTACAGTTTCCGCCTGAACGCACAGGAGAAAAGCAGATTTGAGAAACTGTTTCTGGAATCCGGAGCAAGGGACAGGACAATCTTTATTAAGAAATCAATCTTTTCAGAACAACTGAAGGTAATCAAGGTGGATAAGGTTTCCATGGACTATTACATCCGGCTCGGGGAATTTTACAGACAATTCCAGGCAATAGGCAACAATTACAATCAGGTCGTAAGGGCAGTACAGAAAAATTTCGGGGAAAAAAGGGCGATGTCCCTGCTTTACAAACTTGAAAAGGCTACCCTGGAACTGATACTGCTCAACAAACAGATTATGGCCTTAACTAAAGAATATGAAAAGAAATGGTTGCAAAGATAAGTCACGGGGCAAGCCTTTACGGAGCACTGTCCTATAACCATGAAAAGGTTTTTCAAGGGATGGCGGAAATCCTGTCAGGACATCGGATGATTTCCGACCGCCCGGGACTGCCGAGCGAGGACATGCGTCTGGCTCTCCTTTCATTTGAGAACCATATGACGGCAAACAGGAGAACAGACAAGCCGGTCCTGCATATCGCCCTCAGTCCGGCACCGGAAGACAGGCTGGACAATGACAGGCTGGCGGAACTGGCAGAGAAATACATGCAGAAAATGGGTTATGGTGACCAGCCGTTCATCGTGTACAGACATGGCGATACCTGCAACACGCACGTACATATCGTGAGTGTATGCATTGACGATGAAGGAAGGAAAATCAATGACTCCTATGAACACCGCCGTTCCATGACAGCCTGCCGGGAACTGGAACAGGAATTCGGACTGCGTAACAGTGCGGATACGGAAAGACGGAATCCGAAAGCGGAACTGAAAAAGGTAGATGCCTTACAGGGGGATATACGCCATCAGATAGGAAACACACTGAAGGCCGTTCTGGAGAGCTACCGTTTCCAGACTTTCGGAGAGTATTCCGCACTGCTTTCCACACTGAACATTGAAGCCCGACAGGTTCGGGGCGATTACATGGGAACACCCTATACGGGTATCATCTATTCGGCTACAGATGATAGTGGGAAAGTGGTCAGCCCTCCAATAAAAAGTGCAAGGTTCGGCAAGCGTTTCGGAAATACGGGACTGTCCGAACGTATGTTACGGCATACACAGGACTTCAAGGAAGGCAGATGGTCTCCGGTCATATCCGGCAAGGTAGTATGGGCCATGCGTAACGCAAAATCGGAACAGGAATTCAGGGAACTGCTGAAACAGGAGCACATTGATGTGGTATTCCGAAGGAACGATACCGGACGTATCTATGGCGTCACATTCATAGACCATGAACGGCGTAAGGCGTTCAACGGTTCACGTATGGGAAAGGAGTTTTCCGCCAACGTATTCAACGGCCTTGTCAACTGGTGGGAAGGAATACCCTGGCAGGACAGACAACAGTCCGGTCCGGAGGAACTTTGGAAACGGTACGGTCACCGTATGGAAGAAAACAGTGCGCTTGAACAGGCGGCAGGCATCTTCTCCTTTGAGGCAAATCCGGCAGTCGATTACGAGGAAGAAGCGTTCCGTCGCCGCATGAAACGGAAAAAGAAACCGCAGAAGCGCAAATCACGTGGTATCTGATCAATCAAAATGAGTCAATAACAGGGGGAACAACGGATTCCCCCACAATCATCTACATCATTATGCAACAGGAAGACGATTTGAGAGCCCTTGCCAAGATTATGGAATTCGGCAGGGCAGTCAGTATTTTTATTCTGGTAGTCCACGTTTATGTGTACTGCTATCCCAGTATGAGCGCCTGGCATCTGAATCTGGATGTCATAGACCGGATACTGATGAACTTTGACAGGACAACCGGTATATTCGGTTGTATCCTATGGACAAAACTGATGGCGGTTCTTCTGCTGGCCATATCCTGTATGGGTACCATCGGAGTCAAGGGTGAGAAAATAACCTGGCAGCGTATATGGGCGGTACTTACTGCCGGGGCGGTTCTATTTTTCATGAACTGTTGGCTGCTTGACCTGCCTTTTCCACACGAAGCGATTACTGCCCTGTATGTGGTGACACTTGCAGCCGGTTATCTATGCCTGCTCATGGCAGGACTGTGGATCAGCAGGCTTTACAGGCATACCCTGATGGAGGATGTGTTCAATATGGAAAACGAATCCTTCATGCAGGAGACAAGGCTGATGGAGAATGAATATTCGGTCAATCTGCCCACCAGATTCCAGTATGGCGGCAAGCTCAACAACGGCTGGATCAACGTGGTCAACCCTTTCCGTGCGACCATCGTATTGGGAACACCGGGTTCCGGTAAATCATACGCTGTGGTGAACAACTACATCAAACAGATGATTTCCAAGGGCTTCAGTGTCTATATCTATGATTATAAATTCGATGACCTTTCCACCATTGCATACAATACCTTGTTGCACAATATGGACAAATACAAGGTAAAGCCGCATTTCTACGTCATCAACTTCGATGATCCGCACCGTTCACACCGCTGCAATCCCATCAATCCAGAGTTCATGACGGACATCTCTGACGCATACGAAGCAAGCTATACCATTATGCTCAACTTAAACCGCACCTGGATTGAAAAGCAGGGTGATTTCTTTGTAGAGTCTCCGATTATCCTGCTGGCAGCCATTATATGGTATCTCAAAATATTCAAAGGCGGTATCTACTGCACGTTCCCTCATGCCGTGGAACTGCTGAACAAACCTTACTCAGATTTGTTTACCATATTGACTTCCTATCCGGAACTGGAGAACTACCTTTCCCCTTTCATGGATGCCTGGAAAGGTGGGGCTCAGGATCAGCTCCAGGGCCAGATAGCTTCAGCGAAAATTCCGCTTACCCGAATGATTTCTCCACAGCTGTACTGGGTCATGACAGGCAATGATTTTTCTCTGGACATCAATAATCCGAAGGAGCCTAAAATCCTTTGTGTAGGCAATAATCCGGACCGGCAGAACATCTATTCCGCTGCGCTCGGACTGTATAATTCCAGAATCGTCAAACTGATAAACAAGAAAGGGCAGCTTAAAAGCACGGTCATTATAGATGAGCTCCCTACCATCTATTTCCGAGGACTGGACAACCTGATTGCAACGGCACGTTCCAACAAAGTGGCGGTCTGTCTGGGATTTCAGGACTTCAGCCAGCTTAACCGTGACTACGGTGAAAAGGAAAGCAAGGTGATTCAAAATACAGTCGGCAACATATTCAGCGGTCAGGTGGTAGGTGAAACGGCCAAGACACTTTCCGAACGTTTCGGTAAGATTCTGCAAAAACGGCAGTCCATATCCATCAACCGTCAGGATGTCTCCACATCGATCAACACCCAACTGGATTCCCTGATTCCTGCATCCAAGATTTCCAACCTCTCACAGGGGACGTTTGTCGGTTCCGTATCTGACAATTTCGGGGAGAAAATCGACCAGAAGATTTTCCATGCGGAAATTATCGTGGACCATGCCAAAGTAAGTGCGGAAGAAAAGGCTTACAAAAAAATCCCGGTTATCAACACGTTCAAAGACAGTGAAGGAAATGACATCATGCTCCAGCAGATACAGCGCAACTACGACCAGATAAAGGCGGATGCCCAGGTCATCATCAACGATGAAATGGAACGTATCAAGAATGACCCGGAACTATGTGAACGGCTGGGAATAGAAAGTGCAGAAGAGGAGAAAAGAAAAGCTGAATAGATACAGAATGACAAATAAGTCCTGAATCAGTTTGATTTTCAGGGAACATTCCCTATCTTTGAATTTGAAATAGAACATAACGACGGATTACGGGATGTTTTCCGTTGATTATATACATAAGTCGCAAGATGCCCTAAACAGAAATCTGGTAAATTTCAAAAATTACAAAGGCCATTGCGTGAGGCTTATGCTATATCTTATAGCGTGAGCCCATGCGAGTTTTTGTAATGGGTTTTACCAGAACCCCTGTTTAGAACTATGCATGGGTTTCATGCTTTTTTTATAAACAAGAGGTATGGCAAAAATACAAGTCATCATGCCCATCACACTGAATGGGTTTCTACCGGATGAAAATGAAAAGCTGATGGAATGGCTCAGGACAGATCGTAACGGCTTCCCATATTGGGAAAACCGGGCGGTATTCAACATGTATCCTTATTATGGAATGCTTGATCTGATGGATGCCAAGGAAAGACACGGAAACGACTGCACCTATTTCATGAAGGTGGAGAATCAGAAGAGTGCGGATTATGTAAGTGGAGTTTTTCTATACAAGCTCGCAGATGAAGTGGTCATATACTTACTTCCAATATCATACAAAAGTGGGATAAACATTACGGGAAGAATTCAGCCTGGACAATGGGTACTGCATGAGTCCAAAACATTCCGCAACAATGTATGCAGACTGATATACCGCCTTAAAAAATAAAAAAAATTATTTCAGACCGACTTTCTTCATTTTCTTATAAAGAGCTGTACGGCTACAACCCAGTTCAATAGCTGTCTGGCTAACATTGCCGTGATTTTTTTCCAGCATATTTCGTATCCTTTCCCTTTCCTGAATGATATAAATTTCCGGATTACTACCACAAACCACATTATCCAATCCCAAATCACATACATCCAACAATACGTTATCTGCAACAATGACCGCACGTTTGACTTTTGCGCTCAGTTCCCGCACATTACCAGGCCAGTCATACCCCAACATACATGCTTTCGCTTCTTCTGTAAAGCCTTCATTCTTAACATGTATTCTATAGGAATGTTCTTTTCTGAAAAATTCAGCAAGAGGAAGAATGTCGTCCTTGCACTCCTTTAACGGTGGCTGTAAAATTTCCAGTTCAGCAAGACGGTAATAAAGGTCCTCACGAAAACGCCCCTCTTCTACAGCTTTTTTCATATTTTCATTGGTAGCTGAAATTATACGCACATTCGTACGCTTTACTTTGTCACTTCCTACAGGATTAAACTCCTTTTCCTGAAGAACACGAAGAAGAAGAATCTGCATGGAATAAGGCATATTGCCGACTTCATCCAGAAATAAGGTTCCTCCATTAGCGGTTTCAAAATGCCCTTTCCTATCAGCAACAGCTCCGGTAAAAGCTCCTTTGACTGCACCGAAAAATTCAGAAGCCTGCAAATCGTTAGGTATGCTTCCACAATTGACGGCAACAAAGGGTTTATCACGTCTGTCACTATAACGGTGTATCATCTGGGCTATCACTTCCTTACCGCTGCCACTCGGACCGAGTATCATAACTGAAAGGTCGGATGGTGCCACACGACGGGCAAAAGAAGCAGCTTTCCGTGCAGCTTCGCTGGTACGTTCTACAAAAGAACGCTCTTTACGTACTATAACCGGACTTTTCAACATACTGTGCATTAATTCAAGAAGCTGTTCCTGATGGACAGGTTTTTCCAGATAATCCTTAGCTCCGAGCTTGATTGCACGTACAGCATCCGAGATACAGGCATAATCTGTCATAACAATAAAAGGAATTTCCATACCGCAACTCATAATCCATTCCAGAAGGCTGATACCGTTCCCTTCAGGCAAACGTACATCCCCCAACACCAGGCTGATTTCATGTTTCTTCAGAATACTACGTGCCCCGGGCTCGTCAATAGCACTCAGAACTTCGTAACCGGCTTTTTGCAGCCACTTTTCTATCATACCCTTAAGTATCATATTGTCTTCAACTATCATATTGTCTTCAACTATCAGTATTTTCATATTTTCCAAGTTCTTTTTCTGTTTCTTTTATCAATTTCTCAAGAATGTCAATAACCTGCCAGGCATATTCCCCTATGATTTCATTAACACTTTCATTATTATGCAGTTCCTTTTGGAATTCACGCAACAAACGTTCCTTACCAAGCATTTCCCATACCGGCATCATCCGGTGAATAATCTTCCGCATTAATTCACGGTCATACTTTTTCAAGGCTAATTCCATCTCAGCAAGTTCTTTTCTGGACTCATCAATAACGAGTGACAGCATATATCCATTGTCGTCTATGTCTTTCAATAAGCAGGAGAAATCAAAGTCTCTGGCATTTGAGACTCTTGTATGGGATATGATAGTCGATAAAAAAGATAACAATCCATGAATATTGAACGGCTTATGAATATAACCTGCAAATCCTTCCTTTTCATATATTCCTGTATTACCATCACTACGCGCAGTCATAACAGCTACAGGAATGCTTCTTGAGTTGCCAATATCCGAATTACGAAGCAGTTTCAAAAGACCAAACCCATCAGTTTCAGGCATCTGAACATCCGTTAGTACTATATCATAATCCGATTTCTCCAGAGCAGCAACAACGTCCTGAATATTCATACATGTAGTACAGGTTATACCATTACGGCCAAGCATGTCTTCCGCTATTTTCAACTGTATCGGGTCATCATCCACAACAAGTACCTTTTTAGGAAGCATAAATATCTGATTATTATCCTGTTTATCTTCCTCTGCAGGTTCATCCGTTTCAGGTAAGGGAAATTCAAGTCTGAATACGCTTCCTTTACCAAGCTCACTTTCCACATCCATTGTTCCGTCCAAAACCTTTACCAAGCCTTTTGTCAGGAATAATCCAAGACCAAATCCCTCTGAGTTGATATTTTGTGCAGCACGTTCAAATGGAGCAAAGATTCTTTTCAGCGTTTCTTCATCCATCCCGATTCCAGTATCCTTGATTTCAATATTCAGTTTCCCATCAGAATATCTTGAATGGAAATTAACGGTTCCCGATGGAGTAAACTTTATGGCATTTGTCAGTAAATTAGCCAGAACCTGTTCCAACTTGTCCGCATCACCTTTCACTGTTAAACTACAATTCTCATGTACCGCGTACAAAATCAAAGCCTTAGAAATAGCCTTACGGGAAAACTCATCAGAAATACGTTTAAGAAAACGATTCAAATCGAATGGTAAATCATTACGCAAATCACCGACTTCATTAATCCGATAAGCATCCATCAGATCATTGACCAAATGAAGAATATGATGACAGGAATGACGTATATCCTCCAGATATGATTCACGTTTTTTCTTTTCACGGGTCTGTGATGCCAAATCAGCACAATTATGAATGTTTCCAAGAGGGCCACGTATATCATGTGAAACGGTCAGGATAATGCGCTTGCGCATCTCCAGCAATTCTTTATTTTCACTAATAACCTGGTTCAACCTGGATTTAATCCTTTCTTCCTTACGCAAATCAGAACGTATGATAAGAAAAGAAATCAACAGCAGAATAATTGCAAATGTTATAATTATGGCAAACATGAAGAAAGATAAATCCTGTGCTTCTGCTATTTTCTGATCTTTTTGAGCAAATACCGCCTGTGCCTGATTATCAAGGCTACTGATCAGCTGCGACAACTCACGGTTCAAAGTACGGTTCCTGGAACGAAGACTGTCTGCATAAGTTTCCATTTCTACAGTATGTATCCGTTGCAAGGCAATCAGACTGTCACTGAAAGCATGCAGTTCCTGAGCAGAAGGCAAAACCTGTACACTTTTCTTGCCGCCAAAGAATCCGGCTATACCACTTTTCTTTTGTGTAACAATCCTTACACGGGTCGCTCTTCTGGCCACTTCCGGCAAGTGATTCACCAAGAGACTATCCGTCTTTCTCTGTATCGCAACAGTTTCCATAATATGTAGCAGATGATTTTCCTTTTCTTCAAGCAAATTACAAAGAGTGTCTATTTGTTCCGTATGCACAAAACCACCCACATATTGCTTCATTACCTGTAGCAGGCTGTCTACCCCTAGTCGCTGGTCTCTGTATTTCCGGAAATCCATTTCATTCCATGTAATGACAGATTCTCCATGTGTTGCCAGTTCTGTAATACGCCGGTGGACTGTATTTATATCCTTACGGATTTTACGTATTTCCGTGGTCTCTGCTTCTATTTCATGCATCCGTTTCCGTTCATGCAACAAAATGGCGGTCATACTACTGATAACCGCCACTAATAACAAATACCCCAAAAGGATTTTATTCTGTAATGACACTCTTAACATTTAGTTTGTAATTCAAACAATTATTTCCTGCAATACTATCTGTAAGACATTCTTTTATTATACCCCAAATACCACTTCAATCTCCATCACTTTCCCATGTTCCCTACGCACTTTAGACATCCGTGCCGGAATTCCATGTTGGAAACAAGATTGAATGAACTCCATACCGATAAATATACCAGTATCAGAACTTCCAATTGTTCCCTTATCTTTATTATGAAAAGTAACGCTTCCTCTCATGGCTTCATTTCTTCTTTTCCGATATTGTTCTTCCTTTTGAAACATCACGTTCACCTCTCCTCTGATTATCTGTACCTGCTGACCTCCTGTTTGAAGAAACTTCAGATAATGCTCCAGCAAATCCTCCGGACAGCCACTTTGGGACAACATTCCTTTTATGGTATGTATATGTATCAAATCTTCCATATTTCCTCATTTAGAAATGAATATCTTCTTGTCTTTAATGATAAGCGTATCTTTACCGCCATTTTTTATCAGACTTACATTGTCCAAGTCAATGCGGCTATTGGATATGGTGAAATCCTGATGAATCGTGTCGTTATGCAAGAAATGAATATCCTGTTTATACAAGTTCGGAATAGAAAAGAACAACGCTATAATGCCACCAATACTACATATCATCAATAATGTGAAGACAATAAACCAACGTTGATACTTTCTATTATCTACAACCTTTACCTCAATAGGGGCTGATTCCTCATTGATTGTTACCTTTTTTTGATTGTATATCACACGACATCTTAAATTAGGGAATTCATGTAAGCCTAACAAATCCGGTATCTGTTGCAGAAATTGCAAATACTGCTTGGTTTCCATCAACACTTCCAACTCCATGGTTACACGGATGACACTACGTTTCATTATCTTGGGTTTTCCCGATGCACCTGTAGGCTTGGCAACATTGACGGGACGGATATCCGATACACCTGTATCCACGCTCATGGCAAGCTCCACTCCTGTATTTCCCAACGAAGGGGCATCTACTGGATGCGTACCATAAGGGGACGAGTTTTCCGTTCCTTCGTATTCCGCTATCATGTCCGCCATTTCCCGCACTTCAGTCACCGTTACGTTCTTTGCCTCCGCATTCACAAAGCTTTCCACTTTGGCCTTCACCCAGTCGGTCAAGAAGGCTTTTATCTTATCTTCGCCTTTCTTATGGATAAGGTATCTCGAATATTTCTTCGTGAAGTTCCGGGCCACATTTTCTATGTACTTTATGGAATAATCGTAATTTTTTTCAATACAAAAGTAAAAGTAAATACTTATTCCAAACTGATTATTGCTCCAATTCTTCATCATGGCAACTTCATTTTATTTTTATTGGCAAAATATACGCTTTTCCAGACTTATGTTTTCCTAATGGTTCTATCCAAAACATAACACTATCATTCCCTAAGGATGAATTCAGCATATTAGAATATTTATTCCTAGCCTCTTTTATACTTTCTAGATGCAATGTATCTCCTATATTTCTGAAATTAATATAAGGACAAATTATAGATTGAAAACTATCTCCTTTGGGTATAGAATGTGCAGTTTGAATAATAAAATCTCTAGTTTGTAAACTATCAATAATAATTCTTCCTCTTTCATGAGCATCAATTATCTTATTCTCTCTTTCTTGCTTAACAAAAACTGGACACCATTCATTATATAAGGAATACGAATATTTAGAATTTCCATAAAAATAATTTGCTTTAAATATTTTATATTTCTTCCCTGACAAATTCTTTACCCTAAAAACTATAGGATAATGAATTCGAAAACAAATACCTTTATTATTATATCTAACTATAATAGGATAATCTGATGCAATTTGCTCTACAATGATACTATCTCTAACAGTAAAAGAACATAAGAATAACATAGATAGTATAAATATTAATAACTTACATTTCCTCATCATATTTCACAAAAAAAGATTCAATTACGGCTATTTTATAATAGTATTCTTCTTTATCTACAATTCTATATAACACGTATACAGGTTTAGGAATTGTAAAATCTTCATTTTCATTACGAGTTACCATTTCTTCAAGTGTTTGAATTTTACCCTGTAATATCTCAGATGCAACATTTATTGATATATTATACAAATCAAAATCAACACCAACACCGCTCCTAAAATTAGCAATGAATTTTCTTACAGATTCAAGTCCTCCATGTTTTGCTTTATTTAACATATCCTGAATTATGTCCTCTACACCTTCATCTGTTGTTTTAACAACTTGCTCTATAGCCATTCCTACCACTTCTGTTGGAACAAAAGGTATTGACAATGATTCTTTAGGATTAGAAGCCCAATTGAAAAAGCTAAAAACATCATATATAAGACTTGTTTTTTTTAAAATTCCATACAATTTAACAAGAAGCCCCTTATTAGTAAATATTTTATATTGATCTAATCCTTTGGTAGTGATAATCTTTCCTTGTATTTTATACCCAAAATTTTGTCCTTGTTGTATCAGAAACCTATCACCATCTATATTATATTCAATCGGCTTCATTTTTTTTGTGGTATACTCTTTTCCATTACTTGCAACCAATTTTCCTTCTTTAATTTTACCTATAGCAATTTCATGAATTTTCTCTTTTGCTACAAAGTTCACCCCTTCTAGAACTCCAGCTTCAAGTACTAATTCTACTATACTTATTTCTTCACCTTCAACTGTAAATAACTCAGGAAAATAATGATTCCTATCAGTCGGACGTATATATAATTTTATTTTAGATTCTTGGATATCCGCATATTTCTTCGATGTACCCAAAGAAGCATTCAACATTAAATTCATATATTATATGTATGTTTATATTGTTTTAAATCTAAATTACTCACTTTTGCTACACCGTCAGAGTCTATGATACAATTGTTTATTTTAATCATTGTTGTTCCATTCTCTAATGTAATAGTAAAAGAAAGGACATCGCCTGGATTAGTATTTTTAGTTTTTGCATATAAAGTAACTATTCCATCATCAGGTATTATATGTATAATCTCATCATTCTTATTTTTCCAATACACTTCCACAATCTCCGGGTGTTTCTCTTCTTTTGATTCAGAAATAATTGAAATAATAGGTTGCTGTGAAATTTCAGATACCTTCCAAACCTTCTCTCTAGGTTCCAGATTATTCCTCTTGATAATCCCAGGTGACAGATATACGGTCATTACCATCGGAGAATTCACTGTACTCATACATTCCTCTATTTTCAAGCAAAAGCAATCCCAAAACTGAAAAATATCAGCAATCTCCACTTCATTATATACAAAATGAATTTCTCCATTATGCATGACTCCTTCATTCAGCCAGTCATAAAAGAACTGCTCGTCACCACTACATTCAAACATAAGTGTAATCAGGTCTCCTTCAACAGGCAAGTATTCTCGATTACCTATCTTTTCACAAGCCTCAATATGAAGTTGTATGATTCGCCTTAAATTAGGATCATCACAATGTTGTATATGACACCGATAACTATAATAAAGTATCGGTATCTCTTTGCCTCTGATTTTCAATATTGCTTGGTATATCATAATGATAAATTTTCAAATGAATGACTATGGTAACAAATCTCGGCTAATCCAATAATACGTCTGTCCATTAGATTGAAATGATTTACCGGCAGCTTCATCCAACAGTTTCTTCTTTTCCTTAAAATATTCAATCAGTTTGTCCAATTCTACATCGGTAATCATCTCCTTTTTCTTCAAGTCCTTAATCCGATATACCTCAAAAAACGGATAGTCCACCGGACATGAAGTAAATCTTCGTAAAGATTCTGATATAGGCATTCTCAAGGAAGCCTTCCTTTTAATTTTACAATACTTATCTGTATTTCTCTCAGAAAGGAAATGCCACACGAGCTTTCTTCTGACACGACGAGTTGAAGCATACTCAGGAACATTCAGGCTGTCTCTCTTTATACTAATAGCTGTTTCATCGTTATTATCTGTTATATAGTCTTCCGGACAATCACAGATATTGACATTAGCCTGTTTCTTTTTTCTTACAACTTCAACTTTATAATCAATCACTAACTTGGCTGGTTCTTCTATATATTTCCTGAGCCGTTTAAATTCATCTTCATTCACCAGCAAATAATAATCCAATGTAGAAGACAGACTGTCAGGTAATACAATAGGAGATAATGGAAGCGACCATCCAGGTTCTATAGAAGGACATGCTGACATTATGGTCTGTTTATCAGTTTTCTTTATATGATGATAAGCTACAAATGTTGAATCAAGTTTATACCGATTTGTACCGACCTCCGCAAAAGCTCTTTCCAATTGGTTGTACAATATGGTATTATCAAGTTTCACTTGCAACAACATGGAATCTACAGCCTGAGTCAGACTTTCCATTTCCAAAGATTCATTCTTCTGTGGAAATACCAGCCATCCCTGAGTCATACTTTTATCTGGAAAGTCCAGGCAATAAGTATTATGATTTACTTCCATATATTCATTGCCATTCCGTATCAAATCCGGATATACCATCAGTTCTCTTTTCTTCTGGCTGATCCGTGGAGCATAACAATCAATCATATTTCCAAGCTGAAGTACAAAATTGTTAAAATTATCAGGCTCGCCCCCGTACAGTTGGAATCCTAACAAACGGCAATTGTTTTTTACCATCCGATTCACCAAGGCAGAGTCTGCGAACTCTGTATTATAACCTTTATCACCAATTACGACCAATACATTTGTTTCATCTTTATAATGATTGAACATATCTACACCTATTCTTACCCCAGACCAGCTTCCAAATCTGCCATATATAGGCTTCAGCTTTTCCGAATTTTTAGCTTTGGCTGAAAGGAAATCAAGCATCTCCATATAATCAGGGGTCAATTTACAGATAGGATCGTTCAAGCTGCCTTCTTCATTAAAAGTCAGTACCGCTCCAAACCTGAATGTAAAACTTTCATCGTTTACCAGAACTGACTGCAAACTTTGAACTGCATTTACCAAAGCCGGGAAACGTTCAATGGTAATATCTTTCCCTTCCACTACAAATACTATATTGATATGTTGTAAATCTTGTTCGATTTTGTTCTTAAAAGTATCATAATAGATTGGATTTCCATTTACATTCAAGACATAACTGTCTCCCTTGTCAATAACCGGCATAGGAAGATGAGTCCGGAAGCATAGTGTTGTATCATTTTCTCTATAAGAAAGTACCGGACTATATTTTATAGCTGGATTAAGTACAGACAAATTCCGGCTTTTGATTCTTTCAGAGGCACATAAGTTTATCGTATCTCCTTCTTCTTTATCAATCGTGGTGAAAACGTCCTTAGGCAATGACGCTACATCTATGTGCAACTGCTGTCCGGAAGATGTCAACAATCTGTTATCAATCCATCCTATAGTTTTTAGATCAATGCTGTCTGCATCAATCACGGGGCTACAACCGACAAGTATATGTGTTCCATCTACCGCTTTCTTGTAAGGATACACAAGACTATACATTGGAATTTTACCAATCTCTTTGGTCAAGTCTGTGTTTCCGTATAGCTTTATGGAATCATTTGCTAAATATTTTTCGGCTTTTACAAACATTGTGGTATCATTTGGCAACAGAACCATCTTGTTTTTAAATCCTGTCATGACATCCGTAATACCATTCCTTGTCAGCAAAAGTTCATTCTTGTTGATCCAACCGACATATTTCGCCTTTTTCCACTCCTTTAATCTGCCATTCTTCAAAATAGACGGATCATATTTTATCAGCTTCAACCAGTCACCTTTCTCTTTTATGACCAGAAACGCATCCATATACTCCACATTATCCATCTCATTCTTTCCACTTGGACTCATGTAAGAAGAGAAAGATTCCTGAGCAAATACAATCCACGGATTACCCTTGAATACTGCAAAATCACGTGGTGCTTTTAATCCTTCTATACAATAATTGTTCACGTACTCACGAGGCACTTTCTTTACCCTCGTAAAACGATTTACCGGACCACATGCTGCCATCAAACCGATAAAACAACCGCACAGACATCCGGCATGGAACAGACTTGACAATCTATTTCTTTTCATAACTTACCTTTTTTGTTCTGAAAACCGTTCGTGCTGAGTTACCATCAGCTGCATAACACATTCATTATTTAGATCATCACCCATATCTACAAATACATCATCAATAAGTGTCTTTTTACGGGCAATTATTTTCAGACCTTGACAATAAGAATAGAAATCATTCTTTTTGTTATTGTTTATAGTGACAGCCACATCAGGATTACCGCACAAATATTTTTTCAATATATAGTTATAATGAGTGTTGAATGGCTTTCCATCCACGATAGCTTGCAAATGCTCACGAATATCATTCCCTATAACCACCAATATGTCTGTTGAATCATTTTCGGTATATTGAGGAATGACTTCAATCGTATGTCTTACCGGGTATTGGGTATTCTCAGTCATCAGCTGCACCTCATATTTGCCAGGCTCAGAATAAGAATATAATGGATTCTGCTCCCTTGAGTCTACAATGCCAGACTCACCAAACTGCCATCTCCATTCCTTAGATGCACCATAACCTCTGAATGTAACAATCTCACCTTGCATAGCAGTTGACGGAGCTTCAATTTTCACCAACTGCTCACTTCCATAATCATTCTTTTTTCTTCTTACAGTCACAATCTTGCTTTCTTCCAGCGCATCATCTATTCTGAGGCGTATCTGATAACGTCCCGGCTCCATAAAAATATATTCCCCGCTTTGCTTGTTTGACTTATCTCCGTTGCCGAACTCCCAAAGCCATTTTTTTGCATTACGTGTACTGTCTGAATAGTGAACAGGTTCGCCAACTTCTACCTCTATAGGATTCAATGTCATCCTGATTGTCCTGCTTGAGAACAACAATCGTATCAATAGAGCCAGTACTATACAAAGCAGCAAAGCTCCTATAACAAGCATAAATTTACGCGTATAAATCTTTCCCATAATATTTATTTTTTTGAACCGGAACGCAGATCTTCAAGTTTCTTCTGCAGTCCAATTTCACATTCCTCCAAATTTGCCTTGAACGTAATGATATTCTGCTGAATACTCCACAATTGCTTTTTATCCGACAACCACATGTCGTAAAAATCAGCAATGTGCATAAACAACTTATACCTCTTATCCCAGTTGTTTTTTTCGTATGTGTTTTTCAGATTGTTTATCAGATAACGAATATCATCTTCTTCATATTGAGCATATACGCCCGGTTCAAACTTCTCTATCTTACGAAACAAGGAATCAACAGAAACTTGATGATCTGCCTGTTCTTGTTGATAGTCCTTGATACGGTTCATTTTTACTTTTACAAACTCTTTCTGCTCAAACATACTGAAGTCTGAATTCCACATGAATATACTAATGCAACATATTACAGTTGTTATGATAAAGAACAGGAATACATAGGCATGTCCCATAAAGACTTCCCGTTTATTCAGGTTATTTCTATTATTGTCCATAATCCTCTATTTTTATTTGTTATTACCAGAGCCTACATTAAGATTCCTACGAGTCTTCCAATTATCCTTGATACATTGCATCAAATCATTTTTTACCATTTCCTCCTGGATTTTCAGTAACCGGATAGAATCCTTAACTCCTAAGAACAGATTGATATTTCCAAGCAGTTGTCTGTACAATTTACAGTCCCTTTCTTCCATATCCTGTATGTTTTTAAGGATATTCATTTTTTTTGTACTGATTACTCCCTGAAGTAATACATCATTAATCTGTGGAGAAGTGTTCATCAGTTTCATATATTGGTAGACAGAATCCACACTATTTGAAAGGGCTATTTCACGGGTATATACCCGGTCATACTCCTGGGTTTTCGTTGTTATTCTTTTAACCTCAACGCCTGATGTCTTTAAGAAACAGGCAAAAATTAAAACGGCAAATATGACGCAAGCCATTAAATAAGCGGCAAACTTCAAATATGCTTTTCTTACTTCTGAATTATTCCTAGGTTTCATACTTTTATTTTTTATTTACAGGTAACTACTTATTCCTAAAAAAGCCCCTTGCTCAGAAGAGCAACCAAGCTTGAAACGAGAGTCTTCCTGCTGGATTATGTAACGTGTATTTATTATTTTGTCGGCTGGCAAAAAAAGTTCAACCAAAGATTGCAATATCTGATAATCTTTGGCTCCCGGAGAGAAACCTTGCATTCTGGATGCAGAGATAGGACCGATTTCAAGTTCCATTTCATAAGTCCCGTCATCAAAACTATTGCCAATTACCATATTGTCTCCCAAAATACACTCACCTAATTTCGGGACAATGTCCGGATCAACTTCCGTAACGCATTTCCCACCCTTTTTCAGGGATACAGGTACTTCCATCAGTATGCTCATACATTTACCTATATTCTCCGTACTTACTGTTATCTGTTCCAGATAGGTCAGCATGTGTATCAGCATTACAGCTAAATGGACGGGAAGCAAATCAAGGACTGGCCATTGCCGGGAGAATATATTTATAAAATCCCGATGAACATTCATTTCATCAATACGCCGTTCCTTGTTTTGAAAAGCAACCAGCATATAATCCAAGGAAATCTCGAAAGGCTTGAAAAATCTTCTTGCAAAGAACTCTTCATCACGATGGATACGAATCTCCTCCAGGACCTGCTCTTTTGAAATTTTTCCTGTCTGATAAAGGTTACGATGAAATATAGACTCAGGTAACATGTCATAAAGACTGCGCCTGTTTACATACAGATAAAGATAATCGGTCAAGTCATAGTGTGAATATTCTGAATGTATATCATGAATATCCTTCGAATAACCGCGTCTTATATCCCCACGTCTTAAAATGAGCGTCCGTTCTGCATCGTAACCCTGTTCTTTCAATCCACTGGCAACAACCTCAGCCTTGAAATCAGTATCAGGTTGATTGAATGCATGCACACTCTCATCAAAATTCACTATATTATCTATTTCCTTTACCATACAAAAACCTGTTTAAGTACAGACTAATCCAAAATATTCCAGCGTGTTTCTGTGGTTTCCTTAGATTGACGTGAACGCTCAGCCACAACAATGTTTTCCTTATGTTTACCGATATACTCAAGACGGCTCAACGTAGTCCACAAATCATTAAAGAGGTAAAGAAAGCGCTCTGTCGTTACCATCAGTAAACGAATATCATGGTGGTCATAACGCATTCCACAATTTTCACGGAGCACGCCTTCGTAAGCACCGGGCTTGACGCCATTCCATTCATAAAAATACTTCAACAAATCTTCTTTCTCTTCTTTACCCATAAAGCCCAGACAGATATATAAACGGTGCGCAAGTGTCGAAAATACATTTAAGAAACGTATAGGTGAATAATACTGTCCTTCATTACGGAATGAAAAGTATATATCAGATATATATAACATAACATGACGGCATAACATTCCTATATTTGCTGCCAATTCAGTCTGTTTCTCTGCGTTCTCTACTTTTGCCAGAATATCAATAGAAGCTTTTTCTATCGAATCTATAAGTTGACCGAATTTCGCATAATAACCTTTCAGGTCCGGATGACTGGACATACTGGAACATGGAGGTATAAAATTACCATCCACTTCACAACGGTTTCCATTCCTACGCAATCGGCCGATTACAAGATAATATCTTCCCAGTTCCCCTCCATCAACCTGCCCTGCCGGCAATACATTCAAGCGATATTTAGGCAATGCGTCCGGTTGTCTGGGTACACTTTCTGTTTCATCCGGAGTACCGGAAGGCTGTCTTTCAAACGGATCTGCCATCAATATCACATCCCATTTCTGTTCTCTATCATCACTATCTTCAACAGAAATGTGGAAGCTGGCTGTCAGTTCTTCATTTTCATCAGCATCATAATCTATAAGATAGCCCCCAGCAGTAACAGCATGGCAACGTTTCAACCTGACTTCGAGAGTACCTGTAACAAGCTCTGTAATGCTGAAATCACCGGAAACAGGTTCTCCTTTTCTGAAAGGTAAAAAGCCATAGTTTGTTCTGTTGAGATGATACGACTGATATTCACACAACTGATTGATGAAATAATCTTCCAGTTGCATCAAATGATTTTTCCTTACAAGCAATCCGTCTGTCCAATTTACCAGAGGATATGATTTCCTTTTATTCTGTTTCGTTGCCATAATCCACAATATTAATATTCTCTATATTTTACCAATTCGTTTGCTACACGCTTGGCAATAATTACATCATGTCTTTTCAGCTTATTTTCTGCAAGTGTTACTTCCGGATCTATATAGAATCTCCTTCTGAAGAAAGACGGTTTAGTATAAAATACCCATTCGTAATAAGTTCCACCTTCATTACGATATTCAATTGGAGCTGACGGAGACTTCAGATTACAGTCATTTATCATACGCTGAAACCACTGTCCGAATATGACATCCTCCGAGGCTTTTCCGGTAATTCGTTCAGCAACCGGGTCATTTACACTTTTAAAGACCTCCACATCAATCACAATACTCTTATCACGATTGATATACAACGTATCCGAATCATACTCCTCTGAATACTTCCAGACTTTATAGATTTCCAAAGGAATCGCAAAATAGCAGTCAACAGTCTGTGCATATAATAAAGGAAATGAAAAAGGAAGCAGGCAGGTGGATGCCCATATTCCATATTGCAGTTCATTGCAAAGATTGAAAACCAATGAAAAGAGACCGGCTCCGAACAACATAACCGATACTGTAATCAGAAATTGGATTCCAAATGAAGGTTGCTCATTGCTGGAGGATGAAAATACTTTTCTCAATACCATCCTGTTGTAATATCCAGCGATCCAATAAACTACAACCAATAAAATATACATATATGGCATAAAGTTATAGTTCATGAAACCCGCCAGTCCCGGTAACGCTAGTACAATACCACTCAGAAGCAAATATACAATAAGCCTCTTATTATTAAGCAGTTTGTTTTTCCTGGCAATAAAATATGCCACAACTCCAAATATTATGGTAAGGAGAGGCATGAGCAAATACGATGATACAAAATGTAGTGCAACTGGATTCATATAAAATCTGTTTATGCGTTATTATATTCAATAAATATCCTATAGTTAAAAGTATCCGGAGAGCAGGCTGCCAATTTGGTAAGCAGATTGTCTTTCATCCGTTTTTCCTGTAATGGTTCATCCAATCTTGTTCCCAAAATCAGATGAACATCCTTTGTACGTATCAACCCCTCATGGGGCATCGAACTGATTGCCACTCCATTACGAATATATGTACGTAATAATAGTTCTCCCAGTTCTTTCTTGCAGAAACTGGCTATATCATTCTGAGTAAGAACACGTCCGTGAGAAAGAAAACCATATTTGTAATGTTCTATTTGTTCCCTGTTTTTAGGAGAGTGCTTGCCTCCATAAGTCGTACTGACAAGTGCCAATGTTTTTGGATTCACATAGGTATTGGTATTAGGGGACAACTCGACTCCGGCTTGTATCTGGTTGCCAATCTCGCAATTCGTAGTCCAGTATTTCACCGTTATTTGCCCGTTCCCGTTCATACGGTCTATCATTAAATAATAAGGTGTTTCCCTTGTTTCATTCATTTGCTCTGTTATCTGCTTCATTTGCTCCATCAATTGCTCCATCTGACCAACCAACGCTTGTAGTTTTGCACTGGAAACGGCAGAAAAAGCATGTGATTCGTCATCAAGCAAGTCAAGCAGATATACAAGAAGTTCCTTTGCCGAACGGGAGTCAAAACGTTCACAGCCACCCTTTCTCAAAGAATAAGTTCCACAATCCTCCATACTGCTTTCCTGTTGAAACATCAGCTCGTAATAGTTTTTGCCATTAGAGTCCTTCACGCTATGTACTGCCAATAAAGACTCGCTTTTTCCTGTACGCAATGGAATTACCCTAAATGTATCTTCTATATTCGTATTTTGTTCATGGAGTAACTTGTTTTCTACAGGTACAACATTTACTCCGACATGCAGGTCTTCTAATATATCTGGTGTGAAATGTGCTGGAAAACTCACCTTTACCCATATCAGCCTGTCTTTCATTTTATCCACGACAGACTCCTTGAAATAATCTGTGAGCTCTTCAGGAAATAAGACCTTATCCTTATCATCTATAACAAGCTGCTGGGAAATGGTAAGATAATGCTTGTTGTATATATCCATCACTTCCTTATCTATCATAACCATTATATCATAGTTCTGGAAAAAACTATAAGCAGAGTGTCTGGATGGTATCATTTTCTGATAAATGCCTTTCTGCATATCAATCCTTTTTCCATCCATATACCATTCTGTACAAGGTAGCAGGAACAGATATTCATAGTTGTCCGTTAAATTCGGAAAGTCAAGATAAAATGACAGATTTTCCAGTCCGTTGATGGATTCATCAACAGTCAACCCAATCCATACGGAGTCTGACGGCATTTTAACCTCGCTACGGGCTACCATTGTTTTCTCCAAAGTATGACTGACTTCATAAAGCAGGTCATCGGATATTATATACTTGACTTCAACCTTGCGCAACATCGTATCACAGGCCGGATAAAATGAAAGCGTGCCTGTGGAAAGTTTTCTGTTCAACACATCACTTTCATAATACATACCAGATTCACGTGTTATCAAGTATTCAGGATCAATAGGGGAAGCATGTACAATACCATGCGCAGGGAATGGTGATGCCAGCATGCCTGGTGTAAGTATGTGGGCTGTCTTTTCCAACAGTCTGGTTTCAATTGCTGTAAAATCCTCTCCGAGTGTGTAAACCTCATTCGCCAGAGCCTCCAACATAAGTTTGACCACCGGATCGAAATTTTCCACCTTCTTTATACCCCAAAATGCTGCTGCATACTTCAGCATCCGGTTCCTGATTTGCTCTTTATTGTATTTTTCTTCACTCATACTGTTATCGTGTTGAAATAGGTCCTAAGTAAATCACATAATAAAATGTCCTTCTTTCTCCTGTACGAACCAGATTCCCAGATACATAAACCTGCACTCTCTTCTTTATACTTGATGTTTCATACATACTGTCCTGCAACATTGTGTCGTCTATAATTACACGTACGCTGACATTGGTCAGTCTCTTTTCATATGTGGTAACAGCTGTAGTGATATATTCGGAGAACTGTCCTTCCCAACGTGTATGTGACACAATACTTTCGAAGTCAAGATAAAAAATCTTACAGCCAAACTTCTTGTCAAAGGTATGCTCACCCGGAGCTGTACTAATCAACAGCTCAATAAACTGATCAATGGACTCTATTTCTGAGCAGGACTCCAGGCGGCTATTTTCGACATCTTCGCTCAACAATGCTCCAAAGTCTAAAGGTAATTTGCAGAATTTTGTTTCCATATTTACTAACGCCATTGATTTTCAAACTCATCATTAATAAACACCAACAATCGTGCAGCAAATCTTATAAGCATATATTGCTTATGATTGACATTGTCAACCTTTCGTTGGAACTGAATGCAATTACCATCTGTAAAATGAGCTACAAATGCAGCCTGCTGATTGGGCTGGTCTTTCTGATATACTCGTATCTCCCCATTCATATATGTTTGTGTGAAAGTTCCCCATCTTAACAGGGTATCACCAGGCATTCCCTGTAACATACACATAATGATACCACCGTATGCTTCCCCTTCCGGAAAACCGATACGATTAGTATCACGCTTAAATTGCAGGTTGAAGTCTTCAATATCATATATTTCTTCACCCACACACAATTTCATTATGTAATGGTCATCATTTCCCATTACATTTTTCTTTTTGAATAGGGTATTGAACCAGCTCATAGCATTCACATATTTAAGTAGCACGAATCTCCAGTTTCCATTTCCTTAAAATGAATCAGAAGTTTAGTCCGACATTCTTTGGTTGTAGAGTGAACATTCATTTCAAGACACTGTGCACCCCTGAAGCGTATAACTTCTTTCTGACTTCCAAGAATACCTGAAGAATTCATTAATTCTCCATTTTTATGGATTTGCGAACTAAGCATCCACGCCAATAAATTATCAGTCGGAAAGCCTGATATTATAATACCTATCTTTCCACCTTGCTTATTGCCGATTACCCGTCCTGTTTTATCAGCATCCTGACTGAAATCATATTCATATTCCAGTAGGTCATAAGCCTGAACATCTTCATGTTCCGATGGCTCAGCAGTCCATAATTTGATATATGATTGTGCACTCATACTATATTATTTACTCATTATCTTTCATTAAATCTGTTTGAAGCATAGTGGTCAGTGTACGATCTTCATTCATACGTGATTCCACAAACAAGACTGTGTCCTGGCTGTCCAAATGCTTACGGGAATAAGCCCTTAGATAGGCTTTGAATGCCTGTACTTTAGTACGATATTCCTCTAAGGGAAGAGCGAAGATGTTTTGCTCTCCCAAACGTTCCAATCCATATTTTTCCAGTTCTTCTTCAAATGACTTCTTTGATTGGCCGTTGGAGATTATATAAATAAGCAATACTTTATATTGTTTCATCAATTTATTTATTTATCCTAAACTCTATTAGATTACAAATATTTAGTTCTTTTATTTTTCGTAAAAAAGTTTCTTCATTAAATGGACCTAAACAGTTTTTATCATCAAAAAAATCAGTGTGAACATTTTTAACAATATAAAATTCAGTTACATTCATATCAAATCTCAATCTTGATTGAGTATTTAAAAAAGGATGCTTTTTAACAATAATATATTCACTATTATATTGGACACTAAAAATGCCATATGCAATAATTGCCGGATATGAATTCGATTTATGTTCATGATATACAAGACACGCATCATCTAATGACTCTACTGCAGTCAAATAGAAATTTCCTACTACATTCTTATTATACATATTATCACATCCGTTTAAAATAAAAAACAAAAGAAAAAGAAATAATTTCATACTTATACTTTATTTATAATATTGAAAATCAATAGGTTCATCCCATTCATAGAATTGTTCCATATTGCCCATATATTTAAAAGTATCTCTATTCCATTCCCACTCAGGCATTTTAGGCAAATCTACCTTTTCTAGTATCGAATTAATGCCAGAACCAATATGGTATAAAAATGAATTAAAACTGGTTTTATTCCATACTACAAAATGTAAGTTCTTACCATCACTACAAGTAATATCAATTCTACAAGAACCAACAAACTGCTCTATAGGATCTAATCCTGCATTCAAAAGTCCTGTTAATCCAAAAGTACCTCGTCCTGATGTATATGTTAAACCCTTTATATACCCAACTCTTTTAGCTTTTGCATAAAAATCCTTTCGTATCCTATCTACTGATTTACTATTTTTCATACAAAGAGCTACTTTATCATTAGAAAATCGCCTTGTTTCATATCCTTCTCCTAAAAACCAATCTTTAGTCATATTGCCAGCAACTTTTACCAACGAATACCATTCAAAAATTTCTGACTTGCATTCATCAGAAAAGTTTACAAAGCCATCTGACACAATCTGGTATTTATCACATATATATTCATATAAATTGCTTGAATACTCCTTTATTTGATATAATAAATTATTTGTGTCATCATCTTTTGTGATTTTGTGATTATTACTAGTAATTATATGAGAAGATGACTGAAGATAAGGCTCATAAATTATTGAGTCATTAGAATAATTTTCAAAATAACTTTTTTCTTGAATGATAATATCATCACCATTCACTCTCCCTGAGTACGGATAACCTATCATTCTTAAAAATATATAATCTTCAATTTTTATCATACAGTCTATTATTTTACCCAAAAGTTGTCAAATTCAATTCCATTAAGCATAAGTTTTTCTGAAGATATAATTAAAGTTGTTGATAATCCACTACCTATAGCGTCTATACTTCTATGAAATTTTATGCAATAGGCATTTGAAAAAACAACCTCAAATATCACTCCAGACGTTCCAGTTTTAAACAATACCGCTCCATTCTTCTTTACCCAAGGCTTGATTGCCCATCCGTATATGTTATTTTTAACGGTTTGTGACAATGTTATCATGATACGCCCTCCACGAACTTCACCTTCCGGTTGATTCTTATTACCATCAACAGGCTGGTGAAAGCCGATTTTGAACTGTTCGACTTCATACTCGTCACCATCAACACAGAATGTTACATTCACGTTGCTGTCCACTTGCGGAAAATTAAAAAGTCCCATAACATTTTCTTTTTTAGAGTGCCCACTGATTTTCAAATTCTTCTGTACCGAACATTAATTTCTGTGCTTGTACGGTAAGTTTAGTCGCGATATAGCTCTTTCCCTGTCGGATATAGCTGATTTCCATATCTACACAGGTCGCTTTCTCAAAGAGTATCTTTTCAAGAGCGGAACCTTGGTTATCATGAACGACAATAGCTCCGCTCTGATATTTGCGGGCATCCAACATCCACTGAATCATGTCTCGGTTAGGCAGATGAGGGTAAGTTACATAGAAAGTACCTCCCTTAACTTCTGTTTGTACCTGACCTTTAAAATCAATACCTTGGGCGAAGCCAAATTCACAGCCTATCAATTGATAGCTGTCCTTATACATATCCGTCAGCGATGTAGCTGCCAGATTGCCGATTTTTAAAAATACTGTATATCCAAACATAAGAATCTTGATTTTCAGTGAATATCCCAAGTTAATTCATTCGCTTCATCCAGTCCTACCTTCAAGATCTTGCCTTTCGACAACTCTTCCTTTATTATTAGACGGGAAATAGGCCTACGTAAATAATTACGAATCACACCGGCAACCTGCCTTGCTCCATATTTAGGAGTAAATCCTTTATGTGCAAGCAGTTTACGGGCATCATCACTTATTTCAATTGCTATACCTTGACGGTCAAGCAGTTTTCTAAGGCCATTAAACTGTATATCGAATATCATCAGCAAAATATCCTCGCTGATAGGAGAGAATGGAACAATTTCAGATAATCTGGCCAGAAACTCTGGACGGAAATGTCTTCCCATCACTTCCATTATCTGTGTGGTAGAAGGTACGCTTCCCGATTCCAACTGTTTAGTCAGCCACTCGCTGCCCACATTGGATGTAAACAGAATAATGGAATTGGAAAAATCACCTTCTTTGCCTAAACGGTCATGAAGTTTGCCCTCATCCATTATTTGGAGGAATATATCATATACCGATGGATGGGCTTTCTCTATTTCATCAAAAAGAACCACTGCATAAGGCTGCTGTCTTATCTTGTTTACCAGCATACCGCCTTCTTCATATCCTACATATCCCGGAGGAGCACCATACAGAAGGGCCGCAGAGTGTTCTTCCTTGAATTCCGACATATCAAAGCGAATCATGGATTTTTCATCATTGAACAATGTCTCAGCCAAAGCCTTTGCCAACTCTGTTTTTCCGGTACCGGTAGGTCCTAAAAGGAAGAAGGAGCCGATTGGCTGTCCCGGCTTATTCATTCCGCTACGCGATTCAAGGATTGCATCCGTAAGTGTTTTCAAGGCCTGATCCTGCCCAACAACTCTTCGACGCAAATAGTCCTCCATATTCAACAGACGTTCCTTCTCCTGTGACTGTACTTTTCCTATTGGAATGCCGGTTCTGCTTGCTACCACCGCAGCGACTTCATATATTTCTACCTCTTCGATTTTCTTTTCGGCAAATTCGCGCATCAAGTTCAACGCATTCAGCAGATAACTCTTCAATTCAGTATAATCCTGAAGTTCATTCACATCCGTTTCATCGGTTATCACTCCTTGCAAGATAGGGCTTAGCCTATTGCGCATAACAAACAATAAAGTCTTTAAGTCCTCAACTTTTTCACTTTCTTCCGTTTCGGCTTTTTCAATAGTGTCCAATTCATCAAGCAATTCTTTTACGTCCTGCTGTCCTGTTTCATTTACCATCTTTATGGCAGACAAAGTCATATCCAAAAGTCCAATGGCTGAGTCAGGCAACCGACGTTCCTTTACATAACGCTTGGCCAAACGCACACATTCAGCCGCGGCAGTATCGCTGATACCGACATGATGATAATCTGTATACTGTTTCTTTACACTATGAAGCATCTGAATGGCAGACTTTAAATCAGGCTCATTTACCTGAACGACCTCAAATCTACGACTGAACGCATGATCAGGTTCGATAATCTTCCTATACTCGTCTATTGTCGTAGCACCAATTACGGTCAAATCTCCACGTGACAGCTCCGGCTTCAGGATATTACCCGCTCCGGAATTACCCTGTCTGCTATCCAGTAGAACATGTATTTCATCTATAAACAGGATGGAATTTTCTATATGGCGAAGTTCCTTCAATACATTCTTCAAACGGTCTTCGATTTCTCCTTTATAGGTGGCTCCGGCAATAAGCGAAGCATTGTCCAACTCGAAGATACGGGCTCCTTCCAGAAAAGAAGGAACCTTCTTATTAACAATATCCCATGCCAGACCATAAACCAAAGCTGTTTTTCCAACTCCGGCATCACCTACAATCAAAACGTTTGATTTACTTCGGCTACCCAGCACTTCCATGACCATACGGGTCTCACGGTCTCTATTGATAACCGGCAATAATCTTTCAGGAGTGGCAGCCATCAGATCAATACAATATTTGGAAAGATATGATGAACTTCCTATTCCTGTTCCGGGACCATAGTTGTCTGATACCGAAGCTGCATGATGATTTTCCACAGAAGGATTTTCTGTGTTATTAACATATAGGGATAATATGTCTCTTTCCTGAATCGGAAAAGACCTCAACTGGTCACTTGAAAAAGCGACTCCTGGTTTTACCAAGGCAATAAGAACACAGATGGGATTTATATCAAATAATCCAAGACGAATACGGGCATCATCCGCAGCCCGAAATATAAAATCAATTTTTTCTGAAGGTTTAATCTCGGAAAGTTGGGTAGACTTGGGACATTGTTCAATATATACATCAGCCCACTCTTCCAGATAGCCCAAATCCTTTCCAATACTAACAATAAAATCTCTTAGCCCCACTTCCTTATGGAGTAGAGCCTTCAATAAATGCGAGGGCATATAATACTCATTCGCATTCTCACGAGCCACTGCCTGTGCTATGTTAAGCGCAATTTTTACAGAATCATCAAGATTAATGAAACTAACTCCTGTATCCATAATCAATAAAGATTTAAAAATTGCGCAGGAGAACAATGCAAATATAAAAGTAAAAAATTAAATTCAATGCATTATCCGACAATTTTTTTATGCTCATGAGCATATTGTACGAAAAAAACATCCGATTTTCTTTGCAATATTCGAAAAAAAGCATACATTGCGCCAGAAATCTCAAAGGAAAAGGAAAATGGCAACAGGATTCTGATTACCTTGAGGATTTCAAAGTGAACCAATTTATTAACTTAAAACTTTAATAACATGGCATTTAAAGCGTCATTTAAGTTTTCAGACTCTAGAGAGTTTGATGTATTGAGATGGGATGTCAAGTTTAACCGTGATGTAGATCCTAAAGGACGTCCGGCATCTGACATTTATGGAGGTACCATTAACGTGGAAGTCGAATCTACTCCTGACACAATCGTATTGGACAAGATGTTCAAACAGTACCAGCCAGTAAACGGAAACATCGTCTTCAAGAAAGCTGATGAAGATGCTAAAATGAAAGAACTGGTATTTGAAAACGGTTATGTCATTAAGTACGAAGAGGCACTAAGTGTAGCTAATGATTATCCTATGACAATCAAGTTCACTATTTCTGCTCAGACAGTAAAGATGAACGAAGTTACATTTACACAAGACTGGCCGGAAAATAACTAATGGTTAGTTTTGGGTTAAAGTTTTGAGGTGCCGGGATATACCAATTCCGGTTATTTTGGCACCTCAAAACATACCGACTAGTCGGTTTATTTATGTAATAACCTTATAGAAATTAATAATATGGGAGCAAGTTTTCTGAATCTGGTGGCTACAAAGGTGACGATAAAAGGAGAGGAACAGAAGTTCGTTTCCCTTCGTCTCCATCAGTCTTTCAACAAACATCACGATTTTACAGTGATTGTCAACTATCTTTCACCGAACAATACCTTCCAGCAGACTCCTGAGAAATTCATCAATTTCATTGGAGAGACTATCACTATTTCGTTTACCCATCGGCAGACTAGTGACAGTTATGTATTTGAAGGAGTGGTAACTAAGGTTGAAATGATTGGAAGTGAAGGCGAGGCAGGTGGTATAGCGATTCATGGAGAAAGCCCCACAATTCTGTTCGACAGTAACTGCACACTAGATTCATGGACTGAACAATCATTATCTGCAATCATTAATGAAGCGACACAAGAATATGGCAACGAGAAAATAGTTATTGCACCTAAATATACGAACCCGATTTCATATCTGGCACAATACAACGAAAGCGCATTTGCATTCATGAACCGCCTTTCTTTGTTATATGGCGAGTGGTTCTATTATGACGGCAATAAAATTTACTTCGGAAAACCGGAAAATATTAATACGGCAAAACTTCAATATGACGTAGATCTTGAGGAAGTTCGCTTGATAGCCAATATGGTTCCTGGAAAATCTGCAAGATACGATTATGTAGCGCAGGAGAACAAAGAACATAATGCGGATACACCAGCCAAGCCGGAAAGGATGAGCGATCTTCAATCTATTGCACATGCACGTTCAGAAAAGGCATATCCAGTGAAAGTCATATCCCCAGCCAATCCACATATCAAGGATAAGGCAGAACTTGACGACCAGATGAAAAGAGTACGAAATGCTTCTGGAGCAAGACTGCTCAATATAAGTGGTACAGGAAAGACTTGCCGTATCAGAATCGGCGAAATAATTGATGTTTCGTTCCCCGACAAGATGAAACTTTCTCCGCTCGGAAAATATCTTGTAACGGAAATTATTCACGAAGTACACAGGGACGGTCATTACTCCAATACATTTTTCGGGATTCCAGGCGATACAACAAATCTGCCCGTATCTGATGTCAGGTTTCCTACAGCAATGCCGGAGCTGGCTACAGTTCAGGAAAATAAAGATGAAAAAGGGCAAGGAAGAGTTAAGGTGCACTTTCAATGGCAAAAAGGCAGCAAAACTACAAATTGGATCAGAGTACAAAGCCCTAATGCCGGAACCAGTGATGCCGTAAGCAAAAACCGCGGACTTGTATTCGTACCGGAGGTTGGTGACCAGGTCATGATTGGCTATGAACATGGAAACCCGGACCGCCCCTATGTTTCCGGAGCCATGTTCCACTCAGGATCGGGACAAGGAGGAGGTGATAACAATCAGCTTAAAACAATCATTACCCGTAGTGGTAATGCTATCATCTTCAATGATGAAGCAGGAAGTATTACCATAACAGACCAGACAGGAAAACAACTGATTCTTCTTGATGGAAAGGACAGCATTACCATTATGGCGAAAAAGAGTGTGATTATCACAAACGAATCGGAATCAATAATTGCAATGGAGGATAAATCCATTGGCATGAAGGCCGAAACAATCTGTCTCGAAGCTGAAAAGAACATTGCATTTGTTTCTGGTAATGAAAATCTGATTATCAGTAAAGAAAAGACAGCCATAGCTACAACCGGGACAAATATAAAGGTTGAAGCACAAAGTCAATATGAGCAAACCAGCAAAGCAGGTACAGTTACAGCCAACAACATGTCCATAGAAGGTACAGCCGATGTTACCGTAACAGGAGGCATCGTAAAAATAAACTCTTAAACAAACTAATATGGGAGCATCAGCATCTGTTATACAAGAATACTATAAAGCGGTTGATTACTGGGCTGAAATAGAAGTCCGTAAAGACTGGAAGCTGGCAATATGGGTTGTCGAAGCTACAGACGTAGATTTGATTGATCGTTTTTTTGAAATAGAGCGTTCCCCGGTAGGACAGTTTGATGACATTTTTTTCCGCTTTGACTCGATATATGAGGGCGATGATGAAAAATTCACAGAGCAACTTTGGAAAGAATATGTCAGCTGGTTTACAGAAGAAATTGACGAAAAGTATGATGTTCTCAAGGCATTGAAACAGGACGGACTATTAACCGGAGAGTATTTTCCCCGGACAGACATTCCTCACACTACTGCTGCCTTATGGCAGGAGATGCTACGGCTAAAATCCTGTATCTCCGGACTGGAAGACACCGGCTTTTGCATCTATTTCCCTCCCGGACAATTGAAAGGTCCGAAACGTACAGAATGGTTCTCAAAAGTCTTATCAGAAGGTGTACCACAAGGAATTCGGTTAGCCACTATTGATATAGCAGGGAACCGTAGCATACGACTTGACAACTCGCTGATGGTAGCTTGTATTTATCCCAAATTCAATCTGGTTCAGGCTTTGCGCAACCGTATGGCACAAGGAGATGCCGGAGGAGACCTTACAGCTCCCGAAAACAAGTTTAAACAACAGGTTACCGTTGTAATGGACTGTACCCAAAAACAGGATAAAAAACTGTTAGGAAGGGAAGTCAACAAACTTTTGGACATAGCCAAAGAACTAAAAGACAATGGTATCTATATCTCTTCACTGTTTATTGCATCTGAAGCATTCTATGCCATCAGAGAATATAAGGACAGCATGAAGTACAGTGAAATTACTCTTAATGAAGCTCAAAAGGCTATGATGGGCGGTGATACGACAGGATATAGCTACTGGAAAATGGCGGCTTCCATGAAGGCTGCCATACTTACCGCAGAAAAGAAGCGTGACGAAGCGATTTCATTATATAAGGAGATAGCCTTGAAAGCTGTTGAGCAAAAAGATGCCTACTATGTGATGGAAGGTTACCGTATGTGTGGATTCCTGCGTTATGAAGAGGGCAAGATGGAAAGTGCTTTCGAGTTCTTTTTACTATCACTGGCAGGTGGAAGTTATCTTCCTGAAAACATTAAAAGAAACTCGACATTTACCTATGCCGCTTATCTCGCTTTGCATACAGGTAAACAAGTAAGGGCTCCTTCTGACATAGAAATACTCGAAAAACAATTACAGGAATGGCTTGGCAAAGATTGGAGGGAACTTGTTGATAACCCATCCATGCAACAAGCCAAGGCCAGAAGAAAGAAGAACATATTCAGTTAAAATCAAGAGAAATAGTTAACATATTTTTAATTTAAAATTAGAATAGTATGGAACTTGGAAATTATGGAATCGGCGGAAACGAGGTAAAACTCGAAGCATCCGAAGGTATTGCGGATATTCCACAAAACCGAACTTTAATGGTTGAGCAATTGACAAAGGACGAACCGGTAGCACCTGAAGTTGTAACAGGTCTTACCAACATTGACGAAGTCTTTGCACATTTCCAGCCGGAAATAGATATTGAGTTCTCTGATGCGGACGGAGCACCAGTCGAGGAGAACTTCCGTTTTAACAATGTTGGTGACTTTTCTGTTGCCAAGATGACAGAACATAGTCCTTTTCTATCCAGTCTGAATGCTGAAAAACAATTTGCAGACAGAATGGAAAAATCTTTGCGTTCGAACAAGGTTCTACAACGGGTTCTGGAGAATCCCACTACACGTGACGCCTTTGTCAATGCACTTTCAGTCATGCTGGACGAACTGAAAAACAACGAAAAGTCTAACTCTGTAAATGAATGATAGTTATGAGTGAACAGAATCCTAAAATAGAAGCTGCGGAACAACAAGTTGCTGCCGTACAAACCAGAAACTTAAATACTGAGTTACAGGCTCTTGCCAAATTTGGTGGTTTCAATGTATTGGAATCTTCTGTAGATGGAATACAGAACCTCAATCCAGAGCGTAAGGCAAGACGCAATATCTATTTGACCAGTAATGAAAAAGCGGCTGAACGTAAAGAACTTGCAAAGAGTATTGAAATGTGGGTAGAAATGCTGAAAAGCGGCAAATCTATCACAGAAATGATTGATGCTTGTCAGAAAAAGTCAGCAGCTGTATCAGATTTACTTTCACAAAACCAGCTCAAAGCGGTAGAGGAAGTCAAACAGTTGGAAAAATCGTACCGTACAGTCATGCTCTTCTACAAGAACACTGACTCGGACAAGATTAAGAATGTTTCCATTGTCAATGCATCTATGGCTCAGCTTACAGATCTTGACAACTCATTCTTCATTGACGCGATTGCCAATGAACTTCGCGCCAACTATGACCGCCTTGACTTAAGAACAAACTACTCATTATTGGTTATCCCTGGTTTTCTGGGTTCAAACAAGGTTGTTGAGAAATGGGCAAAGATTGCACACGATAACAAAGTAATGATCTACACAGACTTTGCCGACCTTGAAAAACCGGATGATGTTATTGAAATGTTCTTTGATTCCAATTTATCCGGAGGCGACATCTATAAGTCAAATGTATGTATGACTTGTAACTACCTTGTCGGCAGAGGACGCTATGCGGAACTGGGTGAAACCGAAGATCTGCTTGTACCTCCTTCTGCAGCACTAGCAGGCAGTGTCTATAAGACAGTAATGGCACAAGTAACAGCCGGTAAGAAGTATGGTTCAATGAGTGAAGTTGACGGAGTTGCTTTCAATCTGAAGAAAAGTGAAATTTCAGAAATCGAAAAGATTGGTTTGATTCCGATGGTTAAGGAATATGGTAAAGTAATGGCATTCTCAGCCAAAACACTTTTCAATGGTGACAACTTAGGTTTACAGACTTATTCGGTAGTCCGTGTTTTCGATTGGGTAACAAAAGTATTGATGGACTTCCTCAACCGCCGTGCATTTGAAAACTGGAACAGTAAAGCCGAAAGAGATTTACGCAGTCAAATCAGCAAGTTCCTTGATAGCATCCAAGGCCCTGGCCGTCTTATCGAAAAGTTCAAGATTCTCCGTTTTGAACGTGATCCGAAACAAAAAGACCGCATCTTCCTGGATATTCACCTCACTCCGTACTTCCCTGCAAAGAGTTTTGTAATCAAACTTGAAGGAACCAAGGGTGATGATGAAAATGACTGGAACAGCGACTATGCTCAGGATGCTTGAATTTAATAACTTTTTCTGAAGGCAACTGGGATTTCTTTTCTGACTTCCGGTTGCCTTTTCACTTCAAAACTTACCTGTATGCCATTCAATGATTTAGCTCAAAGCAGCAGTGTCAAGCGTGGATTTGCCGACCTTTTCGCAGACTCCAAAGCAGCTTTGGATAATATTCAGGCAGGGTTGGGCGGAATGCTCCCTTCCATGCCCGGGATGCCTGTTGCCAAATTTGGCGACCTTTCCATAGGTATCGATATGCACCCCACTGTTACGCCGCCTTCTCCTGTTATGCCGGTTCCGCATGTCGGGAAAATCTATGACCTTATGGCGGATATTATGGCGGGCATTGCCGCTGCCATACCACCTGCAACCTCTGGTATAGCAGGTGTAGCATGCAATGTATTGAAGGGAATGGCTCCTTCCGTAAAGGTACATAATCAGTGGATTGCGCAGGCAGGAATCAGTATTTTACATCTTCCAGCATTTGTACTTCATCCGGCACCCTTGGTAAGTGGTATGTCGGAATCTGAAATGTGGATGGGAAGTTCTACAGTCTTGGCAGACGGTGCTCCCTGTTCCACACTTACCCATCCTTCGCTTTCCTGTAATCTGGTCGGTATCCCTACCATTCCACGTAAAGGGAAGCCTAAAAAGGTAAGTAAGGCTCTGATGGCACCGACTTCCATGCTTTCAACCATAACTTCTGTGGGAAAGCCTGTGCTTGTAGGCGGCCCTCCTACCATTGATTTGTTTGCCCTGACCATGAAATTGGGGCTGAAAGGCATTGGCAAAATATGGAAAAAGATTGGAGATAAATTTCAAGATCTCATAAACAATTTACGTAAAAAAGGGAAAAACAAACTGGCAGATATCCTACAGCCCATTAAGTGCAAAACTTTTGGAGAACCTGTAGATGCAGCTACCGGAAGAGTTTATCATACGAATGTGGACTTTGAACTTCCTGGTCCAATTCCAATTAAATGGGAACGTACCTATTATAGTGATGCAGCTGTCGATGGTCCATTAGGTTATAATTGGCATCATAGCTATAATATGGGAGTAAAACAAATCAATGATAAAGCTTTTGTAATTCGTCATGCAGATGGGCGTGAATCTTATTTGCCCGTACTTCTTGTTGGCGAAAAATGGATAGACCGAAAGGAACAGCTGAAATGGGAACTTGATTCGCATGGTTATCAACTCACTGACAGTCGTGGCTATCAATACCGTTTCAACGGATTGGAAAATAAGTTCGGATACCGTATGGTATCATCCATTTCTACACGTGACGGTTTCTCTGTCATACTTAAATATGCTTCTGCTGGACGCTTGGTTGAAATTATTTCTTCTCGTGGTGAACATATTAAAGTAGATACAGATGACACCGGACGGGTTACCTGTGTTTCTATAAAACAGGACAATGAAGAAATAAAGCTTGTACGCTATTGTTACGATGAACAAGGAAATATGATTGAAACCATTGATGCCCTCAATGTCAGCAAATATTTCTTTTACAAAGAAGATCATCTACTGATACGGCTAGTCAACCAAGGCGGTATGTCCTTTCATTGGGAATATGAGGGTAATGGCGAAAACGCACGCTGCATACATACATGGGGTGATGGCGGTGTAATGGAATACTATATCCATTATGGCAAAGGAACAACCCGTATCCGTAATGGCGAAAATGCTGTCACTGAATATTTCTATGATTCTGACAAACTTATCTATAAAATTATCGATGCCAATGGTGGAATAACTCGTTATCGTTACAACACTTCTGAAGAATTGGAAGTTATAGTCAATCCAGAAGGATACACCCGAAAGACTATTTATAATGATTTTGGATTTCCTATCCGTATAACAGATGAAAACGGTGAAGATACCTGGTTGCAATACGACAATAACCACAATCTGACTTCTTTGCGTACACCGGAAGGAAGACAACTCACATGGAAGTATGACGAACAGGACAGACTTGTTAGTCGTACTACTATGAATGGTCAAACTATCAGATATTCTTATAAAGATGGTTTACTTCATACCATTACAGACGGACAGGGACGTGTATATACATTAATATTCAACTCCCATTATGAACTTGAATCACTTGTTTTTCCAAATGGACTTTCCAGTCACTGGGTTTATGACAACCGAGGGCGTCTTATAGAAGCAACAGATATAAAAGGGAATATCACACGTTACGCATACGATTGTGCAGACAACCTGATACGTTTAGAGGAACCTGATGGCAACGTACACCATTTTGAGTACGATGCTATGGGCAATATGATTCATGCCAAGGACAATATCCGTGAAGTCAAATTTACTTATGGAGCCTTAGGCATATTGAAAAGCCGGGAACAGGAGCGTCATCGCATCACCTTCGGTTACAATAGTGAGTTGCAGCTCCGCCGTATTGGAAACGAGGCTGGTGAAAATTATTTCTTTGAACTAGACGGACTAGGACAAGTCATTACCGAGATAGGCTTTGATGGATTGAGACATGAATATGAACGTGATGGTTCCGGTCGTGTTACACGTGTAAACCGTCCCGGAGGCAAATGGACGGAATACTTGTATGATGGACTGGACAACATCCTAAAGGAAGAACAATATGATGGCGAAACTGCATTATATGCATACGACAAGGATGGATTGCTTATCAAAGCTGAAAACAGCGAAAACAAGCTGAAGTTTACACGTGACAAAAAAACAGGATTGGTTATCGAAGAAAAGCAGGGAGAATATACAGTCAACCGCACTTATGATAACGAAGGTAACTGTACCCGCATTACCAGCAGTCTGGGAGCTGACATACGCCATACATACGATCGTGAAGGTAATTTGCAGACTATGCAGGCGGGAAAAAACTGGCAAGCTTCATGGGTGCGTGACAATACGGGGCTGGAAGTCCAACGTACTTTCTCTGGCAACGTCACTATCAGGACTGAACGTGACCATTTTGGACGTGAGGTGCATAAATCAGTGCGCATAGGTAACATCGAGCGCGGAGCATACCGTTATGAGTGGGGCATCGCTAACCGATTGCTTTCAAAAGAAAACGAGCTGACTGGAACTGTCATGCGCTATGACTACGACCGCTTCGACTTCCTCATATGTCAGGAGACCACAAAAGAATCCGCTACGGACGTGATATACCGCGTACCAGACTTCGTAGGAAACCTATACGGCACGCCGGAGAGGAAGGACCGCAGGTACGGTACGGGAGGAAGGCTGCTGGAGGATGCGGAATGCATCTACCACTATGATGACGAGGGCAACCTCATTTTCCGCGAGTTCAAGGAGTTGCAGGACAATGCCATGACCCATGACCGCAAGCGCATGGAGAGGGAATGCGGTATCCGTTGCAGGGCTACAGGCATCGGATGGCTCTACGAGTGGACGTCCAACAGCATGCTGAAGAAAGTTATACGTCCAGACGGCAGGCCGGTGGAATTCCGTTACGATGCGCTGGGACGCCGCACCGCCAAGCGGTATTTCGGCAAGGTCACACGCTGGGTGTGGGATGGAAACGTACCTTTACATGAATGGTGCTATAAAGCCATCAGATTACAGTCGAACGAAGAGGAAAACATCCCTCCCCAAAAACCGGCAGAAGATATTACCACCTGGGTGTTCGAGGCGGATACGTTTGTGCCTGCGGCGAAGATTCAGGAGGGTAAGCAGTATTCCATTGTGTCCGACTACTTGGGTACTCCCATCCAGATGTACGACGGACAGGGGAACAAGACCTGGGACTGCACGTTGGATATTTACGGAAAAGTGATCGCCATTGACAAGGGAACGGAGTTCGATTGTCCGTTCAGGTTTCAGGGGCAATATGCGGATGAAGAAACAGGATTGTACTATAATAGGTTTAGGTATTATTTACCTAATTTGGGGGGATATTTAACAAAAGATCCAATAGGCATATTAGGCAAAAATCCAACATTATATAGTTATGTTTCAAATACAAATCATTATATAGATTGTAATGGATTGCATATTGCAAATGCCATTTATACAAATTCACAAGGTATATCAGGAGAAGTCGGAAGTTTTTCAAGTATAAGAAATGGCACTCATTCAGAACCACAAATCTTAAATCAAATGGGAAATCAAAGAGGTGGGCATTTGGAAATAACATCAATGGGACCCAAAGGTGATGGTTCTATTGCTTTTTTTAAAGGTAAAAATGGTAAACCTTTTCGTGCAGGTCCTCTACCGCCATGTGGTCCAAGAGCTAAGAATTGCAATCTACTTTTATATAATCATTCTCAGACTCATGACATGATGATTACATATAAATGGACAGATTTGCAAGGCAATACAAATATCAGGACTTATTATCCAGATGGAAAAGTAATAGAAAATGATGTAGACATATCTCATAAATATAATCACTAATGGAAGAATTATATAATAAATTTGCTTGTTTAAGTTGGCTTCTTATAAAAGAAGAAGAATTGAGTAATATAATATCAGCTTTAGATTTAAAGCTAATAACCAATAATACAAGTTGGAGAAAATCAGTGGATGTTTCTTTAGAAACGCAACCATTGTCTGTAACCAATATTACTCAATATGAAATTACAAAAATAATAATTAGCCCAATCATAAATAGTTATGTTCTTATAGAAGGAAAGGCTATTAACTATTTACATGATTCAATATTATCTTCTGTATCATATATATATAAGTTTAATATTGATATTTGGATACCAATTATGTCTTTTTCATATTATTCACAAGGAAGAAAAATAAGAGAATGTGAATATACACTTGGTGAAGATGAACTTATAATCAATGAAAAGGGAGAAAAAATGAATTTTGAGTATCAACAACTAAAACTACCACATTGGGAGTATGGATATGATGATTTTTTTTATCCATTATCTATTATGGAACACTTAGGAGTGAACACAAACAGTATCATAAATTCATTTAATAAGGATTGTTCTATTTATAAAATAGAAGATATAAATAAAATCACAATTTTATGAACATCAGTTGACACTTTTTTATAACTTTCTTGAATACATATTCTAACTATTTAGTCGATACTGTTATTCTTAAGAAATCGCTATAGAGTATGGTGTGCTCCATAGCAATTTCTTTTTATGGATAATCTCCACCTTACAGCAGTTAAATTTATCACTGAAACATTTCCTTTTCTTACTTTTATGGAGTATATTTACAATAGAGCTAACCTATAAATAAGCGAATATGAAACATTTGGCAGAGAAAATAAAAAGAATAATGACCGCATTCGACCGTAGCCACTACGATTATATAATGTTTAAAGAATACGGAGCACCTAATTTTTCCAAATTGTCACAAGAAGAATGCTATACGTATGAAATGGAAGAACAAGAAAGAGAAGAATCTTTGATTTATATTGCAAAAAAACTGCTTCCTTTAGTACAGGCTTATATTGAAGCAAAGAATCTACCAAACTATTATAATACTTTTCTTGCAGAAATTACACCATTCTACGAAACAAAAGAAAAAATACTATCAGGTACTGAAGAGATGGGAAGCGAGTTGATGCTTGTTCTCAGAAAATATTTGGATGCTTTTGATGATTTCAGCATTATAGGTGCTCGCAAAGAATTTGACATTCTGGAAAATATATTAAATAGTACAGCTACGCTACTTAACACCTTTGGGAAACAACCAACCTCCGAAGCGGATGTGTATAAACCTATCAAAGATATCTGTAAAGCGACATTTCCTGACAATAAAGATTGTAGTCATTATAAATTTCAGCAAACAGCCAAATGTTATAATCCGGACATATTGATACCTTCATTAGAGTGTGCAGTCGAATTCAAATATGTGAATGATGAAAAAGAGCTCAACAGGACTATGGACGAAATTCTGGCAGATGTTGAAGGTTATAAAGGGAATCCTTCGTATTCTGTTTTCTACGCTGTCTTTTATGCGGCAAATTCCATTTGTTCACCTCAAAGATTCAACTGTATGTGGGCAGAAAAACATTTCCCGGAAAATTGGAAAGGTATCTATGTTCAAGGTAAATGAGATTCGTTATCTATATTAGAAATGCTATCTATGTGGATAGTACAAACTGATATACAGTAATAATACCTAACAATTTCATCTATATTATATAGTTCGAAATATAGAAACATTTTACCAGCTACAAAAAATATCAATTATAAACAATATATTATGAGTATGAATAACATAAAAGGTTTTGTCTTCTATGTAGATATATTAGGATTTACAGCATTAACTCAAGATAAAATCCAGCTTACAAAAGACGATTTTAACATCTGGCAAGTCTCTAAACATTTTCAGACTTCAGGGAATCAGGAATTTGCGGCTAATATATTGATAATATTTCGTGAAATCCTGACAAACTGCCAGAATAAGTACCCTAAAGTGAATTTCACCCAGTTGTCTGATTGCGCCTTTGTCTGGGCTGAAAACATGAAAGATGTCATACTGTCGTGTCATACTATCATGTGGGATTGTTTACAGAATGGAATTTTATGTCGGGGTGGCATTGCCTATGGAGATATTATTGAGGACAATAACAACAATTTAGGACAAATGCTACTGGGCAATGCCGTGAGCAAGGCAGTCAAGTTAGAACAGGGAGGAGCCAAAGGTTGTCGTGTCTTAATGGATCAGGAAGTTCCAGCATCCTTACATGATTATGACTCATCTTTTTGTGCAGAAATTTACAAGTTATTCCAGCCATTTGAAAATCCTTTAGATTACAAAATTTATGATGAATTCAAATGGTATTACTCCCAGAGTCTGAAAGATTTAAACACGACTAAAGGTATAATTCAGGCAACAGTCGAAAGATTATGCCTCGCTGCAAAATTACAATATCATCCCAGATTTAACTGGAATGTCCGGTCTCAAGAGGGTAATATCCATGTAAAATCATCCATGCGATTTACTTCAGCCAATGAACAGAATGTTTTTAATATAGAGCATACCTTTGATTGGAAAGAAATGGTAGATTTAAAAACACGAACTGAAACAAATTATACTCAAATCTCTAAAAAAATACAGGATGAAGCTTCATCCTGTACCATTACAAAAAGAGGATTTATCAAGTTTCCTCCAGTACCATAAAAATAACTAAAAAACTTTACATTATGGATATTTTTTCTAAAGACATTATTATACCTATAACAGCTGCCATTCTGGGTATTGCCGTTCCTTTGTTAATTAGCGTCATCCAAAGAATAGACGATAAGTATAAATCTACTCGCCTAATACAGATTTTCATGAATGAAAAAAGCACAAAGTGCTTTATTGGACTGTTGATTATTACCATACTTTTACTGTTCTATCAGCTGGTAGCTCCGCCTAACGATTATAATTTCGGGATTTATACAAAATACATAGATTATTCTGCCATTATTCTAGCTACAATATTCTGTGTACTATTGACAATCAGCATATTTATGATTTTCACGCTTATCTATATCTATAACGTGCCTGAAAGGTTACAAAAGCATCTTATAAAAAGAAACAATATCCCAAAAGAGACCAGAAAAGCATGGTTCGAGTTTTTTATTGCCATGCTTAAACAAAATAACGTAGATGTATTACGCAATTGTTATCAGGAATTGTATGACTGGATTGTATCTTTACGTGCAGGTAAACAATGGACTGTAATGGAGTATCCGCCAGAGTTATACGAAGGTATTGTCTCCGTAAATGAGCAACTATGTATGCAACAAAAGGAAGCGGTTTCCATAAAAAACGGTAATGACATTGTTAATGCAATGCTGGATGATTTTCAGTTTACAATAATGCATCAGAATACCTACCGCACAATCTGGACTTGCTTGAACCAGCAATTATTCTACAAACGTAGTGAATGGATTCTCAAATATTGGAATGCTGCCCATTCACACCTGTTTCTCCATCTTCCATCTATCCAACTTGAAGAACGTATAAACGTTTCCTATACCACGTCTGGACAAGTTGTTGCTGACAGTAAAATGGTAGAATTAAGACAAAAAGAACGGAATGAATTTAAGGAATTTCATATCGCATTAGGAGGACTTTTATTATTTAGGAAAGAACACGAACTTCTGAATCAGCTTCTGTATTTCACAAATAGCCAGCCCCCTCACTATGTACTGATTCCAGGTTCACTAGCTGAAATCATTCCACTTTATATGGATTTACTTTCATCAAGTCCCGATTCAATGTACAAGTATGAGCAGAAATATCCTTTCTTTGGCCTTCAGGCTGGCGTACGCAACAACAGCATAATTAACGGTTGGATACAGAAATATCTGTATATCCTAATGTTACGTCTGTCAACCCTTAACCGTTCTTATACTTACGAAGATTTTTATGCACTGCCAGCTCTTCCTGAATCCTTGTCAAAGAAGCATGAATGGTTGAATAATGTTCCAATTATTCTAAAACAGATAGAACAGAACTCCATTCCACTAGAAGAAGTCAAAACAATAATACCATTGGATCAGTCACAGATTTATAGGATTAAAAATAAATTGAAGACTGTACTGGAAATACTTGCGCATTCACTCACTTCCGCAATCCAACATCAAAAAATTACTCAACAGCTGTCTGAAGACGAAATTCACGATTTTTATCAGATAGCATCAAATAGTATTAACCAGGAAATGGAGTGGATTACAAAAGTATCTGACATAACCACTGATGAGGACATCAGCTACAACAAGTTTGATTGTATTGGAAGAATACGGGAATTAATGCCAGCAGAAGCATTCTGTATAGACAAGACAATAGGATATGTCAACTTCAAGGAATCTTTCAGTGCCGCGACCTTACACTCTTTCAGAAACTGTTGGCTCCGAAGTTTCCAATATCTATCTAAAAGAGAATACAGGGTTTTCCCTGAAAATCTTGACAAGGCCTTTCAGGCTTTAAGGCTGACCGACGAACAGGTAATCATCGGATTTCATTTTAACTGGTACAATGCTTACCCTCAGAATTTACAGCAGGAAAACGAGTATCAGTTCAAATCCCCAAACAATAGATTATTGTATAGTTTGCCAGGAGACTACACTATAGAATTTACAAATACCGTAATTATTTTAAATAGGTCAGACTTGCCCAAACTGAAATTAATTGATCCACCTTCTGCGGTTAAGGATAAGTTCCATTTGGAATGTATCAATGAGCAATATAAGCTGTATGCCTCTGTAATCAAATTAGCGGAGAGCAGAAACCTTCTTAATGAATATATCAGAACTGGAGCATATCTAGAGGAAAAACTCAAACAGGCTGCATTGGTGTGTACAGAGCTGAATGCAAAAATATTGTGGAAGGAAAATATACCTATTGTTATGATTAAAGTGCTTGATAGATTTATTGATAGTGGCAATGAAAACCTCTCCGAAATCCGTCCTTTTAATGCCGGCTAATTTTATTTTTTAACATGACAGATTTCCACTACATATCAGACTTATACTTTTTATGAAAAATCGTTATGGAGTATGCAATATTCCATAACGATTTTAAAACATCTAATTGAAATATACTATTCTTGAATAAACAACAATCATCTTTTCATTCTCAAATATAAACTATATATTTCAAATAAAAAGCAGGACAAATTTCGAATAACAAGTTAACCTTGCAATGATTTTTATCAAGATTTGGAACTCTTATCCAAATACCAATCCCTACATTTGCATCGTTAACAATATGTTTCACTTAATTAGATAACAAACTATGAATAATAGCAGAAAAATTGAGTTACTGAACGAACTGGCTTCCAAATTGACACCGCAAAATGTTGATTACACACCACATAACGGCAATTACTGTGTAACGTTAGTGGCAGTACAACCTGTTGACTTTTTCAGTAAAGAAGAACGTAATTTCAAAATTCAAGGCCGTTTGGACGAAGGCAAGACGATTTCAGCTGATTTAATTGTGGAAGGTGAAAAGCTCTTTAGCATAAATCATCTTCCTTACGTGGCACACGAAGGCGACAGAACCCCTATATACAAGATTATCCGTGATTCCATTTTCTGCGCTTACGGAGCCTTGCAGCTTCCCAGCTTGCACCGTTCTATGAGGAAAATCGCTTGGCAGGATTATCCATTTATGAAAAAGGATCATGAGGAACAAGCCAAAGCGGAAATCCGATTTATGAAAAAACTGGCAGCTATAAACAATAATTCCCAATCTTGTACTGGGGCACGGACTGCACTGATACATCATACATCCTCACGTTTAAGAGATTGTCTAATATACTACAAGGAATACGAAACCCAGACATACGAAAAAATACAGGATTCCATGAAAGTATTGCAGCCATTCATCCCTTCTAAGGAAGACAATGAAAATGCTGTTCCAGACATGTTTGTTTGGGAATATTATCCGGATTATCCACGTGAAACCTTCCATAGTCAGGTAGTCATGCTTAACGCCAAAAGTAAAAACAAGAAGCAGTTTTGGTGGGATTATCTGAAACTCAATATCTTTTTGGGCGATCCGGAATATCGTTTTGGATACTATATGCTGATGAACAGATGGCAAATTCCTGTAATTCAAAGATGGATTGCTGAATACCATGAAAAAGGTCTATTCGAATCTCAACGTGCAAAAGATTATCTTCTTTTTTATCTGAAAGCAGGCGAAAAGACTCCAGTCCGCATCCTGAACTCTCAGGGGACACAAGTCAAGGTAAAAATGATTCCAAGATAAATTCAATAACATATCGTTCCTCACAGGGAAAAACAATAATGTATTTTGTCCATATATCCCAATTGGCAAGATGCATTATTGGCTTTTCCCTTTGTTTTTATATAGAATATTTATATTTTTGCAATAAAAACCGTCTGGTCGGTTTTTTATGGTAAATAAAAGGATTTATTGCAGAAGATGGAATACAAAAAGACATAGAGGAACATCTCAATTTGAAATTCCACTTTCTGTTTGGGTTCCTCTATGCCAAACAAACCGACTAATCGGCTTATTTAAAACAAATATAGAAAAAAAAGAGCTACGATAAAGGATAAAAAAAATAAAAAGATGTAGCACAAGGTATTATGAAAAAGCTTTTTGATTCATAAATGCCTTTTATTCACTAGGTTCTTTTACAGATACATACTAATAATATGAAAATAAAATGTATTTTCACCCCAAAAAAAACTACTTTTGTGAGATATTAAAAACAAATGTCATGAAAGGAACAAAAGGTTCAGAAACAAAAGCATTAATCAGAGAGGCCGCATTAAAACAGTTTCTGACAAAAGATTACAGCATGGTCCCTCTGAAGGATATAGAAAACAGTCTCAGTTTGTCAAGAGGATGTATGTCATATCATTACCCGACAAAACAAGAATTGTTTATTGATGTAATCAACTTCTACATCTTAGATGTGCAAAGAATAAAACAGGCATCAAACAATCTGTCCAATCTGTCTTTATTCGAATACCTCAATCAATACATTAACAATATTGCAAAGGTAATGGAAAACCTTTCCCACATTGTTCTACCAGAAGCAAATATTAATGGAACACGTGCGTATATGACTCTGATTTTGCAAGCTGAAAAAAATTATCCCGGATTTCATCAGGCATTGAATGAAATTGAAAGGAATGAATTAGCACAATTAAAACTTGTTGTTGTTAAGGCACAGAAAGAGGGTGAAATACGTAGCACTTGCAATACCGATTTGCTTGTTCAACAAATCAGATTGATTTTCTTGGGTAAATCATATCAAGATTCATTAAGGAATGGACTGGATGTGAATGCTTTAAGAGAACAATTGTTTTTTACATATTTCTTAATCAAAAACAAATAAAAATGAAAAATGATGTTTTTATTACGGGAACATCTTGCTATTTCCCTAATAAACCAGTCTCAAATGAAGACATGGAAGACTTTTTAGGATTGATTGCTGGAAAACATTCAAGAGTCAAACCTATTATTTTAAAACAGAATGGTATCAAACAACGTTATTATGCACTCACAAAAAATCAAGAAATTACACATACAAATGCAGGAATGGCAGCAAGTTCAATACGACAACTATTACAGACCGCTTCTGTTTCAGAGCAGGATATTGAATTGTTGACATGTGCGACATCAAGTCCAGACCAGATGCTTCCATCTCATGCCTCTATGGTTCATGGATTACTAAGAAATAAGCCGATGGAAATATTTTCTGCTTCAGGTATCTGTTTATCATGCCTTCAGGCATTCAAGACAGCCTTTTGGGCAATCGCTACTGGAGAAAAAAGAAATGCAGTATGTAGCACTTCTGAGTTAACATCTGCAACTCTTCTCTCAAAAAATTATGATATGGAATATGAAAAGTGCGCAGACTTAGGTACACAGCCCTATATGGCACTTGAAAAAGATTTTCTACGTTTCATGTTAAGTGATGGTGCCAGCGCTGTATTGCTCCAAAATGATCCAGGAAAAGGAAAAGCTTTAAAAATAGAGTGGATTGAGATGACTTCATTTGCAAATGAACTACCCACATGTATGTTCATGGGAGCAGAAAGTAACGATGACGGAGAACTGAAAGGCTGGAAATCATTCAGTAGCCAAGAAAGGGTAGAACGTTCATTATTTGTCGTAAAACAAGATGTAAAACTATTAAGAGATAATGTCGTACGATATTGCGTAAAACATATCAAATCTTGCCTGGATAAACACAATATATCACCAGATACAATCTCATATGTGCTCCCTCATCTTTCCTCAATGTTCTTTTATGATAAACTTATAAATGAAATGAGACAAGCAGGAATCGGAATTGACGAAAGCAAATGGTTCACAAATTTACCAAAGGTCGGCAATATCGCTTCTGCAGCCATATTTGCGATTTTGGATGAGTTCTGGAACACACACGAACTTAAATCTGGCGAAAAAATACTACTGATTGTTCCTGAAAGCGGACGTTTTTCTTATGGAACAGTACTATTAAGTGTGGTTTAAGTTTGGAAATAAACAATAAATCACTTATTTTTGCACAGATAAAAAAAGACATAGTATAGTATCATATATCATCTTTCAAACGAAAAGTGGAAAATTTCAAAGAGATAAGATGGGATATGACAGCTTGCGCTATATTCATATATAGCACAGGTGCGTCAGCTTCATCTCTAAGGTATTCCACTACCGCGTTTGGGTTGTTGATTGCATCTGTGCTATTATTTTATATAACGTAGCTATGAGATGGACCCTAATTTAAGACAACGAATAATTAATGAAGCGTACAAGCTATTCATTTCTAAAGGAATAAAGCACACCTCATTTTGTGATATAGCCGTAGCTGTAAACAAGTCTAAAGGAGCGGTCATGCATTATTTTCCATCAAAAAATCAATTAGTCAACACGGTTATAGAAAATTGTTTCTTTCCTTCATCTGCCCTATCTCCAGAAATGGAACTTTTGGCAGATAAAGAATGGAGTGAGTTTATCCAGAATTACAAGAACCCTATTGAACGGGCAATCCATAATTTCCCAGACAAACAGGATAAAATCGGATTACTGCATTATATGCAATTCATATCCTCAGCAAATGAATATATGAGTGAATTTCCACAAAAGTATCAAGAACTCCTTGCTGAAGAACAACGTTTCCTTTTTAATGTCATAAGTAAAACAATCACCAAGCATAATCTGATTGTTAATGATATACAAACATTTAGCCGACAATCATTTGAAATGTCAATCGGCAATACCTTTCTGAAATTGATTTCTTCCAAATAAAGACTTACACTCCTGGTAAAAATAGAAATTCAATTTGATTAATCAAATATAGTCTATCCCTTACATCAAAGGTAAATCCCAATCCTGATTTGCCAGCCGCATTTATTCCTTTTTTCAGGAGAATTTTCTTTATGGCTGACGCCATGAAAATTCACCTGAAAAAGAATGCGGCGGCAAACGGATTGGCATTAAATGAAAGATTACAGGGATTAACTGCGACCGACGTGACGCATAGCCGTAAATCAAAAGCGGCTATCCTTATATTCCATATATGGCCGCATAAATACTATGAAAATCCACCTTACTCAATAATAAAAACATAGCCTGCTTATCGACTCCCGATATAAGACAGGGATTTCAGCTCCCTCCGATCTGCATAGTCCGGTGGCTTCGCTATGCTTTTACTCCTACCCTTCCTACCTCTTTTCATTCTTTTTTCCTGCTGTTTCTACATTCTTTCCTATCTCCGGCATGACATCTGATGACATCTGATGACATATAATGCCATCTATTTGCAAATCAATCATTTATCCAATTTATCGCATTACATTTGGACTGTGGAACAAATCAAGTAGTCACTCAAAACAAAAGATTATGGCACAAGAAAACAGTCCTGACAAGGAAAAAAGGCAAGGCCGGACAAAGAAACCGGAAAAACCTTATGTGGAACAAATTGACGAGCTTCTGCTGGTACATAACAAAAACGACCCCAAGGAGGGTTTGGGAGTGGTCAGCAAGGCGGACGAGAAAGGCAATTATCAGACGGTTAAACCGGAAGAGAAGAACGAGAACTCATTCCTTAAATTCGACAAGAATTCAAGCATCCTCGAAAACTTCATCAAGAATTTCTGGAGCCAGCTGAAGGAGCCTACGCATTTCAGGCTTATCCGTATGACCTTCAATGATTACAAGCAGAACAAACAGGCTCTCAAGGACCTGGCCGAAGGTAAGAATACAGACGCGGTAAAGGAGTTTCTGAAACGCTATGAAATCGTACCGAAAATAAACAATCAGAAAAACAATCAAACAAAAGAGGAGGAAACAACAATGGCAAAGAAGCAGGAACAGACAACGCAGGCACAACCTGAACAGGTATCACAGGTGGAAGCTGCCGCACAGGGACGCGAACAGCAGGAACCGCAACGCCAGCAGACACCCACGTACCGCTACAACGAGAACATGATCAACTGGGAAGAACTGGGCAAGTTCGGCGTTTCCAAGGAAATGCTGGAACTGTCCGGACAGCTTGACAGTATGCTGAAAGGATACAAGACCAGCAAGACCATGCCGCTGACACTCAATATTCCGGGAGTATTGACCGCCAAGCTGGACGCACGCCTTTCATTCATATCCAACGGCGGACAGGTCATGCTGGGCATCCACGGTATCAGAAAGGAACCGGAACTGGAGCGTCCTTATTTCGGACATATCTTCACGGAAGAGGACAAGAAGAACCTGCGTGAAAGCGGGAACATGGGACGCGTGGCTGACCTTAACCTGCGTGGCAACACAACTGAGCCGTGTCTGATTTCCATCGACAAGAATACCAACGAACTGGTAGCCGTCCGACAGGAGCATGTCTATATCCCGAATGAAATCAAAGGGGTAACCCTGACTCCGGACGAAATCCAGAAACTGAAAAACGGAGAACAGATATTCGTAGAGGGAATGAAGTCCAATCAGGGTAAAGAGTTTAATGCCAATCTGCAATACAGTGCGGAAAGAAGAGGCATCGAATTTATCTTCCCGAAAGACCAGGCCTTCAACCAGCAGACGCTCGGCGGTGTACCGCTTTCTCCCATGCAGCTCAAAGCGTTGAACGAAGGACACACCATCCTTGTAGAGGATATGAAACGAAAGAACGGCGAACTGTTTTCTTCCTTCGTTACCATGGACAAGGTTACAGGCGGGCTCCAATATACGCGCCACAATCCGGAAACGGGAGAAATCTACATACCGAAGGAAATCTGTTCGGTACAGCTCACACCGGAGGACAAGGAAGCGTTACGAAAAGGGCAGCCCATCTATCTTGAGAACATGATCAACCGCAAAGGGGAGGAATTCTCGTCATTCGTCAAGCTGGACCTTGTAAGCGGAAGGCCACAGTATTCCAGAACTCCGGACGGTTTCAACGAACGACAGGCACCTACCATCCCGGCTGAGGTTTACGGACACCTGCTTTCGGCACAGGAAAGAGCAAATCTTCAGGACGGAAAGGCTATTCTCGTAACGGGTATGAAAGGCCCCAACGGCAAACAGTTCGATTCATACATAAAAATCAATGCCAATACCGGACAGATGCAATTCTTCCAGGAGAATCCGGATGTCCGTCGCAATACTTCACAGCGTGCTTCACAGACTGACAATACCCAGCAGCAGGAACAGAAGAAGGGAGCAAAACAGGCTGTCTGAGCAGAACAGAATTCAAATCAATCAAATCATCAATTACTAAAAAAGGAAAGAACATGAACAAGACCAATCATCATATCTACAAGGCTGAACAAATCGACTGGGGAAAACTGGAATCGGTAGGTATCAGCAGATCGCAAATTGAAAAGGACGGAAACATGGACCTGCTCCTTCAGGGAGAGGAAACCAATGTCATGTCCATTAAAATCAAGACTCCTGTATTTTCACTGACCATGGACGCCACACTCAGTCTGATTGAAGACGAGAATGGAAATCCGGTCATCAGCGTAAACGGTATCAACCCTTCAGGTGAATAAATAAGAATCCATAATGTATCATCTCTCTTTCCATACGGTAAGTCCGTATGGAAAGATATAAAAACAGAATTTATCATGATTGCCATATTAACAGACAAACCAAGTGTAGGAAAAGAAATCGGAAAAATCATCGGTGCAACCAGAGTAAGAAACGGATATGTGGAAGGAAACGGCTACATGGTAACGTGGACTTTCGGGAACATGCTGTCACTGGCCATGCCGAAGGACTACGGAGCCCAAAAACTGGAACGGAATGACTTTCCCTTCATCCCGTCCGAATTTGAGCTGATGGTACGGCATACACGCACCGAGAACGGATGGATACCGGAGATTGATGCCGTACTCCAACTTAAGGTAATCGAGAGGGTGTTCCAGGCATGTGACACCATCATTGCGGCTACCGATGCCAGCCGTGACGGGGAAATGACATTCCGCTATGTATATCAATACCTGAACTGTACACAGCCCTGTTTCCGTCTGTGGATTTCATCTCTTACCGACGAGTCTGTGCGTAAAGGCATGGAAAACCTGAAGCCGGACAGCTGTTACGACAGCCTGTTCCTTTCTGCCGACAGCCGCAACAAGGCAGACTGGATTCTCGGAATCAACGCCAGCTATGCCATGTGCAAGGCGACGGGACTCGGCAACAATTCCCTCGGACGGGTGCAGACACCGGTACTGGCTGCCATCAGCAGACGCTACCGCGAAAGGGAGAACCATATTTCATCGGACAGCTGGCCCATCTACATCAGCCTGCAAAAGGACGGCATCCTTTTCAAGATGCGCCGCACACAGGATCTTCCCGACAAAGAATCCGCTACAATGTTTTTCCAGGACTGCAAGCTGTCACATCAGGCACAGATTACAGGTATCAGCCACAGCGTTAAGGAAATACTTCCACCGGATCTGCTTGACCTGACACAACTTCAGAAGGAAGCGAATATCCGCTATGGTTATACCGCATCAGAGGTGTATGACATCGCACAGTCCCTTTATGAAAAGAAACTGATTTCCTACCCAAGGACTTCCAGCCGTTATCTGACGGAGGATGTGTTTGACTCGCTTCCACCAATCATGGCGCGTCTGCTATCATGGGAGCTGTTCCCTGCAGCTAAAGGAACTGCTGGTATTGACATATCCAGTTTATCCCGCCACGTAATAAGCGCAGAAAAAGCCAATGTACATCATGCCATCATCATTACAGGTATCCGTCCCGGAAATATGTCCGAAAAGGAAATGCAGGTTTACAGACTTGTAGCCGGAAGGATGCTTGAAACATTCATGGCTCCATGCCGCATAGAAACGACAAATGTTGAAGCGGTTTGTGCAGCGCAACATTTCAAGGCCGAACAAACAAGAATCATTGAAGCCGGCTGGCATGACGTGTTCATGCGTTCCGACATGGTTCCAAAATCGGGATATTCCGTCAATGAACTCCCCGAAGTAAAGAAAGGTGATAACCTGAATGTATGCGGATGCAACATGGTACACAAGAAACAGCTGCCGGTAGATCCGTTCACGGATGCAGAACTGGTGGAATACATGGAACTGAACAGACTGGGCACGGTATCTTCACGTACCAATATCATCCGTACACTGGTTAACCGTAAGTATATCCGTTATTCAGGGAAATATATCGTTCCGACCCCGAAAGGTATGTTCACCTACGAAACCATCCGTGGAAAGAAAATTGCGGATACTTCACTTACAGCAGACTGGGAAAAACAGCTGGCCGGACTTGAAAGCGGAATGATAACCGGGCAGGACTTTCTTAATAGGATCAGGACTCTCGCCAAGGAAATGACCGATGACATTTTCAACACCTATTCCACAAAAGAAGAATAACATCCATATCAATATAACCACAAGAATGCAGGCCGGAAGGTCTGCATTTTTTGTGTCCGTACAGAAAAGAATCTGTTTTTCCGCTTTTAAGCGGCAAAGGTCTTGGATTGCCTGCCTTTTGTCGCAAGGCTGCCCTGAAGGGCTTGGCTGGACAGGAAAAAATCATCCTCGCTACGCTCCGGTATTTTTTCCTGCCAGGCCTTGCGCAAAAAGGCAATCCAAGAGGCCGGAGGCCTATAAAATCGGGAAAACACATCCCGATGGGATTATTCATTCATAAAATTAAGGATTATGAAACTACAGATTATCAGAAAGATCGGCAGACATGCAACAGCGATATTCCTGATTACCGGAATATGTCTGCTGACAAGCAAAGGGATTGTCCCCACCGGGATGATTACGCTGCTGTTGCTTGCAGGAGGGTTCATCGGTTTCCTGTTCAGGATACTGGTCATGATTTTCAAGATTCTTATTCTTCTGTTCATTGTAGGATTATTTGTCGCATAACCCCAAAAATATACGTATATGGAAACAGTTGCTATAACTTCACAAGCTCCTGTCATGCCGGCTGTATGGCCACAGAGCGAACATATCAGACCGATCAAAAGACGTCTGCCCAATACAGTTGATGAGCCTAAAAACATCGGCTACTATCTGGAATCTCTGCGTGATATTTCCAGCAATCCTGACAGAGAGAATGTCCTGAAAGAATTCTTCAAGGAAACTTATGTATAACCATAAAATTTTTCAATTATGTTTTTTCAATCAATTTATCAGATGATTACAGCAGGTACGGATCTGAATATCAACATCCGTAAAGTGGATAACAGCCTGAGTGTGGCAGTCATGCCAAGGCGGAACAGCCTGAAAGAGGATACGCGGCAGAACATGGTGCCGCTGGTCGTGAACGGAACACCGGCAGAACTGGATATGGGTTTCCTGCAGACCGTACTCCAACCGATACAGAAAGTACAAGGGCTGCTTGCCAATGCGGAAAATTTCGAGAGACAGGCAGAAAAGGCTACATCACAGGTCAAATCATCCAAAACTCCAATAGTACCGGCCGAATCAAAGGAAGCCAGGGAAAAACGGGAAAAGATGGAAAAGCTCCTCAAAAAGGCTGATGATGCAACCGCTGCAAAAAGGTTCTCCGAAGCAATGACATGGCTGAAACAGGCACGGGTGCTGGCTCCTTCAGAAAAACAGAAGGAGATTGACGAAAAGATGCAGGAAGTACAGAAACAGGCCAGTGCAGGAAGCCTGTTCGGTATGGCAGAGGAACCGGCGCCAGTAATTCCCCAACCACAAAGCAGCATGAACGGTCAGCCACAGCCCGGTATGCAAACAAGCATATTCCCGGAGCAGCAGACCCATACTATGAATCCTGAAGCTGTCATGCAGCCTGCTCCACAGCAGATTCCTCAGGAAATGCCTCAACCGGTATATGGAACGAACGGAGCATATATCCAACCAGCTCCAAACCGCCCCGTGATGCAAGGAACAGGTATGCCACAAGGAGCTGCAATGCAGCCCTATCCGCAGCAGCCGGCTTACCAGCCTGAGGCGGCTCCTTATCCACAACAACAGGTACGGCAGCCGACAAACGGCCATATACCGAACGGAACGGCACAGGTACAGAACGGAAACGGACGGGAATACCAGACTGCACCGGCAGCCCATGATACATTCTGCTTCGATCCGGAAGACGAAAATGACAGGGAGCTTCTAAAAGAGGACCCGTATGCGGAATATCTGGATTTTCCGGCCGAGTACCGAATGAAGGACGAGGCACAGGTAGAAATGATATACTGCTGATATATAAAAATAAATGATTTGTAAAACCAATAAACTATAAACAATATGGCACTGGAAATTAAAGGAATGAAAAGACTCTTCAAAATGAAGAAGAACAGTCAGGAAATCGTACTGGACGATCCGAACGTAAACATGTCTCCGGCTGAAGTGATGGACTTCTATTCCATGAACTATCCGGAACTGACCACCGCGACCGTACACGGACCCGAAATCGAGGACGACCGGGCGGTATATGAATTCAAGACAACCATCGGAGTGAAAGGGTAAGGACATGAAAAAAGGACAACGTAAAGACAAGAAACCATGTACACAACTTACGGAACGGGCTTTGGAAAATTTAGCCAGACTTATCATATCGGAACTCGAAAATACGGACATAAGCCGGGGCATCAGGAGCAGAAAGAAAAGAAAACTCCCTCCAGCAGAAAGCCTCATGGTTTTCTGAACACGAGAATACCTTCCATCGCTCCCGACCTGTATGTGGAGAATGACAGGGATGTAACGGTAAATGTCACCACCAAAGAGAATCTTGATTTCCTGTACCGTTCAGCCATGAAGTATGCGCAGCTCCTGGATGTGGAGCTGCCATACCATCCTACAGGCAGGACTTCTATAAGAGAAAAAATATGCCTGCTATATAATGCGCTGGATGCCATAGTATCTCATCATGTGAATCTGGAACTTGTCGGTGACAAGCTCCAGTTCTGTATCTACCATTTTCACGAATGGCCCGATTACACCCTGTTCCTGATACCGATAGATTTTACGGAAAGACTGAAAGGTGAAATTAAAAAGATTACATTGGAGTTCATCAGACGGTTCATCAAGTATCACAGGATGATGGATATAACCAATACACCATATTATGATATGTCTGAAGTTTGTATTGAGTGTGTGGACTTTGAACAGCTTGATGAGGAAGAGAAAAAGGACCTTTACAGAAAGGACAAGCTCTTCAAGTCATACGAAAAAGGGAGAATCCACAGAAAACTGTGCCGGATGTACTCCAGGGCTTTTTTCCGGAATCTGGAAGAACATATCCGAAACTGTAATCCTTCCAGCAATAAGGAAAAAAGACTTTTGGAACTGATTACTGAAGGGATGTCCCTGATTGCAAAGGATAGTCCTCATATCTTGAATTATGACTATGATTATGCAAGTGAAAAGGAAAGGGATTTTGAACCGCCACCGCTCGAAAATCAGATTCTGCTTACGTATTCCATCACGGATACGGTTACCAAGGATATGGAAAGCTGTTTCAGTACCGATTGTCAGGAGACATATAACCAGACTCCCATATCATTTACCTTCATCACACCGGAAACAGAGGAACTGTTCAAGCCGGACAACTATCCGGAACGGTTCTCCAAATGGTTTGAAAAGTTTGTAGAACATGTTACCTATAATTTATAAACGTCATGAATGAACTCACCAAAGATATACAGAAGATGATGGTGCCGAAGGCGGCCATCATAGCCTACAAGTATGAAGACAGAAGAAATTCTGACACCAGGTACTTCATAGAATTGCGTGCCATCGGAAAAAGCGGACAGATGGGGGCAGGTATTCCCGTCACATACGAATTCATGAATACCCTGCTGGAATCCTATACGGAGGAAATGAGCGGAATACCGGCAGGCAGAGTCCCCGAAAACATGCTGGCCTGCAATCCGAGGAAAGGACAGGAAGAATATGTATGGTACAATCCACCCGGAAAAAGACAAATGTTCTTTCACAAAAACCTCAATATACAGGACGGTGCCTTCAATCTGCCGGGGGTTGTCTATCGCGTAAAATGTGGAAACATGGATGTGTTTGCCTTCAAAGGGAAACGTCCGGTGGAAACGACACCGCTGTTCCGTGCCCCGTTCTTCAACGTGACCGAATCAAGTGTCTGCCTTGGCAGCAGTTCATTGGAAAAGCCGCAAAACCCCACTTTTCTTTCTCTGCTTGAATACTGGGAAAAACGGTTCTGGCTGACCGAATTCTCCCATCTGGGAGGGACAACGAATCCGACCGTTTCCAATCTTGTTACAGTCACAGAGAATGCGAGAAACAACCCGTTTGACATGAACGAACTCAAACCAATGAATAAACAACTTAAAGACATACTTCCATGAAAAAGATACATTTTACCGACCGCTACCTGCTCAATCCGCGTCATCCGGTAACGGTGTTTGTCATCGGAGCCGGAGGTACCGGTTCACAAGTGATAACCAATCTGGCACGCATGAGCATGGCGCTTCAGGCATTGGGTCATCCGGGACTGCATGTCACCGTATTCGATCCCGACACAGTAAGCCAGGCTAATATAGGACGTCAGCTTTTCAGTGAAGCGGAACTGGGACTGAACAAGGCCGTATCACTTGTCACACGCATCAATTGTTTCTTTGGATATGCCTGGACTGCGGAACCGCAATGTTTTCCCATCAGAAATTTTTCAGGAAATAGCACAGCCAATATCATTATAACCTGTACGGACAATGTACGTTCACGTCTTGAACTCTGGAAGTTCCTAAAAAAAGTACGCAAAGAAAACTTCAGTGACCATTCGGCTCCCATATACTGGATGGATTTCGGGAACAGCCAGACAAAAGGACAGGTCATCATCGGGACGGTACGTGAGAAAGTTCTCCAACCTTCTTCACAGGAATATATTCCCATGCCTAAAATGAATGTCATCACCGAGGAAGTGGACTATGCAAAAATCAAGGAAAAGGAATCGGGGCCGAGCTGTTCACTGGCGGAAGCACTGGAAAAACAGGATTTGTTCATTAACTCCACACTGGCACATATCGGATGTGACATATTATGGAGAATGTTCAAGGAAGGAAAGACACTGTATCGCGGTGCCTATGTCAATCTGGAGACATTGAAAGTGACCGCAATCCCGGTATAATGCATAAGTGACCGTATCATCTTTCCATCAGAATACGGTCACTTAGTCTATTTGCTATTTACTATTTACTACGTTCTTACCACGCTGAAGCAGGAAACTCTGTATCTCTGAGGCAAGATAGAATGATTTCCCATTCTTTTCCACCGAGTAATATTTAATCTTGCCCTCTTGCCTGTAACGTGCCAAGGTTCTTTGTGACACACCAAGGAGTTCTGCCAGATCCACATTATCAAGCAGCCTGTCTCCGTTCATACATTCTTTCAGACGGTTCATCTGGTCCAGTTTCTTTTCAATGCGGGCAAATCCCTCTACCATTGTACCTATCAGTCTTTCGAGTATCTCATTATCTATATATGACATAATTCCAATGTTTAAGTGAATAAATCGATACTCCCGTTGTGCGCACTCTAAGAGTATATACTTATAGTAGTGAAAATAGTATGCCTTAATTTCAGATAATGTCTAAAAATACATTACATCCTGATAATCAAGTATATAAATTTTATCTATTTCATATTAGTGTAAACCGGAAGTGTAAACTTTGAAATGCAGAATTGATAACAGGTTAACAACATTGATATCCGATACTATATGATAATATGTTTCCATATGAATACTTATACCAGATTATACTTTATCTGTACTACCAGACACTAACTGTTCATGTGCCCATTCTACAAGAGATTTACGAGAAAAAACCAGTTTGTTTCCATACTTCATGAAAGGAATCTGTCCGAGTGAAGTCATTTTATACAGCTTAGCTTTAGAAGTAGGAAATCCATGCTCATCCAATACCTTCAATGCACTAGATAAATTCAAAGTATCAGGTAATCCAGATGAAATTGTTTCTTTATTATTCCCTGAATAATATTTTGAAATAGCTCTGAATACGATTTCTTCAATTTGTTCTTCTGTTGCAACTATAATACCTGCCATAATCAAACATTTTGCGGATTAACTACTCGATTTTACCCCTATTACTTCAGAGGTTTCAAGACAAAGAAATTATAAAAACAAATAGTATTCAAACGGGAAAACATATATACAAGCTATGACATTTAATGACAAAAACCGTCATTTAAAGACAAATGAAAATGCCATTTCAAGGAGCTGTCATCAAAAGTCCTTAAAATGGCATCAAATTGCAACTATTATATAGATGATAAAAAATTATTGCTTTTGTTTTCTAAGTTGAGAAATAACCTCATTTACATCAAAAAACTTAAGATTATCATATGATTTCTCACTATATTTTATCAGACCATCCTTTAGCCACTTGTTCACAGTTGCAGGAGTAACTTTCATCCATTTTGAAAGATGAATATTTGTTATCAAATAATAACCGTTCAACTGTGTCAATTTATGCTTATTTGCAGAAAATCCACGCTGTAGACGGTCAACAAGTGTATCTATATCCTTTTTTAAAATTTGTGGAGTCGGTTTATTTTCTTTAATCGTCAATTCTATAGACTTCATATCAAAATTATTCAATTGAGGCAGCTTGGATAACTCCTCTATGATATGAACTGCACACTTCAAATCCTGAATCTTGAATATTAATTGCTTCCGTCTTGGCATAGTAGTGATTTTCCTTTTTCAGTGGTATAATATTTCTGCAAACGGCTGTTAGGCTTATCAGGAACAGTCATTGCCAACAATCCTTCCTCAATCAGAGGGTTTATATATTTATTCCTAAATTTAGTCCGATTACTAAAGTGCAGCAAAGTAATAATTTCCATTAGAGACTTTTCCGATATACAAGTTTTAAGAATTGTCTGTATTTCTCCCCGACTTAGAGCCAACTTAGTCCCAACTTGGTCCCAACTTGGTCCCAACTTAGTCCCAACTTGGTCCTGACCTGTCTGAATATTTTTTGCAAACTCAAACTCTTTAGGATCACGATAGGTAATAGAAAAGACAAACTCCTCTCCACTACGAATCTCTATCTCAGAGTTTTCAAAGTATAACGGAGCATATTTCCGAATATTTTTCTGTCCGGAACCAAGTTCCTCAGCCCATTTCATTTCACGGAATACCTTTGTTATTAGCGGATTCTTTGTACGAGTACGCCAGTCATTTATATCAATATCCCCTGTTTGGAAAGGTTTCGTCCAATTCTCTGTTATTACTCGATCACGAAATATAAGGAACTTATTGCTATATGAACTGATATACTCACGATGCAGAAGTGTATTCGAGATTATTTCTCTGAATATCATTACCCGTAAGTCCAAACGATCTATTCCATTATCCGCCAAACGAAACTTATCAGGCATGTTGCGTTGCACGAAATTCAACAAACGAATATATGACTGAATCAAATTTACGCATATCATATCCCGGTCATTATAACGAATATCAGGGTCAGTCGGAAGCGGATGCAAAAAACGCTCGTAAGACATGCTACGATAAATGGCATCCGTACGATGCCACGGACAACAGTTCAGAATAGTCTGTTCCTTGCCAAATAAAAGAATAGCAGCCAACTTATATCCTTCCCTATTTGTTCCCCGTTGCTTACCCCAGAACAGGCTTTTCAGGAATTCTTCATTTGTCATGCTCAACCACGGATGATTGGAGTTATGAATAGAAATGTGGCTACGCATAATCTTGAACGATTCTTCATCCATATCTGCCAATGTTACATCGGGAAATACTTCATTTTCGGAAGACTCCTTTTCTTTTCGCATGAACATGTTCTTAACCAGATAAGTATGCTTTGACACATCATTGTCTGCATCACCCCAACGGTCATAAAAACGGTTCTTATATCTATGTACCTGTTCACTCTCTGGCACACTCAGATACAGGATAATCTTACCGTCAATCTCTGTCTGCTCCGGCGTGATTGGCATTGGAGGAAGAAACAGTTCAGGATTATTCAGTGTATTGATAATACTTTTGGTCATATCTGTTACGCATTTAGGGTTAATTCCTAATATAGCCCCATCATCATCCACTCCTAAAAAGACATATCCTCCCTCTGCATTCAGAAAAGAACATACCGTTTCATACACGGAAGCCGAAACCTTATCCGTGCATTTCTTAAATTCTACTTGTCTATTCTCGCCATGCAAAAGCAAGTCTTTTATTTTATTTGTTGATAACATACCGTTTCCTTTATAATACTTTTACCGCTTCGTCTATTACGCTACTGGCAAAGCTATCCAAATAAGTATTGGTCGTTGACAAATCACTATGACCCAATATCTGTGAGATAACTTCACGTGGTACTTGATTGTCCTGTAAAGTCATAGCCATTGTATGACGGCTCACATAACTGGTCAGCTTCATATCCGTAATCCCTAAAGTCTGCGCTAAATTAGCCAAATTCTTGTTATTACGTCCAAAACGGCTACGAATATGATTATATAATTGTTCTCCTTTATATCCTGGAATAGAAACGATTGGTAATAAATAATCTTCTACCAAAATTGTATTAGAAGCAAACCAGTCCATCAATTCCTGAATTTCAGAAGTTATCTTAATCTGAATAGGTTTTACTTTCTTTGCTTCTTTTGTCTTATTTCGTTTATAAACAATATAGCTTCCACCATTATAACGGATTATATTGTTTTTAGTCAACAGTGCAGCGTCAATAAACGATATTCCATAACAATAATAAGAAAATAGGAACAAACGTCTTGCAAGTTCTTGAGCATGACTTTTAACAGCAGTATGTTTCAGTTTATCCATATCTTCATGTGGCAAATAGCGCTTTGCTGTTTCTTCTTCCAAGGCAGAGATATTAAAACCTCCTTTTCCAAAAGGATAGGTGACTTCAGAAGCCTCCTGATCTTGTATAGCCTTATTTAAAATTGCACGCAGAGCTTTGAAATAATATTTCCGGGTATTTCCTTTACACTCTCGTTTCTGAAGAAATACATCGAAAGCCTTTACATATTTAATGTCTATTTCAGAAAACACTTTCTTATCAAACTTACTATCAAACAATTCAAGCATATGTAAAGTACGACTATAACAAACTGAATTTCCTACATGACCAGTATCCTTTAACGTAGTTATTGTCTTATTGAAATAATCCTTTACTTTACCTTTTGAGGCCTTATTCAAAAATGCTTCTTCAAACTGATTTAAAGTCCAATCAATCCTTTCTATTTCAAAGTTGCGAAATATTTCATTAATCTGGGTTTCTATTTCAGATAATCTTGCATTCCATATTTTAAATTTAGGTACAATTTTCTTATCAGAAACAAATCGACCATCAGATTCATTCCACTGCTCTTTTGTTGAAACCAATCCAGTTCGTATTAACTTACTTTTTCTTTCTTTAGTAATTCTAATAGAAACCGGAAAACTGCCATCTTTACGTTCATTACCCGCAAACAGAATAAACTTATATGTTGCCATAGATATAGGTGTTATATTTATTTTCCTACAACAAATCTACAACATTTTGAGTAAAAACCATCAAAACAGAAGAAAATTTATAGAAATTAAATAGTTGATTATCAATAAAAATCATGCTGAAAATCAAACAAATACAAAATACACATATCATAAAATAAGCCCCTGGGGGGCGTGTGGTCGGAAGTTCGAATCTTCTCACCCCGACAATAGCTGAGTA
>ERZ840096.390-NODE-390-length-67948-cov-8.930199_pt1 | contig 67948 bp, 63 predicted proteins | sample MGYA00519878_ERZ840096 | MGnify/ENA primary metagenome ERZ840096 (study PRJEB31850, sample SAMEA3708865) | human gut metagenome | biome: human gut; feature: human-associated habitat; material: faeces | place: China | collected 2014 ...
ATTATCAATGATTTGCAATTTTATGATATTTTCTGAAAGCGTAGGTTCGGGAGCCCGTCTCTCCGCAAAGCCGGGAGTTCTGCAAGAAAGATATTTGCAAAACTTCCGGCTTTTTTATTTAGTTGTCTGAAATGGTTAAATCCATAGCTTGCATAACTCTTAATTTATTTTGTAGCCGGAAACCAACTTCGTGTGTTATTGGCAATCCTTACTAACATCAACATCACCGGGACTTCGACCAATACACCCACTACCGTAGCTAAAGCGGCTCCGGATTGTAAACCGAAAAGGGAAATAGCTACAGCAACCGCCAATTCAAAGAAATTACTTGCCCCGATCATTCCGGCAGGTGCGGCAACATCATGGGGTAATTTCCACCATTTCGCCCAACCGTAAGCAATGAAGAATATCAGAACCGTTTGCAATACAAGCGGAACAGCAATCAGTAAGATATGCAGAGGATTGTTCAGTATCGTTTCTCCTTGAAATGAAAACAGGATAATAAGCGTCAATAGCAACCCACCTACCGTATAATTGTTAAATTTCTTAATAAATACATTATTAAAATATTCCACCCCTTTGCGGCGGATAACCATCATGCGGGTAATGACTCCGGCAGCAAGTGGTATCACAACAAACAGCCCTACGGACAGCAACAGAGTGTTCCACGGGATAGATACGCCGCCAACTCCCAGCAGGAAAGCGACGATAGGGGCAAACGCCACCAATATGATTAAATCGTTTACTGCCACTTGTACCAGCGTATAGGCGGCATCCCCTTTGGTAAGGTAGCTCCATACGAACACCATAGCAGTGCAAGGTGCAGCCCCTAATAATACCGCCCCGGCTAAATATTCTTCGGCTAATCCGGCAGGTATAAAGGCTTTGAAAACCACATAGAAGAATAAATAAGCTATTCCGAACATGGTAAATGGCTTTATCAGCCAATTGGTAACGCAAGTGACTATTATTCCTTTCGGACGCTTGCCGACATTCTTGACACTTTGAAAATCCACTTTTAGCATCATCGGATAAATCATTAACCAAATCAGGATTGCCACGGGTATAGACACGTTGGCATATTCAAATTTGCTTAATGTTTGCGGAATTGCCGGAAGCCATTGTCCCACAGCAATTCCAATAATGATGCACAAGGCAACCCAGATAGTCAGGTATTTTTCAAAAAATCCAATTCCTTGTTTCTTTTCCATAACAACAACTATTTAGCTTAATTGCGGTTTTAATTCGTTCTGGTAGAAATCATAGAAGCGGGCTTTTATTTCATCCCGTACCCGATGAAATTCACTGTTTATAAACTCCGGCGTTCCGGTTGCTTCCGAGGGGTCGTCAAATCCTATATGCAGCCTGTTTCTTACTTCACCCGTAAACATCGGGCAGCTTTCGTTTGCCCCACCGCAGACCGTAATAACATAGTCCCATTCCTGCCCTATATATAGGTTTACACTTTTAGGGGTATGGCGGGTTAAATCTATACCCATTTCATCCATAACCTTTACTGCCATCGGATTGACCTTTTCAGCGGGTTTGGTTCCTGCTGAATAGACATCCAGTTTATTGTCAAATGATTGTAAAAAGCCGTATGCCATTTGGCTGCGGCAGCTATTTCCTGTACAAAGAATTAAAATCTTCATGTTTTTAGTTATTTTTCCAAGTTATCAGGGCGGCATTGCCCTTTGACAATTCTTCTACTTTCTTAATCCAAACCAATTCATTTTGCGCCTTTGCCCGCAAGAAAGAATTTTCGGTGTCAGTTAATGACAAGCAAGCATTCACGACCCACCATTTATTATTAATCCCGGCACGTTGTAAATCCATTTGCAAACGTTCGGCTTCAAATACAGTTTCAATAACAACCGCAATACGCATTAATTCCGGGTCGATATTGGTCTCACAAAGATCCGTAGGGCAACACATTGCCGGTTCGAAAATTTCTATCTTTTTCATACTGTTTTTATTTTAAATGATACTCTGTGTTTATTTATAGATAAAAGACTACTGCATAATAAATACCTACCGCAATAAAGAGGATGGCAACTATTTTACGAAACCATTTCTCGAATATTTGCATCCGGTTGTAAAATTTACCCAGTCCGGCAACACTGTACGCTAGAATCCATGTTAAAGTTAATATGATAATCGTAATTCGTAGAACTACGAACAATTATATCAAAAAAAAGGTGCTGCTATTCACAGCACGATGTACCTTTACATTTGCAGTCTCCTAAAAAAGCTGCAAACAATTTTCGGGCAAGTTCCCAGTTCTCCCGGTTTATACAATACCGGACTTTTGGCGTTTCTATTTCACCCTGAATTAAGCCAGCTTCTTTCAGTTCTTTCAAATGCTGCGAAACGGTTGCTTTAGCGATAGGCAGTTCTTCGTGAATATCACCGAAGAAGCAACTATCTTGTTTCGCCAAGAAAGCAAGAATAGCCATCCGTGCCGGATGCCCCATTGCTTTGGCAAAACGAGCAATCTGTTCCTGCTCTGTTGTGTACTGTTTCTCTTTCATTTCAATATTCTTTTCTTATTTGTTGTTCGCAAAACTACGAACACTCTTTTTAATAACCAAATAATACGTGTGTTTTTTGGGGATGGGTGCAAGTATCTATCTATAATAGACAAGTATCTATCTATAATAGAGAAATGGCAGCATACCTATAGAAAAGTTCTTCGGTACAGCTATAAAAGTTTGTAGGAGTTAGGAGAAATCTCTGTTCAAAGGTTGCGAATACATATCCGCAGCCTTTGAACATATATCCGCAGCTTGCGAATACATATTCGTAAGCTTAGAACAGAGTTTTATTTATTTTTGTGTATATGCTTTGCAATCTCCGGTCCTTTGAAGTAAATTACCAGTGAACTGACAATGACCAGCATGCCTGCCACTGTACTGAAAGTGGGGTATTCTCCCGCCAGCATGGCCCAACTTAACATAGCACCCAAAATAGGGTTGATGAGGCGGCACATATTGATGTCGCTGACTTTGGCTCCCTTGCTTTGCAATGCGATGAACCAGAAACTGAAAGCGAAAACGGAAATGAAGACAAGAATGCCGAGGCTGATGTAGAATCCTGCGGGCTTGCCGATGAAAGAATGGTAACCTTCCGTTCCCAATCCTACCAAGTAGATGAGCAGGCCACCGAAAAACATTTGTACGGCATTCAGAAAGATGGGGTTTACCTTGCCTTTGTCTTCGGACACGGAAATGGCGGAATATCCTTGGAAGATGATACTGAACAGCAGGAGTACAATGCCGGTAATTCCTTTCCAGTCCAAAGGCTCGCCGTCACTGCCCATTCCTACAATCAGCAGCAGACCGACGAGGCTGACTATGAGGCTGATAATTTTGTGTGCATTCAGTTTGTCATTGCTTGCCAGCAGATGGGCCAACAGTACGTTGATGAGAGGGGTCATTCCCATGATGATGGATGATATGGCGCCGCTTACAAAATCCACTCCGAAATAGAAAGCGGTATAGCCCATGAACATGTTGATGCAGATTAGGTTAAGAAAGAGCTTGCTGTGTTGCTTGATTTCCCGCCACATCCCTTTGTGCCAAGTGTAGGCGAACAGGATAATGCCGACACTGATAAATCGGATGCCCGCAAAATTCATCGGAGTGAAATCATAACTTAACCCTTGTTTGATAAACGGGTTGACAATAGCCCATAGGATAGAAGCCAGTATGGCGTATAAAAGTCCTTTTTTCATAATTCTTGAGAGTAGTTTTGCATAAATAAGTTGCAAAGATACGCCTTTCTCTTGAATTAGAAGTTAAGCCATTGCTTGAAAGCTGTAAGTTTTTCTTCGCTGATGGTTATTTTATTTTTGTAGGGAGGACGGACGGTGACTACGATTTTCCCGTTGAAATAAGGTTCGGCGTGGTCAATGGCGGTGATGCATACAATGACTTGCCGGTTGGCACGGAAGAAACGGTCCGGGTCGAGTTGCTCCATCAACCGGCTCAATGAAAGGTCGATGATGTGCTCTTGTCCGGTACGGGTAACGGCGAAAGTAACCTTGTTTTCCGAGTAGAAGTAAGCTATGTCGTTTACTTGAAGTGACCAGAAACGATCTATGCCCGAGATGAGAAAACGGGTACGGTACCGTTTGTCACGGGGTTGAAGGGCGTCGAGCAAAGTAGCCAGATAATCGTCCGGGAGAGGGCGTCCGCAGTCTTGCAAGGTCTCATATTTTAGAATAGCGTCCGAAAGCCGCTGCTCATCCACCGGTTTCAGAATATAGTCTATACTGTTCACCGTGAATGCACGGACTGCATACTGGTCATAGGCAGTGGTGAAAATAATGGCCGAAGATGGCTTTGCCGAAGACAGGAAATCGAACGAGTTACCGTCTGCCAATTGTATGTCCAAAAAAATGAGGTCGGGATGAGGATGGGAGGCAAACCAGGCTATGGCATCATCTACACTTCCGGGGAGAATGGTAATATTCCATTCAGGGCGGATACGGGAGACCATGGAGTGCAGCAGGCGGGCGGCGGGTACTTCGTCTTCAATTATGATTGCATTCTGTCTATTCATATAGCAAGGGTACTTTTACGGTAAATATTTCAGTGTGACGTTCAATGAGTATATCCCCGCCGGACATGAGTTGGCAACGTTTGGCAAGATTTTGCAGGCCCACTCCCGAAGAAGCGGTGGTTTTCTTGGGGTGTATGGGGTTGCTTACCTCCAGATACTCATTCTCTATCCGTATGGTGATGGTCATGGGCTTGCTTTGGGTGATGGAGTTGTGTTTGATGACATTCTCGACCAATAACTGTAGGGTGAGTGGTGGCAGCAGACTGTCTTTGCTGTCGGCAGGGATGTCATATTCACAATGGAGGCAGTTGCCCAGACGTACTTCGTGCAGGAAGAGATAAGAACGGGTAAATTCCAGTTCTTCACTCAACGTGACCAATGTCTTGCTCTGGCTTTGCAGGACATACCGGTAAACACTGGAAAGGTGTTTAGTGAAACTGACGGCGTTTCCGGGATTGTATTCTATTTCCGCAATCAGCGTGTTGAGGCTGTTGAACAGAAAATGCGGATTAAGTTGATTCTGTAAAGCTGTGTAGCGTGCGGTATCATTTTCAGCTTGTAATTTTGCTGTCTTTCTTTGTAGCCTCAAGGCATTCAGCATGGAACGGTTACTCAATACCAGTCCTAAAATAACCAGTTCGACGAGCCAGACTATTATGAGAAGCCGCCAGCCGCCACCGGCAAACGTGAAAGGGTTGGATGAACCTGCCAATATCTTGGCGGAGATCAGCAGTCCATAGTTCAGAAGCAGGTACAATGACATGACGGCTATGTAGATGGCCGGTATCTTCCAACGGTAACGCACGTTGACGGCATATTGGGTATTGATCCATGAGCTGATTCGGAGTGTGGTATAACCCAATACATTGAATGCCAGAATGAAGAATACAAATGCTCCCCGGGAGTATAACGCGTCGGCTATGCGGGGCGTTAAATCTGTATAGTTCACCAACAGGAGGTAGGAGAACGCTCCCAGTCCGGAGAACAGCAGGCAATATATCAGGTGATTCCATCTCATGAGGGCAAAGTTAATAAAATATCATTCAGTATTTATGCAATGCTTTGATCAATTCGGAATAATGTCCTTGTGCCGAGACTTTGGCCTGGACATAGTTTATCTGCGAACTTTGGCGATAGTTTTGCGCTTCAATGACTTCTACAATGGATATTTTTCCTTCTTCATAACGTTCGAGTGCCTTGCGTTCGTTTTCACGGGCCTTTTCCAGGGAGTTGCCGGTCAAACAGACTTGTTGCATGGACTGTGCCAGAGAGGTCTTGGCGGTTTGTACTTCCAGTTTTATATTATCCGTTACTTTGTTCAGGTAGTCATTTGCCATGCCTATTTTCCAGGTGGAGGCACGCTTTTCGTTGCGACGTTTACCCCATTCAAAAATGGGGACAGACAACTTGGCGTAAACGGCATAGTTGGGATCCATGTCTGTACGAAAGTCATAACCGGGAGAAGAATAACTGCCGTCTATACCTATGTATAACTGTGGCTTGTATTTGGAATCGTTCAATCGTGAAGTACTTTCGGCCATTTTTATCCGGTCATGCGCTATCATGAGTTCCGGGCGGTTGCTGCCGTTATGCAACAGCAGGGTGTCGGGGAGCGTTACAGACGGAATTGTGTCTTCTATTGGGGTTTCGGCCTTCAAATCGGCTCCAATCAGAGAGTTTAGAGCCATGCGTCCTGTGTCGAAGTTGTTTTGTGCCTGGAGTAACTGATATTCGGCTTCGTTCAATTTGACCTCTGCCATAAGGAGGTCTTGCGGATCAACAAGCCCTACATCGACACGTTCACGGATCGTTTGTACCAGATCTGCTATGGAATTACGGTAGTCGGTGGCCACTTGCACCAGTTCGGCCCGTGCTACTGTGTTCCAATATTGGATATCGGTCTGATAGCAGACCGAAGACAGAAGCAGTTCGGCTTGATGAGTCGTTAAGGACTGCTGATGTTTTGCCAGGCGGATACTTTCGAGGATACGTCCGCCGGTATAGATAGGCTGCAACAGGCTGAGGGAAGCTCCATATTTCATGTCGCGTCCTTCAAAAGAAAGAGGGGTGTCCATTCCCGGCAATTGGGCGGTAAGTTCCAGAGGATTTCCTGTATATTGGAAGTCGGCGTTACCGGACAGCTTGGGCTTGAGGTCAGCGCGGGCGGATTTTACCAGCTCGATGCTGGAGGCGATGTTTTTATCCGCCGCATGCAGGTCATGGTTATATTCCAGAGCCATGGACCTGTACTTCTCCAATAGTGGACTTTGTTGGGAGAATGCGGGCGGAGTGCATACTATGCAAATAAACACACAAGAATATAGGGCTTTCATACTCATTTGATTTTTACTTTATAGAACAATACATACAATGCCGGGGTCACGAACAATGTGAGCAGGGTGGCAAAAGTCAATCCGAAAATAATGGTGGCTGCCATACCGCCGAAAGCTATGTCAAACAGCAAGGGAATCATTCCGAGAATGGTCGTGGTAGCTGCCATCAGTACAGGACGGGTTCTGGAAACGGTTGCCTCGACCACTGCCGTATAAGGAAGGACTCCGCTCCGACGCTGTACATTGATTTCATCTATCAGCACGATGACGTTTTTAATGATCATTCCCAATAACCCCAGCCATCCGGCAATGGGGAAGAAACCGAAGTCAAAACCGGTAAGCAACATGCCTATGGCAACCCCGATAAGTGACAGTGGAAGCACACAGAGAATGATAATCGGCTGGCGGAAATTACCGAACAAGGCTACCAATATCACAATCAGCATCAGGAATGCCAACGGGAAAAATTTGGTGATGGCTTGTACCGCTTCTTTCTGATCCTTGAACTGGGAGTCCCAAAAGAAAGTATATCCTTCGGGCAGGCGGATGCTTTCTATCTCTTTGCGTATTTCTCCATGTACTTCTGCCATAGTATATTCCGGTTTTACGCCGCACATGGCCGCCATGGATAGCTGGCGGTTATAAGTGCGTATCTGTGGAAACTCCCAGGACGTTTCTATGCGCTCCGTAACTTGTGACAGTGGTGCGGAGCGTTCTCCGTTCCATACGTGGAAACTGCCGAGCGACTGTGCGTCTGTGATGTTGTAGTTTGCCGATTTCAGTAAAACAGGCACTTTCTTTTCATCATCTCTGTAAATGCCCACCGGAGTACCGTCGCTGATGGATTTGACAGATTGCATCATCTGTGCTTTGGTGATACCCAGTTCTCCCGCTTTTACAGGGTCGTAAACCGGGCGGAGCATCAGAGACATATTTCCCCATTCGTTGCGTGCGTCGGCGACTTTTGGGTTGCGGCGCATGATTTCAATGGCTTCTCCGACAAGTGAATCCAGAATAGCGGGATCGGGGCCTAAAAAGCGCGCTTCTATAACAGCTTCCGTTAGTGGGCTTAGTTCAAACTTGTTGACTTTGATAAGCGGTTCCGGAAATTTCAGCCGGATGGAGTCCTGCAGTAAGGCGTTCAGCCGGCGGGATTCCTTGGAAGTGTGGCATTTTACCAATAGTTGGGCATAGTTGCTTTGGGGGCCGAAGGCTACATTGGACAGATAATAGCGGGGTGGGGTACGGCCTATGTAAGTGGATACCATTTCTGTTTCTTCGTGTCGTTTAATGTAGTCTGCCATCTTTTCCGCCAGATGATCTGTTTCATTGATATTGGTACCTTCGGGCAGCCATATGTCCAGGGTGAAATATTGCTTGTCAAGTGAGGGCACAAATACTTTCGGGATAAACTTGAAGCTCCAGGCCGAGAGGACCAATAAGATTACCAGACTGCCGATAGTCAGGTAACGGTGCTTTATAACCCCATGTAGGGACTGACGGAAAAGACTATAATATTTTCCGTCGAACAGGTCGTTCGGCAGTTCTTCCGGTCGCGGACGGCGTACAAACTCTTGGATAAAGAAGGGGGTCTGTGTCAATGCGAACACCCAGCTGAACATAAGGGATACACCTATGACTACTACCAAAGAAGACAATAACTCTCCGGTAATGTGCGGTGAATAATAAATGGGCAGAAAGGTCAGGATGGCAATGACTGTGGCGGCCAGTAAAGGCAGGGCGGTAGAAGAACAGGCACGCATGATGGCTACGCGCTTGCGCATGCCGCGTTGCATATTTATCAGTGCTGAGTCTGACACCACGATGGCATTGTCCACGAGCATTCCCATGGCAATGATGATGGCTGCCAGAGACATGCGCTGCAAGGCTATGTCGGTGGCGAGCATGACGATAAGTGTGGCGAAAATGGAAAATACCAGTCCGCTGCCGATGAGTAAGCCGTTTTTGAAACCGATAAAGAAGAGCAGGATGGCAACTACTGTAAGTACGGAGATAATCAGGTTCAAAATAAAGCCTTGATTGGCTATTGCCGATTCATAACCTTGGTCGTAGATGCTTGTCAACTCAAACCCCTGGGGGATGGTTTCGGAAAGCTGGTCCACTTTTTCTTTTACAGCCTTTGCCATGTCAACGACGTTTCCTGTAGGAACGGTGGAAATGGCAATGCCTACCGCCTGTTGTCCGTTGATACGCATCAGGTTGCTGGCAGGTGATTGGTAGCTTTCTTCTATCCGGGCTATATCTGCCAAGCGGAAATGTTCGCCGCTGCGCGATACGATGGTGAGATTGCGTATATCGTCCAAGGAGTAGAAATTTCCGGTGGACTCGATACGGATGCGGTTGCTTCCTGCATCAATCCCTCCCGCATCCACTATTTTATTTTGTGCTTCAAAAGCGTGGGCGATGTCAGCCGTTGTGATTCCGCTGCGTGCCATAACCGATGGGCTGACAGAGACGTCGATGGTAGGGGTCTGGGTGCCGTAAATTTCCACTTTGGCTACGTCTTTTATTTTCAGGAACTCATTTTTGATGAGCTTGGCTTCATCTTCCAGTTCACGGTAAGTATGCCCTTCGCCTGTAAGTCCATAGAATACGCCCAATACATCTCCGAAATCATCATTTACTACAGAAGGGCCTGCACCGGCAGGCAGTTTTCCTTGTACGTCGTTCACCTTGCGGCGGAGCTTGTCCCAAAGCTGTTGCATTTCGTCTGCACGTATTTCCTTTTTTACATAAACAGTGATTTTGGACAAGCCGGCACGGTTCTCCGTTTTCAGGTAATAGAGTTCTCCGAGCGACTGGATAGATTCTTCCAGTATATCAGTGACCTGGGACTGTACCTCTGATGGGGAGGCGCCCGGATAGGGAGTCAGTACCATTGCTTGTTTGATGGTGAAAGGGGCGTCTTCCAACTTGCCCATTTTGATATAGGCCAACAAACCGCCCGCCAGCACTAATGCCAGCAGTAACAAGGTGACTGCTTTTTTCTGCAAAAAGAATTTTACCAGTTTCATGATTGTTTTGTCTTAGAGGTAGTGGTTACTTTCATTCCGTCGGACAGGAAACGGAGTTTACTGACAGCTACAGTTTCGCCTGCCTTTAAGCCTTGGCTGATTTCGGCACGACCGTCGGGTAACAGCTTGGCGATTGTCACTTTCCTCCGGTTCACGACCTGTGTTTCCGGATTGACGGTCCATACATAGTCTCCTTCCACAGGACGGTGGCAGAGCGCTGTCTGGGGGATGCAGACTCCGGACAGGCTCTCAGCTTGGCAGATGTCCAGTATCGCTTTACCGGACATGCCCGCCAAGAGTCCACCGTCTTGATTGGAAAGGAATGCTGTCAGTAAGTATGAGAGATTGTTGCGGGTAGTTCCTTTGGACACTTCGGCTATTTTGGCTTTGAAGTTTTTATCGGGTATGGCATCGAAACGCAAAAGGATGCTGTCCATATTCTGTGCGGCATAAGCTATGTCCTGTGTGACGAAAATCTCTATTTTGAGCTGATGTATATCAATGAGCGAGAGAACCGGCTGGGTTGCTTTTACATCCTGGTATTTTTCGATATAGACTTCACCCACATATCCGGTAAAGGGAGCTGTCAGACGTGTATCTTTTAACTCATTACTTGCTGTTTCAAAAGCCGTTTTTGCCGAAATATAGTCGGCCTTTGCCTTTTCGTAGGCACTTGCCGAAATGTTTTCCTTTTGATACAGCACCTCGATACGCTTGAATTCTGCCTTGGATTGACGGTATATCGCTTCGGTACGTTCCTTACGAATCCGGAAGTCTCTCGGGTCTATCTCGGCGATGAGGCTGCCTTGTCTGTATTGGTTACCGGCATAGACATCAAAAAGATTGATGGGGCCGCCGACTCTGAATGACAGTTCCGAGGTGCGGAAAGGTTGGGATATAAAAGGAAACTCTTTGTTGTTCTGTTGGGAGAGGGTGGTTGCATCTGCGGTATAAACTAACAGATCTTGTTCTTTTTTCAGTTCTTTGCCTCCGCATGCTGCCAGCAGGAAGGAAAGGGCGGACAATAGGATGGATCGTGCTTTTGTTTTCATATTTCTTTTTACTTTTCGCCAAAAGTAGGACGGTTTCCTGTGATTTGCGGGGAAGTTTTTGCCGAGACCGGAAAACAGGACTCCTAAATCGGATAAAAGAGATATGAAATACAATCTGTCTCCGGATACTTTGGAATGGAGACAGATTACAGCAAAGAGAAAGGCAAGTTACATAAACATGATATGTTGTTTTAATATAGAGGTTATTTGCCCTTTTAATTGGTTGGCATTGATGGGTTTTGACATATAGGCATCGAATCCGCTTTCCATGACTTTCTGTTCATCGGAGGCATAGGCAAATGCTGTTATCGCTATGATGGGGAGTCGGGTAGAAAACTTGCGTATCTCCTTGGTTGCTTCATATCCGTCCATAACCGGCATGTTGATATCCATCAGGATGAGTTGCGGAGAATACGTCTTGAACATGGCTACAGCTTCTGCCCCGTTCCATGCGTGGATCAAATTATAGTCTTTCTTTAAAATAGATTCGATGAGACGATAATTGCTGTCGTGGTCTTCAGCCACAAGGATAGTGATTTTTTGTTTTTTGATTTTGATAGGTTCTGATTTTATCTCCTGTTGCTGCGCATTGGTTGCAGGGACATAGGGGAGGGTAAACCAGAAAGTGGAACCTTTACCGATAGCGGAATCTAAACCTATCTCGCCTCCCATGTGTTGGACTAGTGTCCGGCAGATAGAAAGTCCCAAGCCTGTACCTTGTGCAAAATTATTGAGTTTGACGAAACGGCCGAATATCTCTTCCTTTTTGTCTTTTGGGATGCCGCAGCCAGTATCGCTGACGTAAAAATACAATATTTTATTACGCTTTTCATAACCAAACCGTATACTGCCTGCATCGGTGAATTTAATGGCATTGGTTACCAGATTGATGATGATCTGTGAGAGCCGGTTGTGCTCTGCGTGAATGTAACATACAGGTAATTGAGGTTCAAAGGTCAGGCTGATGTTTTTATTCGGTGGCAACTTCAGGCGGAGAGAACTTTCAAGTTCTGCCATGATTTTGTTTAACTCAAAATCCGAATAGATAAATTCCATGGTTCCTGCCTCGATTTTTGAGAGGTCAAGAATGTCACTGATCAGCTGTAATAGCAATGCGTTATTGTTTTCGATGATACTGACGTATTCCTGTTTTTCTTTCTCTTCTTCGATGGAAGCCAGGATTCCGGAGAAGCCGACAATGGCATTCAGTGGAGTGCGGATTTCGTGGCTCATATTGGCAAGGAAGGCAGATTTCAGACGGTTGGATTCTTCTGCCCGGTTTTTAGCGGATATTAAGTCGTCTTCCATCTTTTTCCGTTCTGTGATGACCAGGGAAGAACCGACCAATGTCTGAGGGTTTCCTTGGTCGTCATAGCTTTCTATACCAGCTTGGGCTTCAACCCAGTCAATATGTTTATGCCCGTTTATATGGTTGAGGATACGATACTCTTCCTTTACCTTTTGGGTGCGTCCTGCAATCAAGTTGGCATAGGCCTCTTTTACTTTGGGAAGATCTTCTTTGTGGATTTTGGCAAAATATTCATTGTCGGGTACAGATAGTTGTTCTTCGGTAATCTCTTCGTGATGGGTACTTAGTTCGATAGGTTTGTTTACATCGCAAAGTATCGTATGACTCTGTAAATCCCATTTCCAAGGGACTATGTTTGCTATGTCGAGTGCCATGGATAGCTTATGGTTGATAGAGCGCAATTGCTCTTGTACGTGGTGCAATTCTGTACTGTCTATGCAGAATACATCCATGTATTGTTCGTTACCGTTGAGATTGACTACGATGTCATAGAAAGTATCTACCGTTTTATGATAATAAGAAAAAGTGACAGAACGCTTCTCTGTCATGGCTATGTTCATGAAATGCAGGAATTGCGGCATGGATTTAGGAAATATTTCATTTCCTGTTTTTCCTATGATATCACTCTTTTTGCAGAATCTTTCTTCAAGATGTCTGTTTACATCAACAATTTTAACTCCGATAATCTTGCCGCTTGCATCTTTCTCAAGTTCTTCCAACAGATAAAGAATAGGCATGTTGTTGATAAGATTATAATATTTACCAATGGTTGCCAATTCATTCTGCTGGATACGTTTCATCTTTTCGAGAACGCGTACACGATGATATTGAAAGGCTAATAGTGATAAGAAAATAAAGCTGGCGCATCCTATGATTGTATATTCATATTGCTCCCAAAAAGAGGGAGGGTCATTATAGAATATAGTGCCTCTTGGGCAGCGTTTAGGATCAAGGTTCCGTTGAAGCAGAGATTGGTAATTAAAGACGGGACAGGCATTTTCTGCCCGGTAAATAGGTATGTTGCGGGCCGGTTTTCCGTCCAGGATTTCTTTGATCGTATTCAAAAGGTGGGTTATGATTTTTTTTTCATTATAGATATATCCGCCGACAATTCCTCCTTCTTCCTGGACTCCAATAGTCCTAAGTGAAAAAAGGGGAACAGATGACGTGGCGATAATTCGGTATGAATTTGTGGTCATGATAGCATTTCCTTCATAATCTTCCTTGCGTAGCCAAGAGGAAAATAGAAAACCGGTAGTCTGTGGATCTTGTTGGCTTAGTATTGTGAAAAGGCTGTCTGAAGAGGTGCTTTCTGCGGAAATGAATTCATATTCCATCTCAGGATGCTTCGTGCGCATGATTTTGGACAAGTCATGATTGTTCTGTTGGCAAGTGTAGGTACCGTCACCTATATAAATGACCTTATTCATTTTAGGTATGAGTTGTTGCATCAGTTGTAGATTTTCTTTCATATAGTTCGGAGCATGCAACAGGGTTAAGTTAAATCTGTTTTGTAGCTGGCTGATAGGGATGTGTTGTTCCGGAGACAGGGCATGGGATTGTGCGATAAGATTTTCAGGACCGGTATAATCATGCTCTCCGCATAATAGCATGGGGATGCCTGGCCATTTTTGGTCAATGTCATCGCATAAGATAAAGCTTGCGCTTCCTATAAATATCACAAGTTTTGGAGTACGGAAAGAAAGCTCCTTGAGTATGTTTTCTTCGAAAGCCTTCAAGTTGTTAGGGCTTTTTAGGGTAAGCATCTTTAAATGAGCTGCGTATATTCCAATCTTGTTGTTTTGAGAGGCCATGCGAATAATAGGATTGATAAAACTATTGCTCCAAGGGTTGGAGTCGGCATAGGTGTTGATAATAAGGATATAATCGATATTCTTGGTGTTTGTATTACTGCCAGTAAGAAAACAAGTTTGCGCCAGTAAACAAATGGTTAGTATAGTTATTTTGAGTATGTTTTTCATGTTTTTGCTCTATTGTTTGTTTGCCAGATATTGAGCAAATATAGAAATAATATATTGAATGGACAAAGATAAAGGAAGAAGTCGTTTGAAATGAGGCTACAATAATATGGGATGACATATTCGCTATGCCATCCCATATATTCCCTATTGAGATGCTGAAATTTAAATTTGGAGGAATTATTCCTCTTTTTCCTTGAAATCAAGGGTGATATGCTTCACCCCATCGTAAATGCTCCTGACACGGATATTCAATCCTTTTTTACCTTCCAATAAATCGGCTATGTTGTTCAATCTGAAAGACGCCAGTCCGGTACCCAATACTTCCGGATTGTCGTTGTAGGCATTATGACGGAATTCCAGGTTAAGATAGTCCGGTTTGTCATTCTCGTCGGCAGGTTCTTCGTTTATTACCAGATTCAGCATGTGCAGTTTTTCCTTATTGTTACCATGGTAAATTTGGTATTTGATGTTCAAGAAGTCTCCTGTAATCCATAAAGGTTCTATGATATTGATACGGTCATCGCCTATACTGTCTTCCTTGTCGGCAGGCATGGAATAGATGTCTTTAGTCAGGATATTTTCTATATGCTTAATCTGGGCATTGTATTCATATCCTTCTTTTTTTTCACTTAACTCGTCGAAATAGACAAATGCACGCTGTCCGTCAACGACTGTATAATTGTAAAGGGCGGTCGTGTCACCCGGGTAGAGCTTGCTGCCTTCGTCTAGCGTAAAATAATAATCATTTTCCTCTATTACCTTTATGGTACCTATGGCAAACAAGGACGGATATTGGTTGTCCCAATCATTGTCCAGGCAGGATTGCAACATTGGCATAGTGATAAATAAAAGCATGAAAGCCGTGAATATCGTTCTCTGTTTCTTCATAAGTGGTAGGTTTTATTCTTTTTTAGTTTAATTCCATTCTGCGTATTTGAAAAATGCAGGTGAGAACTAAATACTGCGCAGAAGACTGTTAAAGAAATAAAAGTATGATTTTCTTCTCTGACTGATGCAGTATTTTTGTAGCCATTGTATTTATAAGGTAAACACGTGTTAATAGGAAGAATGGAAGAATTGGAATTGGCAGAACGGTGCAGGCAGGGAGACAATCTTGCTCGCAAGGAACTGTATGAGCGCTATGCGGGACGCATGCTCAGCGTTTGCCTACGTTATGCCGGTGACAGGGAGACTGCACAGGATCTGATGCATGACGGTTTCTTGAAACTGTTCGATTCTTTTGATAAATTTACGTGGCGGGGCGAGGGTTCTTTGCGTGCGTGGATGGAACGTGTGATGGTAAATACGGTGCTGCAATTTTTGCGGAAAAATGATGTAATGTCCCAGTCGGCTACATTGGATAATGCGCCTGAGGCGTATGAAGATCCGGAAGCTTCGATTGTGGATGTCATTCCCCAAAAAGTACTGATGCAGTTTATCAGTGAACTGCCTGCCGGTTACCGTACCGTGTTCAATTTATATGTTTTTGAAGAAAAGCCCCATAAAGAGATAGCCCAGATGTTGGGCATTAATGAAAAATCATCAGCCTCGCAGCTAACGCGTGCCAAGGCGGCTTTAGCCACGAAAGTACGCGAGTGGATGAAAAAAAATACATAAATGAAAGAACGTATGGAAGATGAATTGTGGATGAAAAAGATAAAGGAGCGGTTGGAAGATTATTCTGAACCGATACCCGCTTCCGGTTGGGAGCGGTTGGAGAAGGAACTGTCCGTTTCCACACCTCCAGTTATCGGAAAACAGAAGTTCATTCCTTTCCGCCGTTGGGCTACAGCTGCGGCTGCTGTATTGTTGGTAGCTGTATCATCCGTCAGTTTGTGGCTGTTGCAAAGTCCGATAGGGGATGAAGTGCGCCGTGCCAATATGCCTGCTTTGGCTGTGGCTCCGGATATTTTGCCCGAACGGACGGCCCCTTCGGCACAGACAGATGCAGCTAAACCTGTTTATGAAGCACGTAATAGTTCATCAATGGCTCCTGCCCCGACTCATTCACTGGTTGCACAGCATATTGAACCTTTAACCGGACAAGAGGAGGAATTGGTGTATTCTGGAACACCGGTTGAGGTAGTGGATGATTCCGGTAACGAAACTCCGGTTGTTACGGCAAATACAGAGGCAAAGGAGGTTGAAGAACCGGAAAACAGGCAAATGGAACGTCGGCGTCCGTCCGGGAAAGATAAGTTGCAACTTCCTGTTGAGCGTAAATCCTCTTCCAGGTCGAACGGATGGTCTGTAGGATTGGGAATCGGAAATACAGGCGGTTTGGGCAATGTATTGGGAAATGGCGGTGACCAGTACGGACCTGCGTATGATTATGGCGTGAATTCCGGAAAACTTGATTTTATGGCTATGGGTAACGGTATTGTTTCTATTCCCGAAGGCCAGGAAGTATTCTTTAAAGACGGCTTGCCATATTTGCGTAAGCGCGAGAGAAGCATAGAATCCATTGATCATAAGCAACCTTTGAGTTTCGGGCTTTCTGTACGAAAGAATCTGGCAAAAGGATTCTCGGTAGAAACAGGTTTGACTTATACCTATCTTGCTTCGGATGTGAAGTTTGATGACAGTTCGGAAAAGTTGAGCCAGAAGTTGCACTATATAGGTATCCCTGTACGTGCCAACTGGAATTTTGTAGATAAGAAATCTTTCACGATGTATGTTTCGGCAGGCGGTGCTGTAGAGAAGTGTGTGTACGGGAAGATTGGGAGTGAGAACGAAACGGTGAAGCCTTTACAGTTATCGGTAATGGGTGCCGTGGGAGCGCAGTATAACGTAAGTAATAAGGTTGGATTGTATGTAGAGCCGGGAGTTTCTTATTTCTTTGACGATGGTTCTGACGTGCAGACCATACGTAAGGAAAATCCTTGTAACTTTACATTGCAGGCGGGAATCCGCCTGACTTATTGATGCACGGGATTTGAGCGTTGCTCAGTTCACCACTACATTTGAAAAATATTCCCGGAACAGGTTCTCGGCATGTGACAGTTGTTCGGAAGTATTTTCTTTCACATCTTTCAGTTTGTAGTCCCAGCCCATGGCTTCATACTTATGTACGCCCAAGCGATGGTATGGAAGTATCTCTACCCGTTGGATGTTCTTGAATTTGCCGAGGCTTTTACCGAGGTCGCGTATATCTTTTTCTGCATCACTATATCCAGGAACCAATACGTAACGTAACCAGAATGGATGTCCCTGTTCTTCCAGCCAGGAGGCAGTATGCAAGGTTTGTTCATTGCCGCGTCCTGTCAGTATGCGGTGGCGTTCCGGATTGAATTGCTTGATATCGAGCAGTACTAAGTCTGTCAGACTGAATAATTCTTCTACTTTATCGTTCCATATTCCTCCGTTACTGTCCAGGCAGATGTGGATGCCATTTGCTTTCAGCTCTTTAAATAGGGGAATTAAGGCTTCTGCCTGTAAAGTGGGCTCTCCACCGGAAAAGGTGATTCCTCCTTTCTTGCCGAAAAAGGCTTTCTGGCTGATTGCCATCTGCAAAATTTCATCCGGAGAGGTGGGAATGCCGCCTTTTACGTCTATTGTATCCGGATTGGCGCAATAGAGACAGCGGAAAGGGCATCCTTGAAGGAAAACGACGAGCCGGAGACCCGGCCCGTCGAATGTTCCCATACTTTCATAAGAGTGTACGTTTATCATAATTACATTCTTTCGTGGAATGAGCGACTGATGACTTCTAACTGATGCTCACGGCTCAACTTCACAAAGTTTACGGCATAACCGGAAACACGGATCGTGAGCTGCGGATATTTTTCGGGATGTTCCATGGCATCTTCCAGCATTTCACGATTCAGTACATTTACGTTCAGATGGTGTGCACCTTTAGTAAAGTAACCGTCCATCATGGTCACCAGGTTTTCTACCCGCTCTTCGGGTGTGGGACCCAATGACTTGGGAACGATGGAGAACGTGTTGCTGATACCATCCTGTGAGTCACGGTAGCGTAATTTGGCAACAGAACTCAAGGAAGCGATGGCACCATTCTTGTCACGTCCATGCATCGGGTTGGCACCCGGAGCAAAAGCTACTCCTTTGGCGCGTCCGTCCGGAGTGGCACCGGTCTTCTTGCCGTACATCACATTGGAGGTGATGGTCAGCAAGGAGAGGGTAGGCCGTGCATTCTTGTAAACGGGCAGTTTCTTCAATTCTTCGCTGAAGTAATACACCAAATCCACTCCAAGGTGATCCACACGGTCATCGTTGTTGCCAAAGCAGGGGAAAGAGCCTTCAATATCAAAGCCTTCTGTCAGCCCAATGTCATTGCGACGGGCAGTTACTTTGGCATTCTTGATGGCAGAGAGGGAGTCGATGGCAATGGAAAGTCCGGCAACACCGTATGCCAGGTTGATGCGGGGATCAGTATCAATGAATGCCATCTGGGCCTTTTCATAGTAATACTTGTCGTGCATGTAGTGGATGATGTTCATTGCTTCGTTATAGACACGGGCAATTTCAGTCAGCACTTTCTTATAGTTGACCATTACTTCTTCGAAGTTCAGAGTGTCACTGGTTAACACAGGAATACCCTTTACCATTACAGTTCCGGTATTTTCGCAGCGTCCACCGTTGATGGCGAGCAACAATGCCTTGGCAAGGTTGGCGCGTGCTCCGAAGAATTGGATTTGCTTGCCGATGGCTTGGTAGGATACGCAGCAGGCAATGCCATAATCGTCACAGTTACGCACTTCGCGCATCAGATTGTCATTTTCATATTGGATGGAACTAGTGTCTACCGATACTTGCGCGCAGAAATCCTTGAAACCTTCAGGCAGTTCGGGACTCCACAGTACCGTCATGTTAGGTTCGGGAGAGGGGCCGAGGTTGTACAGGGTTTGCAGGAAGCGGAAAGAAGTCTTTGTTACTTTTACGCGTCCGTCGTTGAAGCGGCCTCCGATAGATTCGGTCACCCACGTGGGGTCTCCGGCAAAAATATCGTTGTATGACTGCATGCGCAGGTGGCGGACCATGCGTAATTTGATAACAAACTGGTCGATCAGCTCCTGTGCAAAGGTTTCGTCAATATTGCCGTGAGCCAGATCGTATTCGATATAAATGTCAAGGAAGGAGGATACATTTCCCAATGACATGGCTGCGCCGTCCTGCTCTTTGACAGCAGCCAGGTATGCCATATATACCCATTGTACGGCTTCCTGTGCCGATGTAGCCGGATGACTGAGGTCGAGTCCGTAGTATTCACCCATCACCTTGATGTCTTTTAAAGCTTTAATCTGCTCTGCCACTTCTTCACGCAAGCGGATGCGCGCTTCTGTCATCGGGCCTGTAAGATTGTGCAAGTCCTCTTTTTTGGCTTCAATCAGACGGTCTATGCCATAGAGGGCCAGACGGCGGTAGTCGCCGATGATACGTCCACGGGCATAATTATCCGGCAGACCGGTAAGGAAGCCCAATGAACGGAAGGAACGGATTTCTTCTGTATATACATCGAATACACCGTCATTGTGGGTCTTGCGATAGTGGGTGAAGATATCTTTTACCTTTTCATCCACTTCGATTCCGTTTTCGCGGCATGCTTTGGCTACTACATTGATGCCGCCGAAGGGTTTGATGGCACGTTTCAATAATTCGTCTGTCTGCAGTCCGACGATAAGCTCGTTTTCTTTGTCAATATAGCCTGCTTTATGTGATGTAATGGTGGACACTGTTACGTTATCCAATGCACGGACGCCATTATTGTTTCTTTCTTCTTCAAGTGCTTTCAGGCAAAGGTCCCAGATTCGTTTGGTGCGCTCGGTAGGTCCTTGCAGGAAAGAAGCGTCACCGGTATAGGGTGTGATGTTTTTACTGACGAAATCACTGACATTGATTTCTTTGCTCCAAAGCCCGTCTATAAAGGTTTTGTTCAATTCCATAAAATTCATTTTGTTAAGTGGGTTATCTAATGTTATCCTTTAGAGCGTGCAAAAATACTGAATAAATTCCGTAATTTTATAAGAGAGATTCCCCTTTTTATGTTGAACAGCATAAAATAACTATTATTAGGTAGTGAATCTCCGGAGTAGTAGAGATGTCAAGACTTTCTTTATATGTGGTTTATGAACTGAAACAAGAATCGGATCATAATCTGTATTATTTACAAATAATGTAAGTTTAAGGAACTGTTGTATTCTGAACCTAATTCAGTCGTATAGTGAATGCTATTCAGTCGTATAGTGAATGCTATTCAATCGTATATTGAATAGGGTTCAATCATATACTGAATGCGGCTCTTTGTAAGTGTATTGATAACCAGTAAGTTGTAAAACGCTCTCTTGTCTTTGATAAATTTCAACAAATAACCTTAATGTCATTACGCTTGTTCCGTAGTGGGTATAAACAAGAATTTTAGTATAGTTGCTCTGTTTTTGTGCAGAAAAGTTTGTAGAATAAAAAATGATTTGTATCTTTGCACCGCTTTAAGAGAGAAGCATTTCTTAAATGAAGTTTTGGAGAGGTGGCAGAGTGGTCGATTGCGGCGGTCTTGAAAACCGTTGTGCTGCGAGGCACCCGGGGTTCGAATCCCTGTCTCTCCGCTGTAAATATTGATAATCAGTGATTTACAAGGATTACCCCCGGTTTTACACCTTACAATGTAAAACCGGGGTTTTTTATTTATTGAACTTCTTCTGCTTCCGCTTGGAATCTTTTTCATAAGGTTGTTTTATCTTTCGGGGCTTAGCGGACCATAGAAGTAGGATGCTGTGGCACCACCATCTATGAGGAAATCGGCACCCGTGATGAATGAGCCACAGTCACTCATCAGCAACTCGGCTACATTAGCGATTTCGTCTGCCGTACCGGGGCGACCGGCCGGACATTTGGCGAACATGTTCCTGTAAAAATCGCCTCTCGGACCGTTGAGTTCATCAAGCGCCAACGGTGTTACGACGATGCCTGGCGAGATGGAGTTGATGCGTGCGCCACGCTCGCCCCATTTCACCGCTTCCGCCATTACTCGTTTCACGTTGCAGCGTTTGGCCATCTGGTAGGCGTGCAGCGTGTCCCGGATATGTTCCGGTTGCAGGATATCCAACGAGAGTAGTTCTTCGGCGGGTGTGGTGGCGAGCAATCTGTCCTCTTCAGGTGTCAATGCCGGCATCCGGTATCCCGACTGGCTGGAAATCGTCACTCCCACGCCACCATTTCCGATTACCTTTCCGACTTCTTCTAGCAAGACCGCCGTTCCGTATAAATCTACTTTTAAGATAGCCTCTACGGGAGCCTGGCTGGGAGAGACTCCGGCGGAGTTGATAAGCATGCTGATTTCCCCATACTCTTGTGCCTTGGCAATCAGGTTTAAGACGGATTCCCTTGAGGAGAGGTCCGTTTCCACGGGGACGGCGTCGAATCCCGCCCCATTCATTATCCCGGCAATCGCTCCGGCATTTTCTGTTTTTTTGTCTCCGATAACAATTTTCTTTCCGTAGCCCATCCTGCGGGCTATTGCCATGCCTATCTGGCCGGCTCCGGTTAGGATTATCACATCTTTCTTCATTTTCTATTCTCTTATATGTAATTATTGATTATACCAACATTCACGTTGCAAATGTACCTTATAATCATTATTCCAGAATTAGACAGATTACTGTTCTGCTTACCGAAATTGCGGTTTCAGCATATTTGTCCTGTGTAGTTGCTCATTTGCCGTTCAGATTTTCGGCGTATGTGCAAGGCATAGACTCACGCTATTTGTTTCGGGAACGGAAAATAAACGATCGGGACGATGGAATTCGTTTTAGAAGATGTCCGACAGACAATACGCTTACAGCAATTCCTGTCCGGTAATGCCATAACCCGACTGACGAGCCTGCCCCCTCTACGCCAAGCAGAGCAATGCCCGTAACAACAACAGCCATGAACACGATAGACAATAGCACCGTCACTCGGCTTTTGTGTCCTATTCCGGAGCGGGTGATACTCTTGTACCAATTCGAATGTGTTTTGATATGGAGAATGGAGGCGGCAAGGAACAGCAGGCTTGAGAGCACATGCGATACCGCCCAGTTATGCCATACCTCATGGTTGGCTTCATGCCCTGCAATGTGCAGTCCTATTCCGGAACATAGGCTTGGAATGAACGCTGCAATCATAATCCAGTCTATTACGAAAATCTTTTTCATCATTTTTTCTTTTTATATTGATGATGCAAAGTTCGCTGAAACGATGAACACCGACGATAACAATTGTAAAGAAATCAATGTCTGTTTCGGATTCTGGACAAAGAGACAGGCGTAATGCCGAGATAGGAGGCGATGTAGTGCTGCGGAATCCGCCGGACAATGTCGGGATGTTCTTTCAGCAATTCTTCGTAACGCTGTTGTGGCGTATTCTTGATGTGTGAGAGGAAAAGCTTTTGATAGGTTCGGAAGCGTTCGATGAGTTTCTCTTCATATGCTTGTCTTAATGGAGGCATGCGCTGGATAAGATTGTAAAAATCATCCCTTTTTATTACCGATAATTCCGCAGGTTCGATGGTTTCCAGCGAAAAAAGACTTGGTTGCCGATTGTATAAGCTGTCGAAAGAGGCGACAAAATCGCCTTCAAAGAAAAATTGGAAGGTAATATCCTTTCCATCATTAAAAAAGAACAGGCGCAGGCAACCTTTGCGGATCAGATACAGCCTGTCCGCAACTTTGCTCTCTTCCAGCAATACCGTTTTGGCCGGAACAGACAGATGCTTGGCCGTAGCATGAATCTGCTTTAAAACGGCGAGTTCGGTGGACGAAAAAAACTTTTCGGCAGTGCCGAACCAATCGTATGGGAAATCGGTGGTCATAATCATTTATTGAAACCTATAGTGGTGGATCTGTTTGTTTATCAGTTTCTTATCTTTAATGGCTCTTGATTTTTGAGATCTATTGCTTTGAATACGGGTTTTATCTTTTGAGTCTCAGATTCATAACCAAACCAATAACCTTGCCCTGTACTTTCGTCTAAAGGTAAAAAACAAAGGCGGAGGTTTTCTTTGTATTCCCCGTAAATAACCTTCCAACTGGCAGGTGGAATCTGACGTTTCGTCTTTATTTTTTCTGCCGGTATCTTTTTCAGTGACATACCGGCTTCTATCCAAGCGATACTGACATCTGTTTGATAAAGGGGATAGTTCTTTTTGCAGAATTCATAGAGAATGATTCCCCGCTTTTCCAGGCTCATTGGCTGGTCGATAAGGTTACATTGTGTAAGATGTTCCAAAAAACGGTAGAGAAAGTCCTCGTTGTATAGGATCAGTTTGCGAGTGATATTTTTCCAGGCAGAGGTATTGTAAAATCCGTCCAATAAACGGGAAAGCCGACGGGCTGTCTGCAACTCGCTGACACTGATTTCATGAGTTTGCAAAACTTCGTATGGAGGGAAAGGGGAGTATATGATACCTAATTCTTCCGCGTTTCTACGCATTTCGGTACCGGGTAATAGTTTTAATGATTCCAATTGTATTTCCCCGGCGTCATATTCAGCTAAAGTACGCACATCCTCGAATATCTCTGTCAGCGTATATAAAGGTAAGCCTGCAATGAGGTCAGCATGGGTTTCCATATTGGGCAATGAGCACAAAAACTTTAATCCTTCGAGTGCGTCGTTTAGTTTTCCCATTCGTTTGCTTGTACGGAGGACGGGTTCGCGTAAACTTTGGATTCCGGCTTCAAGATGTAGAAGCCCGGCCGGTAGGTGTTGCAATTCTTCTGTTAGTTCACGGGAGAGTAAAGCCGGGTGTATTTCCAGATGAAAACGTATATCGGGAGAAAATTCTAAAAAAAGTTGGAGTAACTCTTTTGCTCTGCGTGGATTATAATTAAATGTCCGGTCAAGGACACGTACATTCTTTATACCATGTTGATGGATGATTTTAAGTCGTTCCCGGATGGTCTCAATAGATAAGGTACGTACCGGTTTTTCCCCTCCACTGACACAAAAAGCACAAGTATTGAAACAACCTCGTGTAGTTTCCAATTGCACGAATGGCTTGTCCCAGTTAAAAAAAGGACTTTTTTCAGGAGGAACCAAGTTGGAAAAATTGAGTACCCGTGCTATTCCGTTATCTATATATTGTTTCTCTTGAGAGAGATAGCATAAACCAGGTATTGACTGCCATTGTTCCGGTTGGTTCCAACAGGATAACCATTGGGGGAATGCTTCTTCTCCTTCTCCTCTGAAAACACAATTGATGAAGTTGTTTTTACGGAGAAATTCTTCATTGTTTCCTAAAAATTCCGGTCCGCCTAAAATGATACAGCTTTTAGGAAGTAGTTTTTTTAATCTTGCCGTGATATGTAGTAGTTGCTCATGATTGAATAACCATGTTGTTGCAGCTAAAATATCAGGATGATGTTGGTAGATTGCATCGACAACCATACCTGCATTCTCATTGATGGTAGCGGATACAATGTCCCATTCTATGGAGTTATTGGCGATAACTTGTGCTTGCAGTGCAGGTAGAGCTAATGAAGAATGTGCATATGAACTATTTAAGTCTATCCAGAGAATTTTCATATTTAATAAAATTACATTTATGCAAAGATAACTGATTTTTGTCTTTTGTATTGGTATAAAATCATATATTTGCACGCTATAATACCAATGCAGGATAGAGAAGTACATATCATTTTACTAAAATCAAAATAAAATATTTTTTTTGTGTCATGAAGTATCTCATCTTTATATATACTTTTTTGTATATAAACTGTATGGGTGTGACTGCCCGGGAAAAGATGACAATTGGGTCAGACTCAATATATACGGAACAGTATATTACAAAGATTTATATGTCTGACCCAAAACTCAGTTTGAAATTGTTGGATGAGGCAGAAGACAGGAAAGCAATGCCACTTTGTCTGATTAATGATTTGCGTAGTATGGCGTATCGTCAAATGTATCAGAATAAGTTAGCTTTTATATATGCAAGGAAAGCGTATGAACTTGATTCTGTCGCCAATAATAACCCCGCGCATTTATTGAAGGTAACGACTGATTTGGCTGAACTTGCTGTCTTGTTAAGTATGCACAAAGAGAGTATGTATTACGCTACTCAAGGAATTCGGCAGGCCCAAAAAAATAGAAATCTGCAAGCGGAAGGAAAATTACTTTTTTGTATAGGTGAGAATAAAAGGATGTTGTCTTTTGTTGAAGAAGGGTATGAATGCTTTGACAAAGCGATTAAATTATTGGATAATACACGAAATATAGAAGGAATGGCAATGCTTTCTTATTTTTTTGGTGTAAAGATGTCTTATTTGATGGATGATGGGAGGCTCAAAGAGGCATTGACTCTTGGATTGAGAAGAGAAAAGCTGCTTAATGAGATGAAATCTTCAGAAAAGGCTCCTGAACTGTATTTAGATCAGCAGTATGCATATCTGTATTCCAAATTGGCTTATATATATTATAATTTAGGGAGATATTCATTGGCAGCGGATTTTTATGAAAAATTTCAAGGAACCGCTGCCGCTTCTACTCCGGATGGTAAATATGATGCAACTCCATATCTTTTTGCTATAGGGCAGTACCAGGCTGTATTGGATAATTGCTATGATTTAAAAAATGTATTCAAGCAGCAGGATACGATAAACTATCAATATAGAGGAATTTTACAGAAAGAGATAAAGGCCTGTTTGGCATTGAAGCGATATGATCAAGTTGCGGCGTTGAGGGAAGCGGTAATAAAAGTGTCCGACAGTATGTATTTGCGTGAGAAAGATGCTGCTGCCATAGAACTGGATGCCATTTATGAAGTGAATGAAAAAGAAGCGCGTATTGTAGAACAGGATTTCCAGCTGAAAGTGCGCAATATTTCATTGGTCTTTATAGTGGGAATTACTTTATTGGCTTTGTTTTTCCTTTGGCGGATATGGCTACAGAATTGTACTATAAAAAATAAGAACAGAGCTTTGGTTCAATATATCAATGAAGAATTGGCTTTTCAAAAAGAAATAGACGAGTCTCAGAAGCAGCCAGACTTGCTTGAACAATCGGGAGATTGCGTCTCTTTATCGGACAGTGAATTGGAGGAAACAGTTTCGTCCAATAATGAGACGGAATGTGAAGTCAATAAAGTGATTTTTCAAAAATTGGATTTTCTCATTAAGAAAGAGAAATTGTACTTATCGGCAGATTTAACCAGAGATGACCTGGTTAAAAGAGTTCGTGTGAACAATACCCGGTTTGCCAAAATGATAAAAGAAAATACAGGAACAAATTTAAGTGGTTATCTGAATAGTTTACGTTTAAATTATGCTATACAATTATTAAAAGAACATCCTGAATATACTTTGCGTGCCATTGCTGAGTCCTCGGGTATTAATAGCATGCCCACTTTCCATAATTTATTTAGAAGCAAAACAGGCATGACTCCTTTGGAATTTAAAAATGCTCAATCTGAATTTGATAATAAATGATCGGCAACTTTCAAATAAATGAATCATCCTTATGCTTGTTGGTTTCCCTGTATTCTCTTGGCGTTTGGTTATTGTTGCGCTTGGCAAATTCTCTGTTAAAATGAGACCGGTTGGTAAAAGCAGTCCGATACATTATTTCTTGTATTGTTAACGTAGTGGTTAACAATAGTTTTGCAGCATAATTAATCCTCTGTTCTTTGATAAAGTCTTTGGGAGGTAGCTGTCCTAAATCTTTAAATTTACGGTATAGATTTCTGCTGCTAGTCTGCATGGCTTCGGCAAGTTCATCGGGAGTGAACTTCGTGTTGTCCATATTCTTATTTATTATTTCTATTGCTGTTTGTAAATACTGCTTGTCCTCATTTTGCAGTAATTGACCACCACAAAATTCAAATGCACTGGCTGAAGAATTATAATATTGCTTTAACTCTTCTTGTTTTTTTATCAGTTGTTTGATTATTGTTTTTAAATATTGGGTGTTGAAGGGTTTGGGGATATAAGCGTCTGCTCCGGATTCAATGCCTTCAATACTCTCATCGGTAGTGTTCTTTGCCGAAAGAATCACTAAGGGGATATGAGCTGTATGTTTATTGCCTTTGATCTGTTTAGTAAGAGTGATTCCATCAATTTTGGGCATCATGATATCTGTAATGATAAGATTTGGACTCTTTTGTTTTAAGACGGTGAGCCCTTCTTCGCCATTCTCAGCCGTTAGAATTGTGTATTCGTCGGATAATATATCTTTCAGCATCCATAATAATTCTTGGTTATCGTCGATGATTAAGATGGTAGCTTCTTGTTGATTGCCTTGTTTTTCTGAAGTTGCCTTCTCGGACATTGGCCTTTCTGTTTTGTTGTTTGGATATTCTACTTTGCGTTTTTTTTTCTGTATGGTATCAGTGTCTTCGGTTGCATTGGGCTGAGGAAGATTAACAATAAATTCGGCATATTGGTCAATTTTACTCTCAACCTCAATGGTTCCTTGTAACAGTTCTACCATACTTTGGCAAATGGCGAGTCCCAATCCATTTCTGGATGACAGGCCCTTGATGCTATTTTCTTTGATGTTATCGAGTACACTATAGCGGTTGAAGATAAGCGGAATATCTTCTTGGCTGATTCCTTTTCCGGTATTATAGACTTTGATATTCAGTTTGTTGTCGTTGGTTTTTATGGATATTTTGATTGTTCCATTCTTAGGTGTATATTTGAATGCATTGGAAATCAAATTACTAAGAATCTTTGTAAAACCGCTGTTGTCACTTCTCCAAATAATATCCGGAGTAACGTCTGTTTCCATGTGTATGTGGTTTTGCTCAGCCAGCTCTCCGAATGATTCTATAATTTCGTTGGCCAGTTCACTGATGTTCAATTCTTGTATATGACATATTTGATTACCGGTTTCCATACGGCGAAAATCGATTACTTCTTGTATAAGACTGTTCAAGCGTTCTGTATTTGATTTTATAATTTGGGCATATTTCTTAATAAAACTATCGCTCTTGTCATAATGTAGTATCCTTTCACATGGACCGTAGATTAGTGTAAGCGGTGTGCAAAACTCATGTGTTATGTTGGTGAAAAAGCGTAGCTTTCCTTCGTACATTTCTTCTTTATATCGTTCATTCAGCTTTCTGGAGATAGATGCCTTTCTACGTTCGTATTTCCAGAATACGTACCGAAAGATACCGATACTTATTCCTATAGCCAATAAAACATAGATTATTTGAGCTGTAATGGATTGGTACCAGGGAGGCAGGATGATGACATGAATTTTTTTGATCAGATTTTCATTGTTGTTAATTCCGTCATTGTATTTTACTTTTAAAACATAATTTCCGGGAGGAATATTGGTAAATTGTGCTTCATTAGAGCGTGTGTCCATCCATACTTCGCTGAAATTTTCCAGTTTATAAGAATATCTGCTATTTTCCCCATTGATGAAATCCATTGCAACAAAGGAGATTGCGAAGAAATTCTGATCATGGTTCAATACAATTGATTTTTGGTTACCCTTTGTCTCTTCAAATTCAGAAATATTATAATCCTGATTGAATATTCTAAGTTTAGTAAAATAAATGTCAGGGATAAATTGCTTTTTTTTCTTTGCTTCTTTTTTTATCCATACAATTCCATCCACTCCTCCAAAAAAAGATCTGTTCCGAGTATGGTCTTGGAAATATGCGTTGTCGCTGAATTCTGTAATTTTCAGTCCGGTCTTATGGTTCAGGCTACGGAAGGTGTTTTTTGTAGGATCGAATAATATGAGTCCGGTATTGCTACTGAGCCATAAATTTCCTTGTGGGTCTTCTGTTATGCCATGTATTGTATTGTTAGGTAATCCTTCATTCTCGTTGAAGTTTTCGTAACTGTATTTGTCGTTCGGAAGTAGTTTTAGTTTGGTAAGGCCATAGCTACTCCCAATCCAGATGTTTTTCCTTTTGTCCTGATGAATGCAAAGAATGTCGTTCATTGGAGCTATGCCTTTTTCATCGAATGTTATGGGGAGCTGTTTGTTTGTCAGAGTATTTAACCGGATAACTCCGTTTCCTCTCATTCCAACCCAAAGAATAGAGTCATTTTCTTGGTAAATGGAATATATCTGATTGTATTGCTGTTCATTTAGGTTTTTAAACCTGACAGATTTATAAAGTAAAGCCCTAAAATGAAAACAAGAGCTAAACAAGTGCAAATAAAACCGCTTATTTACAATTGATTATAGTGTACTTGATGTTTTCAGTTGTTTTCTTTCTTTTCAGTTGATTGGTTCTTTTTCGGTACAATTTTGTTTCTCGTTTGTTTCTCAATATCGACCTTTATTCATATCTTTGCAACAGAAACAAAATTATGAAGGGATCGATATGCCACGAGTAAAGAAGCCTACAAAAGTAAAAGAGCCTGTCCGCCTTCGGACAAAGAAGCTGGCAGATGGAAGCCAAAGTCTGTATCTTGATATATACCGTTTCGGAAAACGAACATACGAATATCTTAAGTTGTATCTCATTCCGGAAACGGATAACAATGCCCGTCGGCAGAATCAGGCGACTATGAATGCCGCCAATGCCATCAAGTCCAAACGTATTATCGAGCTGACCAACGGCGAGGCCGGTATAGAAACCAAAGAGAGAGTTTACCTGCTTGACTGGATGAATACCTACAAGGAGAACCAGGCCAAGCGTGGCAAAAAGGACGGTTATCAAATTGACATCACTATACGCATCTTGAAGGATTATGCGGGAGAACGTATGTTGATGGATCAAATAGACAAGACATTCTGCCAGAATTATCTTGACTACCTTCAGTCCGAATACCGTTCCAGAGGCAAACGAGTGTCGAATTACACACTGCATACTTATTACCGGGTATTGAACGGAGCCTTGAATGCGGCTGTCAGGGCCGAGATCATCAAGTCCAATCCTTTCACGAAAATCAGCAAGTCGGAAAAGATCCGTCTGCCTGAAAGCAAACGGTCATACATGACCATTGAAGAGGTGCGTGCATTGATCGCAACCCCGATGAAAAATGAATCCGTGAAAGGTGCCTATCTGTTCTCTTGTTTCTGCGGTCTGCGAATCAGTGATATAATCAAGTTGCAATGGAAAGATGTATTCGTTGATCGTGGACAATACCGTCTGTCGGTTTCAATGCAGAAAACCAAGGAACCGATTTATCTTCCGCTTTCCCCGGAAGCGTTGAAGTGGATGCCTGCGCGTGGAGACAAAACTCCTGATGACCATGTGTTTGACCTGCCGTCCCCAGCAATGGTCAATATTCTTATCAAACCATGGGCAAAAGCGGCGGGAATAAACAAGCGTTTTACATTCCATACGGCGCGGCACACGTTCGCGACGATGATGCTGACACTCGGAGCAGACTTATATACGACATCCAAGCTGCTCGGCCATGCTGACGTGAAAATGACACAGGTGTACGCCAAAATCATCAACCAGAAAAAGGATGATGCGGTCAACCTGGTCAACGGATTGTTTGAGTGACCAATGATATACCATATCATGTCAAATTTACAAGTAGATATTTTAAGGGCGTCATCGATTGCAGATACAATCGAAAAACGATACCTTTATGATGATATATTATTATAAACCAATAAAATGTAAATCGACATGACAAGAGCTGACAAAGGCCTTCTCTCTTTTTGAGGGGAGCAAACACCCGCATCACATTGAATCGGCACAGGACGTGGCGGAAGAACTTTTCGCCCTGCTTACCGAAGCAAAAACAGTTTATCTCCAGGAGGTCAAAATCCACGGCAAACAGTATCGCCGTTATGTGGAGGATTTTGTGAACAGTCACCGGTATATTGACTGCGATAACGCGGTCTGTCGGAACTGCCACGAAATGAACATCCACATCGTCAAGGGACTGCTGACCGACTGCCCCTACCTTATCCAACCGCTTTTTTCCGCCCCGAGCCTCTCTTTCGAGGAGTGCATGGAACTAAAGCGGAAGTATGACACATCGGAACTGGCATCTTCCGATTGTAATCCGGCAAAGTTTTCATTTCTTTCTTTTGACTGCAGTCTTTCGCGCAAACAACTGGCCGGTATCGTTTCTTGCGCCAATACTTATCATCTGTTCTGTTCTCCCGTAACTATTGACGACATGGAATCTCTCTTCTCCTGCAAGATAGGTTTCTGTCTTCGGGTGAACAGCGTGCGCCGTGTGGCTATCCTGTTCGATGCCCTTCTTGAGAATTCATTCATTCAGCCTTACTGGCAATCAGTCCTCGAAAGAGGGCGTTTCCTGCAATCCAAGGACGGCTCGCACTTCATATCCGCAACGAGCATATCCACCACGCTTTCGTTGGTCAGGAACAAAATGACTTCAACCGCTTACAATATCAGAAAGTTTGTAAGCCAACTGAAGGAATGAAAGGAAGTGCTAAGAAGTCAACCATGTGAAAAGCAAAAGTATGATAACTGATATGCTACCAAACCGGTATCATACTGTCATCCAATGCTTTTAGATATTCACACTCTACCTTTGCCTCTGTATACAACGCGTTACAAACAGAGGTGCATCTCTTATTGTCTAATTTAATCACGAATAATATGTCCAACAGATTGACATTCATGGAAAGGTTGAGCGAACGGCTCACGGCCCTTGAAGCGATTATCCGGAAATTGGAACCGGTCGAGAGCTTTCTGGAACGGGTGGAATTGCTGGAAAAGAACATTTACGCGACCAAAAAGGTCTTTACTTTTTCGGAAGCCTGCATGTACATCGGGGTATCAGAAAGTATGCTGTATAAACTTACGGCCAACAAGGAGATTCCTCACTACAAGCCTCGCGGCAAGATGATCTACTTTGCCAAGGAGGAACTGGACGAATGGCTCCTGCAGAATCATGAACTTGCCGTCGATGATGCCACGCGGATGGCACACGAGGCGGCAGCAGTACAACCCTTCTTAAACGAGAAACGCCATGGAAAACGAAAGAAGAACTGACCAGAAGACGGGAATGGGATTGGAAGAGACCCGTCTGTCAGATATTCTTTCAGCTTCCCAAATCAAGGCGACGGATACATACGAGACCCCGCCGCAAATTATCTGGATTGACAATTCGACCATAGCGACTCTCGGCAATTTCAGTGCATCGACCGGCAAGGCAAAATCCAAGAAGACATTCAATGTCTCCGCCCTTGTCGCCGCTTCCCTGGCAGGTAAGCAGGTGCTGAACTACCGGGCGCATCTGCCGGAAGGCAAACGCCGGATCCTGTATGTCGATACCGAGCAGAGCCGCTATCATTGTCACACGGTGCTGGAACGTATTCTGCGTCTGGCCGGGCTTCCTACCACAGCAGACAGCGAGAACCTTGATTTCATCTGCCTGCGGGAGTATTCTCCGACAGTCCGTATAAGTGTGATAGACTATGCCCTTCGTCAGGGTAAAGGTTACGGGCTGGTTATCATTGACGGTATCCGCGACCTTATGCTGGACATCAACAGCACCAGCGAATCGGTGGAGGTAATCAACAAAATGATGGAATGGTCCTCTCGTTACGACCTGCATATCCATTGCGTGCTGCACCTGAACAAAGGGGACAACAATGTACGAGGCCATATCGGTACGGAGATGAGCAACAAGGCGGAAACAGTACTGGTCATCAGCAAATGCAACGAGAATCCGTCTGTCAGTGAAGTCCATGCCCTGCATATCCGGGAAAAGGAGTTCAAACCCTTCGCGTTCACCGTGGACGACAACGGGCTCCCGGTCATCGCCGAAGGGCACACGTTCGGTGACACCCCGAAGCCCAGGCAACGGACAAGCTTTACGGAGCTGAGCATCGAGCAGCACCGGGAAGCCCTTTCCGCTGCCTTTGACGGCAAACCCATCAGGGGCTTTGAGAATGTACTGCAACGTCTGATCGCCTCTTATGAAAACATAGGCTTCAAACGTGGCCGCAGTGTCATGATAAAACTGCTGCAGTACCTGACGGACAACCTTAAACTTGTTGTCAAGCAGGACAAGCTGTTCTACTATGACATGACCCCCGCGGAAGCAAGGCTTTTTGATGAAGAATGAAGCCGGGCGCGGGCATATATATTTCAGTTTACTTTAGTATGTATATATATAGGGAATAAAACTAAACTAAACCATTTCCGTGTGAACAAGTGAAAGAAAACAGCCATGACTATAGAAGAAGCAAAACAGGTACGCATAGTGGACTTTCTGGCGCAGCTCGGCCACCATGCGCAATACGTTAAATCGGATCAGTACTGGTATCTCTCGCCGTTAAGGGATGAGCAGTCGCCGTCGTTCAAGGTCAATGACCGGTTGAACGAATGGTATGATTTTGGGGCGGCCACCGGAGGCGACCTCGTGGAATTGGGTAAATACCTTTACCAGACTGAAAGTGTAAGCGAGGTACTGGCATACATCGGGCGGCATTCCAGCGATATGCCTTTGCCGAAAGTCCGTTTCCAGGCTCTTCCGCCCCGTCCCGTGGAATCGGATATGAAAAATCTGATTGTCGTCCCGTTACGGCATCACGCGTTATACTCTTACCTTCAGTCCCGGAAAATAGATGCTGACATAGGACGTATGTTCTGCAAGGAAATCCATTATGAATTGCGTGACCGGCATTATTTTGCCCTCGCGTTCGGTAATGTTTCGGGCGGATATGAAATGCGCAACGCCTATTATAAAGGATGTATCAAGAACAAGGACATCTCCCTGATCGGACATCAGTGCGGAGAGATACAGGAACGGGTCTGCGTGTTCGAGGGGTTCATGGACTTTCTGTCTTACCTGACATTGAAGCAGTCATGCAACTGGACCATTTGTATAGACCAGCCTTGCGACTACCTTGTCATGAACTCCGTAAACAACCTGAAAAAGGCATTGATGTACCTGCAGAGATACCTGCATATACATTGTTATCTCGACAACGACCTTGCCGGGCAAAAGACCGTGGAAACCATAGCCGGACTATACGGCGAACGGGTCAGCAACGAAGCTGTCCGATATAGCGAATACAAGGATCTGAATGATTGCTTGCGAGGCAAGAAACGCTGACCTAAAAAAAAGCGAATCTGCCAATGGAAGCCCTCCTGAACGGAGGGCTTTTTTTATGCCCTGACTTCTTCATTTTTCCCGTTCATTAAGGCGATATAGTACGATTTTATAGTACGATTTTCAAAATCGATATAAATCTTGTAAAGAAAACATCCGTTTAATACACAATTATTTCGTAGTTCGAAATTCTCCTTTTTTATTTGTGAAATCAAACTAATACAAAATTCAATATCCATACTAAAAGATATGAGATCATATTTCATTTTTGCCATTGTTCTGACGGTCGCGTACCTCATTTATTACGCGGTCATCATTATGCAGGATCTCTATGGAAAAAGGAGAACCGGCAAGACAGAGGAGGAAGTTTTCGACCTCGGCACACTGGAGGACGAAGAGAGTGTTGCCGTGAGCGAGAGTGAAACCGGGTTCCGTGTCGGCAACGAGCAATACGATACTGAAACAGCATCAGGCGGCGATTCTGCCACCGACCAGAAGCCGGCGGACAAAAAGCCGGAGACAAAGGAGACCCCGGAAGAAAGACTGGAGCGTCTCAAAGCCAAGGCGGAGGAAAAGATGGAGGAAACCACGCCCTACCTGTCTGATGGCTTCAGTGCAGATGAAATGTACAAGGCGATGCTTTCCAGGGGCAAACTGGAAAATCGTCCGGAGATGGCCTGGAAACCAATTAAAGACAAATTGTAGCATGTCGATTAAGCAAAAGATAGTATGCCTGTTAATTCTTGTACCCTATGCGGCTTTCGCCAAGAGCGGCAGCGTGAACTACAGCTGGGGAGCGGATGCGCTGGCCACGATGCACGACTTCGTGGTCACGATGATGCTGTATGTCCTGTATATATGCTACTCCATCGCATCCGTTCTGGTCATCGTGTCCGCCTTCCAGATCTACATCAAGATGAACACTGGAGAGGACGGCATCGTCAAATCCTTTTTATCGCTGCTTGGCGCGTGCCTGTTCATCATCGGGGCCTCCATCGTACTTCCGGCATTTTTCGGTTATCGCATATAAGGCTGTTTAACAATCCAATACATAAATATTAACTCAAAAACGATCAAGTATGTTTCAGAAAGTAAAACAAATGTGCCGAAAGGCAAAAGGATTCATCCAAGGTGTTTCCACCAAAGTGAAGATGCTTGCACTCACTTTGTTCTCTGGTACCACGGCAATGGCCCAGAGTACGGCCGGCGACTATTCAGCCGGTACTACCGCACTATCTACCGTGGCGGAGGAAATTGTCAAGTATGTACCAGTCATGGTCAAGCTCTGCTATGCCATCGCCGGTGTAGTCGCCATTATCGGCGCCATCTCCGTTTACATCGCCATGAACAACGAAGAGCAGGATGTGAAAAAGAAGATCATGATGGTGGTTGGTGCATGTCTTTTCCTGATTGCAGCAGCACAGGCTCTTCCTTTGTTTTTCGGCATTGACGCATAAAAGTACCGAGGGATGAAAAGCAAGGAAACACGTTATCCGGACTATCCGCTGTTCAAGGGGCTGCAACGTCCTCTTGAAGTGATGGGATTGCAGGGCCGCTACATCTATTGGGCGGCAGGAACGGCAGGCGGAGCCATCGCGGGCTTCATAGCCGCTTACTGCCTTGCCGGATTCGTGGCCGGACTGGCCGCGCTGACAGTCATTCTGTCGGTGGGCATCGTGCTAATCATCTTCAAGCAGCGGAAAGGTCTGCACAGCAAGAGAACGGACCGAGGCGTGTTCGTCTATGCCTACTCGCGTAAGGTCTGACAAAATTAAACCATCACAGCAATGTGTGGCTATATTGAATGTTGAACGCGGGTAGGTTCGTATGAGATACGGGCCTACCCCTATTTAATTGAACGTATATTGAAATGACCCTATACATTATCCTGATTTTCGTTGCCTTATGCGCGGGTATGGCCATATCCGTCCATGCGTTCGGTACCGGAGGCAAGCGCAAGCGTATCTTCCAGGACATCTATTTCTCGGTGGAAGACACGGAAGGCGTGGGTGTCCTGTACACCAAGACGGGCGAATATTCCGCCATGCTGAAGATCGAGAATCCGGTACAGAAGTATTCGGCGAACATAGACAGCTACTACGATTTCACGCATCTGTTCTCCGCCCTTGCCCTGACCTTGGGAGAAGGTTATGCCATTCACAAGCAGGACATCTTCGTGAGGAAGCGTTTTGTCAACGAGGATACCGGGAAGCAGGAGTTCCTTTCTGAATCGTATTTCCGGTATTTCAAGGGAAGGGCGTACACGGACAGCATGTGTTACCTGACCATCACGCAGGAAGCCAGGAAAAGCCGCCTTTTCTCGTTCGACAACAAGAAATGGCGTGATTTCCTTGTCAAGATCCGCAAGGTACAGGACCAGTTGCGGGACAGCGGCGTGCAGGCGCGTTTCCTGAACAAATCCGAGGCAAGCGATTACGTGGACCGGTATTTCGCCATGAACTTCAAGGACCGTATTATCTCGATGACGAACTTCAAGTCGGACGACGAGAGCGTCTCGATGGGTGACAAGCGCTGTAAGGTGTACAGTCTCGTGGACGTGGACTGCATCTCGCTGCCTTCGATGATCAGACCCTATACCAATATAGAAGTGAACAACACGGAAATGCCCGTGGATCTTGTCTCGGCCATTGACAGCATTCCGAATGCCGATACAGTGGTCTATAACCAGGTCATCTTCCTTCCCAACCAGAAGCGTGAACTTTCGCTGCTGGACAAGAAGAAGAACCGGCACGCGAGCATTCCCAACCCGAGCAACCAGGCAGCGGTCGAAGACATAAAACGTGTACAGGAGGTGATTGCCCGCGAGAGCAAGCAGCTCGTGTACAGCCATTTCAACCTTATAGTGGCCGTGTCCGGCGATACGGACCTGCAGAAGTGTACGAATCATCTGGAGAATGCTTTCGGTAGAATGGGAATCCATATTTCCAAACGAGCCTACAACCAGCTGGAGCTGTTCGTCAACTCTTTCCCCGGCAACTGCTATGGCATGAATGCCGACTACGACCGATTCCTCACCCTCGGCGATGCCGCCACCTGTCTGATGTACAAGGAGCGCATCGTGCATAATGAGGACACCCCGCTGAAGATATACTATACCGACCGCCAAGGTGTGCCCGTAGCCATCGACATCACAGGAAAGGAGGGAAAGGAGAAGCTGACCGACAACTCGAACTTTTTTTGTTTGGGTCCTTCGGGCAGCGGCAAGTCGTTCCACATGAACTCTGTCGTGCGCCAGCTGCACGAACAGGGTACAGACATCGTAATGGTCGATACCGGAAACTCCTACGAGGGATTGTGCGAGTATCTGGGAGGCAAGTACATCAGCTACACGGAGGAACGCCCCATCACGATGAACCCGTTTCGTATCCACAAGGAAGAGATGAACGTGGAAAAGACCGGCTTCCTAAAGAATCTTGTCCTGCTGATCTGGAAGGGCACGCAGGGAACAGTCACGAAGACGGAAGACCGTCTGGTGGAAAATGTAATCACCGATTATTACGATGCGTATTTCAACGGCTTCGACGGCTTCACGCCCATGCAGCGGGAAGACCTGAGAAAAAGCCTCGCCATAGACGAACGCAACCGTGACGGGAACCGTGAGGAAAGCGAGCAGGAACGGAACAGCCGTATCGAGTGCATGATAGACGAAATGGAACGCAGGCGCAAGGAGTTGAAGGTGGAAGAACTCTCGTTCAATTCATTTTACGAATACTCCGTCCAGCGTATTCCGGACATCTGTCACGAGAACCACATTTCGGGCATAGACCTCTCGACTTACCGCTACATGATGAAGGACTTCTACAGGGGCGGCAACCATGAAAAGACCCTGAACGAGAACATGGACAGTTCGCTGTTCGACGAGACCTTCGTGGTGTTCGAGATTGACAGTATAAAGGATGATCCGCTGCTGTTCCCGCTTGTCACGCTGATAATCATGGACGTGTTCCTGCAGAAGATGCGAATCAAGAAGAACCGCAAGGTGCTTGTCATCGAGGAAGCCTGGAAAGCCATTGCCAGTCCGCTGATGGCCGAGTACATCAAGTTCATGTACAAGACGGCCCGTAAGTTCTGGGCCAGCGTGGGCGTTGTGACACAGGAGATACAGGACATCATCGGCAGTGAAATCGTTAAAGAGGCCATCATCAACAACAGCGACGTGGTGATGCTGCTTGACCAAAGCAAGTTCAAGGAGCGTTTCGACACCATCAAGGCCATTCTCGGGCTCACCGATGTTGACTGCAAGAAGATATTCACGATCAACCGTCTGGACAACAAGGACGGCCGTTCGTTCTTCCGGGAGGTATTCATACGAAGGGGAACGACAAGCGGCGTGTATGGCGTGGAAGAGCCGCATGAATGCTACATGACCTACACGACCGAACGTGCTGAGAAGGAAGCCCTGAAACTCTACAAGAGGGAGCTCCGGTGCAGCCATCAGGAAGCCATCGAAGCCTATTGCCGGGACTGGGATGCCAGCGGCATCAGCAAGTCCCTGACATTCGCCCAGAAGGTCAACGAGGCCGGACGGGTACTGAACCTGAAAGCAAAACAATAAAATCAGATACAATGGGAAAATTTGATATAGACCGACCTATAGCGGAACTGTTCAGTGTTGAGCCTTACGCTCTCCGCATCCGCAACGTGTGCAACAGCCACGATATTGCCACCATCCGGGAACTGTGCCTGCACAGCAACTGGGACTTGCTTCATTTCCGCCATTTGGGGGAAAGGAGCATCGCGCACATGGAAGAAATGCTGGGCAATTTCGGATTGCGACTGGGCATGACCGAAGAGGATCTGGACGCATATATGAGATTTGAAACCGAGGATGACAAAGACGTCACTACCATCATGCGTTTCGAGGAATCGGAGGAGGTCAAGTGGGACCAGCGCCGGTATGAAGTAGCCAGAGACCTGTATGTCAGATACAGGGGTCTGTCCCCATACGAGGCTATGGAGGAAGCAGAGAAGCTGATACTGGCCCTGCAGGGAGTACCTGAGAAGAACAACCGCAGCAAGCGGAGAGGTAATATTTTCAACCGTTGAACAGAATGAACATGAAGCGACTGTCACTTGTCTTTGCAGTTCTGCTGCTTGCCTTCACGCAGCATGTCCACGCCCAGTATTACAGCGTGAACTATGACGCACGTACCGTGGCGGCAATGGCAGCCGCGTTCGGTACGGAGGTCGTGGCTGAAAGCTACTACCGTGAGCAGGTCGATGACATCCTGAAGCACTATACGGCGGCGGAGGTGGCGGCAGCCGGAATTTTCTCTTCCAAATTTCTGGAACACAAAGCACTCTCGGACCTCGGTATCTGGTGTAGCAGCACGGAAAACTACTATTACCGCCGTATCTACCACATGGTGGCCGACAAGATCATACCGAAAATCTGGGTGGTGGCAAAGCAGATGCTTCACTCCCCGCAGACAGCGATCCACTGGGGTAGCTACCTGATGAAGGTGTGCGATGAGACGAAGAGCCTGTGTATGCAGTTCGAAAGCGTTGTGACAAACAGTACACTTTCGTTCTCGGACATCGCTTTTCTGGAGATCAACAGCGAGGTCGTGCCTCTGCTGAAACTTTCGGAACTGGGCGGTATAGACTGGCAGCGGATGCTGGACGATTTTTCCCGGATTCCTGACCGCTTTACACGGGAGAACCTGCAAAGCGACCTTGACAATCTCTACAATCTGGGTGTCGGTCTGGCAACGGCCGGTGCGGGTAATCTCGGCGATGCCCTGCTGCCTGAAAGTATGTTCCATAACCTGCTTTCGGGCAAGGTCAGCGAGATTGCCAACCTGTACGACCATTACTCCGGCCTGTTCGAGGAAGCGGAACAAGGTATCGGGAACCTGCTGCTGGACAAGATCGGCGGTCCTGACAACGTGGCCGGCCTGTTCGAGTTCGGGGATTACGACCTTGCCGGCTGGATCAGTGACTATATAGACGACGAAGCCGGGACTTATTACACGCAGCGCTGGTACATCGCCAGACGTGACCAGGGCAGCGTGTCATTGTGTGACTATTACCCGCCCACGGACGACAACAGCATCCTGAACGGCGGTGAGTGGACCCGTTTCGAAACGAGCGACCCCGGTTTTTATCCCAATGCCTCGCAGCGGGAACAGGCTCTCTCCAACTCGGAACGATATGCCGGATGGTCGAGAAACCGTGTACAGCAGCTCAACAACCAGAATGACGGCAACACTTACAGCATCAACTACTGGCAGAACGCCTACATCATCAGCCGCGGCGGCAAGCAGACAAAGAAGGCTTACGCCTACGAGATACATGTCAAGAAAAGCTGGAACCATGAGGAAATCGTGTATGAAGAGATATTCGATTCCTACACTATGGATCTGGAGACCTTCAAGGCGCAGCTCAATGCCCGTCTGTCGGAATTCAACGAAAACGAGGACGGCTATGTCTATTACATAGCTTCCGACGCGTGGAACTACTATCAGGCAACGGATGCCGCCAAACTTAAAGGATGCGAGAGCGTGACCATCAGCGTCACCTGCTCGGACGGGGCTACTCTGGGCCAAGGTTCGACCCAGTACAAATGCAGGAAATGCGGCGGTTCACCCAATGCCCATACCAAGGATTGCTCCATGCAGACCTCCGTGACGGAAAATGAACTTGACTTTTCGGAATTGGATGAGCTGATACGGGAGGCAGACAACCAGGTAGCCATGCTTCAATCACAGATCAAGGCACTGGAGGATGAGAACAAGGAGCTGCTGAAGAAAATATCCGAGGCCAGTGTGGAGGATGCTGCCGTTTACAGGCAGCAGTACAACGCCAACCTGACGCGTATCGGAGAGTTGAAGGCAGAACTGGCCGAGTGGCAGAAGAAACAGAAGGAATACGCGGATGCGAAGCAGGAAGCGGCAAACGACAATGACGTGCCGACGGACGACTACTACCGTATCCCGGCCATCATGCAGGACTGCAAGACTGCCTACAGTCTGTCGTGGCAGGACGGCGGTTCGTGGAACGGATACACGTTCGTCCGCAAGGCGACCATGCCGAATATAGACGGCGAGATAACTTTCAAGGCAACCATCAGCATAGCACGCAAGCCGAAATACTTCCTCGGCATCAAGATTCACCGTGCCATTGTACAGATCAGCTGGGAACTGACCTCGCAATACACCGACACGTATGTGGCCGACGTGCTGACATTCGACCCGGACCTTCCGGAAGAAGAAAAAGAGCGGATCGTGAATGAACGTATCGCGGAAATCGCCCGGGAGCATCCGTCATGCAAGATCACGACGGAATATGCCCGTACCACCCCGATGGAAGATACCTCTACCGGAGAGGTGTACCACCTGCTGTGGTCAAGTGACCGTCTTGAAATCGCGCGTGAAGTGGATTCCCGGATTACGCAGATATACGCCGACCTGGTATCCCTGGAAAAGATGATGCATTACAAGCGCAGCATCATCGACGTGCTGAAGGATGTCCTTCCGGATCTGAATATGGACGAAGGGCGACGCCTCACTCTCGTGGAAGAATGCCATGACCGTTGGGTGGAAAACGCCCGTAGCCTGCGAAGCGGGAGAAAGGAGGAAAGACCATGAAACGGGCCTTGCTGATAACCATAGTGCTGCTTGCACTCCTGCCTGATGTCGTCAAAGCACAATGGACATTCGACGTGGTGTCCGTTGAAGCCTATATCAATGACCATAAGAAGCAGCGTAGCTTGTTGCTGGCCCGAAGTACCCTTGAGTACAGCAACCAGCTGCTGCACGAATACAGCCGCAAGGAGGTCGGCGAATACAAGGAACTGAATATCGACCTTGACCGGTACACCCGTGCCTTTGATGTCATTGATGTGATGTACCAGTCGTTACGCACGGTATTGAACGCAAAGAACACCTACAATACGGTAAGTGACCGGATAGCGGACTACAAGTCGATGCTGGAGGCATTTCACGAGAAGGTGCTGAAACGCGGACGCATCGAACCCTCCGACGCCCTGCTCATCACCATCAACGAGAAAGCCATACGGGATATAGCCCATGACGGGGAGCAACTCTACAAGTCGGTCAGCGACCTGGCGCTGTATGCCACGGGAGCGGCGGCCTGCTCCACTTCGGATCTGCTGATGGTGCTGGAGGCCGTGAACAGGTCTCTGGACGACATCGAACGGCATCTGAACCGGGCCTATATGGAGACCTGGCGATACATACAGGTAAGAATCGGCTACTGGAAGTCGAAGATATACCGTGAACATACCAAACAGGAGATAATTGAAGGAGCCTTCGGACGTTGGCGCAACTCCGGAAGGCTGGATTACTAACGATAAAAGGGAAAAAAGATGAACAGAAAACTCATGCTCATGACGGTTGCGATCATTGCAACAGCAACGGCACAGGCGCAGTATGTGACCTATAACCACGACTCGCCGAAGCAGAACCAGATTACGGTCATGGAAACCGGTGCGGGCTCCCTCACGCCGGAACTGTACTACTGGGCATTACACAACAAATACAAGAAATCGGCAGCGGCAAAGAACAAACTGGGGTTCCGCACGACAGCCGGCATCAACCTCTATAACCAGACGGACGAAGCCGAATCCATCGATTCGGCATTGGTGAGCCGCGCGAAAATAGAGGCCCTGAACGTGGCAGACCGACAGGCTGATATCGCCTGGCTTGCCGAAGGTGACAAGATCAACGGCCAGATGGAAAGGATGAAGCGTAACATCGACCGTATCCTTCCTGCCGGGGGCACCCCGGAGGACAGGGAACGCTGGACGGAATACTACCATGTTTTCCAGTGCGCCATTGATGCTACCAGGGATGCCTATATGCCCAATGCGCAGCGGAAGAAAGAGTATCTGCGAATCTACGAAGACGTGGTGCAGCAGAATGAGATTCTTGTCAGCTATCTCGCCAAACGGCAGAATGCCACCCTGACGAGCAACCTGCTGAACGCGACCTCGGACCGTACCTTGGACAAAGGCAGCGTCATCAGGGAAGCCATGAGCCGCTGGAACGAATCGCGTCTCGCGGTGCGTGGCTCACAGTCGGGCGGCAGTTCCGGAGGTGACGGTGAAGAGAGTGTAAACAGGTGAAACTAAAAAGACAGACGGCAAATGGCAGACGGAAATATACTCACTGATTTCGGTATCAATCTTCTTGAGGAGGAGATTGACGATGTGATTTTTCAAACGAACGAGTTCCTCACGGACGCGACGTTTACGGGTTCGCAGGGGCCGTTCTGGTGGATACTGCAGATGTGCATGGCTCTGGCCGCCTTGTTCTCGCTTGTCATGGCGGCAGGTATGGCCTACAAGATGATGGTGAAGCATGAGCCGCTGGATGTGATGAAGCTGTTCAGACCGCTGGCTGTTTCCATCGTTCTCTGCTGGTGGTATCCGCCTGCAGACACGGGTATGGCCGGCAGCGGAAGCAACTGGTGTTTTCTGGACTTCCTATCCTACATCCCGAACTGCATCGGTTCGTACACGCATGACCTGTACGAGGCGGAAGCCACACAGATAGCGGACAAGTTCGAGGAAGTGCAGCAGCTCATCCACGTAAGGGACACGATGTACCACAGCCTGCAGGCACAGGCGGATGTCGCCCACACGGGAACATCAGACCCCAACCTTATCGAGGCGACCATGGAACAGACCGGTGTGGATGAAGTGACCAGCATGGAAAAGGATGCGGCGGAACTGTGGTTCACCTCCTTGACGGCCGGTGTCGTCGTGGGAATAGACAAAATCATCATGCTGATTGCCCTTGTCGTGTTCCGCATAGGCTGGTGGGCGACGATCTACTGCCAGCAGATATTGCTCGGTATGCTGACGATATTCGGCCCGTTGCAATGGGCGTTCTCTCTGCTGCCGAAATGGGAAGGTTCCTGGGCAAAATGGCTGACACGTTACCTGACGGTACATTTCTACGGGGCCATGCTCTACTTCGTGGGCTTCTATGTATTGCTCCTTTTCGACATCGTGCTGTGCATCCAGGTGGAAAACCTGACCGCAATCACGGCCAGCGAGCAGACAATGGCGGCCTACCTGCAGAACAGTTTCTTCTCCGCCGGTTATCTGATGGCGGCAAGCATTGTAGCCTTGAAATGTCTGAACCTTGTACCTGACCTTGCGGCGTGGATGATACCGGAGGGCGACACGGCCTTCAGTACGAGAAATTTTGGAGAAGGCGTGGCACAGCAGGCCAAGATGACAGCGACAGGCGGTATCGGGGCAATCATGAGATAAGATAAAAAACATATAAACAACAATCCTTAAAAATAAAAAAGTATGAACGTACAAGAACAAATCAAAGAATGGTATCAAGACAGACGGTTCGTGAACTATGTGAATATGCGCGTACAAGAAGAAATCCGTCATGTATCGGAACAACGTCCCGACCAGAAGTACAAGGAACTGGACGATGCCTTTGACCTGGATGATCGGTATTTCGTCCCACTGACGACTTATCTGACCTATCGCCTGCAACTCGCCAAGTTGCAGAAAAACAGATCGAAACGCAGGCGTGGCATCTGGTGGGTGTTTGTGCAGATAGTCATACTGAGACTTTATACGGAAATCACCACCAAGGAGTTTGAGAAACTCCAAAAGGAGTCATACGGAGCAATCATACCGATGCTGCACAATGAATATGTAATGAAGTTGAATAGAATAAGACAATAAACCGATATGATTATCAAGCATCTGGAAAACAAGATACGGCTGGTGGGCATTATCTGCACGGCTTTTCTCGTGGGATGTGTCATCATCAGCGTATCGAGCATCTGGACAGCCAGGACAATGGTGTCGGATGCACAGAAAAAGGTGTACGTGCTGGACGGCAACGTGCCCATTCTTGTCAACCGCACCACAATGGAGGAAACGCTCGATGTGGAAGCCAAAAGCCATGTGGAGATGTTCCACCACTATTTCTTCACCTTGCCGCCTGATGATAAATACATCAAATACACGATGGAAAAGGCGATGTATCTGGTGGACGAAACAGGTCTGGCGCAATATAACACTCTTAAGGAGAAAGGTTTTTACTCCAACATCCTCGGCACGAGTGCCGTGTTCTCGATTTATTGTGACAGCATCCGCTTTGACAAGAGCACCATGGAGTTCACCTATTACGGCCGCCAGCGAATCGAACGCAGAAGCAACATCCTGATGCGTGAGCTGGTGACAGCCGGTCAGCTCAAGCGTGTACCGAGAACGGAGAACAACCCTCACGGTCTGCTGATAGTGAACTGGCGCACTCTCCTTAACAAGGATATAGAACAGAAAAGCAAGAGCAACTATTAAACAATCAAGGATATGAACATCAAGGGATTCAGACGGATGCTGCTGGGCGAAAAGATGCCTGACAGGAATGATCCGAAGTACAAGGAACGCTATGAGCGTGATGTGGAAGCCGGACGCAAGTTTGCCAAGGCGACCCGTATAGACAAGGCGGCAGCCAAGGTGCAGGGCTTTGCCAACGTGCACCGTACTCTTTTTCTGGTCATCGTGTTCGCTTTCGTGCTGGGCGGGCTGGCATGGAACATCTACCGTATAACAGTGGTATATCGTCACCAGCCGGCGGAGAGGACAGCGACAGAGATGCAGGATTCGGTATTGAGGGAGCGGCACAGGATGTTGCAGGAAGAGGAACTGAGGGAAACCGGGACAGGAAATACAAACCGTAGCAAAACAGACTTGCCATGAAAAAGATATTTGAGAAAATCAATTTCAGACAGCCGAAGTACATGCTCCCTGCCATTCTTTATATCCCTCTGCTCGGTGCGTCCTACTTCATATTCGACCTGTTTCATACTGAAACGGCGGATATACCGGACAAGACGCTGCAGACAACGGAATTCCTGAATCCGGAACTGCCGGAAGCGCAGATCAAGGATGACGGCATTGGCAGCAAATACGAGAACATGGAGAAATCGTGGGGCAAGATACAGGACTACTCGGCGGTCGGCAACATAGAAAGAGACGAACCTGATGAAAACAAGGAAGAATATGAATCACAATACACGCAGGATGACATCGCCCTGCTCGATGAGCAACAGCAGGAAAAAGCAGCGGCAGCGGAAATTGCCGCCGCCAAAGAGCGTGAACAGGAAGCACTCGCGGAGTTGGAAAAGGCCCTTGCCGAAGCACGGCTGAAAGGACAGAACATGGTGATGCCCCCTGAAGAGGCGGATACCACGGACACCGTTCCGCCGCAGAATGTACCGGAGGCCGGCACCATCGACGAGGAGAAACGTCCGGTGCAAGCACCGTCGGCAGACGAACCGCCCAGCGCGGTAGTCCGCAAGGTGAAGACCACCTCGGACTATTTCAACACGCTGGCGAAGGATGCCCGTGAACCGAAGCTGATCCAGGCCATCATAGACGAGGACATCAAGGCTGTGGACGGCTCGCGCATCAGGCTGCGCCTGCTGGATGACGTGGAAATAGACGAGTGCGTAGTGAAACGGGGTACGTACCTGTACGCCACGGTAAGCGGCTTCTCGTCCGGACGTGTCAAGGGAAACATCAACAGCATCCTTGTGGACGACGAGCTTGTGAAGGTCAGTCTCGCGCTTTATGACACGGACGGTATGGAGGGCCTGTATGTACCGAACAGCCAGTTCCGGGAAACGAGCAAGGATGTGGCCAGCAGTGCCATGTCGGGCAACATGAGCATGAGTACCGGAACTACAGGGAACAGCCTCGCCCAATGGGGAATGCAGGCGGTGAACAACGCTTACCAGAAGACGAGCAACGCCATCAGCAAGGCCATCAAGAAAAACAAGGTCAAGCTGAAATACGGGACTTTCGTCTATCTGGTCAATGGTCAGGAAAAAAGGAAATAAAAAGGTTCGAGACAATGGAAACAGATATTTCAAAACTACATGAGGGAACGGACGGCTTTTACTACGATGACTTCCTCGCTCCCGACAAGGCCGAAACATTCGTCGGGCAACTCGTGAGTACCCAATGGTGGCAGAAAGGTGGACGCTTCGCCCTAATATGCAACTTTCTGGCAGAGGACGGGCGGAAAATCGCCTTGTTCGCCTTCCAGAAATACACCGGCTTTTACGGGCCGGGAGACGGGGCGGTCAATTTCAAGCACGCGGAGATGAATACCTTCTGGGAGTGTGAGGTCCGGGAAAACCGGAAGGGACGTTGTACTTGGGCGAGTGCCCTGCAGCTTGGAGGGCCGAAAAACAACGCGATATGATAGAGACGGACAAGATATACAACATGGACTGCCTGGAAGGCATGAGCCGTATGCCGGAGGGAAGCGTCGATGCCATCATCGCCGACCTGCCTTACGGTGTATTGAACCGCGGCAACCGGTCAGCATGTTGGGACAGGCAGATACCCCTCGGTCCGCTGTGGGAGCAGTACCGTAGGATTATCAAGCCGGACAGTCCGATAATCCTGTTCGCCCAGGGAATATTCTCCGCGCATCTCATGCTTTCCCAACCGGGAATCTGGCGTTATAACCTCGTATGGCAGAAGGACCGTGTTACGGGCCATCTCAATGCCAACCGGATGCCGTTGCGCCAGCATGAGGACATTCTGGTGTTCTACATGAAGCAGCCCGTGTATCATCCGCAGATGACACCGTGCCCTCCCGAAAGGAGAAACCATGGACGCAGCATGACGGAAGGCAGTTTCACGAACCGGTGCTACGGGGAGATGAAGCTGGTACCGGTACGCATGGCGGACAACAAATATCCGACATCGGTCATTTTCATCCCGAAAGAACACAAGACAGGGGCATTCTATCATCCGACCCAGAAGCCTGTGGCACTGGTCGAGTACCTGATACGCACCTACACCGACGAGGGGGACACCGTGCTGGACAACTGCATCGGGTCCGGAACGACTGCCATTGCCGCAATCCGTTCGGGACGGCACTATATCGGATTCGAGACCGTGAAGGAGTACTGCGACATCGCCGAACTCCGTATCCGGGAAGAACTGGAGCGAATACATACGACGACATAAGGGTAAAAGAAAAACAAATGGAATATAAACAATCAACGACATGAATATGAATCTCAAGAAAATCGGAACGGTATTTCTTCTGACAGCCGGACTGCTGGGAACGCGGAATGCACAGGCGCAGACGACCTACGAGGAAATGGAACAACTGACGGTCAACGAACAGGTGACGACCGTCATCACGGCATCGGAGCCGGTACGCATGGTGGACATTTCCACCGACAAGGTGGTTGGCGACCAGCCTTTGGACAACATTGTACGGCTGAAACCCAAAGAAGCCGGGCACGAGGACGGCGAGGTGATTGCCATCGTGACCGTCATCACGGAACGCTACCGCACGCAATACGCGCTGGTTTACACCACACGGCTTAAGGAAGCCGTAACGGACAAGGAGATACTCCCTCACGAGCGCAACGCCTACAACAATCCGGCAGTATCGATGTCAACCGCCGAGATGACGCGCTTTGCCAGACGGATCTGGAACTCTCCGGCGAGAATCAGGAATGTGGCCACCAAGGCACACCGTATGGTGATGCGCCTGAACAACATATACTCTGTCGGGGACTACTTCTTCATAGACTTTTCCATAGAGAACAAGACGAACATCCGTTTCGACATCGATGAGATCAGGGTAAAGCTCGTTGACAAGAAACTCGCCAAGGCCACCAACGCCCAGACTATCGAGCTTACTCCGGCGATGATACTGGAACCGGGAAAGACATTCCGACATGGCTACAGGAATGTGCTTGTCATCAAGAAGATGACCTTCCCGAACGACAAGCTGCTGACTGTCGAAATGACGGAAAAGCAAATCAGCGGCCGCAATATCAGCCTGAACATCGATTATGAGGATGTGTTGTCTGCCGATTCGTTTAACGCTGACCTGCTGGAGGAGGAATGATTATGAGAAAGACTCTGATTCTGATGTTTGCCTGCATGTGCCTTGCCTTCAGCGCGAACGCACAACGCAACAGCGGCCGTCTTTCACTGGGGGTCGGGCTGCTTTACAGGAACGGTATGGACGTGACGTTTTCATACGAACATGAAATGAACTACCGGCACGCGTGGGAGTTCTTTGCCAACGGCTACCTGCAGTGGGCCGAATGCGGCCCGTGCGGCCATATCTGTCCGGAATCCTTCTGGCGCAACTACCGCACCTATGGCTTTGGCGTGGCATACAAGCCTTGCGTGGTACGGGGCCGCAATCATTACGGCAACCTGCGTATAGGAGCTTCGGCAGGAAGCGACACGAAGAAGTTCCTGGGCGGCCTGCATTTCGGTTACGAGCACAATTACGTGCTGCGGTCCGGATGGACGCTGTACTGGCAGGCGAAGAGTGATTTGATGATAAAGGGCGCGGATCTGCTTCGGGTAGGTGTAGCCCTTGGTGTGAAACTACCGATAAAATAAGGGAAAAGATGAAACAGAACATTTTCAGAAAGGTGAGCCGGTTCGTACCGGTACTTGTCGCAGCAGTCGCCGTGACAGGTTGTGACGCGCATATAGACGTACCGGACACGGCTGTCCGCCCGGGACATGTCCTGTGCGAGGACGGAACGGCCTTGTCCTACACGGAATACCAGCAATCCGGGAAAAAGGCTGTGGCCGTCGTGTTCGACACCCGGCAGCATGAGGGTGCGGAAGGAAACGGCTACGCGGTTTACCTGTGGGACATCACCCCGCAGGCATTTGCCGACAGCCTCGGTATTGCCCAAGGCACATCTGCGGACCTCGCGGCACATGACGGCAATGCCAATACATTCGCTCTATATGAAACGAAGGAAACGGCTTCGCCGATGGCGGAAGCGGTCTTTGACCTCTGGTGTTACGGGCAGAGCGCATACGTTCCGTCGGTGGCACAGATGCGTCTGCTATATACTATCCGGGAAACGGTAAATCCTGTCATCGAACAGTGCGGGGGCGATCCGTTGCCCCTGACCGACGGCGACTGCTGGTACTGGACATCCACGGAAGTGGCCGAACAGGAAACGGCAAAAGCCTGGCTTTACTCGATGGGCAGCGGAGCCATACAGGAAACACCCAAGACACAGGCGCACAAGGTACGCCCGATTATAACCATCAACCGGTAAACCAGAGATATACGATTGCGTTCTTTGACATTGTTGGACAACATACGATTACAAACCAGAGCCGAATTCACGCAGTAATGCCATCAAGCGACGTATGCTTTCCTCGACATCCGAGGGGGCCGGAATGGCACGATATGCCAAATCCGGGAGTTCACCCATGTAAACTGTCTGCAAGTTGCCCCAAACCTGCGGCAGATCTGTCATCAACGGGGACTCCTCCAGTCGCCGGTCACGCCAGCCTTCGGGCTTGTCAAAGCTCTGCCGGTCGTGTTCGAGCAGTGACCTGAAATCTTCGGGGAAAGCATCGCTATGAAGATACGTGAGGCACTCTTCATCTTTCAGCAGATGATGCAGATCGTAGAAATGACGGATTTTGGCCGTCAACTGCGGCATATACAGATTGGCCAGCGAGCATCGGATGAGTGACACCAATTTCTCGGTCAGCGTGCGGCGACGGTCAAGCACATTGACCTCGAACGGCTGCATCCCGTATTCCTCTATCATACGGTTGTTGCCGGTAGCCTGCAGGAACTCTGTCAGGAAACTGCAGAGAGAACGCCGCTCGAAAGGATATGGATTGGCAAAACTGTTGATTTCTACCAGGAGTTGCCCAGCCCGGATTGCTCCGACCTGTTCCGTATCTATGGCCCGTGGATAGGTGTAAAACGCCTTGTGGTAATGCGATCCCTTGCTTGTCATGCCGGGGATGACCAGTTCCTCCAGTCCGGCTGTCATATTCTTCGATGTACGGCGTATGAGGTTCTTTAGCTGGTTTCCGCTCAGTGTCCATGCTTCGGCGATGGCCACGTCAATGTCCTCGGAGAAACGTGCCCCGATGCCGTAGGCCTTGGTCAGGGAAGTTCCGCCCTTGAAAATGGCACGATTATCCTTGTCTCCGGTAGCCATAAGCGACAGCGAACGACAGATCCAATAGTCTTTCTCGATAAAGATACTCTTGATGCCGAGTCCGCCGTCCTGTACCGGACGTGCAGCCGCTTCTATGGCATCGGCAAACAGTTGCTGATTCTCGTGTAGTCTCATACGATGTTCCATTTTAATTTGGTGGGTAAAGCCTGTGCGGTGACAGGAAGTTTGTAGGTCGTGACCCCATTGAGTGTCGCACGCAATTGTCGGGTGTCAGCTCCAAGACTGTCCAGAATGGCACCCAGCAATGCCCGGACATACGGCTGGTAATTTTCGGCCAGGTCCGCCAGTTTCTCCAGATCGCCTTCGGACAGAGCGGCTATCAGCCGAGCAACGCCCCGCACACAATCGTCAGGTGATGTTGCCGGAATCTCACGGAGCAATTTGAGCGCGTCAAGGATCAGCAGCAGAGGAATGTTCTCCCGTGTGATTGCATTAGGCTGTACAAGGAAGGACACGCTGTATTCGCCCCGTTTCATAGGCCGGCGGTATTTGTTCGTGCCTATCGTAATGGCCGATGTGATCTGTGTCGTCAACCCCAACTGCGCAAATGCTGCCGTACCGGTCATATAGCCGATTGGCTTGCCGTTACGTTCCAGAAGGTCCTTGACCACCTCTGCCACCGGAGGCTTCAATGTGCCGAACACCGTCTGTTTAGGCTTGTAGTACCGTCCTTTGGCAATCTTGCAGATAGAGCCTTCTGCCACCAGACGGCTGAGTGCCTTGACCAACGCAGGCTGGTACTCCGGCAGCACATTGAAATCGGCAATGGTAAGCACCTTGCCCGGAGGCGTGGCGTCCAGTATTTCCTGTACCTGTTTAGTAATCACCATAATCGAATCGTTTTGTTCCGGATGCAAATATAAGAAAAGTCTTGTTTTTTACTGCAAAAACATGACATTTATTTTCGTCTGAATCAAAATAATCAAGTCCAACAATATCCGAGGCGATCAGAACCACAACCCAATAAAAAAGCTATAAAAAATGGAAGAAAGCAAAGAGTTACAAGGATTCTACAAGATATTCCGTGCAGTCGTCTATGTGTCGGTTCTGCTGGAGTTCTTCGAGTATGCCATTGACCCGGCAGTATTCGACCAGTGGGGCGGCATACTGACTGACATCCACGGACGTATCAAGCGATGGACGATCTATCAGGACGGCCATCTCGTGTACAGCAAGATAGCCACGATACTGCTGATCTGCATCACCTGTATCGGTACGAGGAACAAGAAGCATCTGGAGTTCAACGCCCGCAAGCAGGTGATTTTTCCCCTGACCGGCGGACTGCTTCTGCTTGTCCTGTCCGTATGGCTGTTCGGACATCCGATGGAAATGCGGCTCTATACGCTGCCGCTGAACCGTATCCTATACATGGCGGCTTCGCTCGTGGGAGTGATACTGGTACATATAGCCCTGGACAATATCTCCAAGTTCATCAAGGAGGGCCTGATGAAGGACCGCTTCAACTTCGAGAACGAGAGTTTCGAGCAGAGCGAAGAGATTCAGGAGAACAAATACAGCGTGAATATCCCGATGCGCTACTATTACAAGGGGAAGTTCCGCAAGGGATGGGTCAGTATCAGCAACCCTTTCCGCGGGACGTGGGTCGTGGGAACTCCCGGCTCGGGTAAAACATTCAGTATCATTGAACCGTTCATCCGTCAGCACAGTGCCAAGGGGTTTGCCATGGTTGTATATGACTATAAATTCCCGACACTTGCCACGAAACTTTACTACCATTACAAGCTGAACGAGAAACTTGGAAGAGTTCCCAAGGGGTGCAAGTTCAACATGATCAACTTCGTGGACGTGGAATACAGCCGTCGTGTCAATCCTATTCAGGCAAAATACATCAACAACCTGGCGGCAGCCAGTGAGACGGCGGAAACCCTGCTCGAGTCATTGCAGAAGGGCAAGAAGGAAGGTGGCGGCGGAAGCGACCAGTTTTTCCAGACATCCGCTGTGAACTTCCTTGCTGCCTGCATCTATTTCTTTGTCAATTACGAACGGGAGCCGTATGACAAGGACGGAAACATGCTGTATGCGGAGAAACGTCAGGACCCGGAAACCAAATTCTGGAAGCCGACCGGAGTCGTGCGTGACAAAGAGGGCGGCAACATCGTGGAGCCGGCCTACTGGCTGGGAAAGTATTCGGACATGCCGCACATATTATCGTTCCTGAACGAAAGTTATCAGACCATCTTTGAGGTACTGGAGACTGACAACGAGGTGGCACCGCTGCTCGGGCCGTTCCAGACTGCCTTCAGGAACAAGGCCATGGAGCAGTTGGAAGGTATGATCGGTACGCTGCGTGTCTATACGTCCCGTCTGGCGACCAAGGAATCGTACTGGATATTCCACCGTGACGGGGATGACTTTGACCTGAAGGTGAGCGATCCGAAGAACCCGAGCTACCTGCTCATCGCCAACGACCCGGAGATGGAGAGCATTATCGGTGCGCTGAACGCCCTTATCCTGAACCGTCTTGTCACCCGAGTGAATACAGGCCAAGGGAAGAACATCCCGGTGAGCATCATCGTGGACGAGCTGCCGACGCTGTATTTCCACAAGATAGACCGACTGATAGGAACTGCCCGAAGCAACAAGGTGAGCGTGACCTTGGGATTCCAGGAGCTGCCGCAGCTGGAGGCCGACTACGGCAAGGTAGGTATGCAGAAGATCATCACGACCGTGGGTAACGTGGTCAGCGGTTCGGCCCGCTCGAAAGAGACACTGGAATGGCTGTCGAATGACATTTTCGGTAAGGTCGTGCAAGTGAAGAAGGGCGTGACCATTGACCGTGACAAGACCAGCATTAACCTGAACGAGAACATGGACAGTCTGGTGCCGGCATCAAAGATTTCCGATATGGCAACGGGATGGATATGCGGGCAGACAGCGAGGGACTTCGTGAAAACCAAGACCGGCGTAGGCGGCTCGATGAACATTCAGGAGTCGGAAGAGTTCAAGACCACAAAGTTTTTCTGCAAGACGGACTTCGATATGGGAGAGATAAAGAAAGAGGAAGCCGCGTATGTGCCGCTGCCGAGATTCTACACCTTCAAATCGAGGGAGGAACGGGAACGCATCCTGTACAAGAACTTCGTGCAGGTGGGTCAGGACGTGAAGGAGATGATCAAGGATGTGTTGAACAAACGGGGTGCGAAATGAAGCACGTAAGGATGTTTGTCATCATACTGCTGGTATCTGCAGTGGCAACAGTCTATGGGAAGGAAAGGCATGGGACAGAAACGGGAACTGCCCAACTGTCCATATACAAGCTGCCACCGCTGGAGAGGGCAATCAGATGCACGAAATACTATGAGGGTTGGCATGGTGAGAAAAAACATTGGCCCTATGTGGGATGGGGTCATAAGGTTCTTCCCGGAGAGAGTTTTACCAACGACATCACAAAAGCTCAGGGAGACTCCATCCTGCGAGCGGACATGATGAAACTTTGCCGTCTGTTCAGCAGATTCGGGCGTGATTCTACGTTGCTCTCGTGTCTTGCCTACCAGGTAGGCCCGTACCGGCTTTTAGGTAGCAAAGACTTTCCCAAAAGCAAGCTGATACAAAAACTGGAAGCCGGAAACAGGGATATTTACAAGGAGTACATTTCCTTCCGCTGCTATAAAGGCAAGGTAGTTCCGAGCATCGAGCGGAGAAGGAAGGTGGAATATCTGCTGCTTTTTGAAGAGTAAAAAAGAAGGGAGAATCTTTCGGTGTATTTCCGTCAATTTTCCAGGATAGAAAAGAAATATTTCACAAAAGCGAGAGAACAAGCCTATTACCGCCGATATCCTGAAAAAAAAGGATAAAAAATATTTCTGGCTTCAGTTACTATTGCCGCTTGGTCTGTGGCTGATTGATTTGTGTTTAATCTTCTGGCTTTTTACTTGGTATCATTGAATGGAATATGGAGAAAAGAAGACATGAATATAATCAGGGAAAGAAGGATGCTGTTCTGCCGTTTCAACATGCAGTTCCTGCTGCCTTGACATTAACAAATACAGATTATCAAATGAAAACAACCCGCATCATGAACAAGATTATCATTTATCTGAGTGCCGTATTGCTGCTGTGCAGTTGCGGCAGTGCAAGACATTATGCAGCGTTTCAATATGACAACGGAGACGACTATGTAAGTGAAGGACTGTACCGCATAGTGGACCGGAAAGGGCGTATCGGTTACGCAGACGAGACAGGCAAGACCGTCATCCGTCCTCGTTTTGCCTTCGGCTATCCATTCGAGGGTGGCAAGGCGAAAGTCACCGATTCGGGGGAACGGAAAGAGGTGGCAGGCTCCGGCAGCGAGCACTGGTATTGGGAAAGTGATGACTGGTACTACATTGACAAACAAGGGAACCGGTGTGAGAATCAAGATACAGACAAGGACAAAACACATCCATAACACAGCAATAACCCCGGAGGTTCAGATGCGAGCCTTCGGGGTTAGCCTATAAGTACAGTACTTCCTCAATTGCCAAATCCGAATGACATGGCTGCCTGTTCACAGAAGCGTGCATATTCCTCTTTGTCAGTTCCGCTTTCAATATGGCGGTCTATCAGTTCTCCCAGTTCATCGAAGCAGACTTCGTCACTGAGGCACTCTATGTCTGTCCCGTTCCGGAGATATACTTCATAATAGTCCGAGCCGTTCAGACAGATCAGCACTTCCCCTTGGAAGAGTCTTCCGTTTACATGGAATTTCAGTCCCGGCAGGTCATTGAATACTGTTGCCATAAACTCCCCGATGCCCCATGACATAAGGACCGGCGTGTCGGTCATCGTTACCAGCTGTTCGCGAATTGTCGCAGCCACTCTCATTACATACTCTTTATCCATAATCTTGATTTTTAATAGATTTATATATTCATTTTATTCAAACCATTCCGGGTTGTCTTCTTTCAGCATCTCAACCAACTCGTCATCCGGCAGCTCAAGACTTCCGGCATCGGTGAAGAAAAAAATCTCATCGTATAATTTCTCAGCCTCCTTACTCGCAAAGCCCTCGTTCTCGCTGTCGAAACTACCGGGCTGGAGTGCGTCAAGCAAACCTGTTGAGCCGATAAGGAGTTCTTCACCTTCATTTGATTTCACCACACGGCAAGAATAAGTTCTGCCGGCAAATTCCACCTCTTTCTTTTTCATCGGTCTATCACTTTAATGGTATGTTTCTCCCGTGTTCTTTCAGGTACTCCATGATACATTTCGCTTCCTCGTGCGAAGCCATATTGCGTTCGTCGTACCTGCGGCTGTCATCCGCCATAACCTTGATGCACTCTTTAATCAACCTATACAGGCTTTGCTGCAGTGTCGGGTGCATGGTCGGTATTGCTGCTGCAAATCGAGCCGGATTGAAACTGTAATTGTTGACTGCCATTTCCCAGTCTTTAGCGAGACGGTACTCTCTGCTTTCTTTGATGTCCTTGTCCATAATTCTGATATTTAACGATTTTGTTTTTCTTCCCTCTGTTCGGCCTCCTTTTCGGAGGAGCCGCTTCGGGATTTACGGTGCATCGATAGACGGTCGTCAAAGCCTCTCCCGATGTTTTTTCCTGCCAATTACTCTTTCAGAGAAAGGAAGAATTTGCAGGAAATGCACTTCAAAACGGAGGGAACAGGCTCGACCGCCTACATTCGCACCAGTAAAGTCCACGCGGCGACGGGAAGGACGACGAAAGAAGAAATGACTCTCATGTCAATACAAGAGGGAAAATAGAAAGGGATAAGGGTGGTGGCGGGGGCTTATGACGGACGGCGTTAAAACAGGTGCCGCTATAAAGGTTCCCGGAGCGGCCGATGGCAGAATACGGCCCGTGCCGGATTCCGTCATCAGCCACAGATCCGGACCGGAGTGCTTACAGCAGCCCAGGGCTGCCGTCGTGCATGAAGGTTTTATAACAGTCTCCGCCTGGCGCACATGAGGGCGGCAGTATAACGGGATTTGCCGTGAAAAGAGATGCTGTCAAAGCATCCCTTCGTCCGCGTAGCTCAGATAGCCTGTATCCGAGAGGATGATATGGTCAAGGAGAGTGATGTCAAGGATTTCGCAGGCTTTCTTGAGTTTGCTTGTGATGGCATTGTCACTGGAGCTGGCCACCATGTTGCCTGACGGGTGGTTGTGGCTGAGGATTATGCCCGAGGCATGGGCCAGAAGAGCCGTCTGCAGGATGATACGGACATCCACAACGGTCTGGCTGATGCCGCATTTTGATATGCAGGAGAGTCCGAGAAGCCTGTTGGCTTGATTGAGGAACATCACCCAGCATTCCTCATGATGCTGCATACATTCATCGTATGCCTCCTTGAAGATGTCGTAGCTCACTCTGGAGGAGTTTACCAAGGTACGTTTTGCAGCATCGGCATCCTTGTAATTTACTGAAATCTGAGGGAAAGAAAATGTATTCATAATAACGAAGATTTAAGGTGAAACAATTTTTTTCGCCCGTGCACAGCTCTGTCTGGACTTCGTGCAAGATTTTGGGAAAGAATACTATCCGCAGGATTGGAGATTGTTTCCCAAATTCACCCGGATCTTGCGTTTGTCCGGAAAGATGCTGTAACTTCGCTGAAAACAAATGTTGAGACTACCGGGGTATTATAAGAGGTCCGGCTATAAAGGTTATCCGGGCCGGCCGATGACGGAAGACCGCCCGTGCGGCCTGTAGGAATCAGCCAGAACCCGGTCCGTACTGTTTCAGCAGACGGAGACTGCCGAAAGACAGGGAGGTGTATAAAAAAGGTCAGGCGGCGCCGGTCTGCCTCCGGCACTCAACAGAAAAGCAGGACGGATTTCTCCGCCCTGCATCTGAAATCAACTATGAATTATGGTCAAGCAGCAACCTCTTGGGATTGAGGTTGTTTTTCGTTGTCCGCATCGGCTTCAGTCTGCTCTGCTTCCTGTTTGGCCTGTTCCTGCACCAAAAGGACGGCTTTCTTTTCTTCGATGCGCTGATGTCTTTTTTCGTAAACTTCATTATGTCCGTTCTCGATGTCGGCAAGTCTTTCCGGCATGTGTTTTCCTGCAAATTCAAGCAACATGTCGGCTATGGCGTTGCTTCCGTATGCGTTCTTGAAATTCTCAATCAGGAAATCCCTGCGGATGACGGCTTTTGCCTTTGGGGTAAGATTGGCCACAATATTTGTCTTGTCCTCGTTGGACAGATAGGGCGAATGTTCTCCCTCTATGCCAACGGCGGCAAAGTGTTCCTTTCTCAACGATGAAAGCAGGAAGAAATAAATCATCTTTTCTTCGTCAGCCCCGAACTTGGTTTCGGTCATATCCACTTCCAAAATCTGTTTTTTGGTATCTTCCACGGTCTTTTCCCTGGCAATCTCCTTGTTTCGCTTGTCCTGCTTGTCCAGTTTTTCAATCGGGGAAAGCTGTTCCTGTCCTGCCTGTTGTCCACTGACGGCATTCATCATGGAATTCTCCACATAACATTTGACAATGTCTTCGTTCCCAATCCGTGCGAAGAGCGATATTTCGCCTACTTCTGCCCTGCGTACAAGTTCCTTGCCCTCTTCCATATAATCGTTCATATCCTGCTCATACTCAACCTTAGCTTCCTTATATTCGTCTTCCGTATCATATTCTCCGGCTTCAGGCTCTTCGGGAAGTGTCGGGTAGTCTTTGTATCTGCATTGCAGTGCCACAACCTCATAGCCCATTTCCTTGAGGCGATTAACCGCATCCGCATTATAGCAATATGCGTCATGGCTTAGAGATAGTGCAGGATAAGCCTTAATGGTCTCTATTGCCTTTTCCGTCAAAAATGCGGCATTCATTTCATCAAGACAGCCTTTGTTGGCGCATTTTCCGCATGTTCCCTCACAGAACAATGTCATGTTGTTGGTATTATGGGGGCATGACAGGCAAAGGGTCTTGTCAAAGTTGTAGCGTTCAAGGTCTGTCGTGAAGTGGCGCTCGATGTTCTTTGCCACCTCGGTCGCTTTCATGCCTCGCCAACTGCCAAACATGATACCCTCTTTCAAGTGCTTGTCGAAAACCTCTCTCTGGATGTCCTCGCCATATCGGCAAATTTCGCTTGCCACGCTGATAGTGATTTCATCCTTTTCCAACAATTCTGCTATTTCGGGGATAAGGGAGACGAACTTCAGTCGGGTGCGGATATAGGTCTCGTTCTTGCCGAACTGCATGGCCAAAGACTGAATGTCGTGCCGTCCGCTTTCTATCAGCCTCTGATAGGCGTTTGCTTCCTCGATAGGGGTTACATCCTTGCGTTGCAGGTTTTCCGTCACCGCCATTTCTTCGGCGGTCTCGTCCGAAACATTCAGAACGATTGCCGGAATTTCTTCCAGTCCTGCCATGAGTGAGGCACGATACCTGCGTTCCCCGAATATGATTTCAAAGCGGTTCTCCGCAATGGGACGCACCCCGATAGGCTGGAGGACGCCCTGCTGACGGATGCTTTCCGCCAATTCCGCAAGGCTTGCTACATCAAAATTCTTGCGTGGGTTATAGTTACTCGGCTGAATATCTGCCAAAACTACTGATACGATGTTCTTCTCTGCTACTGATTGAATGTTCATTGTTTCCATAATTCATAAATTTTGATTTGTTATACATTGATTTTCTGATTACTGCTATTCCTGTTGGTTGGTGTCATACTCGTACATTTGCGTATTGTCGTACCCCCCGAACGATAGCCGGAACGTGTCGAAGTCTTTCCTGCCGGCCAGCCTTACGGTATCGTTCTTTCCGATGAAATAGGGTTCAAGCATTGTCCGGAACGGTGCGCCGAGCGTAGTCCTGTCTGCCAATGTGCAAACCTTGTCGGGTTGTTGGGGCATGATATAGCCCAGTGCATATTCGTTGTAAACTACCAATCTTATTTTATCCATGTCGATGTCAATTTTGAATTGTTTTTTTATTTCCCTCTGGTCGGTTCTTTTCCCGTTTGAACCGCCTTGGGGTTTTATGGATGCGGTTTACAGCTGTCGGTACAGCTTCATACGACGGCTTTTCCTGCCAATTACTCTTTCACAGAAAGGAAGAATTTGCAGGAAATGCACTTCAAGCCGGAGGATCAAGCGCGACAGCAGACCTTTGCATCTGATAAAACCAAGGCCGGTGCGGCGGGAATGAAGCCGGAAAGCGGTAAAAGATGAATTATAAAAGAAATGTTCTATGGAACTATAAAAGAAAAAGATTACCGATAATTTACCGGTAATCTATAATATAATAGGGAGATGTCTTCTTGAAGAAGATGACATATATAAGAGGTTGTCCGTCTTTAGTAGGATAGTGAGAGATCTTTAAGCATGACAAACTCCTCTTCAGTCTCATGGATGATCTTAAATCCAAGTTTTAGATACATTCGGACGGCATAGTTCGCCTTTTGTACGGACAGAGAGACGCGACTATATCCTTTGCTCTCAAGTAATCGAAACATTTCACGCATAAGATGGCTTCCTATGCCTTTACTCCTGTATTCCTTATATAGGGATATGGAGAGCGATGGGGTCCTGTCATCCACATGTCCGTAATCATTCATAATACGTACCCATACTGCACCGACCACTTTCCCTTCACAGTCTGCGACCAGACAAAAGTCATCTTTTTTCTTTCCGAAGTCCTCAATATACAGTTTCAGTTCAGGTAAATCCACCACGTCCTTTGAGGGCGGTTTGACTCCTTCAGGGATATAAATCGCTTCGTAAAGAAATTCTCTTAGCAAATGGTTCTCACTACCTTGCAAATGGCGTATTATATACTTGGCCGATCCGTTCATTCTTGTTCACATTTTCTTTTCAGGTCAGCTATATACCGTTTCTGCTGTAATTTCAAATACAACAATGCAAAAGGATATAACCACCATTTCTTTAGGCTAATTGACTCTGTAAAAATCACTTCCGTTCCATTTTCAGCCTGTCTGAAATGTCCCGTCCACTCCCCGGAAAAGTTCACATTATCCATAAGAAATGAATATTTTAGAAAAGGCTCTATAACAGTAACAGTAAAACAGGTGACATAGCCTTCATTACTTATCTCCCTGAAATGGCGCTCGTCGGAAACTTCTATGTCCTTTATGTCACTTCGCCATGAATAGTCGTAAAGTGAAGTGACAGAATGCCAGACAGATTCCAAATCAGCCTGTATAAATGATTTTATCGTAGTTCTTATCATGGGACATTTTTATATTTCTCTTACCGTTTTTTCCAGTCCTCTCTGGTAAGCAAAGTAAAATGTTCTGTACGGATATCTCCTAACGGAGAAGTCTTTCCTTCTTCTGTGTGATGGTACTTGAATCCACATTTTTCCATTACCCTGCGGGATTTGATGTTTCCGTCATAATGTCCACACCAGACCCGTTTCACATCAAGTTCGACGAAGCAACGCTTCAACAAACGTTGTACGGCTTCCGGTATAAGTCCCTGTCCCCAATAAGGAACACCTATCCAATATCCTATTTCTGCATCTCCATCCTGCATATCCGCACTGTGTACGCCATCAGCGAACATAATTCCGACACTGCCTATCGGTTCATTGGTTTCTTTCAATACTACAGCGTATGTCTCGGGTGCAGAAAGGATATCGCGTATTATTTCTCTGCTGTTTTCCACAGATGTATGAGGAGGCCACCCGGCAATGGGGCCGATAGCAGGATCTTTGGCATAATTATAAAGAGACTCTGCATCGTTTTCTGTCCAGGGACGAAGTATCAATCTTTGTGTTTCCATATTCATCGCTATACAAGTAATTTATTGATTTCCTGCTGCAAGCGATCCAGGAACTTTGCAGCATGTGCCCCATCCATTTGAGTGTGATGGAATTGGAATGAAACCGTCAGTGTCGTCCTGAAGAACCCCTTACGGTACTTGCCCCATATTATAAACGGATTGTTGAAGATACCGCTGTACATACCTACCGCACCGTCAATTTCATATTGGGCCAGTGCGGAAGTTCCTATTACCATGCTTTCAGTCAAGTCGTGGTTCTCACAGCTTTGTGCTACTTCCGTTGTCAATTTCAGATAATCTTCATTGAATAGCTGCAAATCATCAGAAAAGGGCACATCGCATGAACTGACCTCATTGTCCTTGTTCATAACAATGGTATTAACCGCAATGGCATCATATTGCATCAATTTGTCTCCGACAGGCAGCATATAAAATTCCTTGATACCGCTTGCCGCCTTGCCGATGCACCAGCACATCAGCATATTGAATTTCATACCTGACTTTTTGCTGATTTTGACCAGACGACTGACATCCAAAGTCTTGAAAAATGTAACCATCGGCATCGGGGCTTTCATCCAAAGCTCAAATGCGTATGCACGGGTGGTTTCTTTGGGATTTATTTCTCTCATAGTGCGTCTTTCAAATTTTCAATCATTTTTCATGCTTCTCCAGATATTCTCTCATGGCCTCGTTGACGATGTCACGGAGAGACATGTTCTTTTCGATGGCCAGGTATTTCATCCTGGTATGAATGCTCTTGTTAATGACGAAGTTGCAATGCACCGCCGGTTCCTTTTCCGCCTTGGCCGGAACCGTTTCTTTTTTCTGCGGGGATTTTTTGGTTGATGAAAGCAGCCCGTCAAGGCCGCTTTTCATACCGTCTTTCAATAAATCGCTTTTGCCCATATTGTTTTTACTTTAGTTTCAGTACCTCCAGCGCCAAGTCCATATAATCCTTGGCCCCGTTGCTGTTTTTGTTATACTCGAAAATGTTCAGACCCTTGATAGGAGCTTCCGCCAGAGCCACGTTGTCCCGGATGACGGTCTTGAACACCTTGTCGCAGAAAGAATCGTTGATGAGCTCGGACACGCTTTTGTTAAGCGTCTTGCGCTTGTCGAACTGGGTGATCACGATACCTCCGATGCTCAGTCCCGGATTCAGGCGTTCCCTGACGATTTTAACCACATTCGTAATCTTTGCCATACCGCGCATGGCGAGGAACTGTGCCTGTACCGGGATAATCAGGAAGTCCGATGCGGTAAGCGCATTGAGCGTGAGCAGTCCCAGCGATGGCGGACAGTCAATCAGTATATAGTCGAATTTCCGGCTGTCAAGCAGCTTCGCAATCAGCCCTTTCAGTATCAGTTCCCGGCCAGGTTCGTTGATAAGTTCCGATTCGGCAGCCGACAGGTCAAGGCACGAGGGAACGATGGCAAGGCCGTTGTTCAGTTCGACCAGCGGCAAAGGGTATTCGCCCTTCATCGCCCCGTACACGGTCTGTTCTTCCTCGATGGACAGGCCGCAGGATTCCGTGAGGTTTGCCTGACCGTCCATGTCGATCAGGAGCACACGTTTTTTCTTCAGCTGCAGTGCGGCAGCGAGATTTATGGTAGTGGTTGTCTTTCCGACCCCACCTTTATGATTCAGAACTGCTATAATTTTTGTCATGATTCAGAGTCTTAATGTTCTGGTACAAAGATAATACTATTTTTAGTCTTCACTACAATTAGTATTTACTATTTTACTACTATAACATATTTTAGTATCGTAGTATTTACTACTCTACTAAAAGACTTAGCCACTAAATGTAGTATCTACTATTTTTCGTAACCCGGGATTTACTAATCTCCTAAATTACTACAATTAGTAAATACTACATCCGTGACCGTTTTCCGGAAGATGTCAGAACGGAAGGTCTTCCTCCCCGTCCTGTGGCATGTCCGCCGGAGGAACTGGTGCGTTATCGGCAGCTGCGGCTTGGCCGTCGGCTTCGGAGGTTGTACCTTCCCGTTTACCGGTATTGATGAACTCCAGGGCATCCGCCGTGATGGAGAGCTGGATCTGGCTGTCGCCGTTTTTGTCCTTCCACAGTGAAGTTGACAATGTTCCCCCGACAAGGACCATGCGCCCTTTGGTGAGGTATTCGGAGAGGCGGATATGGTTTTCCTTGTTGCTGCGTACCCTTACCCATGTGGTAACGGCGTTTCCGTGCGAGAAGTCATCTACTGCCATGTCAAAAGCAATAAACGAACCGTGTGTACCCTCGATAACCTGACAATCCTTTCCGATGCGACCGATAGTGTGAATGTATAGCATAATTTGAAAATGTTTTGCGGCAAGGTGGTTAGTCCTGCCATTACCTGTGACTTTGTTTTTTTCTTCCCTCTGGTCGGATCCTTTCTGCCGGACCGCCTTGGGGTTTTATGGTGCATGACAAGGATGTCGGTACAGCCCATTCGACGTTTTTTTGAAGCAAAATACTCTTGCCCGGCAAGGAAGATTTTCCTTCAAAATGCACTTCAAAACGGAAGAATCAGGCGCGACAGCCTACATTCGCACCTGATAAAACCTACGCGGCGGCAGGCAAGGTATGACGAGAGAAGGTAATCCCGATACAGATATAAAAGGCAGAATTGTCCCGTATATATAAGGGGATGTTTATAAAAGTGATGAATGACGGCTTGGGCGGGTAAAAGAAACGGTCTGCCGGGCAAACAAAATGGGGACTCTTTCTGCCTGTGACATGCCGGAGGCACGACGGACGGCACAAGCAGAATGTGTCACCGTTTGCCCACGACGCCGTCGGCCCGGAAAGAAAAGCTACGGACAGAAGGCGGAATGTGCCGGAGCAACAACCAGGCAGGATGCCCATATAGCGGAATACCGGTTGTTTCGACAGGTCGAAGCTCCGGCATGAAGCGGTATGATGCAGACTGCCGTTGATCGGGCACAGCCTTCCGTACCTTGGAGTGGAGGGCGGACCGCGGCACAGACATCATACCTTAATTTTCGGGTGGGGAAAGCCGGATAGAAAAGGATTCAATTTTGAAAGATGTAGATCTTGATGTAATAACACATGTATTTACAATTGTTTTATCATATTTGAAATAGCTGTTGCACCGAGCGATAATACATTATTTGAAACCGACTGGGAATTTGATTTATCTTCATTTAAGCCGAAATACTCAAAAGCCCTTTTTTTGTCTTTATCTAATTTCTTACTATTTCGATGAAGCATATAGGAACGTAAGGATTGAAGATTCCTGAGAAATACAATAAAATTGTAGCCTTCAATATTGAGTGTTTCTAAAATTCTATCAAGATGTGATAAGGGTTTTTCTTTAGTTGATTCCTTAGTTTTTTCACCATTTACTACTTTTTCTTTGATTTCAGTTTTAGCAGGAATAATCATTTCCATCATTTCCAAATCAAGGCTTTCTTGTAGCAATAGTGATAAATATTTTACAAGGTCAGTAAGAGCTTCATAATCATCTCTATTTAGAATACAAATTTGATTGAAATATTCTGCCTGGATTCCATTTAATGACTTAAACAGTTTCCAACCATACTTCTCCTCCCATTTAGCGACAAAGGTTTTATACAAATCTCGAAAGACAAAGTCTATAGACTGTGCAACACCATTCCATTTGCCTTCAATTATCGTTTTTTGAAAAAGTTTGCTAAATGTTCTGCCGTCAGGAGTAATATTAAAACCTTTCCATATACATTGTTCGCGATAAGGAAGGTCTTGAATATCACGTAAAAACACCACCACATAATCATTATGGTCATTATCGCACCTTAAGGTGAAGTTAGGACTTATGATACGTAATTCTTCTATACGGCATCCTTGATAATTATAATACGCTTGTACTTTTTTATCAAAAAAAACAGGAGTATAAGGATCTGTTGCAACCGTAGAAGCTATCGGAGCACCATTAACATCTGTTCCTATAATATAGTTGACACTTGTCTTCATCCGTTCAATAATACTTTTCAATGATTCATGGTTAAATATGATCTTACCATTAAACCAGCTTTGAATTTTAGCAAAGTGTGGTGATATACAGATTTGATAGTTAGATTTAGCATTTGGGCTGATATCCTTAAATTTACCATTTGTACATTCTATTTCGAATGGCAAATCAATAGCTCCTAAATCAAATTCAATTTCTGACTGGCAACAACATATCAAATCCATTCTTTTAGCGGCCATAAATTCTACAAGATATTGATTCAATATTTTTACAGAATCTTTGTTAATCTGATTCTCCGCAAACACACCTAATATTTTTAGTATATTAGCGCTCAAAAAGCAGGGATTATGAACATATTCAGTTTTACGGCTCATTTCGGTTCGGAGGAAGATTGTCGTTTGCATTTCAAGGAGCAGCGTGATAAGGAAGGGGTTGTCTGCAAGCGATGCGGGGGCACTTCCCATTATTGGTTACAGGGTAAATGGAGTTATGAATGCAAAGGTTGCCGTTTCCGCACCTCGTTGCGCAGCGGTACGATCATGGAGAGCTCCAAGCTGCCGTTTCTGGTGTGGTACAAAACGATGTTCCTGATGAGTTGCACAAAAAAGGGATTCTCCACCAACGAACTCCAGAAGCAATTAGGATTGAAGCGTTACGAACCGGTATGGGCGATGGTACACAAACTCCGCAGGGCGATGGGCAACCGGGATGCAAGGTATACACTGGAAGGGATGATAGAACTGGATGAGGGTTACTTTTCGGTGGCCAGTAAGGAAATCGAGCGAGGCAAGGGTACACGTGGCCGGGGAGCCGAGGGAAAGCAGAACGTTGCGGTGATGGCCGAAAGCACCCCGTTGGAAGATATCGAAACGGGCAAAAAGGAGAAGCATGTGCGTTATTTCAAGGCCAGGGTACTGGATAGCCATCAAAGTGAAGGAATCAACGGCGTGGTCAGGGACTGCATGGAGGATGATGCCATCGTATTTTCGGACAAAAGCACTTCTTACGTTGACATCTCCGATCTGGTGGAATTGCACGTCACCGAGAAATCAGACGCCAAAACCACCAAGGAAACACTCAAATGGGTGCATATCGCAATCAGTAATGCAAAACGGACATTGCTGGGCAACTACCATAAAATCAAAAGGAAATACTTACAGTTGTATCTCAACGAGTTTATTTACAAATTAAACAGACGGTATTTTGGAGACAAACTCTTTGACAGACTAGTAATTGCGAATATAACAGGTGCATAAACGGATAATCAGAAAAATCTATATGAACATTATAATTTAAAACCATATGTCATAAGTTATATTGACACAATGTTATTTGCAGATAAACTTGGGATGCCTAAAAAAATAAAAGATTTAGCAGAGAGTTTGGACTTAGAAGTAACAAATCATCACGACCCAGAATTCGATGCAAAACTTTGTGCTTTAATATTTGGCGAATTGACTGACAAGTATCCAAGTTATCAAGAACTAATAAGAAAAATTGATGACCAGCCTAAAACAAATAATAATTATTTCAATCAACCAAGTGAAGATGTTTTAGAAGAAAATGAAGAGCATTTATCAAATTATCAAATAACTCAAAACGAACTTGAAAACATTGATTTAATAGGAAAAGGAATAGTTATTACGGGCAACTTTTCAATAGAAAGAGAAGAAATAAAAACTTTTCTAATGAAAATTGGTGGACAAATAAAATCAGGAATAACAGGTAAAGTAGATTTTGTTTTTGCAGGTGAAGATTGTGGTTGGTCAAAAATCCAAAAAATAAACGACTTAAACCAATCAAAAAAAGCAAACATTAGAATTTTAAACGAAGCTGACTTAAATTATCTTATCAAAAAATACGGCATATAACATCGCATTGGCAAAATGGCGGGTTAAGTGCCAAACTCAACTTTTGTGCATTTTATTCCGCCGAATGTGTTCCACATTCAGCTTTTTTTAACCTTAAATCCGCAACACTATAAAATAAAAATAATATTAAGCACCTGAGCAACA
>ERZ840096.393-NODE-393-length-67409-cov-8.972266_pt1 | contig 67409 bp, 50 predicted proteins | sample MGYA00519878_ERZ840096 | MGnify/ENA primary metagenome ERZ840096 (study PRJEB31850, sample SAMEA3708865) | human gut metagenome | biome: human gut; feature: human-associated habitat; material: faeces | place: China | collected 2014 ...
TCTCAGAATGCTGCCAACATATCGCTATTATTTGTACTTTTGCCCCAAACTATAAATCAAATTATGACGAGATTAAGCGTAAACATAAATAAGGTTGCAACGCTGCGTAATGCCCGTGGAGGCGATGCACCTAATGTAGTTAAAGTGGCATTGGATTGTGAGAACTTTGGTGCTGACGGTATTACCGTGCATCCTCGTCCGGATGAAAGGCATATCCGCCGGAGCGATGTTTATGATTTGCGTCCGTTGCTGCGTACCGAATTTAACATAGAGGGATATCCTGCTCCGGATTTCATAGACTTGGTTTTGAAGGTGAAGCCGCATCAGGTGACTCTGGTGCCTGACAGCCCTACACAACTGACTTCGAATGCCGGTTGGGATACCAAGACTAATCTTGATTTTTTGAGTGAGGTGCTCGATGAGTTCAATAATGCCGGTATCCGTACGTCTGTCTTTGTTTCAACTGACGCGGAAATGATAGAATATGCGGCAAAGGCAGGTGCCGACCGTGTAGAACTATATACGGAACCATACGCGACGGCTTATCCTAAAGGGAAAGAAGCGGCGATAGCCCCCTTTGTGGAAGCGGCGAAGGTGGTTCGTAGTTTAGGGTTGGGACTGAATGCCGGACATGACTTGAGTTTAGTGAATTTGAATTATTTTTATCAAAACATTCCATGGTTGGATGAGGTTTCTATCGGGCATGCACTGATTTGTGATGCATTGTATCTGGGACTGGAACGTACCATTCAGGAATATAAAAACTGTCTTCGCTGATGAATGCAATGTTGTTATTGGCCCAAGTGGCTCCGGCACTCACTGATTCTATTGCAGGTGCCAATCCCGTATTGACTCCGATATCCGCTCCCGATGAGATGAATTTGTGGAGCATGGCTGTCAAGGGAGGTTGGATTATGATCGTGTTAGGTCTGATGTCCATACTTTGCTTTTATATCCTGTTTGAACGCAATTATGTAATCCGGAAGGCGGGAAAGGAGGACCCTCTGTTCATGGACAAAATCAAGGATTATATTCTGGGTGGAGAACTGAAGGCTGCCATCGCTTATTGCCGGAGTGTGGACACGCCCTCGGCCCGTATGATTGAGAAAGGTATCAGCCGTCTGGGACGACCGGTGAATGATGTGCAGGCAGCCATTGAAAATGTCGGTAACATTGAGGTGGCGAAATTGGAAAAGGGGATGACGATCATGGCTACTATTTCCGGCGGTGCGCCGATGCTGGGCTTTCTGGGCACGGTAACGGGTATGGTGCGGGCTTTCTGGGAGATGGCAAATGCCGGGAACAACATTGATATAACAATGCTTTCCGGTGGTATCTACGAAGCGATGATTACTACGGTAGGTGGCCTGATTGTCGGTATCATTGCCATGTTTGCCTATAACTATCTGGTGACGTTGATTGATGGTGTGGTCAATAAGATGGAAGCCAAGACAATGGCATTTATGGATTTGCTGAATGAACCGGCTAAGTAGTAATTTATAATAGGTAATTTATAAAGTGTTAAAACGTAGAATTAAAATATCACCTAATTTCAGCATGGCGTCCATGACGGACTTGATATTCCTGCTGTTGATTTTCTTTATGATAACATCTACCATGGTATCGCCGAATGCTATCAAGGTCTTGTTGCCGCAAGGAAAACAGCAGACCTCTGCCAAGCCTTTGACGAGGGTCATTATTGATAAGGACTTGAATTATTATGCCGCTTTCGGCAATGATAAGGAAAAGATGCTGTCTTTGGAAGAGCTGACTCCGTTCCTGCAGGAATGTGCGGTAAAGGAACCCGAAATGTATGTTGCCTTGTATGCTGACGAGACAGTGCCTTATCGGGAGATTGTCAAGATACTGAATATTGCGAATGAAAACAAGTTCAAGATGGTGCTGGCTACACGCCCGCCGGAAGGGAACAAATAAATGAAAGGAAAGTGTGCCATTTGCAATGTGCGGTTTAACTTTTCAGCACGATGGCGCGGTCGAATTGTACATTGTAAATGGCAAATGATATCATGGTAGATCAGAAAAAAAGAGGTAAATATGTAGGGGCTATAGGTGCGGTGCTGGTGCATGTCGCGTTTATTGCCTTTCTGATACTGGTAGGATTTACAGTGCCCAAACCTTCGGAAGAAGACGGTATGCCTGTGATGTTGGGTGAAATTCCCGATGCGTCGGGTATGGCCGATCCTTCTTTGGTGAAAGTGGATGTGATTCCGGAAGAGGTCGCTCCTCAAGTGGAGGAGGCTGCCGAACAAGATATCATTACGCAGGAAACTGAAGAGACCGTTGTGCTGAAACCTAAGGCTGAACCTAAGAAGAAAGAGGTGAAGAAACCGGAAAAGACAGCCGCTGAAAAAGCGGAGGAGGCCCGTAAACTGGCGGAGGCGAAAGCGGAGAAGGAGCGCAGGGAAGCTGAAGAAGCAGCGCGCAAACGGGTTTCCGGAGCCTTTGGCAAGGGGGCGCAGATGGGTAGCAAAGGGAATACGGAAGGACAAGGGATACAGGGAAGTCCTAAGGGGAATGCACCGGCCGGGGCCACTAGCGGTACGGGCGGTTATGGCTCTTTCAACCTTGGAGGGCGCTCTTTAGGGGAAGGGGGGCTGCCACGCCCTATATATAATGTACAGGATGAAGGTAGGGTAGTAGTGACGATTACGGTAAATCCGGCAGGCCACGTCATTGCGACCAGTATCAATCGCCAGACGAATACCGTGAACCCTGCTTTGCGCAAAGCTGCGGAAGATGCCGCTAAAAAAGCCCGCTTCAATGCAGTGGGCGGCTTGAATAATCAAACGGGAACTATAACGTATTATTTTAATCTAAAATAAGAGGAGGATCAATTATGGGTACAGTTTATGTCTTTTTTGCTGACGGATTTGAGGAGATTGAAGCTTTCACTGCTGTGGATGTAATAAGACGTGCGGGGTTGAATGTGGAAATGGTGACAGTAACTCCTGATGAGATAGTAACGGGTGCGCATGGCGTACCGGTTTTGTGCGACAAGAATATCGTGAATTGTGACTTTTTTGATGCGGACTTGATTTTGTTGCCGGGGGGGATGCCGGGTGCCGTTACATTGGAGAAGTGCGATGATTTGCGTAAGCTGGTGTTGCGTTTTGCAGAACAGGAGAAGCCGATGGCGGCTATCTGTGCCGCACCTATGGTATTGGGTAAGTTGGGCTTGCTGAAAGGTAGGAAGGCTACTTGCTATCCGGGTTTCGAACAATATCTGGAGGGGGCTGAATATACCGGTGCAATCGTTGAAAAGGACGGTAATATCATAACCGGCAAGGGACCGGGTGCCGCCATGGAGTTCGCATTGGCGGTTGTGGAACTTTTGCTAGGCAAAGAGAAAGTGAAGGAACTGAAAGAGGCAATGTGTGTTTGTTAATTCATAATTCATGAAGTCAGCTCTTATAGTTGCGGGTGGCAAAGGGGTACGTATGGGAACGGAACTTCCCAAACAGTTTCTTCCTGTTGGGGGGAAACCTGTGTTGATGCGTACTTTGGAAGCCTTCTATACTTACGATCCGGAGATGCGAATTATATTGGTACTCCCGCGCAGCCAACAAGAATACTGGAAGCGATTATGCCGGGAGTATCGTTTTTCTGTTTGTCATACCATAGCGGATGGAGGGGATACCCGATTCCATTCGGTAAAGAATGGTCTGGCTCTGGTCGAGGCTCCCGGTCTGGTGGGGGTGCATGACGGTGTCCGTCCATTTGTGTCGCAGGAGGTGATTTCCCGTTGTTATGCTTTGGCGGTGGAAAAGAGAGCTGTCATCCCCGTGGTGGATGTAGTGGAGACTGTCCGTCATCTGGAAGGAGAGCGGAGTACGACCGTCAACCGTGACAACTATAAATTGGTACAGACCCCGCAGGTCTTTGATGCCGCCCTTTTAAAGGAAGCATACGAGCAGCCTTATACATCTCATTTTACTGATGACGCCTCCGTTGTAGAGGCTTTGGGTATCCCTGTCTTTCTGACAGCGGGGAACCGGGAAAACATTAAAATAACGACTCCTTTTGATTTAAGAATTGCTACAGCACTTATAGATTCATGTTCGATTTAGCTACGCGTGACATAAAATATTTGTCGGGCGTCGGGCCGCAGCGCGCTTCGGTGCTTAATAAAGAGCTGGGCATTTATTCCCTTCACGATTTATTATATTACTTTCCTTATAAATACGTTGACCGTAGCCGTATCTACTCCATCCGGGAGATTGACGGTACTATGCCCTATATTCAGCTGAAAGGAGAAATATTGGGTTTTGAAACTGCCGGTGAAGGGCGCCAGCGACGGTTGATAGCCCATTTCTCGGATGGTACGGGTATTGTTGACCTGGTTTGGTTCCAGGGGATTAAATACTTAGTGGGCAAGTATAAGGTGCATCAGGAATACATCGTTTTCGGTAAGCCTACGGCGTTTAACGGACGGATTAACATTGCCCATCCGGATATTGACCTGGCATCAGAGCTGAAGCTGTCTTCTATGGGGATGCAGCCTTATTACAGTACGACGGATAAAATGAAGCGCAGCTCGCTGAATTCGCATGCCATTGAAAAGATGATGAGCACTGTGATCCAGCAATTGAGTGAACCTTTGCCGGAAACTCTTTCCGCCGCCATCCTGAATGAGCATCACCTGATGCCTTTGACAGAGGCGTTGACCCATATTCATTTTCCCGTCAATTCGGACTTGTTGCGTAAGGCGCAGTATCGCCTAAAGTTTGAAGAACTTTTTTATGTCCAATTGAACATCTTGCGTTATGCGAAAGACCGTCAGCGGAAATATCGTGGCTATATCTTTGAAAAGGTGGGGGAGATTTTTAATACTTTCTACTCCCGCAATCTTCCCTTTGAGTTGACGAATGCACAGAAGCGCGTTCTGAAGGAAATACGTCGGGACGTAGGTTCGGGAAAGCAAATGAATCGTCTGCTGCAGGGGGATGTAGGCAGCGGAAAGACTTTAGTGGCTTTGATGAGTATGTTGATGGCGCTTGATAACGGGTTTCAGGCATGTATGATGGCGCCGACTGAGATTTTGGCGAACCAGCATTATGAAACCATTCGTGAGTTGCTGTACGGTATGGACGTGCGGGTCGAACTGCTGACAGGCTCCATCAAGGGTAAACGTCGCGAAGCGATTCTTGCCGGCTTATTGACGGGGGATATACATATTCTTATCGGGACTCATGCCGTGATAGAGGATACGGTTAATTTTGCCTCGCTGGGTTTGGTGGTAATTGATGAACAACATCGTTTCGGGGTGGCGCAGCGGGCCCGTTTATGGACGAAAAATGTGCAGCCGCCCCATGTGCTTGTCATGACTGCCACTCCTATACCGAGGACATTGGCTATGACTTTGTATGGCGACCTTGACGTCTCTGTCATTGATGAACTTCCTCCCGGACGCAAGCCTATTGCTACCATTCATCAGTTTGATAACCGGCGGGAGAGTTTGTACCGGTCTGTACGTAAGCAAATTTCGGAAGGACGGCAGGTTTATATCGTTTATCCGTTGATAAAGGAGAGTGAGAAGATTGATTTAAAGAATCTGGAAGAAGGGTATCTGCATGTTTGTGAGGAGTTTCCCGAATGCAAAGTCTGCAAAGTGCATGGCAAAATGAAGCCGGTCGAGAAGGATGCGCAGATGCAGCAGTTTGTGGCCGGTGAGGCGCAGATAATGGTGGCTACCACTGTCATTGAAGTGGGGGTGAATGTCCCGAACGCATCAGTAATGATTATAGAGAATGCCGAACGTTTTGGCTTGTCACAGTTGCATCAACTCCGCGGCAGGGTGGGGCGTGGCGCAGACCAGTCTTATTGCATTCTTGTCACAGGTTATAAATTGGCGGAAGATACCCGGAAGCGTCTGGAAATAATGGTCCGTACCAACGATGGCTTTGAGATTGCTGAAGCGGACCTTAAATTGCGCGGTCCCGGTGACTTGGAAGGAACTCAGCAGAGCGGCATTGCTTTTGATCTGAAAATAGCGGATGTTGTCCGTGACGGGCAACTGCTGCAATATGTCCGTGAAGTGGCACAGAAAGTGATCGATGTTGATCCTAATGGCATACTTCCCGAGAATGAAATCCTGTGGAGGCAGTTGAAGGCATTGAGAAAAACGAACGTTAATTGGGCTGCCATTAGCTAAAAAACGGTTAAACATACGCTTTATTTACACTTTATGTTGTAAAACATGTTTGCTCGTATTCTTCCTATTTATAGGGGATTAAGATAGGACGTGCGACCGGATAAAACCTTCCACTTCGAAAAAATAGTTAATGACTGACGCTGTTTTTCAGAGAGAAACGTTACCTTTGGGAGAATTTTTTAAAAAATCAATCTGGATATTCGCGTAGAACAGGTGGTGATGATTACCGGCAATGCTTGCAACGGATATCAAAATGAATGACGAAACGGAATGAATTTTAATTGGATTAAAACAGTTTTATTGGCTGCGACGGCAACAGTTAGCTTGAATTCTTTCTCGCAGGATTTGATTGCACGTCAGGCTCCCATTGATAGAAAACTTAAAAGTGTAGATTCACTGGCTTTACAAAAACAGATACGTGCTGAACAGTCTTTGTATCCGGGGCTGGATTTATATCCGAACTGGAACAATGAGTTTGTGCAGGCCTATGGTGATGCCATTGTACCGGAAAGTTACACGTTTGATTTGACAGGTTTCTGCATGCCCACTCCCAATACACGCATTACGGATGTGTTCGGTTACCGTCCCCGCAGAAGAAGGGCGCACTATGGACTGGACGTCAAAGTATATGTCGGAGATACGATCCGTGCAGCTTTCGACGGTAAGGTACGTGTCGTGAAAAATCAAGGACGCCGTGGCTATGGGAAATATGTCGTTATTCGTCATGACAACGGGTTGGAGACCGTTTACGGACACTTGTCCAAGCAACTGGTGGAAATAAACCAGTTGGTAAAGGCGGGAGAACCCATTGCGTTGGGAGGCAATACCGGACGTTCTACGGGTTCGCACCTTCATTTTGAGACTCGCTTCTTGGGAATTCCCATCAACCCCGCACTTCTGTTTGATTTCGAAAAGCAAGATATCGTTGCTGACTCCTATACTTTCCGCAAGACTAAAGGCTCTTCCGGTACGGCCCGCAGCATGGCGTCCGGTGAAGGGTTATTCTATAAAGTCAAGAAGGGTGATACATTGGGCAGGATTGCCGCCCGTCAGGGAACAAGTATAGACAAGCTTTGCAAACTGAACCGGATTACGCGCAAAACCATTCTGCGTCCGGGACAGGTATTGCGTTGTTCATGAAAACGTAAACAATCTCGATAGGAGAGAGGGTACTTTAATAGATTTTAGAGTGCCCTCTTTTTCTTTTTCTTTAATTATTCCTATCTTTGCAGCGCACAGCGAAAATAGGCTGCATGTAAGGAAATGAAAGATACCAAGCAACAATTTGAACATGTCATTGCAATTTGTCGTGACTTGTTCTCCAAGAAACTTCATGATTACGGTCCGGCGTGGCGTATTCTTCGTCCGGCTTCCGTGACAGACCAGATATTTATTAAAGCCAATCGCATTAGAAGTATCGAGACCAAAGGGGTGACTCTGGTGGATGAAGGGATTCGTTCCGAGTTCATCGCTATTGTCAATTATGGAATAATCGGGCTGATACAGCTGGAATTGGGATATGCCGAATCTGCTGATATCACGAATGAAGAAGCAATGGTGCTTTATGACAAGTATGCCAAGGTGTCTTTGGAGTTGATGCTTGCCAAGAATCATGATTATGATGAGGCGTGGCGCAGCATGCGTGTCAGTTCTTATACGGATCTGATACTGATGAAGATTTACCGGACCAAGCAGATTGAAAGTCTGGCGGGACAGACATTGGTCTCAGAAGGCATTGATGCCAATTACATGGATATGATTAATTATTCCGTATTCGGTTTGATTAAGATTGAATTTGGAGACTGAGAAGAAACATATTATTGAGAAAGTGTGGGTGAATGCCTGCCGCTTTTTGTTGGGAGGTGTCTTTATATTTTCCGGTTTTGTAAAAGCGGTTGACCCGTTGGGTTCATTCTATAAGATTCAGGATTATCTGACGGCATTTGGCATGGCTTCCTGGTTTCCTTCTTACTTGCCTTTATTCTTCGGCATAGTTTTGTCTGCTGTAGAATTCAGTGCAGGTATCTTCTTGTTTCTGGGCATACGCAAGAGTCTGGCATCGACGTTGGCTTTGTTGTTGATGGGAGTGATGACTCCGTTGACTTTGTATCTGGCTTTAGCCGATCCGGTATCCGACTGCGGATGCTTCGGCGATGCTTGGGTATTGACCAACTGGCAGACTTTCGGTAAGAATATAGTGTTGTTGGTGGCTGCCATATCCGTTTTTAAGTGGAAGGACCGGATCATACGTTTTATCACGGCTAAGATGGAGTGGATGGTTTCCATGTACACTTTACTTTTTGTCTTTGCGCTTTCATTCTATTGTTTGGGGAAGTTGCCGATTCTGGATTTTCGCCCTTACAGGATTGGAACGGACATAAAAGCAGGTATGGAGATTCCGGAGGGTGCCAAACCCAGCGTGTTCGAGAGCCGCTTTGTGCTGGAAAAGGAAGGGGAGCGCCGGGAGTTTACATTGGAGAACTATCCGGACAGTACCTGGAAGTTCATTGAAACACGTACGGTGCTGAAAGAAAAAGGATATGAACCTCCTATTCATGATTTTTCCATGATGAATCTGGAAACGGGGGAAGATATAACAGACAGTGTACTGTCGGATAAGGGATATACCTTTTTGCTGATCGCTCATCGCATAGAGAATGCGGATGACAGCAATATTGATCTTATCAATGAGATTTATGATTATAGTGTGGAGCATGGTTATGCTTTTTATGCAATGACCTCCTCTCCGGAAGATGAGATAGAATTGTGGCGTGACAAGACCGGAGCGGAATACCCGTTCTGCCAGATGGATGACATCACGCTGAAAACCATCATCCGTTCCAACCCCGGACTCCTGTTGATAAAGGGGGGGACTATTCTGAATAAATGGAGTGACGGGGACTTGCCTGACGAATATGTGCTGAATGACAGTTTGGAGAACATAGAATTGGGTAAGCTGAAACAGGTGAATGACTGGCGCACCATCGGTTATGTGTTGCTTTGGTTCATCATTCCGTTGATGATGGTTATCGGGGTGGATATCCTGGTTATAAAACGGAGAGAGAAGAAACGGCAGGCGGCCCGAATACTGAATAATAAATTGTAAACGGTAATTTGTAAATACATTAACCCTTTTAATAATAAAAACAAAATGAGAAAAAACATTGTTGCAGGAAACTGGAAAATGAACAAAACCCTCCAGGAGGGTATTGCTCTTGCAAAAGAATTGAATGAGACATTGGCTAATGAAAAGCCTAACTGTGATGTAATCATCTGTACCCCGTTTATCCACCTGGCATCCGTTACTCCGTTGGTAGATGCCGCTAAGATCGGTGTAGGTGCAGAGAACTGTGCAGATAAAGAATCCGGCGCTTATACCGGTGAGGTTTCTGCCGCTATGGTTGCTTCTACAGGTGCCAAGTATGTAATTCTGGGTCACTCGGAACGCCGTGCTTACTATGGTGAGACAGTGGCTATCCTGGAAGAAAAAGTAAAATTGGCTTTGGCTAACGGCTTGACTCCGATTTTCTGTATCGGTGAAGTTTTGGAAGAACGTGAAGCAAACAAGCAGAATGAAGTTGTTGCCGCCCAGTTGGCATCTGTATTCTCTTTGTCTGCAGAAGACTTCTCCAAGATTATTCTGGCATACGAACCGGTTTGGGCTATCGGTACAGGCAAGACTGCTACCGCTGAACAGGCACAGGAAATCCATGCTTTCATCCGTTCATTGATCAATGAAAAATATGGAAAAGAAGTTGCTGATAACTGCTCTATCCTTTACGGTGGCAGCTGTAAGCCTTCCAATGCGAAGGAATTGTTTGCCAACCCCGATGTTGACGGCGGTTTGATTGGTGGTGCCGCTTTGAAGGTTGCTGACTTCAAGGGCATTATCGACGCTTTCAATTAAATGGAAAGTTGAAATTGGGAAGTTGAAAATGAGTTGCGCTATTACACTGCATAGCCATTTTCAACTTTCTGTTTCCCATTTTATAAAAACATTAACTCATGAAGAAGCTTGGTTTATTTTTAGTAGTGTGCTTTGCTTTCGCAACTCTTTCTGTTGCACAGAATAATATTGTGAAGAGCCTGGAACGCAACGTACCCGGACAAGGCAAGGTCACTATACGGCAAGACGCCCGTATTGCGGCACTGATAGGTACGGAGTATGTTCCTGCCGGTACCGATGACCGGAAGGTGATTAAAAGTTCGGGTTATCGTATACAAGTGTATGCCGGTAATAATACCCGCGAATCTAAAAACGAAGCTTATTCGGTAGCTTCACGGGTCAAGGAGCGTTTTCCGGAACTCACTGTCTATACTTCGTTTAATCTTCCCCGCTGGTTGTGCCGTGCCGGAGATTTCCGCAGTATTGAAGAGGCGGACGCCATGATGCGCCAGTTGCGTGCTACCGGCGTGTTTAAGGAAGTTTCCATAGTAAAGGATCAAATCAACATCCCTCTATAATTGTCGAGGGATAAATTATAAATCATAAATCATAAATCCTCTCATGTTAGGAAAAGAAGAAATTGTATCTCCTTCATTGGATGAACTGAAAGAACATTACCAGCGTATTCTTACTTTGTTGGGTGAAGATCCGGGTCGTGAAGGCTTGTTGAAAACTCCGGAACGAGTGGCAAAGGCCATGCTTTCGTTGACAAAAGGTTATTATATGGATCCTCATGAAGTACTCCGTTCCGCCAAATTTCAAGAAGAGTACAGTCAGATGGTAATTGTGAAGGACATTGATTTCTTTTCACTCTGTGAACACCACATGCTTCCGTTCTACGGCAAGGCGCATGTAGCCTATATTCCTAACGGCTATATAACGGGGTTGAGTAAGATAGCCCGTGTCGTAGATATATTTTCCCATCGCTTGCAGGTGCAGGAACGCATGACATTACAAATCAAAGAGTGTATTCAAGAAACGTTGAATCCTTTGGGTGTCATGGTTGTAGTAGAGGCTAAGCACATGTGTATGCAGATGCGTGGGGTGGAGAAACAGAATTCGGTTACGACTACTTCCGATTTCACGGGCGCTTTCAATCAGGCAAAGACTCGTGAAGAATTTATGAACTTGATTCGCCATAATTCATAAATTCTTCTTATTACCTAAGGTTATCGAGTGATTTCTTTGTACGCAGTGCGAGCCACTTCTATCACATCCCCTTCGGGGTGTGAAGGATAATCATTTGTCTGCAACGTCCACGGTTCTTCGATAGCATAGAAGTCAAATTCCTGTGCCGGCGCACCGTTTAGCTGGGCCGTCTGGGCATCTATCCATAACTTCCAACGGTGGTAGTAGAAGTCGCGCAACATTCCGTTCCATTCCTTGTGGGCATAGTCGCGTAATCCGCCTTCATCGGCAGCAGTACGGTTGCCCCAGGTCGCGATTTGTACACGGGCGTTCCATTCATACAGCTTCTTCTCTTCTTGAGTAGTCCCTAAATTACGTGCTTTCTCTATCCAAGTGCCCACTTTGAATTCCGGACGAGTGGCGAGCAAACGATCCTGTAACAGAATTAAGTTGAGGAAGCGCTGAGAAGCTGCTGCAAACAGTTCCTTTTCACCGGCCTTGAGGGCATCTATCATGATAGGATAGACCAACCGGCCTTTCTCGGCCACTGCCTGACGGACGATGTCCACTAAATCATACTCGAAATTATTGTTCCCTTTGAACCGGTCGGCAGCCGAAAGCAAGATGCCTGCTGCACGAATCACCTCTTCGGGTTCGTAATATTTCACCATTTCCGACCAACTGGATACCTGGTAAACATCCATTCCCGGACGGGCGCAGAATACCGACTCGTGCGTACCTTGCTGAGTGTTTGCATCCGGACAGTTGTAGATGCTGTTGCTCAACAGCAGCCAAGCCTGCTGAACGGTGGCATCGGCTTTGCCGTAACGGGCGGCAGTGTAGTTCTTCAACCATTCGTCTTTCTCAAACTGAGCCGGACGCCAAGGCAGTTCGCACAGCAATTCAAACATTACCGGGTTATTTTCCGAGCCTTCCATCGTCATGCCTACACCTTTCAGCGTTTTTCCGAAGGGAGACGTTTTGGCTTTATAGAACTCGTCGATTACATGTCTCATTTTTCCATGCAGCCCTACGTTGCCGCCATAGTTCAGCAGCATACAGTACAGCCAGTCGTGTTTGCCGAATCCCTCTTTGCGATACCAGGTTGATGCCGGATCGCCCCATTGAGGACGGCTTTCGGAGAAGAGGTCAAGAACTATCAAGTCACCTTGGGGTATGTTTTCAATCATCTTCTGCCGTGGGTTTGCCTGCCATGCCTGGGCTACCCATACGGCTTTGGGATTTACTTTTTTCATGGCACCCCAAATGGCTTGTCCGGCGGCGTTCAAGTCAACACCGGCTATGCTTCCGCCTTCGTGGAAAGGGTCCATGCTGTAGAAATCGGCTTTGCCGTAGAGGCGGGTCATTTCTTTATAGTATAAGTCGGCTATTTCACCGAAACGAGGGTCCGTAGGTTGCAGAAACGCGGGGCGGGGATAGCCGCACCACAAGCCCGGGTCGGACACGTTCAGTCCTAAACGTTCCTTGGCATTATGAGGTACCATACCCGAATAGCCGGGCAGTACGGGCTGGATGCCATACTCACGCATGCGTTTCAATATCTGCTTTTGCAAAGCCTCGCGCTGTGTGTACCAACTATCGGGATTGGGACCTCCCCATCCTTCGAGGTTATTCATCAGCCACCATCCCTGGAAGGCGGGACCGGCAATGAATTGGTTGACTTCATCTTGGGTATAACCCAGCTTCATCAATACATTGCGCCAGACTACGTCCGTCCCTATGATGGCCAGCGGCAGATTGATTCCGTGCAAGGCCATCCAGTCTATTTCCTGCTCCCAACGTTTCCAATCCCAGAAAGCCATGGTGTAGGAGTAGGTGCAGTAATTAAGATCATAGCGATATTTCAAGTCCGTTTCATGACGTTCTTTCTGTGTTACTGCGGGCAGGACATCGGGTAATTTTGCTTTCATCCCGTTCCATGACAACTGTATGCCGGCATGATATTTCAGATACCAGTTCAATCCGGTAGCAATACTCACGTAGTTGTTTCCACGAATCACTACTTTATCCCCTTTCTGATCCAATTCAAAAAAGTCAGCGGGACTCTTTACCTGCTCAACGATGAATTTACGGGAAGCGCCTTTGTCGATACGCTCCAACAAGCCTTGTATAGGCGATGCGGCATGCACAATCGTGGCTATACAAAAGAAACAAATCAATAGTGTCTTTCTCATATTACTTCATTAGTGGTTGTGAATATAACCCGTTTCCTCCGAAAACCCATCCCAGATAATCCTTTTTCAGTGGTTGGGACTTTCCTTTGAAGGATATGGTGAAGGGATGCTTCAGGTTGCAATGCAGATTCACGATCTGTTTCTCGCTTGCCGTCACCTTCAACTCATTTCCTTGGCGGGTAATCCGGCAGTTATAGCCTTTCAGTTCGCCATTGGGTTGCTCCACTACAAAGGCGTTGGTCAGCATGGCTTCGCCCATACATTTAAAGACTTCGTGTACATCGTTGTCTTGGGTATTCACGGTTTGCCAGTCGCTTATCATGTTCACGTACTGCTCGCCTATAACGAACTCCCGAGTATCATACAGTTCCGGGTGCGGATTGCCGAAACTCAATGAGTCGGCTGTTACGTGTGTGTCGGCACTGCATGCTTGTTTCACTTTCAGATAAGGATCGACCACGAAAGCCCAACGCAAATCGCCCGAACGGAAGTCGATCAGATTGGCGAAGGCGCCCATGGCGTTATACGTTTCCTGCAACCAACGCTCTTCGCCCGTTAGCAGATAGGCGTAATAGGTGGCATACGCACGCCATCCGCTCCATCCGTGAGGAGAGTTGAACATGTTGGGGAGCATCTGCACGTCATATTGCGCTTCCCAATAGCGCATGGTGCCTCCACGGCGTCGGGCGTCGGGCACACGCAACTGGGTGAGGCAGTCGTGACTGTTCAATATCTTCAGCATGGCATCGGTATAGTGTCTGCGCTCTTTTTCATCTGTTTGCATCAAGGCAAGCATGCCGATTTGAAGTGCGGAGCAAGAAATCATTCCGTCCTCAAAGGTTAGTTCTCCTTCGGTTTCAAAGTCTCCTTGCGAAGCTACCAACTGGTCGATGGCACGTTTTGCCGAGGCGTAATGACGGTCGGCGATTTCTTTCCAACGACTGTCCTTCATGCCTAATTCACGTTCCACCAGTACGAGTTCCAGTATATTCTTGGCAACATATATCACGCTGGTATATACGGTACCATGATTGACGTATGCTCCGTCTTTGCGTTGCCAGGTATTTATCAGCCAATCTGCCAGTCGTGACGCTTTTGTAAGGTCTTCCACATTACCGTAGGCTTCATACTTGTCAACCAACAGGCTGATGGTTCCGGAAGTATTCTGGATGCGCGAGGCGTGATATAACGGTTCCATCTTGATGGGGTCGTGCAGCAGTCCGAACAGATAGTCGAAGCGTTGGCGCAACGCTTCATCCGTCGTCTTCTCGGGGAAATGCTTGGCCGCAATAAAGGCGGAGTAGAAACCGTACCAGCTTTCGATGTGCGAAGTGGCTTTCTGATGATATTTCAAGGCGCCTTTCCTTGCTTGTTCCAGCGTCCATTGCCAGGAGGTGTGTGCCGAGAGCACTCCTTCGGCTTGTTTTTCTCCATCGGTCACCTTTACGGAATATAATCCGGCAGCTGGCAACTGGCACGAAACTTCTTTCACGCCATCCCGCTTGGGCTTTACTGATACGGACAGCGATTGTCCTTTATCATCCGTTACCTGGATAACCGGTGCGGTGGCCAGCACTTCGAATACGGCCGTTTCTTTGGGTTGATAAACTGTCTGTCCGATACGGAGCATCGGAATACCGGCTACCTTATGAATGGTTTCTTCAAATTGGTCGGGCGTATTTATATCCACAAAAGCGATAGTCCATGTCTTTGCCTCACCCTGCTTCAGTTGCCATAAATCCTGCGGATTATGTGCCGGCAACGGTAAAGCGTTCATTAAGTCGAGATTCAGCGATTCTATGCGATGCCCCATAAACCAGTGAGGGGCAGGATCTTGATAACCTAAGTTATAATCGACACTCCACGAGGCAATGGGTTGTGGAGATACTACTCCCAATGTATGTCCTGAAGGAGTCTGAAGATAACCGTAGAAATGCGTTTTCTCATTCTTCATCAAAGTAGGAAAATACTTGCCGAACCAGTCGGGGTATTTATCCATATAAGTATCGATGCCCAGTTTCAATCCTGCCTTTACCGGCTGGAAGGGTACGTTTCCTTTATTTATGAGTGTGATTTCGACGGCAGGTTGTCCGTTCCATGCTTTATAGGTCAGGCGGCACTCCACTTGATCGATGGTAGCCCGGTAAGAGCGATACCCGTCGGGAATCCATTCGGCAATTCGATTCTCCTTTCCCAGGTTGGCATAGAAGCGAGGGCCGGCATTACTCTCTTTATGGAAGAAGGGAACCGTATCATTCTGCTGATTTGATTTAAAGATAATCTGTTCCAGTGTACCTTTATCTGATATCTTACATTCCCAGGCTTTATTTTTCCACAGGGTAGATTGTGCGGCTACGTTCATTGAAAGCAATAAGCCGCCTAAAATAATCCATTTCTTATTCATACTTAAATCTTTATATATATTTTCTTTTTATAGAGTAATACTCCGATTAACCACACGAAACACAGAAGTGAGAAGGCATAAAGAAAGGAAGTCCATTCATTATCGCCAAAGCAGTTGCTTAGAAAGCCACTATAGAACCGTTCGTGCAAAGTAGCCGAATGCAAAGGCAGGTAGTCGACTAAAATAGCCAATACTTCGCTGAGAACATAGCAGAACAAAGGATTTACTCCGAATACTTCGAAAGTCCACGTCTGCTTATATACTTTCCGCAGGTCGATGTACCATATCAGTATGCCCAATAAAAGACAGGCAAAGCCACAAGTGACCAGAACAAAACTGGGGGTCCAGACCCTTTTGTTCAGCGGACAACCATAACTGAACAGCCAGCCCACAATCAGCATCAAAGAGCCGTACAGAAAGATTTTGTTCAGTTTCTCTCTCATATCCGGCGTCTCTATACAGATTTTGCCTATACAGAAGCCGATAAGTACTTGTGCTATCGACGGCAGCGTGCTCAATGCTCCTTCTGGATCTATTCCTCCGTCGTTAATCATATTGTCTCCGAACAAAGTCCGGTCAACCACAGAAAGAATGTTCTCGGGACTGTGTACAAATCCGTTTCCAAAGAGCAGTATCAGGAAATATCCCGCTAATATGCCTCCGGCCAGATGAGGAATATAGCGATGCCGGCAGGTAAGCACTATAATGGAACCGATTCCGTAGCAGACTCCAAGACGTTGCAGTACTCCCGGAATGCGGGTGCCGGGTAAGGAAGCAAACGCCTCTTTCCACGGATTGCCTTCAAGACCGGGTTGCCAGCAGGCGTCGCGCAGCGTACCCAAAAAGGTGGCCAGTGCATAGATCGCTGTACCGATGAGAAACAGTATCAGCGAGCGGCGAATAATTTTCATCAGGAGATGAGAACTCAAATGAAACGAACATTTCTTCAGAGAGATATACATGGACACTCCCATCATAAACAGGAAGAAAGGAAAAATGACATCGGTAGGAGTCAGTCCGTTCCACCGGGCATGTTGTAGCGGGGCATATACATAGCTCCAGGTTCCGGGTGTATTCACCAGAATCATTCCGGCAATGGTGAGCCCTCTCATTACATCAAGTGCGACGAGGCGTTGATTGTTTTTCATGAGGTTGGTGTAAAAAAAGGCTGCCCAAGGTAAATCCTCAAGCAGCCTTTACTTATTGATTAGTATCCGGGATTTTGAGCGATCTTGCCTTTACTTTCATTGATTACGGCCTGCGGCAACGGCATCACATTCATGTAATCCTGTGCTGTAACCGAGTTCTTGTATTTGCGGGCATACTCGATGTATTTTCCGTAGCGAATCAAGTCGGTCCGGCGGGTACCTTCGAACCACAACTCATGTCCGCGTTCCATCAATACGGCGTCGAGGAAAGCGGCCGGGCTGGCAAAGTCGGCAGTGGCATAAGCGGTCAGTCCTGCGCGGGTGTGTACCTTGTTCAATAAATCAACGGCTTCCTGAGTCACTGCGTTTCCTTGACGGACGATGGCTTCTGATAACAGAGTCAGCACATCGGCATAGCGATATACAATCCAGTCTATCTGGCTTTCTTCACCGGTGGCATCGGGGTCTTCACCATATTTCACGGGCATTGCTCCTTCAATGAGTACCGAACCCGGATTCTGTTCGTTATAGTGTACGCCGTCTTCACCGATAAAGTCACCTATCAGCACTTCAAGGCGCTTGTCTTTCGCGTCAAAGGTGTGATAGAAGTTCCACATTACACGATAGCCGCCCCACTTCTGGATAGCAGGATTCTTGGTAGGATACTCGCTTGAAAGCACATGGGCCAGCCACATCTGCTGATTGACGCTGCGGCTGCATATACAGGACCAGATAGCTTCGGAGTTGCCTTCATTTTCCAGTGTAAAGATATCCTTGTAGTTATCCATCAGTTCATATCCATATTCCGGTTTCATCAGTTCGCGACCGCATTCTACTGCTTTTGCCCAGTTCTGTTCGTGCATATACAGCTTCATAAGTACGGTATAAGCCAATCCCCTGGTGAAACGTCCGTAATTGGTGTCGGACGTTTTATAGGTAGCGGGCAGGGCAGTGGCGGCCGTTAAATCATCCTCGATGAATTTCACCATTTCCTCTTTCGAAACGCGTGGAGCCACTTCATCCGATGTGGGATTTTTCAGCATTTCCAAAGATGCAATCTGGATGGGACCATACATGTCATACAATATATAAGCCAGCCAACCGCGTCCGCAACGCAGTTCGGCGTTCAGACGGTCTTTAGTTTTCTGTTTCATCTGGATGCCGGCAATGCGGTCCATTGTTAAGGTCATCTTGCTGATATCGCGGATGTAGTTTTTATAAGTATCCGTGACTCCAAAGGATTTGGCCGTGAAGTTGACTTGCAGCATATCCGGCCATACGACATCGTTCCATTGGCAGTAGCCGATATCTGTAGTCATGTCACTGATTACATGGATTCCTCCCTGCGAGGAAGCATACAAACCCGAATACCAGTTGGACCGGAAAGGAGCGTAGGCCGCAGAGGTCACCAAAGAGTTTGCATCATCTTCTGTGGTAGGGAAGATACCCGGATTAATCACATCATACATTTCTGACTCCAGATTTGTGCACGAGATGCAGCAGGCAGCCGTCGTTAACGCTATCGAAAATATAGAAAATATCTTTTTCATTGCATTGTTTCTTTAATAGGTTTTTAAAATGTAATATCCAATCCCAAGCTAAAACTTCTCACGTTGGGGTAAGCCCAAACCGAGTTGTCTGTTTCAAGGTCGAGTCCCTTGTATGGAGTGATGGTGAAGGGATTGTTGATGTCGGCATATACGCGGATGTTCGAAACCAACTTCTTTGCCGGGATGGTATAGCCCAGCGTTATGTTGCGGCAACGTACAAACCAGCTTTTTTGCAGATAATAGTCACCGACGCCGTATGTGCTTTTGTCCTGGAAATATCCCGGGCGTGAAGCCGTTGTATTGTCGTGGGTCCATACATCCTTGGCGCTGACCGGCATATTGTAGCCACGATACATGTTGACGATACCCGTCATTCCGTCGGAGCCTGTCAACCAAAGGTCTTTGTAGGAACCGCTGCTCAATACATCAAACTGTCCGTAGAAGTAGATGTTGAAATCGAAATTCTTGTAACGCAAAGTATTGTTCAAGCCCATCAGGTAGCCCGGGTCGGAACTGCCGTAAATCACCTGGTCGGCCTCGTTCAGCTTGCCGTCGGGCTTGCCCGATTTCAAAGGAATACCGTGCTCGTCCACCTTGTAAGAGCCGTCTTCGTTATATACATATCCGTCGATGTCTTTAATCTTCACTTGTCCGGGAAGTGCGCCCTTCATCCAGGGTACTTCTTCGCCTGCCTGGATCAGTCCGTCCGACAGATAGCCATATTTATAGCGTATGGGTGAGTTATATTGTGAATAAGCCGCAGGTTTCCAACTGTCGTCACGTGTGTTCCAACGGTCGCGATACAAAGAGAAAGTGAAGTCCGTGTTCCAGCTGAAGTCCTTGGTCTTGAAGTTGGTAGTGTTGATTGTCAGTTCAAATCCCTGGCTTTGCGTCTTGCCGATGTTGGCGTAGATCTTATCTACCTCATTGAAGGTAAGCAGTGTGCGTTCGCTCAATAAGTCGGAAACGATTTTATTGAAGTATTCAGCCGTTACATTGACACGGTTGTTGAAGAAGCCCAGGTCGATACCGATGTTCCATTCGGTGGTGGTTTCCCACTTCAAGTTGGGATTGCCCAACTGGCTCAGATAAACACCTACGGTTTCTGTTCCTCCGAATTCATTGTTGTTACCGGTTTCGTAATAACTGATGGCGCGGTTGCCGATGTTCGAGTTACCTGTCTGGCCATAGCTGACGCGCAATTTACCGTTGGAAAGTACGGATTCCAGTGGTTTCAAAAATTCTTCCTCGGTAAATCTCCATCCCAAGGCCACTGAGGGGAAGTAACCCCAACGATTGTTTTTCGCAAAGTTCGATGCACCGTCGGCACGCAGCGTGGCTGTCAACAAGTAGCGGTCTTTGAATGAGTAGTTCACACGACCGAAGAAAGAGGCCATTTCGTCCTTGGAAGCCGAAGAGCTTACTGAGGGTTTCGGATAAGCACCTGCACCCAAGTTGTTGAACAGGAAACCGTCAATGAGGAACTGGCTGTTGCCGGCTCCCAGTGATTCGTCAGTGAAACGCTGGAAAGAGTAACCTGCCAATGCGCTGAAGTTATGTTCGCCCCATCTCTTGGTATAGTTGGCGGTAAGTTCCATCAGATAATCCGATTTGTCATATTGGGCGACATCTGCCTGTCCGCCCTTCTTCTGGCCATACAAGGTGGTTTTGGGCATATATACACTACGCTTCTGGTAGTTGCGGTCGATACCGAAATTAGCTTTCAAAGTCAGGTCGTTGATGGGCTTCACCTCCACAAAAGCTGTGGCGAGCAATCTTTCTTTGGTAGTCTTGTCGGTAATTTCGAGCAATGAAACGGGATTGGGCAGGAAGGCTGCCTGGGAGTTCAATGTATAGTCGCCGTTTTCATCTTTGATAGGCAATATAGGGCTGAACTGGGCTGCCGCTACCATGATGCTGGCATCCTGGTTCTGTCCTGCGCCCAATGGCACATTGTTGGTCTGATTGCGTGAGATGGTCATGTTTACGCCCATTTTTACATACTTGCTTACTTTCTGTTCCAAGTTGATGCGTCCTGTATAGCGTTCCATGTCGTTATTCTTCACTACCCCATTCTGTTTGAAGAAGTTTCCAGAAACCAGGTATTTGGTGGATTCCGTGCCGCCGTTTACAGAAATATTGTGCTGTGTCTGGAAACCGGTACGGGTTATTGCGTCGAACCAATCCGTGTCGTATGCCGGTGCATTGATTTGGGCGTCGGTATAATAAGGTGCGTATGGCTTGGAAGCGTCAGCTTCTGTCTTGCCGCCATAGATACCTATCTTCTGCGAGCGCATCCATTCTTCTTTGGCATAACGGTTGGATTGCAGCATGAAGTCGCGTGCATTCAACATGTCATATTCACCTGCCAGCGTCTGGACGGAAGCGGTTCCCGAATAGGTTACTTTCGGAGCGCCGGTAGCGCCTTTCTTGGTGGTGATGATGATGACACCGTTACCGGCACGGGCACCATAAATGGCAGTAGAGCTGGCATCTTTCAGCACCTCGATGGATTCGATGTCATTGGGGTTGATAGAAGCGAGGATATTGTCCGAACTGCCGGTTTCATATTTTCCGGTCTTGATCTTATTTTCATCAGTGGGGCTGATGGGAAAACCGTCGATAATGATCAGCGGATCATTGCCTGCCTTGACTGATGCGGCGCCGCGGATGCGGAAACTGGAACCGCCACCCGGTTGGGCGCTTACGGCACTTACTTGTAGTCCGGCTGCCTTACCTGCCAACACATTGCTGATGGTAGATACCGTACCTACCGGAGCATCTTCCATTTTGATGGAAGCAACGGCGCCGGTCAAATCTTTCTTCTTCATGGTGCCATAACCTACTACTACCACTTCGTCCAGCAGTTCGGCATTTTCGTTCATGGTAATTGCCATCATTTTTCCTGCCTGTGGTTTCAGGGTCTGGGTCTTATATCCGATATACGAAATGACGAGTTCTGATTCGACCGAATTCACGGTCAGTGTGAATTTTCCGTCAATATCGGTCATGATGCCGTTGGTGGTACCTTTTTCTATGACCGATGCTCCGATTATGGGCTCGCCGGTGGCGTCCACTACTTTACCGCTGACCTTGACGGTCACATTTTGTTGTATGCCGTCTGCTTCGTCGATGGTAAGGATAATCTTCTTGTCCAGCACCGAATACTTTACATTGGTTCCGGCAAAGACTTTCGACAACACGTCGAATACATTGCCTTCGTTGACAGAAACCGACACGCGGCGGTTCAAGTCCACATGCTTGTTGTTGAAAAAGAAGTCAAATCCGGTCTTGGTTTTGATTTGTTTCAGCACACTCTCAACAGTTTGACGGTTGGCATCAATGCTGATTCTTGTTTTCTGTGCATACGTGTCCGCTGCATGAGCCAGGCTCAAAGAGCAGAAAAGGAATAAAATACATAGTCTCATAAACAATGGAGTTCTGTTAAACGATAGCCATGATGAGTTTATCATCCGGATTAGTTGGATGCTAAATGATTTTTGCATAATTTTGTAAAGACTAAGATAAATAAAAAGGTTAACTTGGCTTGTCGGGAAACAAGCCTTAAGAGTACGTTTTTCCATGCAGAAGATACGCCCATATCTTCCGCATGGTTTTTTTAGATTTAAGGTGCACGTTTCTGTTTCATCAAATTTAGTATTAAGGGTTAACAATATGGTATTTAATAGATTTCTATCCGTTGTTGTTTATCCGTCTCTTCATCGCTGTCCAGATAGCGCCAGTGTATTCGCGACGACCGTTTGAAGAATTCCAGAATCCGTTCCAGACGTTGCGTGGTGAACGAACTTGTGAAAGAGTATTCCTCCAAATGCTTGTTCCTGACTACGAACTCCACGTTAAACCGCTTGCTCAGAATATTGAGCACTTCGTTCATCGGTGTGTTGTTGAAGATGATGGTTCCTTTTTTCCAGGCGGTTTCCGATTCACAGTTCGTCTGGTATATCTGTGTTTCGCCGGACAGGGGCTTATAGACCAATTTGTGCATGGGACTCAGGACTATCTTTTGCGAGCCGCCGTTTTTCTCCTTGAACAGGAACCCTACTTTTCCTTCCACCAAGGTTGTGGAAATATGGTTGTCGGTGCCATAGGCTTCTACATTGAAGCTGGTTCCATAGACTTCTATCTGTGACTGGTGGGGCGTGTTCACTACAAAACGTTTCTCTTTATCAGACGTTACATCAAAATAGGCTTCTCCCGCCAGTTCCACTTCCCGGCTGTCCTTGCCGAAAACCGAAGGATAGCGCAATACGGATTCCGAATTCAGATAAACCACCGTACTGTCGGGCAAAACCAGTGAGGTCGTCATGCCCGGATTGGTTTTTACCTCAAGTATTTGGGCTATTCCGGGCTGTTTTTCGTTACCGAGGCCGATAAGCAAAGTAGTAACCAGAAGCGGGAGGAACAATATGGCAGCCACTCGTTGCGACCATTGCCACCAGAAGATTCTCTTCTTTACAATCTTGGTTTTCACCTTTTGAAATGCCTTGTCGCTATCTACACATTGCATCACATGCAGTGTGTCGGCCGCCATGTTCAGCATTTGTATCTGCTTTACCATTTTACGGTTGGCTTCGTCCAGCTCCATCCATTCTTCCACCCGGCGGGCTTCTTCGGCAGTTGCCAGCCCTTCACAATAGGTGGGTAATAACTCTTCTATATTTATATATGTATCGGTCATATCTTTCGGTTCATCTATTATTGAGACAATTTTCGAGAAAGGGTTACTAAACAAATTATAGTTTTTTTTAGAAAAAGATTGTGTTTTATTAAAATAAGTGATAAAAGAATTATCTTTGCCGATGAAGAACATGCAAGAGAAAGAAATGGAAATAGGTAAGAACCAAGAAGATAAAGTACTGCTCAAAGCCCTTCGGGAGGGGGAGTTGCAAGCGTACGAACGCCTGTTTAAGAAATACTATCCCATGTTGTGTGCATACGCCCATCGGTTTGTCGAGTTGGAGGATGCTGAAGAAATCGTACAGGAAGTGATGCTTTGGATGTGGGAGAAACGGGAGGAAATCATCATTGAATCTTCTTTGAACCAGTATCTTTTTAAAATGACTTACCATCGGTCTCTGAACTTGATAACCAAGAAAGAAATCATCAGCCGTGCCGAAACCTACTTTTTCTCCAGAAAACAGGAAGAAATGCTGGAAGACATCCATTACTATCAGATGGAAGAACTCACCAAGAGGATAGAAAAGGCTATCAGTGCATTGCCGGAGTCGTATCGGATAGCGTTTGTCATGCACCGCTTCAAGCAGATGACTTATAAAGAGATAGCCGAAGCATTGAACGTTTCGCCCAAGACGGTGGCCTATCGCATTCAGCAGTCGTTGTATTTGTTAAGGGAGAATCTGAAAGATTACTTGCCTGTGGTTACAGTACTGCTGTTGGGCGAATTGGGTAATGCCGGGAATATTTCCATCTTGCATTGAAATCTCATTTGTAGCATTTATAGTTTCAGTTCAGTTTTCCCTCTCCTGTTCCGAATTTAGGCGGGATTTGAAATAACTCTGATTATCAATGTGTTCTGTTTACATATCGGTTACATACTGATGTAAATGGCTTTACTTGAGTATGTAACGGTCGTTTCTTCATAGTGTAACGGTCTTTACCTCATAGTGTAAATGCCTTTATGCCTTCATGTAAAGGAGGTGATGTAATGGAGTATGTCTTTTCTTGATTTAGCTTAGCTTAGTAGCTTATTACCACTCTGTCGCCCAAGCGCTTTGCCATGATGCTTTTAATCTCACGCAGCTCATTATAGCGTTTCATGATGCTGTTGCATTGCGTTTCGTCGTTGATCACAGCGGGGTCTTGCAGGGCAAACATGATATGCTTCAACTCCTCGCTGACAATGGCATATTTGAAGTTTATCATCAACCGGGGGATTAGCTCATAAAGGCGTTCTTCATCCGTCACCATTTGTTCTATCTGTGATTTCCTCAACTGATAGCGGTTGCTGATCAGTTCCACGCTCAGTTTGCTGATGACGGGGTCGGGGTGTGCCACGAAATAACGTTCAGCTATAAAGCCTTCGTTATGTATGCGTTCGGCAGCCTCCGACAGGATTTGCCGGTGAAGCGGATTGTGGAAGGCAAGTTCGTCTTCCTTCAAATCATTTATGATGTATTCGGTAACGGTGACGGGTATTTCCTGCCCTTCGCCATTGGGGACTTTGCACATCACCCTCTCTCCATAGCGGACTAGCATTTGCAGAATCAGCCGCTCGTATTTATAAAATTCCTGCCCTTCCTTGCCATCTTGCGGAATGAAAGACACGTAATCGTCCGACGGCGGGAAAGGAACCGCTTCTTCGGGTGGAAAACCGGAAGGGGGAAAGGCTTCGGGGGGATAAGTGCCGGACGGTTGCGAATCACCGGCAGGAATCTGTGCAGGGGCATTGCCGCCGTCAGTGATGCCTGCTTCCGCATTCGCCCGTGCGGCATTGGCGGAACGGCGTTCCCGTTCGGCACGCTCTGCCTGTTTTTCGGCCTGCATTTCCCGGCGTTTGGCAACTTCGGACACCAGTAGTTTATCTTCTACACGCAGCAGTTGGGCGCATTCCTTGATATACACATCACGTACAATGGCTTCCGGAATAATCGAAATGCTTTGCACCAGGTTACTTATCAGTTCTGCACGTTTTATCGGATCCTTGCCTGCATCCTCCAGCAGCAGGTTGGCTTTGAAACGGATAAAGTCTGTTTCATTTTTCTGTATGAATTCCTGAAATTCAGTAGCGTTGTGCTTGCGTGCGAAGGAGTCCGGGTCGTCACCGTCGGGGAGCAGGCAGACTTTGATGTTCATGCCCTCTTCCAGCAGCATGTCTATCCCTCGGATGGACGCTTTGATACCGGCGGCATCACCGTCGTAAAGTACGGTCATGTTGTTGGTGAAACGGTGGATCATGCGTATCTGTCCGGGAGTCAGCGCCGTGCCCGAAGAAGCGACTACATTCTCGATGCCCGATTGATGCATGGAGATAACATCCGTATAGCCTTCCACCAGGAAGCAACGGTCTTGCTTCACAATGGCTTGCTTGGCAAAGTAAATGCCGTATAGTTCGTTGCTCTTATGATAGATTTCCGATTCGGGAGAGTTGACATACTTTACTTTCACCCCTTTGGTGGCACCGGCAAGTACACGCCCTCCGAAAGCTACTACTTTTCCGGACAAAGTATGTACCGGGAAGATGACGCGTCCCCAGAAACGGTCGCGCAGGCGATGGTCGTCCGTCTCATAACAGAGTCCGGTTTTTAGAAGGAAATCCTTCTTATAGCCCTTTTGCAAAGCTTCCTGTGCGAGGGCGTCATGGCTTTCCGTGCAATAACCCAGCTGGAACTTCTCGATGATGTCATCCCGGAAACCACGGTTGCGGAAGTATGCCATGCCGATGCTGCGTCCATCTACATGGTTGCGGAGGATATTCCGGAAATAGTCGCGTGCAAAGCTGTTGACGATGAACAGGCTTTCCCGTTCGCTTTGCGCTATTTTTTCCTCGTTGGAGAGTTCCCTTTCTTTGATTTCTATGCCGTATTTCTTGGCAAGGTATTTCAGTGCTTCGGGATAGGACATCTGCTCATGCTCCATGATGAAGTGCACGGCATTTCCACCTTTTCCGCACGCAAAACACTTGCACAACCCTTTGGAGGGCGATACATAAAAGGAAGGGGTTTTATCGTCATGGAAAGGACACAAGCCCACATAGTTGACGCCGCGCTTGCGCAGGGTGACGAAGTCCGATACCACATCGGTGATTTGTGCGGCGTCGAGTATGCGGTCTATGGTGGCTTGGTCTATCATTGCTGTTTTTATGTTTGCGCAAAAGTACATGATATTTCTTGAATAATCAAGTGCTTCGGCTAGGAACGAGGTTTAGAGTGAATCTGAGGGGACAGATTCTCTATTTGATTTTTTCCCGTATTTTGGTCAGATACTTCTTCATCCCTTCCGCGTCTTTCTTTTCGATGATTTCAAGCAGATTCTTCAACTCGGTACGAATGTTGGTTACTTGTGACGGGGTACGCGGGTTGAAAAGTATCTCTTGCAGCAGATAATCATCTTCACTCAGCAATCCCTTGGCAATGGCCATGTGCTTCTTGAAAGTCGTACCCGGCGCCTCCTGGTGCTTCATCACTGCGGCGAACACGAAGGTGGAAACAAACGGGATGGACAGGGAGTATGCCACTGTTTCGTCGTGCTCGTCGAAGGTATATTCAAAGATGTTCAGTTTCAAGGTCTGGTACAGATCCTTGAAGAATATTTTTCCCAGATGGTCGCCTTCGCTGATGATGATGGCATTCTCGCTGCCCAGATTGCTCAGGCTGGCAAAAGTAGGCCCGAACATGGGATGAGTCGATACATAGCGGAAACCACTTTCCTCATAGAATTTCTTCAGTCCTGTTTTTACCGAAGCGATGTCGCTGATGATGCAGTCTTTGGGAAGCACCGGCAACACGTGCCGGAAAGCGTCCAGTGTGTATTTCACCGTGGCGGCATTGATGACCAGCTCCGGCTCGAATTCCTTGATTTCCTCCAGGGTGGTGAAACGGTAGGTGTTATAGACAAAACGCAATTGGTGCGGGTTGACGTCGAACACGGCCGTCTCGTGCTGAAAACTCAGCATGTCTGTAAAGAAGGAACCCATTTTGCCGGCTCCAAGTATTAGTATTCTCATATATTTCACTTATTTATGATTTCCATTTGCTGCCTCACGCTCTCTTCGTGTATCGCTTCGAACACTTTCTTGATGAAATCTGAGTCCATGCCGCAAAGAGCACCTTGCGAACCGCGCTTTTCAAGAATCTCGTTATAGCGTCCGGTTTGCAGGATGGTCATGTCATGCTCCTTCTTGTATGTGCCGATTTCACGTGCCACACGCATCCGCTTGGCCAGTTCCTGGATAAGGTTGTTGTCGCATTCGTCAATCTGTTTGCGCAATTCGCTGAGGTTCTCCGTGCTTTGCGTTTCCTTGCGGATGACGAGCAGGTTGAGGATATAGTCCAATACATCCGGAGTGACTTGCTGGGCGGCGTCGCTCCAGGCACAGTCCGGATTGCAGTGGCTCTCTATGATCAAGCCGTTGAAACCTAAGTCCATGGCCTGTTGGCAGAGGGGAGCGACCAGTTCACGCTTTCCGCCGATGTGGCTCGGGTCGCAGAGGATGGGCAGGTTCGGAATGCGTCGGCGCAGCTCGATGGGGATATGCCATTGGGGCAGGTTGCGGTAGAGCTTCTTGTCGTAGCTGCTGAATCCGCGGTGGATGGCGCCCAGGCGCTTCAGACCCGCGTTGTTGATGCGTTCCAAGGCTCCAATCCATAATTCAAGGTCCGGATTTACCGGGTTCTTTACGAACACAGGGATATCGACCCCTTTAAGTGCGTCGGCTATTTCCTGTACGGCAAAGGGGTTTGCAGTGGTGCGTGCGCCTATCCATAGAATGTCGACTCCGGCTTTTAAGCATTCATACACGTGCTTGGCGGTGGCTACTTCCGTAGAAACATACATGCCGGTTTCTTTTTTCACCTCTTTCAGCCAAGCCAGACCGTCCACGCCGATGCCTTCGAATCCGCCCGGTTTGGTGCGTGGTTTCCAAATGCCTGCACGATATATCTTGAGGCCTTTGTCGGCCAATTGTTTGGCGGTGCTCATCACTTGTTCTTCGGTTTCAGCACTGCAAGGACCGGCGATGACCAGGGGACGTTTGTCTTCAATACCTTCCAGCTTGATGGGTTCTAATTCGAGTTCCATATTCTTTATTTGTTTAATTATCTTATACGTATATATATTTTTCTTATAACTTTTCTTCCTCTCGGAAAGTCCTTCGGGAAGCGGTTTTTAAGATTTACTAAAACAGGGAGGAAGATTTAGTAAATCTCTACCGATGTTTCAGTAAATCTCCGGAGAGGATTTAGTAAACAGAGATTCCCGTTTCATTGGGAAAATCCTCTTTTGTAAATATTTATATTATTCTTCTGATACGTTCCAGGGCTTCCGCCAATTTGTCTTCCTTGCAGCACAAGGAGATACGGATGTATCTTTTCCCGTTGCTTCCGAAGATAAATCCCGGAGTAATGAACACCCTTGCCTTATGCAGCACCCGTTCCGTCAGTTCTTCAACGTCGGTGCAAGTGTCGGGTATCTTGCCCCAAAGGAACATGCCTACCTGGTTTTCATCGTAGGTGCATCCCAGTGCGTGCATGATTTCACCTGCCAGTCGGCGGCGGTTGCGGTAATTCTTGTTGTTGCCTTCATACCAGTCTTTTTCTGCTTCCAGGGCTTTGGTGGCGGCCAGTTGCATGGCACGGAACATGCCGCTGTCGATGTTGCTCTTCACCTTCAGTATCCATTGCACGAAGTCGGCATTCGAGGCGAGCATGCCGATACGCCATCCCGGCATATTATGGCTCTTGCTCATGGAATTGAATTCAATGCAACGATCCTTGGCTCCGGGCACGCTGAGGATGCTGACGGGGTGCTCGTTCAGAATGAAGCTGTACGGATTGTCGTTGACGATGACGATGTCTTTCCGGCGGGCAAAGTCAACCAGCTTCCGGTAGAGTTCCGGAGTGGCGTTGGCTCCGGTAGGCATGTTGGGGTAGTTGGTCCACATCAGCTTTACGCGGCTCATGTCCATCTTCTCCAGTTCATCGAAGTCGGGCATCCAGCCGTTTTCCTCTTTCAGGTTGTAATTCACCACTTCGGCGCCGAGTATCTTGCTCAGTGAAGTGTAGGTGGGATATCCGGGATTGGGAACCAGCACCTGCTCTCCGGGATTGACGAACGCCAGGGTTACGTGCAGGATACCTTCCTTGGAACCGATGAGCGGCTGTATTTCCGTGTTCGGGTTCAGCTCTACACCGTACCATTTCCGGTACCAGCCGGCAAAGCTGCAACGTAGTTCAGGAATTCCGATATAGGGCATATAACCGTGTCCGCCGGGGTTGTGCGCTGCCTCACAAAGAGTTTCGACGGTGCTTTCCGAAGGTGGCATATCCGGGCTTCCGATACCCAGGCTGATTACGTCTTTTCCTTCGGCGTTCATTTGCGCCACTTCTTTCAGCTTCTTCGAGAAGTAGTATTCACTTACGCTTGCCAGGCGGTCGGCAGGCCGGATTTTAGATGCTTGATTTTCCATCTTCGTATTCTCCTAATATTTTAAGTTCTTTAGTCAGCGGGGCGATGGCTGCAATAGCTTGTTTATATCTCAGTACATTGTCAAAAACAACATCCACATAAAATTGATATTCCCATTCGCGTCCGATGATGGGCAGGGATTGTATCTTTGTCAAGTTTATGCTGTAGAAGGACAGGATGGACAGTACCTGCGAAAGGCTCCCTTCGGTATGCGGAAGAGTGAATACCATGCTTGCCTTGTTGACTTCTTTGTGGCGGTGGCGGTTCAGTTCATCCACTTGCCAGGGGTCGGCCACAACCAGGAAACGGGTGAAGTTGTGTTTGTTGGTTTCAATCCCTTCCTGCAGGACTTTCATGCCGTAACGTTCGGCGGCTGCCTTGGAGCAGATGGCGGCATGCCCTTTCAGGTTTTCTGTTTTGATGATTTCGGCGCTGCGGGCTGTATCTTCACCTTCCACCACTTTGATCTTGGGGTGGCGGGCAAGGAACTCACGGCATTGCATCAGGGCGATAGGGTGTGAATTGACTTCCGTAATGTCGTCCCAATCTTCTTCGGGCAGGCAGACGAAGCTGTGGGATATGCGTAGCTTGTATTCTCCTACGATTTGTGTCCCGCTTTGGCGCAGCAACTCATTGTTGTGCAGCAAACTGCCTGCGATGGTGTTTTCTATGGCCAACATTCCTATCGTCTGGCTGTCTTTTTTTACGGCAGCAAACACGTCTTCAAAGTCGGCGCAACAGATTAATTCTATTTCCTCTCCTGCAAAGTACTTGTGGGCGGCGATGTCGTGATACGAGCCTAATGTTCCTTGAATGGCTACCTTTTTCATTATTTTTATTTTCTTGGTTATGCTATAAAAAAAATCCCGCTTCCATACGATGGAGCGGGATTCTGTATATTTACTTGTTTCTCTATTCAGTCCTTAAGCATCACTGTCACTTGATACATACAAACTCCCGCTCTACTTTCTGGCTAAAGTAAAAGTAAAAAAAGAAGTAATATGCATAAGTAAATGAGTTCATACTTGTATTCTCTGTTTTTGAATTATGCGACAAAAGTAATGCTTTTCTTTTATATACAAACAAAAAACTATCTTTTTTTTGAGGAGAGTAACATATTTACTTATTTCCTGTTTACAGTCCTAATATATTTCCGGTAGTTCCTCCCGGCTGGTTGCCGTATTGTCCGTTGAAGCTTTGTACATCCTTCGGATTTAACTCCAGCCCTTTTTTCATGTCTTCTATGGAGCCTTCCTTGTCTCCGTTCAGCAGTTTGGCGTGGCCGCGTTCGTGGTAGGCTTCCGCAAAGTTCGGGTTCAATTCGATGGCTTCGTCAAAGAGCGCAATGGCTTCGGCCAATTTTTTTTGTGTAATGTAAAGCTGGCCCAAGTAGAGGAAGGCCTGTTCGTTGAATGGGTTTAGTTCCGTAACGTTCCGGTAGTCGTTTTCGGCTTCTTCACCGGCGCCGGTCGCTTCCTTTATCTTGCCGCGGAGCAGGAGGGCGTTTTCGTCTTCCGGATCTTGTGCCAGAATGGCATGGATGTCTTCCATGGCTTCTTTGTATTGCTGCATCTTTGCCAAGGCTTCTGCGCGGAGCAACCGGGCTTCGACAAAGTCATCCTTCAGCACGATGGCTTTGGTGAGGTGGGCGATGCACATGATACCGTCTCCCTGTCCGTTGTCTGCTTTGCCAAGCAGGTAGTGTGCCATGGCATTGCCCTCTTCCATCTCGATGACTTTCTTGGCAGCCTTGGCCATGGCAGGGTAATCTTCCTGCATATAGCATAGGTTGGCGAGCGTGAGGTAGGTGGAAGCATGTTCCGGTTCCAGTTCAATCATGCGCTCCAGGAGTTTGCGGCCTTCGTCAAGGCTGCCGGTCTGTATATATACCTGTGACAGATAGCCCATGGTCTCGAAGTCTTCTTGCAGGGCAAGGGCCTCCGTAAAGCATTTGATGGCGTAGTCTGTACGTCCCATGCGTTGGGCGCGCATACCGTCATACTTGAATATTTCAAAGTTTTTCTGAGTGTTTTTTTGTTTTTCATCTGCCGGGTTTTCTGATTTGCCGGAGAAAAAAGATTTAAAGAATCCCATATATGACAAATTAAAGATTAAGAATTAAAAAGAAAAGGCGGGCAACGGCTGATAAGGTATTTCTCTTCAGCGGCAAGGCATTCTTTTCCAACGGCAAAAGTAATGAATTATTTTTTGATTTGCAGCATTCCGTTGGCAGCAATTATTTTACCTTCCTCCAGCAATAGATGCAATGCTTCGGTGAGGGCTTCTTTCCCGCCGGGCATCTTTTCCGCCAGGGCGGCAGGTGTCATCTCTTGTTCGGACAAGATTTGGAGTATCTCTCCAAAGAGTTCTTTGGCAGGCCGTTTGTCGGCGCTCTGCCTGTTCCTAAGGCTGATGCAGGTGTCACACTGTCCGCAGTCATGCCCGTTGGATTCTCCGAAATAGCGCAACAGCATACGGCTGCGGCATACGGTATCATTGGTCACATAGTCCAGCATGGCTTCGATGCGTTTCTCGTAACGCTTTTTGCGTTCTTCATATACACCGGGGGGAATTTGCAGGTGGCGCGTTTCTATCCGTTCGCGTGTATATATAATATAAGGTGTCTTTTTGCGTGGGATATAGCTTACTATCCTCAGCTTGGCAAGGCGGACAAGCTGTTCGTATATTTGCTTGCGGGTCAGTCCGGCACGTGCGGCGAGTAATTCTTCACTGATGAAGGCATGGTCGGTGAACAAGCCGGTGTAGGAACGGAGTATGATTTGGATTAGCCTGTCCGTCTCCTCGCCCATTCCCCTCAGTCTGTAGAGCTCGTCCCTTTGTATGGAGAATTTTAGCCTGGAGGCATTGTCCTGCTCGTCGGTGTATTCCAGATAACCGGCTTGGGTCAATATCTTCAAGGCGCTATCTACCGGGACGGGGAAGTACTTGAATTTCCGGCAGAAGTCTTCGATGTTGAATTCGCGTATGCAGCCCTGGCCGTCTCCCATTGCCATCTGGTAATAGTATTGCAGGTGCTCATAGACTTGCCTGATGTAGTCTTTCTCCGGAAAAGTATCGGGGATGCGTTTGTGGAGTGTCGTCTTGTCTGACCTGGAATAGAGGATAACCGCGTAAGCCTTTTCTCCGTCACGCCCGGCACGTCCGGCTTCCTGAAAGTAGGCCTCTATGGAATCCGGTAAGTCCAGGTGGATGACGATGCGTACATCCGGTTTGTCGATTCCCATACCGAATGCGTTGGTTGCCACTATGACACGGCTTTCACCTGTCTGCCAGCGTTGTTGGCGGATATCCTTGGTCGCGTCGTCCAGCCCGGCGTGATAGAAGTCGGCGGTGATATGTTCGTTGTGCAGCAACTCGGCTATTTCCTTGGTGCGGCGGCGATTGCGTACATATATGATGGCGCTGCCGGGCATCCGGCGCAGAATGTGCAGCAGTTCTCCCGTCTTGTTGTCCGTATTGCGGACGATATAGGCGAGGTTCCTGCGCTCGAAGCTCATCCGGAATACATTCTCTTTCCGGAAGCGGAGGCGCGCTTGTATGTCTTTCACCACTTCCGGCGTGGCGGTGGCTGTCAGGGCAAGTACGGGTACGTCTGGCAGTATATCCCGTATCTCGGCTATCTTGAGATAGGCGGGGCGGAAGTCATACCCCCACTGCGAGATGCAATGGCTTTCGTCAACGGTGATCATGCTGATTTTCATCTTCTGCAATTTGGTGCGGAAGATTTCCGTATCAAGCCGTTCGGGGGAGATGTAGAGGAATTTGTAGTTGCCGAAGATGCAGTTTTCCAGGGTTGTGAGGATTTCCTGCCGGCTCATGCCGGAATAGATTGCCAGTGCCTTGATTCCCCGCTTCTTGAGATTCTGCACTTGGTCTTTCATCAATGCGATCAGGGGGGTGACGACGAGGCATAGGCCTTCTTTGGCGAGTGCCGGCACCTGGAATGTGATGGACTTGCCTCCACCGGTAGGCATGAGTCCCAAGGTGTCTTTGTCTTCGCCTATACTATTGATGATATCTTCCTGGATACCCCGGAAGTTGTCATATCCCCAGTATTGCTTCAAAAGCCTCACCCCCGGCCCCTCTCCGGAAGAGAGGGGAGGGGAGGAAATGGGGTCAGGAATTATTGTAAGGTCTTCTGCGCCCTTTTGAGGCGGAGTGGAATTCTCATTATGAATTTGCTTCTCCATAAATCTTGCCTTCTGGGATAGCCCGGCTACCTCTTCTCCCCTCTCTTCCGGAGAGGGGACGGGGGAGGCTTCTTTTAGTTTGGCTTAATATCTTCAATCTGTAACTGTACTTCCCCCCGTTTGTGGGTGTTTTCCTCAATGGTATAGCAGATATCGAATGAACGCTTGGTCTTGATGAAGCGTACGTGGGAACTCTGGCCGAAGGCAATACCGTTCATGACGTTGTTCGACTTGTTATCTACCAGTTCCAGTTTGATATGTTCCTGGTCGCGTCCCACAACTTTGCTGGTACCGTAGTCGTAAACATTATGTGTACAGAATATCGGTTTTACATTGTCCGGGCCGAACGGGTTGAATTTCTTCAGGTCACTGCAGAACTTCGGAGTAATGTCCCTGAAGTCGATTTCAGCGTTGATGTCGATTAACGCGCTGGTTTGTTCGGGAAGTATATGCTCGGAGACGAAGTTCTCGAAACGCTCCGTGAAAGCGGGCACGTTCTCCACTTTCATGGAGAGTCCGGCGGCATATGTATGCCCTCCGAAGTTTTCCAGCAGGTCGCGGCAATGTTCTATGGCCTTGTAGACATCAAAGCCGGAAACAGAGCGGGCGGAACCGGTCGCCATATCGTCCGTACGTGTCAATACCACCGCAGGACGATAGTATATTTCCGTCAGGCGGGAGGCTACGATGCCGATGACACCTTTGTGCCAGTCTTCGTTGTACAGGACGATGGAACGTCGTTCGGCAAGTCCCTCCAGATCGGCGACAATCTGGTTCGCTTCTTCCGTCATGCTTTTGTCCAGGTCCTTGCGCGTCTCGTTGTATTGGTTGATTTGGCTTGCTTTTTCCAAAGCGAGCGAGAAATCCTTTTCCGTCAGCAAATCCACGGCCTCTTTACCGTTCTGGATGCGTCCGGAGGCGTTGATGCGCGGTCCTATCTTGAAAACGATGTCGCTTACGGTGATTTCCTTTTCTGTCAGCCCGCATACATCGATAATTGCTTTCAGACCTACACTGGGGTTGCTGTTCAGCTGTTTCAGCCCATGATAGGCAAGAATGCGGTTTTCCCCCATGATGGGTACTATATCCGAAGCGATGCTTACGGCGACCAAGTCCAGCAAGGGGATCAGATGGTGAAACTCGATTCCGTTGCTGATGGCGAATGCCTGCATGAATTTGAATCCTACGCCACAGCCGGAAAGGTGCTCGTACGGGTAAGTGTTGTCTTCCCGTTTGGCATTCAGGATAGCTGCCGCAGGAGGCAATGTGTCATCGGGAACATGGTGGTCGCAGATGATGAAGTCAATGCCTTTCTCTTTGGCGTATGTGATTTCATCTACAGCCTTGATGCCGCAATCCAACACGATAATCAGTCCTACACCGGTTTCCGCGGCATAATCCACACCTTTGGTCGAAACTCCGTACCCCTCGTTGTAGCGGTCGGGAATGTAGTAATCAATGTTCGAATAGAACTGTTGAATGAACTTGTAAACGAGAGCCACAGCCGTGGTTCCGTCCACATCATAATCTCCATAAATCAGAATGCGCTCTTTCTTTCCCATTGCCTTGTTCAGGCGCTCTACGGCCACATCCATATCCTTCATGAGGAAAGGGTCGTATAAATCCGGTAGTTGCGGGCGGAAAAACTTCCGGGCATCTGCTGCCGTATGTATTCCCCGCTCCACCAGCAGTCTCCCAAGTATCGGGCTAATTCCCAAATCTAGGGCCAGTTGTTGGCTTATTTCTGCCTGTTCGGATGTAATGGGTTGATAATTCCATTTGTGAGTCATTTTATATATTATTTTTTCTTTCTTCTGTCTCAAGGTGTCGGAGGCTAAAACCCCAACAAGCTGTAAAGGTATGAAAAACTCTTGAAATGGAAGTGAATTCTATAGAAAATCTTCTTTATGTGTCGTTTTCTCTACTGAAATTCCTTTATTTTTGCAGCAGCTAAAAAAAGACGTTTATGCTTACTTTTATCTCTTGTGCAAAGACAATGGCGTCACGCTGTTCTGTGGTTGTGCCCGGAATGACCGTTCCGCAGTTTGAAACCGAAGCGGTGCGGAATGCGCTGGATATGTCACGATATTCTTCGGCTGAGTTGGAAAAGCTTCTCCGCGTGAATGCGAAGCTTGCAGCCGAGAACCGTTTGCGCTATCATGATTTCTGTTCGGAGGACAATCATCCGATGCCGGCCATTTGTGCCTATACAGGAGCTGTCTATAAACGTATTCTTCCCAAGGACTTTTCCGCTGATGACTTTAACTACGCTCAGGAACATCTGCGTATCACTTCTTTTCTTTACGGGTTGCTTCGTCCTTTGGATGGAATCAAGCCTTATCGCCTTGAAGGTGATGTACGTTTGCCCGAGAAAGGTGGCGCCTCTATGTTTGACTATTGGAAGCCCCTGCTGACGGATTGCTTTATCGCCGAGATCAAGCGCCAAGGGGGCGTGCTTGTCAACCTGGCAAGCGGGGAAATGAAAGATTTGTTTGACTGGAAAAGAGTAGAGGAGGAAGTACGTGTCATTACTCCGGAATTTCATGTATATAAAGGTGGACAGCTCAAAACGGTTGTTGTTTATGCTAAGATGTGCAGAGGAGAGATGGTGCGCTTCATCGTCAAGAACCGCATAGAATGCCCCGAAGATTTAAGGGCTTTTACCTGGGAGGGCTTTGCTTGGGATGAGAGCCGTAGTGCGGATGATCATTTGCAGTTTGTGTTGTAGTTTGCGCAAAATGAAGAATTAAATGCGTGATTGAGGATAATAAAAGAAAACAAGCTTTCTACATTTGCATACGTCAAACTTAGGAGTCGTATGTTATGAAACAGAACAGGATGCAGATTGTTTGTCTTTTGGTTTTAGTCATGTCTGTGTGGAACTTTCCGGTCCATGCCGGGAATACCGGTCTTCAGGATGTCAGTGCAAAAATGTGTGGGGATGGTGAATCTGCGTTACGACCGGAGTGGATGAAGTCTCTCCATGATTCACTTCCAGTATGTAAGATATCTATTCCCGGTACGCATGACAGTGGCGCTGTTAGAGGAGGGCAAATGCTGAAAACGCAATCTACGGATATTTCCGCCCAGTTGCAGCAAGGTATTCGTGCTTTTGATATTCGCTTAAAGAAGAAAAACGGTAAATTGGGGGTTTTTCATAGTCGTGCTTTTCAAGGTATATATTGGGAAGATGATGTATTGTCTGCTTTCATTGACTTTCTGCAGGCGCATCCTTCCGAAATTCTGATCGTTTCACTGAAAAGGGAGGGAGGCGAGCCACTGGATTATGCTTCTCTACTGTCTGCTTCTTTGAGTGTCCCTGCACATCAGCGTTATTTTGTGGTGGATTTTCGTCCGGAACTGACATTGGGGGACTGCCGGGGGAAGATTCTTTTTCTGCACAGAGACTATGCAATGGATAACTATCCGGGAGCTGCATGTATAGGTTGGGAGGATAATGAAACTTGTTTGCTCACCCTTCGCGACAAAGGTGGTAAGGGAGGAATGGCTTTACTTGAAGATGAATACCAATATGGGTCGGACGAGGAGGCCGGAAAGAAGATAGATGTTTGTATTCGCAATATTGACAAGATATCTGCCGAGCCGTTTTTCTCATATCGGTGGGGGATTACTTTTGTAAGTGCGACAGGCTTTCCCTTAGTGACTCCTAAAGTATTTGCTGATAAGGTAAACAAGCCTATTGCTGATTATCTGATGAAAGAGAATAAACGGAATTGCGGTATTGTGTTCATTGATTTTGTCGGAGAACTAAGCGGGAAAGATTTAGTGGAATATTTGATTGATAGCAACGTTTGCGCAAAATGAAGATTTATATGCGCAATTGGGAATATCTGTGAAAAAGTATTTATCTAGTTTTGCACATGTTGAAAACCTTAATGTTATATACTATGAAACTGTCAATTGATTTAGGAGGAACCAATATCCGAGTAGCACAAGTGGAAGAAGGACGGTGCTTGAGTAAAGTGTCAGTACCCTGTTTGGCTCAGCAAGATGCCCCCATTGTGCTGGACCAGCTTTTTCAACTCGTCCGCAGTATGATGAATGAGCAGGTAGATGGTATCGGTATCGGTGTCCCTTCCATTGTTGATTCAGAGAAAGGAATTGTATATAATGTGGCAAACATTTCTTCTTGGAAAGAAATACGCTTAAAGGAAATTTTGGAGAATGAATTCAACGTTGCGGTTGCCATTAATAATGATTCCAACTGTTTTGCTTTGGGAGAGAGTTTGTACGGTGAAGGAAAGCCTTATGACAACATGGTAGGCGTTACTATCGGGACGGGTATTGGGGCTGGTGTCATCATTGGTCGCCGTTTGTATGGCGGGCAATTCATGGGAGCCGGTGAAATAGGTTCATTCCCTTATTTAGACGCTGATTTTGAGCGTTATTGCAGTAGTTTCTTTTTTAAACGCCATGATACTACCGGTGCGGCGGCAGCTGAAAATGCTCGGCAAGGAGAACAGGCTGCATTGGATATTTGGAAAGAGTTTGGGATGCATCTGGGTAATCTTGTGAAGGTGATTCTTTTTGCCTATGCTCCTCAGGCTATTGTTCTGGGGGGAGGTATAGTAGCTGCTTACCCTTTCTTTAAAGATGCCATGGAATATACAATGCAAAGTTTTCCTTATAGAGTCATGTTGGATAATGTGAGGGTGATAGCTTCGCATCAAAATGATTCCAGCCTGCTAGGTGCTTCTGCTCTTCTTGAGTAAAAATTCTGATATTATCTGATTAGAAAATATTAAACTGTTTATTGTTGTATTATTTTACATTATAAAAGAGTATCAGAGACTTATTCCCTTTGTAATAACTATGTAATTCCGCTTTCTGACCTTTGTGGCGGAATTATAATTTTCTATATTATAAACTTTAAATTTTGAATGCATGAAACAGGTAAATCTTAGAATCTATCGAACGATTCTGACTCTATTGTTGGGGCTGTTTTTTTTCACAGGTGCTTATGCACAGCAGATTTCTGTGAAAGGAACAGTAAAGGATCAGGCTGGCGAACCTATAATTGGTGCCAATGTATTAGTAAAAGGGACGACCAATGGAGTGATTACAGACATTGACGGTAAGTTTCTGTTGTCGGCTGCCAAGGGTAATATATTAGTGATTAGCTTTGTGGGCTATACTTCTCAAGAAATACCGGTGACAGGAAAAGAACTGGCTGTAATTTTGAAGGAAGATACTGAACTCTTGGATGAGGTGGTGGTCTTGGGTTATGGAGCCAGTGCGCGTAAACAAGACCTGTCCGCTTCGGTAGGCGTAGTGAGCAATGCTGAGGAACTGGCTGCGCGTCCGGTAACTTCTACAGAGGGGATGTTGCAAGGACAGTTGCCGGGTGTTACCATTCAGGCTGACGGCGGTGACCCCACTTCCTCTCCTTCTATTGTCATTCGTGGTCAAGGCTCACAAGATGGTGATAATGTGCTTTGGGTTGTGGACGGAGTACCGGGTGCCCCCATCGCTTCCATGAATGATATTGAGAGCATTGTGGTGTTGAAGGATGCCGCTTCGGCCGCTATTTATGGAGCGCAGTCTGGTGCGGGTGGTGTGGTGCTGGTCACTACCAAAAAAGCTAAAGAAGGTGCGCCGTCACTGACATACGACGGTACTTTTGGTATTCGTCAGGCTACCAATCTGATAGAGCCGCTGAACGCTGAACAGCAATTGGAAATGCGCAAGATGTCTTATGCGAATGCGGGGCTTACATTGCCTGATGGCTGGGATGTAAACAAGAATCCTTGGATAGGAACTACCCGGACCAATTGGATGGACGAGATTTTCCGCACGGCTTTCTATCAGCGTCACAATGTGGCTTTAAATGTAGGTACGGAGAATTTTACACACCGTCTGTCTTTTGCTTATGACAATGATGAAGGTGTGCTGATTAATACTTTCAAAAAGAACTTGTCATTACGTTACAATAGTAAATTTAAACTGAACAAGTGGGTGAGCATCAGTGAAGACTTTACTTGGCAGAATACGAGTAGCCGTTCCAAGAACACGGACAACGACGCTTTTACGGGTCCTATTATATCGGCAATCTACATGCCTGCCAGCGCTACTGTTTACAATCCGTTGGATGGAAGCTATGGTGGTACTACAACAGAAGATCCTGAATACATCAAGAAGTATGGAAGTAACTTTGCGGATGCCCATGGTGATGCGGTGAACCCGGTTCGTTTGCTCGAAGCAGAAAACGTTTATGACAAGACGAGTGATGTGTGGAGTACTACCAGCTTGAATATCGACAACGTGGTTCCGGGCTTGAAGTTTGTCAGCCGCTTTACTTATAACTTGCGTACAAATCACTTTAAGAAGTTCAATCCTATTCGTGATGAAGTGGGTAAACCGGTTCTCAGCAACAACCTGCAGGAAACCACTTATCGTGCCGACGCTTGGAAGACAGAAAATACGCTGACTTACGACAATACTTTCGGCGACCATACAATAGGTGTATTATTGGCCACCACTGCCGATCATAGTGAGACGCGCGGTTTGGAGGTGACGGGTACTGACCTTGCTGACGAATCCACCTATCTACAGTATCTGGCTTATGCCAAATCGTTGAAGGCTACCGACTACCTGACCGGTCCTGATGCCAATGTGTCTTTGATTAGCCGTTTGGCTTATTCGTATGCTGACCGTTATTTCTTTACGGCTTCTTTCCGTCGTGACTATGCCGGTCGTTTGCCCAAGGAGAATAACTATGGCGACTTCCCTGCTTTCACTTTAGGATGGAAAATCTCAAATGAATCGTTCTTTAAGAAAAGCAATTTCATCAGTCTGCTGAAGGTGCGTGCCTCTTGGGGACGTATCGGTAACCTCGCTTCTGTGCCTATGGCTTATAAGTCACCGGTGCTTGACAAGACCAGCTGGAACGAACAAGCTCAGTATGGCCCTGCTTCAAATTCCGTATGGGGCAACATCGTTTTTATTCCGACGGATGCCTTGAATGTTGATTTGACTTGGGAAACTTCGGAGCAGACAGACTTGGGGTTGGATTTAGAGATGTTCAATAACCGTCTGTCATTGTCGATGGATTATTTTGATAAGCGCACATTCAATCTTATTCAGGGGCGTACCATGGACTGGCCGCAGACTATCGGTGTGAAACGCCAGTTTGTAAATCTGGGCGAGGTACGTAACCGTGGTTTTGAATTATCTGCTAACTGGAGTGATAAAATCAATAAAAATCTTTCATATTTTGTATCAGGTAATTTCTCTTATTTGAAGAACTGGGTTTCGGACATCGGCGTGAAAAATGCTGACGGTAGTTCGGGAGTATGGACCAGTGAAAAGACTTTCCGCAATCTGCCTTACATGATTCAGTCTGCCGAAGGAAAACCGGTGAACTCTTTCTACTTGATTAAGACTGACGGCATTTTCCAAAGCGACGAGGAGGCTGCCAACTATAAAAATGCTAAAGGAGAGCGCATTCAGCCGGAAGCCCAAGCCGGTGACTTGAAATTCGTGGATTACAACGGTGATGGAAAAATCAGCGATGATGACCGTCAGTATATGGGTAATGCCATGCCTAAGACAACCTTTGCCTTTACGCTGGGTTTGACATGGAAAAAACTTTCTGTCAGTGCCATGTTCCAAGGTGTAGGCGGTGCACAAGCGCTTTATGTAGGTAAGTCTATGATATTGAGTGATGTGGAAGGAAGTTTCAATCGTTCGGCTGAAATCTTGAATGCTTGGAGTCCTACAAATACGGGATCGAGTATTCCTCGTCTTTCCAAGTTGGATAACAATAAAAATTTTACCCGTCCATCAGACTATTTCTTGGAGAACTCATCTTACTTACGGTTCAAGAACTTTACTGTATCTTATGATTTGAGCGATGTATTCCGCAAGTGGGCTCATTTGAACGAACGCAACAGCCGCCTTTCTGTTTACTTCAGCGGTGAGAATCTGGCTACATTTACCGGATACTCGGGCGTAGATCCCGAATGTGGCGGATGGGATGCTCTGAAATACCCGGTGTCGCGTGTGTTGTCGGTAGGTGTGAAACTGACTTATTAATAACATGAAGATAGAAATGATTATGAAAAAAAATATATTATTTTTAGCTGTGTCGGCTGCACTGTTGACAAGTTCTTGCAGTGATTTCCTGGATGTGCAGCCAGAAGGGAACGCCACTATCAATGCTTATTTCTTAAACGACCAACAAGCCATTGATGCAGTTGACGGATTGTACGAACGATTCCATCAGGAGGCTCTTTATGGGCGTGAGCTTTTTTGGGAGCAGGGAGCTGCTTGCGATGTGGTATGGGGACGTACCCGTAGTTATATGGATTTGGCTCTTTTTACAAATGACGCTTCCAGTTCCACTCCGTTGAATGGTATTTTTGAAACGCTCTATAAGGTGATGGCTCGTTCCAATTGGGTCATAAAAAGTTTGTTGAATAAGGAAAAGAAAACAACCCTTACGCCCGTAGAGACACGAAGCTTGGGTGAGGCTTATTTTACTCGTGGATGGGCACACTTTTTGATAGCCTATCGTTATGGATTGCCCGAACAAGGAGTACCTTTTGTTCGCTATGAAGATTTTGAAGGTGACTATGATTACTCTATTCCACCACAGCAGAAATCCGTGCAGGACAACTATCGGATGATTATTGAAGACATGGATTGGGCTATAGAACGTCTGCCCCGTCTGGAAGACTATGATGCGGAGAACGTCGGGCGTGCGCACGATGCCGCTGCTGTGGCTTTCAAAGCCAAAGTTTATGCTTATTGGGCTACTTGGGAACCTGAAAAATGGAAAGACGTGATTACTATGGTCAACGATTTGGAATCTACTTACCACCGTAATCTGGCAGGCTCTTTGGACGAAGTGTTCTCTTCGGATTTTGCCGATTTCTATAATGAAGAATATATTTGGGCCATTCCCGGTAATGGAGGCTCCAACGGTGGCGGCTCCGAATTTCCCGGTGTTATTCTGGAGAACAAGGGATGGGGTAAGTATAATGGCTGGGGACAGAACAAGCCTTCCTATGACATCTATGAGGAGATGCGCAAAGATGGTGAAGGCAATGCCCGCTTGGTTCGTTCCATTTTGGAGTACAATCAGGAATTCCAATTCTTCGGAGAGACTCGCCGTTTCTATTCTTCTTCTGATATTGAAGCAGGATTCATGATTAACAAATATATGGATCCGTTCAAGCATAAGGATCCCACTACCGGTTACATTAATAGTAACGGCGACTGGCCGACGGTACGTATTAATTTCCCGGTCATCCGTTTTGCGGAAATGCTGTTGTTCCGTGCGGAAGCTTATCTGATGACCAATCAGGCTGATAAGGCATGGACTGACTTGAACCGTATTCACAAACGTGCTTGCGGACGGGATTTGGATTCTCCGGCACCGGCCACTATGACACAGTTGTATCATGAACGCCGTTGTGAATTGGCTTTCGAATTTACCGACCACTTGTTTGATTTGAAACGTTGGCATCGTTCTTCCAACGCCGAAATCAAGGCGTTGGCTAAGAAGGAGTTGAATGCAACTCCGCGTGTGCGTATTTACGAAGAACGTTCTAACCCGGAATCGAATTATCGGATTGGCACTTATGCCATGTTTAACGAAGTGTCTAAAGCAACTTATGAGGATTACCGTATGGTGTTCCCTTATCCATACCAACAGGTCGTGAACTCTAACGGTCAGTTGAAACAGAATCCGGGTTATAATTAATTTCCTTTATTGGAACTTGGAAATATAAAACAGACCTCATTGCCATTGGTCTGATCTGCAAGAGTTGGTATGTATGGCATATCGGCTCTTGCAGAATCTCTTTATTCAATTCTGCATGAATTTGAATTGAAAAAGATTTGAATGATAATCTGTATTTTTACTGTCCGTTTCGTAAGCTGTTATGAAATTTGTCAGTGTTTTTTACGTTCTTAAAAAGGCTACTTGAATTAAAGAATAATTTGAAATATCTGTATTGATGAAACTGAAACATTTTTTGGGGTATATAGCTTGTGTATCTGTGTTATGCGGTGCTTGCACATCCGTTAATCAGTCACCTGTAGATTACATAGATCCTTTTATAGGTACCGGCTTTCACGGGCATACCTATCCGGGGGCAACTGTCCCTTTGGGAACCGTGCAGCTAAGCCCTGACACACGTGCCGGAAATTGGGATGCCTGTTCGGGGTATCATTATGATGACACAACCTTGAATGGCTTTTCGCATACGCATCTGAGCGGAACCGGGTGCATCGATTTGGGAGATATACTATTTCGTCCAACCACTCAGCGGCCGGACTTGACTGCGGAAGGAAGTATCTGCCAACCCGCAGCCTTTTCCCATAAAGACGAGAAGGCGTCAGCAGGATATTATTCGGTACTGCTGAAAGATGAAGGAATAAAAGCCGAACTGACGGCAACAACACATGCCGGCGTACACCGTTATACATTCCCTTCCGGTAAGGAGGCTGCTCTTGTCGTAGATTTGGCCCATTTGCTCGATAGTGAATATATCTATGAAGCTACACTGGAGCGGACTGCCGCCAATGAAATAGCAGGCATGCGCAGAACCAGAGGATGGACAGACAATCAGTATGTCTATTTTGTAGCCCAATTCTCGAAACCTTTCAAGACAGTTGACTTTATACGGGATAAAAAGCCGGTTTCTGCGGAAGTCAAGTTGGCGGGCACTGACTTGCAAGCTTACTTGTCTTTCGATAATAGTGATGGAGAGCCGGTTATAACCAAAGTCGGATTATCCATTGTCAGTGAAAAGAATGCGCGTGAGAATCTGGAAGCCGAGGTGACCGGTTTCGATTTTGATGCCGTGCGTAGTGCCGCCCGTTCCGCTTGGGAACAAGCGCTCTCTGTCATTACAGTAGAAGGCGGCGATACGGACGATTTGAAGAATTTTTATACTGCAATGTATCATTCCATGGTTGTACCCAACGTGGCAAGTGATGTCAACGGTGAATACCGCCGTCATGACATGAAGACAGGGCAGTTGCCGGAAGGTAAAGTGCAGTACTCTACTTTCTCCCTTTGGGACACCTTCCGTGCATGGAATCCTTTGATGACTCTGATTGATACAACTTTGGTCAATAATATGGTGAATTCTTATCTGGATATTTACGAAGCTTCGGGTGAACTTCCCATCTGGCCGCTTTCTGCCGGAGAGACGGGAACAATGATTGGTTATCATGCGGTCTCTGTCATTGCGGATGCATATATGAAGGGAATCAGAGGGTTTGATTCGGATAAAGCCCTGGAAGCCATGGTCGTTTCTTCTGAAAAGAACAAGAAAGGAGCCGATTATTATATTCAGAACGGTTTTATCCCTTCCAACATAAAGAAAGAATCCATCTCTTGCCTGCTGGAATTTGCTTACGATGACTGGTGCATAGCACGTATGGCTCAGGAAATGGGCAGGAATGATATTTATGAGGAGTATATTCAGCGTTCCCGGAATTATATCAATGTATTTGATGGTTCTACGAAATTCTTCCGCCCTAAGCGGATGGATGGAAATTGGGAAACGCCTTTCAATCCTATTGAGGTGGGACGTGCCTATACGGAAGCTACTGCCTGGCAGTATCGTTTCTTTGTTCCTCATGATGTAAGCGGCATGACGCAATTGTTTGGTGGCAGGGAAGAATTTATAGCTGCACTTGATTCTATCTTTACGGTAGAACCGAATATACATGGTGACCTTGTGGATATAACCGGGCTGATCGGCCAGTATGTTCATGGAAATGAACCAAGCCATCACATTGCCTATTTGTACGATTATGTGGGACAACCCTGGAAGACGCAGGAGATGACGCGCCGCTTGCTCCATGAAATGTACAAGCCTACGCCCGAAGGTATCATTGGCAACGAAGACTGCGGGCAGATGTCCGCCTGGTATATACTATCCAGTCTGGGTATCTATTCCGTATGTCCCGGAAGCAATGAGTTTGCGCTGACTACTCCTCTGTTTGAGAGAGCGGTTGTCCGTCTGGCCAATGGAAAAACATTGACCATCCTTGCCAATGATCCGAAGAAGAATATCTATATCACGAAGGTGGAATTGAACGGGCAGCCGATAGATGCGAATTTCATCACTTATGCACAATTGATGGAAGGTGGGGAACTTCGTTTTACCTTATCAGAAAAGCCGGATATGGAGAGAGGTGCTTCAGAGGAAGCTTTTCCTTACTCTTATACCAAAGAGAAAGTAGTTTCCATTCCTTATGTGGACAGAGACTTGAATCTGTTTATGGATAAGGTGACCGTTGCGCTGGCTACGACCACTAAGGATGCCGAAATCAGATATACATTGGATGGAAGTGCTCCCACGGAACAGTCGGTGTTGTATGAAAAACCTTTCGAGTTGGATAAGACGACTTTGATAAAGGCTAAAGGATTCAAGAAGGGTTTCCGTTCAAGCGAAACGTTGTCTATATCGGCGACAAAAGCCGAGCTGAAAGCCGCGCTTTCTGTAAGCCCTGCCCAGAACGGCACGTCCTATAAATACTTTGAAGGTGCCTGTCAGAAAGTGGCTGATATAGAAAAATCTCCATTGTTGAAGTCGGGTATCCTGCCCGAGCCATCCATAAAGGATGCCGGGCAGGAGGACCATTTCGGATACATTTTTTCCGGGCTGATCAATGTACCCGAGGATGGAGTCTATACTTTCCAGACCCGTTCGGATGATGGCAGTGTCTTGTACATCAATGACGAACCGGTGGTCAATAATGATGGTTCTCACGCAGCGATTCCTGCTACCGGAATGGTTGCTTTGAAGAAAGGCTTCCATCCCTATAAGCTTTATTATTTTGAGGATTACGAAGGTGAACATTTGAGTTGGGCTTGGAAACTGCCTTCCGCTGATAAGTTGGCTCCTATTCCTGCATCGGTTTTATTTGTGAAATAAATAGTTTAATATATATATGCTATGAGAAAGTTGTTTTTATTATTTTTGCCTTTGTTCGCAGCATCGTGCGGGCAAGTGAAACAACAGGTATCCGCACCGGAGCCCGTCAATGTAATGAGTTTTAATATCCGCTATGACAATCCGGAAGACAGTCTGGATAATTGGAAGTATCGCAAGGATCGTGCGGCAAATGCCATCCGTTTTTATGATGTGGACATATTGGGCACGCAAGAAGTGCTTCATAATCAGTTGGAGGACCTTAAACAGCGTTTACCGGAATATGGAGTGATTGGCGTAGGTCGTGAAGATGGGAAGGAGAAAGGTGAATATAGCGCACTCTGGTATAAGAAAGAGCGCTTCAATCTGTTGGATTCCGGTTATTTCTGGTTGAGTGAGACTCCTGAAGTTGCCGGTTCTAAAGGTTGGGATGGGGCTTGCGAGCGTATCGCCTCGTGGGCTAAACTGCAGGACAAAGCGAGTGGCAAAGAGTTTTTCGCATTGAACACCCACTTGGACCATGTAGGTGTTGTGGCACGCCGTGAGGGGATAAGCCTCATACTGGATAGAATAAATGCGTTAAGTGACGGCTTGCCGGTAATAGTTACGGGAGATTTTAACTCCGAGCCGGAATCAGATGTTATCAAGCGTGTGACAGACCCTTCCAATCCGGAACATTTGACGGATGCACGTCAGGCATCTCCCATTGTCTATGGTCCGGCATGGAGCTTCCATGATTTCGGGAAGATTCCCTATGACAAACGTCCGTTGATTGATTATGTGTTTGTACGTAATAGACTGAAAGTTTTGAGATATGGTGTGTTGGCTGAAACAGAGGAGAATGCTTTTCTATCCGACCACGCCCCTATCTTGGTGACAGTTGAATAATAAAATGGCTATTATGAATAAGATATCAAGAATATGTATCGTTATGCTCTTGGCAGTCTTGTTGCTGCCGGTAGAGTCGTCGGCACAAAGCCGTCGTGATAAAGAACAGACCTATGTCTTGGAACAACCCTATGAGGTAACGAAGATTACCCCGCCTCAAGGCAAGAAGATAAAGAATGTCATTCTGATGATTGGTGATGGCATGAGCCTTATGCATGTATATTCCGCATGGACAGCCAACCGTGGTAAACTGTTTCTGGATAATTGCCAGGCAGTAGGCTTGTCCAAAACCTATTGTGCCGACAAGTTGATTACTGACTCGGGAGCGGGTGGCACAGCCATAGCTACGGGACGGAAGACAAACTATCATTCTGTGGGCGTGGATACTCAAGGACGTCCGTTGAAATCATTGGTCGATCTGGCTGCCGCAAAAGGTAAATCTACCGGTATAGCGGTGACTTGCCGTTTGTGGGATGCCACTCCTGCGGATTTTTGTTGCCATAACAAGGATAGGGATGCCGAAGCGGAGATTGTGGCGGATTATGTAAATTGCAGCGTCGACTATGTGTTCGGTGGCGGTGCCAAGCTTTTCGAGAACCGTGAAGACGGACGCGATTTGTTTAAAGAACTGCGTGACAAAGGTTTTCAGACTCCTCGCAGTTGGGATGAACTGGCAGGTATAAAGAGTGGTAAGGTCTTTGCCGTACCCTATCCCGTAGATACTCCTCTTCCTGCTGAACGCGGCGACCTTTTGGCGCGTGCTTCATTGAAAGGCATTGAACTGCTCGACCGGAACAAGAACGGTTTCTTTATGATGATAGAAGGTTCGCAGTTGGATGATTATGGACATTTCAATGACCTTGACTTGTTGATGCAGGAAACGCACGACTTTGACCGTACCATCGGTGCTATTTATGAATGGGCGGCCAAAGATGGAGAAACATTGGTAGTAGTGACCGCAGACCATGAAACCGGCGGACTTACATTGATAGACGGAGATTTGGCAGAGGGCAGAATCGTATGTAAGTTCTCCACGGGCGGTCATAGCGGCGTGATGGTGCCGGTGTATGCTTTCGGTCCCGGTGCGGAGGAGTTTACCGGAATTTTTGAGAATACTGCTATCTTTGACAAGATAAAGAAACTGCTCGATTTATAAATTAAAAAAATAACTATTTCCTATGTTGAAACACATTTTATTGGTAGGCTTGCTTTCTTTTTCCACCCTTCCTTTGCTGAAAGCTCAAAGCTGCGGCAATGATGAAAAGTATCATCTGCCTTATAAGAATACGTATGTAAAGGAACCGTTGGTTACTGAAAACGAGTATCGCGTGGCCAAACCTGAGACGATTGTGCCGAAAAGCTTCAAGGAAGCCCGGCAGATTCTTCCCAATCCCATTTGGAACGGACATGACAAGGAGCTTGAAATGTACTGGAAGGCATGGGAAATAGCTATCGGTAATATTCGCGCTCCCCAGGCAGGTTCGGGTTTTGTCTCAAGCTATTTGGATACAGCCTATAATGGCAATATCTTTATGTGGGATTCTTCTTTCATTCTGATGTTTGCCCGTTATGGTACCCGTTTCTTTCCTTTCCAGAATACGCTGAATAACTTTTATGCCAAGCAGCATCCCGACGGTTTTATTTGCCGCGAGATAAAGGCGGATGGCGCTGACTGTTTCGAACGTTATGACCCGGTGAGTACCGGACCGAATCTGATGCCTTGGTGTGAGATGGTCTATTTCCATCAGTTTGGAGATACGGAACGTCTGCACAAGATATTTCCGGTACTTTGCGCTTACTATAAGTGGTTGAAGTTGAACCACACCTGGCGGAACGGAACCTACTGGTCGAGCGGATGGGGGACCGGCATGGATAATATGCCCCGTGTGCCGTCGGAATACAGTCCTATCTACAGTCACGGACACATGATTTGGTTGGATACAAACCTGCAGCAACTGTTTACTGCCAATTTACTGCTTGAGATGGGCTTTTATCTGGAACGCTGGCAGGAAATCGAAGAGTTTGAAGACGAAGCCAAACTGTTGGGAAAATATATCCATGATAATCTTTGGGATGAGAAGACCGGTTTCCTTTATGACCAGTACGCTGACGGCACACTCTGCAAGGCCAAAGGTATAGGTGCCTACTGGGCTTTGTTTACTGATGTCTTGGACTCTGTACAACTGGACCGTATGGTGAAGGAGCTGGACAATCCTGCCACATTTAACCGGAAACACCGTATCCCTTCTTTGTCAGCCGATAATCCCAAGTATAAGGAGAATGGCCGCTATTGGCAAGGCGGTGTATGGCCGGGAACCAATTACATGGTGATGCAGGGTCTTTTGCGGAAAGGTTATGGCAAGCTGGCGCGGGAGATTTGCCTGAATCATTATGCCCAGGTATTCGAAGTCTATAAAAAGACAGGTACTTTCTGGGAATATTACGCTCCTGAAAGTGCTGATCCGGGATTTATGGCAAGGGACAATTTTGTGGGCTGGGCAGGACTTCCTCCTATTGCCGAGCTGATAGAGTTTATTATCGGTATTCGGGGAGATTATGCCCAAAAGCAGATTGTCTGGGATATGAATCTGACGGAGGCAAACGGAATAGAACGTTATCCTTTCGGTCCCGAAGGGCTTGTCAGCCTGAAAGCCGAGGCACGCCGTTCGGCAAGTGATGAACCCCGTATCACGGTAGATTCCAATATGGACTTTGAACTGTGTATATTCTATGGTGGAAAAGAGAAAAAAATACATGTGACATCCGGTAAGCATACCTATTAAAGAAGACATCAACCATGAAAAACAATATGTCAAGACGTCAATTCCTGAAGACTGGAGGGCTTGCTTTGGCTGCTATGACCTTTCGACCCGCTTCCGTATTTTCTTCATCCGGTACTTTGAACCAAAGATATGTTTCTTTGCGTCCTGTTACGGGCAAAAGGAACTTTGTCTCGAAAGCGGTGGATGCTGCCATTGAAGAAGCAAAGCCTAAAATAAAGGACGAGAAGTTGCGTTGGATGTTCGAGAACTGTTTCCCCAATACGCTTGATACTACTGTCAGATATGGGTTGAAGGGTGGCAGACCCGATACATTCGTCATTACAGGTGATATAGATGCCATGTGGCTGCGTGACTCTTCAGCGCAAGTATGGCCCTATCTGCCGTTGATGAAGAAAGATCAGGATTTGCAACTGATGGTGGCAGGGCTTGTCAACAGACAGACGGAATGTATCTTGATAGACCCGTATGCCAACGCTTTCAACAATGGGCCGTTAGGCAGCTATTGGGAAACCGACCATACCCAACATATGGTCAAAGAACTGCATGAACGCAAATGGGAGATAGACTCCTTGTGCTATCCCATTCGTTTGGCTTACCATTACTGGCTGCACACGGAAGACACTTCTGTGTTCGATGAAAATTGGCACAAAGCGATGATGCTGGTGGTCAAGACCTTTAAGGAACAGCAGAGGAAACAAAGCTTGGGACCTTATAGCTTTACGCGCGACTGTGACCGTCCTACGGATTCGCAGATTAACGGCGGATGGGGGGCACCGGTCAAGCCGGTAGGTTTGATTGTCTCTTCGTTCCGTCCTTCAGATGATGCCACACAATATGGCTTCCTTATTCCCTCCAATATGTTTGCGGTTGTTTCATTGCGCCAATTGGCGGAAATAGAGGACAAGGTATGTGGAAATACAGCCTTTTCCGGAGAATGTACAGCACTGGCAAATGAAGTGGATGCCGCTATTCGCAGGTATGGCATTTTCAATCATCCGGTTTGCGGGCGGGTGTATGCCTTTGAGGTCGATGGCTTTGGCAACGCACTTTGTATGGATGATGCCAATGTGCCCAGTTTGCTGGCTGCGCCTTATCTCGGTTATTGCTCTTTTAAGGATGCGATTTATCAGAATACCCGTAAAATGGTATGGAGCGACAATAACCCTTATTTCTTTAAAGGGAAAGCCGGCGAAGGAGTAGGAGGCCCTCATGTAGGACTGAATTATATTTGGCCGATGAGTATCATTATGAAGGCATTTACAACGGATGATTCCGGAGAAATACGTGCTTGTCTGAAACAACTGCGTGATACGGACGGAGGAACGGGCTTCATGCACGAATCTTTCCACGCGGAGGACGCTTCGGACTTTACCCGTTCCTGGTTTGCGTGGACAAACACTTTGTTCGGCGAACTTATACTTAAGACAATCAGGGAATATCCCGACCTATTATCCCGAACATTATGAAGATAACGTATTGCTTGCTTGCTGTGTCATTTGTCCTTTTCTCTTGCGGGAGAGGTTCTGACGATGCGGCAACAGAGTATGGCATTATACCCATGCCGAATGAAGTAGCTCCAATGCAGGGAATGTATATCTTGCAAGGAGAGAAAACGGTGGCTGTTCCTTCCGGGGAAGCCGCGATGAAAGTTTTCCATTATTTGGAAGATGCACTGAAAAACACTTCTGTCACGCTGAAAAGTATCCCGGAAACCGGGCAGGCGGATATTTGTTTGTCTATAGACAGCTCCTTGCCCGATGAGGCTTATACATTGGAAGTCTCTTCCGATAAGATAAATATCTCTTCTAATGAAACTGCTGCCGGACTGTTCTACGGTGTACAGTCTTTATTGCAGCTTATGCCGGCAGCCATTTATGATGGCAACCGGAAATATGAAGAAGAGATTAGGATTCCTGCTGCCGGCATTACAGATGCTCCCCGTTTCCCTCATCGTGGGGCGATGATGGATGTAGGGCGTAATTTCCTGCCAAAGGAAGAGGTGCTGAAGTTCCTGGATTTGATGGCATTCTATAAACTGAATAAGTTCCATTTTCATCTGACGGACGACCAGGGGTGGAGAATCGAAATCAAGAAATATCCGAAACTGACCGAAATAGGCTCTTACCGTAAGCGGACTCAGATAGGGCACTCTGACTATTATTTCCCTCGGCGTTACGATGGAAAAGAAAAGAGAGGCTACTATACGCAAGAGGAGATAAAGGAGATTGTGAAATATGCCTCCGACCGTTTTATCACGGTCATTCCCGAAATAGAGATGCCGGGACATGTCTCCGCGGCACTGGCTTCCTATCCGGAACTGTCCTGCGGACTGGGAAAGACATACGTAGTGCGTGATTATTTTGATGTTTTTGATGAAGTCTATTGTCCCAAAGAGCATACTTTTGAATTCTTGGAAGATGTGCTGACAGAGGTTATGGAACTCTTTCCCAGCCGTTACATCCACATTGGTGGAGATGAGTGTCCCAAGAAAGCTTGGAAGAAGTGCGCCCACTGCCAGAGTCTGATGAAGCGGAAAGGCTTGCCTGATGAGGAAGCTCTGCAGAGTTGGTTTATCCATCGGATAGAACAATTTGTGAACAGTAAGGGGCGTGACATCATCGGATGGGATGAGATATTGGAAGGAGGGCTTGCCCCCAATGCTACGGTCATGTCGTGGCGTGGCGAGAAGGGAGGCATTGAAGCCGCCCGTCAAAAGCATAAGGTTATTATGACACCCGGTAAGAAATGTTATTTTGACTACTATCAGGAAAGCCCGGAATTTGCTCCGTTGGCCATCGGCGGTTTCCTCCCGTTGGATACGGTGTACAATTACAACCCGCTTCCTGCCGAACTGACTCCGGAAGAACAGGCTTATATCATAGGCGTACAGGCCAATATCTGGGGAGAGTACATACAGACTCCCGAATATTTTGAATACATGGCTTTCCCCCGTTTTCTGGCTATGTCAGAGGTGCAATGGACAGAACCGGAACACAAGGACTTTGATTCATTTGTCCGTAGGCTGGATAAAGAGTTCAAACGGCTGGACTATTGCGGGGTAAACGCTTGTCGCAATTTCTATGAAGTGAATCTGGCAGGTGCGTGGAACGACTCCCGGCAGACATACGAGGTGACATTGAAGACTTTCTGTCCGGATGCTGAGATTCATTATGCGGTGAATGACTCGACGGTCACGGCTTCGTCTTCCCTCTATAAGAATCCGATACCGCTGAACGAGGATGCCACCATTTATTCGGCGGTTTACAAAGACGGCAAGCCGCTGGGGAAAGTGACCCGCAAAAGTTTTGCAGTAAACAAGGCGACCGGATGTGACTATACTTGCCATCCTGAAGCGGGATGGGAACATCTGAATAAAGGCTTCGGTCTGACTGACGGGCGATGCGGCTATGCCCGTGACATGCGTCGTTGGATTAGCTTTTATCAGGATAGCGTGCAGATTGTAGTCGAACTGAAGAAGCCGCAAAAAGTCAGGGAGGTTGCCTTCTCTTCTTTGTGGAGACCGGTAAACGCTATATGGCCGGCGAGAGAGCTAAGTGTTTCCGTTTCAACGGATGGTAAGACGTTTGTTCCGGTGGGTACTAAACAGTTGACATACGATTTCACTTTGACGGAAGGTACTCGTTTCCCGGCATCTCTTTCGTTTGCCGAAACGGAAGCTGTATTTGTGCGCTTAGAATTGCTGAGTGGCGGCTTATGTCCGAAAGGATATTACCATGAAGGACAGCAGAGTGAGTTGGCGATGGATGAAATAGAAATATATTAATTTTAAAGGATTATGAGGAAAACAGTTATTCTTTTAGTGGTGCTGCTGGGCTGCATTCCGGTGACGGCTTTTGCGCAGAAGCAATTCTTTTTCAAGGATGGAAGGTTTGTGGTAGCTCAGTTCACTGACTTGCATTGGACGCCCCAATCTGCGAAATGTGCCGAAACAGCGGCAACTATTCGTGCGGTGCTGAAAGCGGAGCAACCCGACATTGCCGTACTGAGCGGTGATGTGGTGACCGAAGACCCTGCCATGGAAGGTTGGAAAGCGGTAGTTGCCATCTTCAACGAAGCCAAAGTCCCTTTTGTCGTCACTATGGGAAACCATGATGCAGAATACATGACGAAAGACGATATTTATGATTTTCTTCTGAAATCCCCTTACTATGTAGGGGCCAAAGGACCGGAGGAAATTATGGGCTGCGGCAACTGCGTGATACCTGTTTACGATTCCCCAAATAAAGGGAAGGTAGAAGCGTTGCTTTATTGCATGGATTCCAATGACTATCAGCCGAACAAGCTTTATGGGGCTTACGATTGGATTCACTTCGACCAGATAGAATGGTATCGTAAGCAGAGTGCCCGTTTCACTGCCGAGAACGGTGGAGTCCCGGTGCCAGCGTTGGCTTTCTTCCATATTCCGTTGCTTGAATACAACGAACTGGCAGATGATGGCAAGACCTTCGGCAATGCTTTGGAAGGTGTTGCTTCTTCAAGAATCAATTCCGGTATGTTCTCCTCGTTCATCGAGATGAAGGATGTGATGGGAGTCTTCGTCGGGCATGACCATGACAATGATTATATAGGAATAGATAAAGGAATTGCGCTTGGCTTCGGCCGGGTGACCGGTACGGATGCCTACGGTTCATTGACAAGAGGAGCCCGCATTATCGAACTGTTTGAAGGCAAATCCAAGTTTGATACCTGGATCGCGACACCTGCAGGACGTGAAGCGGAGTACTACTATCCTTCGGGGCTGAACTCAGAGGAGGCGCAGACGATGGATTACCTGCCTGCAATGAAAGCGGTTCCCGGCAAACATGGCGTGGCCTATACTTATTATGAAGGGAAATGCAAGCGTGTGGAAGACATTGCTTCTTGCCAAGTGGTGAAGAAAGGAACAATGGAAAACATTTCCATTGAAGAAGCCACCGTTACAGATCATTTTGCATATGACTTCCGTACTTTGATACAGATTCCCGAGAAAGGTGTATATCGTTTCTATACTTTCTCGGACGACGGCTCGGTGCTTTATATCGACGGTAAATTGGTGGTTGATAATGACGGCGGACACAGCGCCCGCCGCAGTGAAGGGAAGATTGCTCTTGAGAAGGGGCTTCATGAGTTGCGTGTGTTGTATTTTGAAGATTACATGGGGCAGGAACTGGAAGTGGGATATTCGGGACGGAATATCCTTGAAACTCCTTTGCCGGACAGTATGTTGTACTTGCCGGAATAAAGGCGATAACTCCCTTTATCTCCTGATAACTCCTTTAAAAGAACCGGTTTGTCTGTGGACTACAGCCGGTTCTTCATTTTATGCTCTTTCCGGTATTCGTTGGGAGAGACTTGCTTCAAGGCTTTGAACTGGCGGGACAGGTTCTTCAAATTAGTTATTCCCACTTGCTCTGCCACATCTGCAATCGGGTCGTCACTGGCCAGCAGTAGTTGGGCGAAACGTTCCATTCTGAGATTAAAGATGTATTTGTGGATGGACTGTTTGGTGACCTCTTTAAAGCGTATTTCCAACAAACGTCGTGACAAAGGTACTTCTTTGACAATATCCGATACCGTGATGTCGTTGGATAAATTCTGATGGATATATTTCAGGACTTTATGAATACGCGTGTCTGTCGTAGAATAAAAATCCGTAGAGAGCCGGTTTATTATATTCACAGGTTGGAGTACCACATCCTGATAAGTGGCTTCTTCATTATTCAGTAGATGTTCTATGAGGGCGGCTGCCTCGAATCCGCCTCTTACGATGTTATGGTTGATGCTGGACAAAGGAGGGTCGGACAGGTTACAGATAATTTCATCATTATCTACTCCCAGTATGGCAATTTTGTCGGGCACTCTGATATTGTTGACCTTACAAATCTCCGTAATGCGGTTGCCTTGATTGTCGTCGCAAGCCATAAGTGCTGTAGGCTGCGGCAACGATTTTAGCCAATTAAGCAGGGGAGGGGCTTCATAAAACCATAAATCATCAAGGGACTGTTCCTGGTAAGAAGAGAAATTATTACCGAAGCCATGCGCAGCTATGCATTCGTAGAAGCCCTCGCAGCGTTCCTGCGACCAGACGGTGTCGCGATAACCATAGAATGCAAAGTTCTGGAATCCTTTACTCAGAAAAAACTCTGCCGCCATCTTGCCGGTATTGCGGTAATCGCCCGTGATGTTGGGGATATTGCTGAACCTCGACTTGTAGTCTTGGGCAATTGCAATGATTCCATTCTGACGGAATAGTTCTACATTGTCATCATTGTCGAACTGACCGATAATCGCGTCTGCCTGCCAAGTTTTTGCCCATTTCAGAACTCCTTCTATGCCGTAAGTTTTTTTATAAGAGGGTGGCATTCGGCATACTACCCATGGCTCATGACTTTTTGAGTACGCCAACACTCCTTTCAGCAGGTTGTACGAAAAAGATTCTGTAAAGTCGGTCAGTAATATTAATCGAATCATGTGCAGTTGGTAAAATGAAGAATTGTATGATAGGCAAATATACTTTCTTTTTTGGAAAAACACGAAAATGGAGGGATTTTCTTCTGTCTGCAAATTATTAATTTCGTGTCAGCCGGAAGTTAATTTCTTGCTGACACAAAATTAATTATTTGTATTACAGTAAGTTAATTCTTTGAAAAACATGGAGTTCATCTTATGTCTTTCTTCTTTTCTTTGGCGAGTATAGAGATGATATATCCTCCTTTACTGTTTACCTTGTTCCAGTTTGTGTCATGGACAATTTTCCAGAAAGTTCCCCCTAACCTGCCATAATCGGACAAGCGCAGGATCTTTTGCACTTCGTCTGCATCTGTGATGTGCAGTTGCTTTAGCTCCAGCATCAGGCATTCCAAGTTATGCGTCTTTTTGTTGTAGGCATATCCCGGAATGTCGAAAGACGAAAAAAACTCCTTCCCTCCGCCTTCCCCTTTCGGGGGAATTGAAGGGGGAAGTGCTTTACTTTCGTTTGCTTTACTCTGCTCTACTTTACTTTGTCCGGAATTGCATGCATTTTCGGGTAAATTGTCAGCAGGCTGTATGCAATTTCCTTCATTTTGCGTGCAATTGCTGTTTTCATTGTGAGCGTCTTCGCCTTTGTCCTCCTTCTTTTCTTCCGTTTTCACCAACATGTAGGGTAGTGCAGCCGGGTCTCTCTTTCTTCTTTTGGTGGCTTCCAACCATACTTTTTGTATTTCAAGGGAGGTCAGTATCTGTTTATCTTGATAAGTTGCGAGATCAAAGAATCCTTTCTCAGTTAGAATCCTAACTATCCCCTGCATTTCTTCTTCGCTGATGTCCTTTCCGGCCTTGTTGGCAAAGAGCGTACATTGTTCTTCGTCCCATTTCAGGTAGTAGCCGTTCTCTTTATATATTTTGCACAAGAGTTTCATTACCGCCGTTGTACCTTTCAATCCGAATTTGGCTTCTACCAATTCTATTGCTATTTCCTCAAAGATATTCACTTTGAGGGGGAAATATAGCATTCCCCCGTATGTCATCGCCATTTCTTCAGTGATTGTTTTTTTTATTTTCCACTTTCCATTTTCCATTTTTCACTTTCAGCAGATGGGTTTCCATTCCAAAAAGTTTGCCAGTTGGAAGCTTCTCCAGGCCTGCTGTTCCACATCCCAAAATACGAGGGTGCTTGTTACTCTTGCAATCTCATATTTCCTGCGGAACCCGGCCTCGTATGGTATTAGGGTTGCCTTTACCAGTTTGAAAGTCCCGTCTTGTTTGTAATAAGCAACGAGTACATAGCCGTACTGCATGTGGTCAATGAGACTTTCGATACGCTGCGCCATCCAGGAGGCACATGATTCGGTGTACCCTTTTTTAAGTATGATTTGTACTTTCCATAGTTCTCTCAGAGCTTCGTGAAGTGAAGCGGGTTTTGTTAACTTTTTCATTTTGTAGTTGTTTAAATTGATAAATAGATTCTGTTTAGTAGGTGTTTCAGTCATGCTAAAAAAAGAAAGATGCCGGTTCTCGGAGGAAGCGGCATCTTTCCAGGTGTGTGGCTTGATCTTTGCTAAAGCGTGACAAAGTTATGCACAATTGTCATTAGGGTGTTCATCTTTAATTGTTGTACGGATATTTCTTGTTTTTATACTCTCCCTTTACTTCCTTTATTTTCTTTTTTAAGTAGTTGCAAGTCTCGCCAAACTTCCCCGAATTCTTGCTTTATTGTGTTGTAGGATAGAGGCTTTCCTGTAACAGATAGGAACAGGAATCTTTCCGCAGCCCAGTCTGACAAGGTTTTGATACTGGCAGTACCTTCTGTCACCCAATATCCATTTTCCCACCACCTGATAATGTCTGCCATCACTTCATGTCTGTGGCGGAAATCTATACCTTTCATTTTACCGCTTTCAGGTCTTCCGGCTCTAGACTTACGGTTTGTTTTACTGGATGTTACTTCTTGTTCACGTTCGTTTTTTTTGAGCTTGATTCCTTGCCTTCCGGCATGTTTTTGTTAGCCATAATTTGCATAATTTAAGCGTAAATTTAAAATATGATAAATTGTAAATTTGCGAAAATAGATGATCCTTAGTTTGTTGCAAAAGAAGTGCCGGATAAGTTATAGATATTATGGCTTTGAAAATAAAGAGAATTTAGTGCAATGTGTTGATATATAGGCGAAAATGCGAAGGATGAAAAGTGTTTTTTAAACGTTCGTTTAATAGACGCAAAGATAAAGGGGATTTTTGAAACCACCAAAATGTTTAATAAAAATATTTCGAAAAGTCTTTTTGTTTTGCACTTAAATATTTGTGTGTAAGCGAATAAAGACCAATAAAGAATATTTTAAATATATTTTCCTTTTGATGCTTTTTAATCTTTATGGGAATGAAATATTTTGACGTTTTTAAAACGAACGTCTATTGAACGCTTTTTGCCTTTAATTCATTCGTTTATAGCTTTTTACCTGTACGGTAATGAACGACTACAGAGAATCAGTTGGCAAGAGGGGCATAAAGCTTGCCGTATTCTACATAAAATGCTCGCAAATGATTGAAAACCAAGTGTATGCAAGGCGTTCAAAGCCCCGAAGGAACACCCTTTTCTGAAAATATTATAGCATGGAAACGGAGAGAGAGACCGAAATATGGTATGCTATGCGTGCCACTTACCGTAGAGAGCCTGATGCCATGCGGCTGCTCGAAAAGGAGCATCTGGGCTGTTTCGTCCCCATGCAATACAAGATCAGTATCAAGAAAGGCAAGAAAGTCCGTGCTCTGGTTCCTGTTATCCACAACCTGCTTTTTGTACATGCTCGTCCTTCCGATTTAAAGCGTGTCAAATCCCAGGTTACCTATTTGCAATACATCACCGACACCCGTAGCGGTGAGAAGATTATCATCCCCGACAACGAGATGCAGCGCTTCATTGCTGTTGCCGGTACTTATAACGATCATCTCCTGTACTTTCAGCCTGAAGAACTTAACTTGTCGAAGGGCACCAAAGTGCGTGTTACAGGTGGTGATTTCGAAGGGCAGGAGGGTGTTTTCCTGAAAGTGAAAGGTGCCCGTGACCGTCGTGTAATCGTTGCGATACAGGGTGTCATTGCCGTTGCCATGGCTACCATCCATCCGGATCTTATAGAAGTTATCCAATAGCTAACATATACAATTTGTCATGCAGAGCGTAGCGAAGCATCCGCTCTCTTTTTAAATCTGAAATCATAAATTATAAATCATAAATGAACACCTCTCTTTCCGAAGAAGCAATCACTCTTCAGCGTGCGGCGCACGATTTGATGTATTTGGGTATGGACGGTAGTCCTGTCTATAGTGATGACCTGTCCCGTCGTAACGGTGAAGTTTACTGTCTGACTACTGCTTTGTACAATTCCGGTGCCAAAGGGGATACAGTTGAAGAACAGGCAAATGTTTGCCTCGCTCTTCTGATGGGTTACAGTGCATCATTCATTGACCACGGTGAGAGGCAGGATCATGTCCAGAATGTTTTGGATCGTTGTTGGGATATTCTTGATATCCTTCCTGCCTCGTTGCTGAAACTCCGTCTGCTTACCGCTTGCTATGGTGAAGTGTTCGACGAGCCTTTAGCAGACGAAGCCCGTACCATTATCGCTTCTTGGGATTTTGTCTCACTCACTTCCCAACAGCAGGAGGCTGTCGAAGAGTTTCAGAATGTGGTTGATAATCCCTATCCGTGGGAATATGTTGACGAATAAAAAATTTCATTATAATGCTTAATAACAAATCCGTATTGATTACCGGAGGAACAGGTTCCTTTGGCAAGAAGTTTGTGGAAACCATCCTTCGTGATTATCCGCAGGTAAAGAAAATCATCATTTATTCGCGTGATGAGCTGAAGCAATTTGAATTGAAGCAGAAGTATTCTGCAAAAAAATATCCGCAACTGCGTTTTTTTATCGGAGATGTCCGTGACCTTGAACGCTTGACGCGTGCTTGCGAAGGTGTGGATGTGATTATTCATGCTGCTGCCATTAAGCAAGTAGATACCGCTGAATATAATCCCGAAGAGTGTATTAAAACTAACGTGCACGGTGCTCAAAACGTCATAAAAGCAGCTTTGTCCTCTGGTGTGAAGCATGTGGTCGCTCTTTCTACCGACAAGGCTTGTGCGCCCATTAACTTGTATGGTGCTACCAAACTCACCTCCGACAAACTCTTCACTGCTGCCAATAATATCAGCGGTTCCAAGGACATCAAGTTTTCCGTAGTTCGCTATGGCAATGTGATGGGTTCCCGTGGTTCCGTAATTCCCTTCTTTATCAATAAGCGTGACAATGGTGCGAAGGAACTTCCCATTACCGATATGCGCATGACCCGTTTCAATATTTCTCTTGAAGATGGTGTGGCACTGGTAATGTATGCCATCGGTCATCATTTGGGCGGTGAAATTTTCATTCCGAAGATTCCTTCCTATCACATTAAGGATGTGGCTACTGCCATTGCTCCCAATCTGCCGCAGGTAGAAGTGGGTATTCGCCCGGGAGAGAAACTGCACGAAGAGATGATTACCGTGACTGACGCCCTCGATACTATCGACTTGGGCAGATACTATGTGATTCTTCCCTCGGTATCTTTCAAGCACCAGCGTGAGGAGTTTATCAAACATCATAACGCGGTGCCTGTGCCCGACGGCTTCCATTACAGTAGTGACAACAATACGGAGTGGGAGACGGTAGAGTCCATGCGTGAAAACATCAAGAAATACGTTGATCCTAATTTTGAGGTGAAATGATAAGCAAGCCTATTCCATACGGTCGTCAGTATATCACTGACGAGGACATCCAGGCAGTCATTGAGACCTTGAAGAGCGATTATCTGACGCAGGGTCCTAAAATCAAAGAATTTGAGGTCAAGTTTGCCGAATATGTAGGTGCAAAGTATGCCGTAGCGGTCAATAATGCCACTTCCGGGCTTCATCTTGCAGCTACTGCGTTGGATGTAAAGCCGGGTGACAAAGTGATTGTTACTCCTATGACTTTTGCTGCCAGTGCCAACTGCATCCGTTATTGTGGTGGTGAGGTGGCATTTTGTGACATTGACAAGGATACTTACCTCATAGATATCCACAAACTGGAATCCATGTTGAAGTCTGCTCCCCGAGGCACTTACAAGGGCATTGTACCGGTTGATTTTGCCGGATATCCCTTGGATCTGGAAAAGTTCAGGAAGCTTGCCGATGAATACGGCCTGTGGATTATAGAGGATGCCTGCCATGCTCCCGGCGGCTATTTCACTGATAGCAAGGGTGAGCAACAATATTGCGGTAACGGTCGCTTTGCCGATTGTGCCGTATTCTCTTTCCATCCCGTGAAGCATATCGCTACGGGTGAGGGTGGCATGGTGACTACCAATAGCAAGGATCTTTACGATAAGCTTTGTTTATATCGTACTCATGGCATCACCAAAGATCCCGCTTTGTTGCACGAGCATCATGGCGGCTGGTATTACGAGATGCAAGAATTGGGCTTCAACTACCGTTTAACCGATTTTCAGGCTGCATTGGGAATTACTCAATTAAAGCGTGCCAAATCCGGTCTGGATCGTCGTCATGAAATAGTAAAACGCTATAATGAAGCTTTTTCAAAGATAGATGGCATCAAGACTCCGTTTAATGCTGCCGACGCATATCATGCTTACCACCTTTATATCATTCAAGTGGAAGACCGTTTAGGGCTTTACAATTATCTGCACGAGAACAATATCTATGCGCAGGTTCATTATGCCCCGCTTCATTTGATGCCTTACTACCAACAGCTGGGCAACAAAAAAGGAGATTTCCCGGTAGTGGAAGAATATTATGAGCACTGTTTGAGCCTGCCCATGTATCCTACCTTGACGGATGAGGAACAGGAATATGTGATTGAAAAGATAAAACAGTATTTGGACGCTTTTAACTTAAAATGAGCAAAATAATTAAAGACTTAAATTATGGAAGTGAGAATCTGTAAAGAATGTGGTTTTATATTGGGAACACGCCCTCACATGAAAGATGAGGGTGGTGTGTGTCTCTCTTGTCTGAATAAACATCGGAAAAAAACGATAAATTGGGAGGAACGTAAGGAGTGGTTGACAAAACACATCGCTGAAAAGCGTAATCCTGAGGTGGAGTATGATTGTGTGGTGGGTGTCAGTGGCGGCAAGGATTCTTGCTCAATAGTAATGCGCTTATTTGAGCACCATGGAGTAAAGAAAGCTCTGCTCGTCCATGTTATGGATGAATTTACTCCGTCGGAAGCAGGATTGTGCAATCTGGATAACTTAGTAAAAAGATATAATGTCGATTTAATAAATTTCCGCTGCTCTCCACAAACTTTTGTTGAAGAAACACGGAAAAGCTTTTTTGAAGAGTTGCATCCATTAAAGTGGATTGAACAGCAACTCTATGCCAAGCCGTTGGAAATGGCTAAAGCCTTGAATATACCGCTTGTCTTTATGGGAGAAAATTCAGCGTTTGAATATGGCGAGAGTCCGGAATGTGAGATTTTCCATCCGGCAAGCAATGAAAAGACGGAAGTCATCTTTTTAGGTTCTATATGGCCTTATTCAAATCTGGATAGTTTGGCAGAAGCTCAAAAGATAGGTTTCAAAACCTTATCGGATTTTGATGACTGGCAACGTCAAGGAAGTGCTGATGACTTTACACAGATAGACAGCAAGGGGTATATGATGCAACATTGGACCAAGTTCATTAAGTTTGGTTTCCAAAGGGTGTCAGATATGGCTTGCCGTTTGGTTAGGGAAGGTAAATTTACCAAAGAACAGGCTGAACAGATGATTAAGGATTCAGATTGGATTTGCGATCCTTTGGCTAAACGGGATTTCTGTAAGACAATTCATATAACTGAAGAAGAATTTGATAAAACAATAGATAAGTTTGCTAATAAAGAAATACTTGTAAAGGATGCAAATGGGCATTGGAGAAGAAAAGATCTTCTGTAAAGCGAAGGCGATCGCTATAATCCCTGCTCGGGGCGGTAGTAAGCGTATTCCCCGTAAGAATATCAAGCTTTTCATGGGTAAGCCTATTATTGCATATTCCATAGAAGCGGCTTTGCGGAGTGGACTTTTTGATGAGGTGATGGTTTCTACCGATGATGAAAAGATTGCGTTAATAGCTCGCGAATATGGTGCTAAGGTACCTTTTTTTCGTAGTGCTGAAACGTCAAACGATTATGCCGGTACAGCCGATGTGATTCTCGAAGTTTTGAAGATGTATAAACAGCAAGGCAGGGAATTTGATACAGTTTGTTGCATTTACTCAACAGCTCCTTTTGTCACTGCTGAAAGACTTCAGGAGGCATACGGAAAAATGAATTCAGAGATTGATTCTGTTTTTACCTGTGTGGCTTATTCCTATCCGATACAGCGCAGCCTGCATATCGTAAATGGGAAGATCAGCATGGTTTATCCTGAATATGCCGCTTCCCGTTCGCAAGATTTAGAACCGATTTATCACGATGCCGGTCAGTTCTATGTAGCCCGAGCCGCATCTTTTATCCGGGAAAAAAACTTTTGGGGCAAAAATACTGCTGGTCTGGTATTATCCGAACTTGAAGTGCAGGATTTGGATACACTGACCGATTGGGCTTTGGCGGAGATGAAGTACGAGTTATTGCATAAAATAGAAGAGTAAAATAAAAAGTAACTTTTGACAATTCAATAATTTCGTTTCTTGAAAAAAATCTACTTCCGTGCCGATGCAAGTTCCGCCATCGGTTACGGTCACTTTATTCGTACGCTGGCTCTTGCCGACATGCTGAAGAAGGATTTCGACTGTACCTTCTTCACTGTTAATCCTACACCTTATCAAGTGTTGGAGATGGAGAAAGTATGCAAACATATATTGTTGAAAGCAGATACTTTCTTGGATGATTTTCTTGAATTATTGGAAGGTGATGAAGTAATTGTTCTCGACAACTATTTTTATACAACAGATTACCAGAAGCAAATAAAAGCAAAGGGGTGTTGCCTTGTTTGTATTGATGATATGCACGACAAACACTATGTTGCCGATGTCGTGATAAATCATGGTGTATCCAAGAAAGATCTTTTTAGTGTAGAATCCTATACACAATTGTGCTTAGGTTATGATTGGGCATTATTGCGTCATCCTTTCCTGCAACTATCCCGTAGGGGGGTACCCAATAAGCAGATAGAGAATGCCGTTATTTGTTTTGGAGGGACAGACAGCAATAATTTAACTGAACGTTTTGCTTCTTTTTTGCAAAAAGTACCAACTATAAAGCGGATAATAGCTGCTGTGGGTGACAGGCATCAAACTTGTAAATCGAATGCTCAATCCAAAGTAACTTATTTGCGTAATTTATCGGCAGACGAGATGGCCGATCTATTTTCCAAATCAGATATTGCTTTTTTGTCAGCGAGTACGGTATGTCTGGAAGCGTTATCCCAAAATTTGCCGATTGCGGCAGGATATTATGTTGATAATCAAAAAGGAATGTATTCTGAATATGTTTCTCATAATTTAATTTATCCTTTGGGTGATTTGTTAGACATTGACATTGATAAAATTGATTATTCTTCAATAGTAAAAAATAGAGCTTCATGGGGTACTTTGAATTTTAATCTTATTCCGGGACGATATAAGATGTTATTTCATAATATGTTTGTTCCTAAAGAATTTCATAAAAATAATTTATGTTTCATTGACTATAGGGCTTTGGATGAACACCAGCACTCTTTGATATGGCATGCGAGAAACGATGATAGCATCCGCTTTCAAATGGAACATACAGAACTTATTCCTTGGAAGTCTCATCTGGCGTATGTGAAAAGTTTGTCTGCTCAATATAGAAAGATCTATTGGGCCGTATATAAGGAAGACAAACTGATTGGCTCTGTAAATATAGAATATGATTCTGTCTCCGAAGTGGAGCGTGGCATTTTTATTCTACCGGAGTTTTGGGGTAAGGGGGATGCGGCTTTGATAGATAAAAGCTTATTTGAAACACTTCAGGAACAGGGGATTACGTCTGTTGCTGCAAAAGTGCTAAAGAATAACAGCCGTTCATTACATTTTCATTTGAAATTGGGCTACAAGCTGGTTTCGGATGATGAAAAATATAACTATTTGGTTAAAGACTTGAAATAATGAATAAAGTGATGATAGTAGCAGAATTGTCCGCCAATCATAATGGAAGCAGGAAGATTGCCATTGATACGATTCGTGCTGCAAAGAAAGCGGGTGCTGATGCCGTAAAATTACAAACTTATACGGCTGATACCATAACTTTAGATAGCCATGCTGACGATTTTAAAATTAAGCAAGGTACTTTGTGGGATGGCAAATATTTACATGATTTATATGAGGAAGCCTATACTCCTTGGGGATGGCATGAAGAGCTTTTTCATGTAGCTAAAGAAGAAGGCCTCATTTGTTTTTCATCCCCGTTTGATAAGACCGCTGTTGATTTTCTTGAGTCACTGAATAACCCAATTTATAAGATTGCTTCCTTTGAGATTACTGACATTCCTTTGATAGAATATGCCGCCAAGAAGATGAAGCCAATCGTCATCTCTACGGGTATTGCTGCGGCGGAAGACGTTCAGTTGGCTGTAGATACTTGCCGGGCTGTGGGTAATGATGATATTACGTTGCTAAAATGTACCTCTTCTTATCCGGCGCCTATCGAGGAAGCCAATCTCTGCATGATAAAGGACTTGACGGAAAGATATAAAGTGAAATCCGGCTTGTCCGACCATACCATCGGTAGTGTTTCTGCAATTGTTGCGATAACTCAAGGTGCGACCATGATCGAGAAGCATTTTATTATCGACCGGGGTATTGGTGGCCCGGACGCTGCATTTTCCATGAATGAGCAGGAATTTACTCAAATGGTGAAAGACATCCGAATGGCAGAAGCGGCTATTGGTTCTGTATCATACGAACTTACTGATAAAATGAAGTCGGGTAGGGAGTTCTGCCGTTCGCTTTATGTGGCGGAGGACATGAAAGCGGGTGAAGTGATTACGGAACAGAATGTTCGTTCCGTTCGTCCGGGTTTCGGTTTGCATCCGAAGTATTTTAAAGAAATAGTAGGAAAGAAGGTAAAGCAGAATTTGGAGAAAGGAACAAGATTTTCATTAGAATTCGTAAATAGTTAGAAGTCATCAAAAAAATACTATTATGACTGAAGTTCTCGAAAATAAATCTATCTTTGATAAATGAAAGTTAGCGTCCCAAAATGACGTATAGGATAACCGATATAAAAGCTAGAACTTTGCTTTCGTTAAATCAAAAGCCAAGTTTATGTATAGTTACAATGATTTTGAGCGTCTATTTTTGCGCTATAAATTGGAAGGTATCCCTGCTGGTGTTTCTATTGAGAAATTTTGTATGTCCAACCAAGTTCCTTATAACCTATTTTCCAAATG
>ERZ840096.395-NODE-395-length-67298-cov-18.188689_pt1 | contig 67298 bp, 52 predicted proteins | sample MGYA00519878_ERZ840096 | MGnify/ENA primary metagenome ERZ840096 (study PRJEB31850, sample SAMEA3708865) | human gut metagenome | biome: human gut; feature: human-associated habitat; material: faeces | place: China | collected 2014 ...
GAAGGCCTCGGTGGGAACCTGTACGGTTCCCAGATTCCGCATCTTCTTCTTGCCTGCTCCCCACAAAAGCAAGCTTTTGTGGGGTCCCCGGATCAGATTCAAATGGCCGGAAATGAATTCCGCCCATTTCAAGGTTTTGCCTGCGGCAAAACGCTTGGACGCCGCACTTGCGGCGGGAAGGCAAAAAGAATCAATCGCTGTCCAGCTTGAGGACGGCCATGAAGGCCTCGGTGGGAACCTGTACGGTTCCCAGATTCCGCATCTTCTTCTTGCCTTCCTTCTGCTTTTCCAGCAGCTTCTTTTTACGAGTGATATCGCCGCCGTAGCACTTGGCCAGCACGTCCTTACGCATGGCCTTCACCGTTTCACGGGCGATGATGCGCCCGCCGATGGCCGCCTGAATAGGCACCTCAAACAGCTGGCGGGGGATATTCTCCTTCAGCTTTTCGCACAGCCGCCGGGCGCGGGGATAGGCCTTATCCCGGTGGGCGATGAAGCTGAGGGCGTCCACGCCGTCGCCATTCAGGAGCAGGTCTACCTTCACCAGATCGCTGGTGCGGTAGCCGGAGAGCTCATAGTCCAGCGAGGCGTAGCCCTTGGTGTTGGCCTTCAGGGTATCGAAAAAGTCGTAGATGATCTCGTTGAGGGGCATCTGGTAGTGCAGCTCCACCAGATGGGTATCCAGATACTGCATATCCTTGAACTCGCCCCGGCGCTCCTGACACATGGGCATGATGTTGCCCACGAACTCATTGGGGGCAATGATGGAGACCTTCACATAGGGCTCCTCGGCGTGCTCGATGGTGCCGGGGTCCGGGTAGTTGTGGGGGTTATCCACCTTCACCATGGTGCCGTCGGACTTATAGACGTGGTAGATGACGCTGGGGAGGGTGGTCACAAGGTCCAGATTGAACTCCCGCTCCAGCCGTTCCTGAATGATCTCCATGTGGAGCATCCCCAAAAAGCCGCAGCGGAAGCCGAAGCCCAGCGCCACGGAGCTCTCCGGCTCGAAGGTCAGGGAGGCGTCGTTGAGCTGAAGCTTCTCCAGCGCATCCCGCAGATCCGGGTACTTGCTGCCATCCTCGGTGTAGATGCCGCAGTAGACCATGGATTGGGCGGGGCGGTAGCCCGGCAGGGGCTGACCGGCGGGGTCCTCCACCCCGGTGATGGTGTCGCCCACCTGCGTATCCTTGACGTTTTTGATGCTGGCGGTGAAGTAGCCCACCTCACCGGCCTGCAGGGCATCGGTAGGCTCATTGCCCAGCGGCTTCAGGTAGCCGCACTCCAGAATGGTATACTCGGCGCCGGTAGCCATCATGCGGATGGTCTGGCCCTTGCGGAGGGTCCCCTGCTTCACCCGGAAGTACACCACCACGCCCACATAGGGGTCATACTGGCTGTCGAATACCAGCGCCTGCAGGGGGGCCTTGGGGTCGCCGCTGGGGGCCGGGATATTTTGCACGATATCCTCCAGCACCGCCTGAATGTTGATCCCCTGCTTGGCGGAGATCTCCGGGGCGTCCATGGCCGGCAGGCCGATGATGTCCTCCACCTCCTGCTTGGCCTTCATGGGGTCGGCGGCGGGCAGGTCGATCTTGTTGAACACCGGCAGGATCTCCAGATCGTGCTCCATGGCCAGATAGGTATTGGCCAGCGTCTGTGCCTCCACGCCCTGCGTGGCGTCCACCACCAGCACGGCGCCCTCGCAGGCCGCCAGAGACCGGGACACCTCGTAGTTGAAGTCCACATGGCCCGGCGTGTCGATGAGGTTCAGGGCGTAGGTCTCCCCGTCCTGCGCCGTGTAAAACAGGTGGACGGCACGGGACTTGATGGTGATGCCACGCTCCCGCTCCAAGTCCATGTTGTCGAGGATCTGGTTCTCCATCTCCCGTGCCGGTACGGCGTTGCACAGCTCCAGCAGGCGGTCTGCCAGCGTGGATTTGCCGTGGTCGATGTGGGCAATGATGGAAAAGTTTCTGATATGGGATTGGTCAAACATATGGAAAAGGCCTCCTTAGGTCGTTGGTTTCTTAATGCTGGTAGGACTTGCAGCGCTCGTCCACGCTGTGGAACACCTGCGCTGCGCTCTGGCCCACGCCGGGCTGGCCCGTCAGGCTCTCCGGCGTCAGCTCCGGCATCCCCTCCTGAGCGGCCAGCGCTTGCCGGTAGCGCAGGGCGCATAGCTGCATATCCGCCGCCACCAGTCCGCCGTCAAAGACCGAGGGGGCCACGGCGAACAGATCCTCGTTGCCGCCGCCCTGCCGGTACAGCTGCCGCAGCAGCTGATACAGGGCGTCGCCCAGATAGTCCCCGGCGGCGGTGATGGCCTCCCGGTCCCCGGTCTTGCCCAGCAGTTCAAAGAGGACCCCGGTGGTGTTCACCACCAGCTTTTTTTGCAGAGTCGCCAGAATACTGCCCCGGAGGCTGCCCTTCTCGCCGCTGGAGTCGTACACGTCCTCCGCCTCGATGATGGAGCCGTCCCGGTTCAGAGTGCGGCCCAGCAGGAAATCCGCCGACACGTGGTAGTAGGTGCAGGCCTTCACCACAAAGGCAAGGCCCGGCTCCCGGATGCCGTTTTCATAGTGGCTTAGCAGGGCCTGGCTGATGCCCAGCTCCCCGGCCGCCTTCCGCTGGGAGACGCCCTTCTCCTGCCGCAGCAGGCTCAATGTGCGGGAAAAATCAGTCGCCATTCTCTCTCACCCGTTCTCTTTCTGTTTATACGTTCAGTAAATTATATCTTCTTTATTACCCGATGTAAATAAAAATCTCGCCGGGGCGGCAAACTTTTGTGGAGTTTACCGCCCCATCCCATTCACAAATTGTTTACAGAATAAATATCAAAAAAGGTCAAATAGCCTATTGACATTTCCTACCGGCGTGGTATACTATGGGCAAAGGTCAAGGAAAGGCAATATCAAAATCAGGAGGGGAACGATATGGGAATCACAGATATGATCGCCGGGTTCATTCAGGAGGCGCTGGACGATGCAGGCGGTGTTTTGGAGATGCAGCGGGGGGATCTGGCCCAGCGATTTGGGTGCGTACCCAGCCAAATCAACTATGTCATGTCCACCCGGTTCTCTCCGGAGCACGGCTACATCGTGGAATCCCGGCGGGGCGGCGGCGGCTACATCCGCATCACCCGTGTCCATGTGGACCGGCAAACGCTGATGATGCACGTCATCAACTCCATCGGGTCGGAGATCGATCCGGCCAGCGCCAGAGCCATCCTCTCCAATCTGGTGCAGTCGGAGGCCATCCCCGCCCAGACGGGAAAGCTGCTGGTGAGCCTTTTGTCGGACACCGCTCTGCGATCCGTTCCCAAGGATCAGCGCAGCGTCCTGCGGGCCGACCTGCTGAAGCAGGCCCTCATCCATCTGGTATAGCGTCGGATCGGTACAGTTGACCGGTTTGATTTTTCGATAAGGAGGAAATCATTATGAAATGTCAGAATTGCGGAAGAAATGAAGCGACTTACTACTATAAGAGCAGTATCAACGGACGGGTCACGGAGACGCACCTGTGCGCCGACTGCGCCCGGAAGCTGGGCTATGTGCAGCGGATGCAGCCGGACAGCTTCTTCGGCGACGACTTCTTTTCCCATCCCTTCCGGCTCTTCGAGCCGCTGCTGGGCGGGTTTGGCAATCGCCTGCTGACGGAGTTCCCGGAGCCGGTGGATGTGACCCGGCAGGCCCAACAGGCCGTGGCGGAAGCCCCGGAGGATGCGCTGGTGGACAAGGCGGAGCAGGAGCGCTTCTCCCTGCAGCGCCAGCGCAACGCCCTGCAGACGCAGCTGCGTCACGCCGTAGAGGCCGAGGACTTCGAGTCCGCCGCCAGACTGCGGGATCAGCTGAAGGCACTGCCTCAGCAATAATGCCCCGGCAATAATTTTGGTAGATCACCACACCTTTTGAAAGGAAGTGTTTCTTTATGATGGAAAATAAATTCACCCCTCGTGCAGAGGAGGCTCTGCGTCTGGCCCAGGAGGCCGCTGAGGATATGGGACATGGCTATGTGGGCTCCGAGCACCTGCTGCTGGGCCTGCTGCGGGAGGAGGAGGGCATTGCCCACCGTGTGCTGGAGGAGAACGGACTCACCGACGAGATGGTCTGCGACATCCTGCACCGCAGCGTAGGCACCGGCGTCTCCGGCGCCGCACCCTCTCAGGGGCTGACGCCCCGTGCCAAGAGCGCCGTGGAGTTGGCCGTTTCCGAGGCCGCCCGCACCGGCGCCGGCTACATCGGCACCGAGCATCTGCTGATGGGGCTGCTGCGGGAGGGCAACAACATGGCCCTGCGCATCCTCCGCACCGTGGGCATCGACCCCAAGAAGCTGTACAGCGCCGTGGTGAAGAAGCTCAATGAGGCGCCCCGCACCGCCGCCGTGTCCGGCAGCGCTTCCGCCCCCGCACAGGAGGGCGGCAAGAAGGGCGCTCTGGAGGAGTATACCCGTGACCTGACGGAGGCGGCCCGCAGCGGCAAGCTGGACCCCGTTATCGGCCGGGAGAAGGAGATCCAGCGGGTCATCCAGATCCTGTCCCGCCGCACCAAGAATAACCCCGTGCTCATCGGTGAGCCCGGCGTAGGCAAGACCGCCATCGCAGAGGGTCTGGCCCAGCGCATCGCCGCCGCCGACGTGCCGGAGGAGCTGCTGGACAAGCGGGTCCTGTCGCTGGATCTGTCCGGCATGGTGGCCGGCACCAAGTACCGGGGCGAGTTTGAAGAGCGCATCAAGAACGCCATCGACGAGGTGAAGAAGGCCGGCAACGTCATCCTCTTCATCGACGAGCTGCACACCATCGTGGGCGCCGGCTCCGCCGAGGGTGCCGTGGACGCCGCCAACATTCTCAAGCCCGCTCTGTCCCGCGGCGAGATCCGTGTGGTGGGCGCCACCACCCTCAACGAGTACCGCAAGTACATCGAGAAGGACGCCGCTCTGGAGCGCCGGTTCCAGCCCGTCACCGTGGGAGAGCCCTCCCCGGAGGCTACGCTGGAGATCCTGAAGGGCCTGCGGGATAAGTACGAGGCTCACCACCGTCTGACCATCACCGATGAGGCGCTGGAGGCCGCCGTGGCGCTGTCCCGCCGGTACATCAACGACCGGTTCCTGCCGGATAAGGCCATCGATCTGATGGACGAGGCCGCCAGTCAGGTGCGTATGGCCGCCGAATCCGCCTCCCCCGATCTGAAGGATCTGGAGGAGAAGATCGCCGCCCTGCACCGGGAGAAGGAGGAGGCTGTCGCCGCTCAGGACTTCGAGAAGGCCGCTCAGCTGCGGGATATCGAGAAGAATTATCAGGAGCAGGTGGAGATCGAGCGGGATAAGTGGCATAAGCAGATGTCCACCAACCGTGGCACCGTCACCGAGGACGACATCGCCAAGGTGGTAGCCGGTTGGACCGGTATCCCCGTCACCCGTCTCACCGAGGACGAGAGCCAGCGCCTGCTGAAGCTGGAGGAGACTCTGCATCAGCGGGTGGTGGGTCAGGACGAGGCTGTGGCCGCCGTGGCCAAGGCCATCCGCCGCAGCCGTGTGGGTCTGAAGGACCCCAAGCGGCCCATCGGTTCCTTCCTGTTCCTCGGCCCTACCGGCGTGGGCAAGACGGAGTTGTGCAAGACGCTGGCCGAGTCCATGTTCGGGGATGAGAACGCCATGATCCGGATCGATATGTCCGAATACATGGAGAAGCACACGGTGTCCCGGCTGGTGGGCTCGCCTCCCGGCTATGTGGGTCACGAGGAGGGCGGTCAGCTCACCGAAAAGGTGCGCCGTCACCCCTACTCCGTGGTGCTGTTCGATGAGATCGAGAAGGCCCACCCCGATGTGTGGAACATTCTGCTGCAGATCCTGGAGGACGGTATCGTCACCGACTCCCAGGGCCGCCGGGTGGACTTCAAGAACACCATCATCGTCATGACCTCCAACGTGGGTGCCAAGAACATCACCGCCGCCGAGAAGCCGCTGGGCTTTGACGGCAGCGATCCCGACGCCCAGAAGGACGAGGCCCAGAGCTTCGCCCGTATCCGGGAGGCCGTTATGACGGAGCTGCGCCAGACCTTCCGGCCGGAGTTCCTGAACCGTATCGACGAGATCATCGTGTTCCGCCAGCTGACGGAGGAGAACATCCGCAGCATCGCCCGCCGGATGCTGGACATCATCGGCGGCCGCATGGCTCAGCAGGGCATCACCCTGCAGGCTGACGACGACGCCGTGGCCGCACTGGCCAAGGACGGCTTTGACGCCCGCTACGGCGCCCGTCCCCTGCGCCGCACCCTCCAGACGGAGGTGGAGGATGCAGTGGCCGAGCAGATGCTGGAGGGGAAGCTCCAGTCCGGCGACACCGCTCATGTGTGCCTGAAGGACGGCAAGGTGGTCATCGAGAAGTAAAAACCGCAAGGCCCGGAGGTCTTGCAGTCAGGCCAAGGGGCCGCAGGCAGATGCCTGCGGCCCCTTTTTTCATACAGGCACCAGCACTTACCGGCTATGGCGGCGGAGGCAGGTGAGATGCACAGAGGGGAGCAAGCGAAGGCTTGCTCCCCTCTTGATTTTTCTCTCTTACTGGGGCATGGTCTGCACCACGCCACGGGCGCAGTCCACCGACACCCGGACGCCGTCCTCCAGACGGCGGGTGGCATCGCCCGCCCCCACCAGCACGGGCTTGCTCAGCAGCAGGCCTACCGTGGCGGCGTGGCACTCGGCGCTGCCCTCCTCGCAGATGATGGCGGCGGCATCCCGCAGATACGGCAGCAGTTCATTGGTGGTATATGGCACCACCAGCACGTCGCCGGCGTGGAACTTCTCCGCCACCTCCTCCACGCTGCGGCACACGCACAGCGGGCCGGAGGCCGTCCGGCTGCCTATGCCCACTGCATTCAGCAGCGACCCGCCCACCTGCTGGATACGGATCATGTTGGTGGTGCCGGAGATGCCCACCGGCACACCGGCGGTGATGACCACCAGATCGCCGTGGCGGATGAGGCCCGCCTTCTCTGCCGACTGCACCGCCAGCTCCACCAGCTCGTCGGTGTTCTCGGCACGGGGCATGGTGATGGGCTCCACGCCCCAATACAGGGCCATCTGGCGCTGCACCTGCTCCTCCAGCAGCAGGGCCACCACCGTGGTCTCCGGACGGAAGGAGCTGACCATCTGGGCGGTGATACCCGCCTGACTCACCGTCAGGATGGCATCGGCGCCAATGTCCTTGGCGGTGGTGCAGGCGGCGTGGGCCGTGGCGGCGGTGATGTTCATGCGGTTGCGGCACCGCAGCCCCAGCAGCTTGGCATCGTCGATGTGGGATTCGGTTTTCCGGGCGATGGCATCCATGGTCCGCACCGCCTCCACCGGATACCGGCCCGCAGCCGTCTCGCCGGAGAGCATGATGGCGCTGGTGCCGTCGTAGATGGCGTTGGCCACATCGGTGATCTCGGCACGGGTGGGCCGGGGGTTCTCGATCATGGAGTCCAGCATCTGGGTGGCAGTAATCACCGGCTTCCCGGCGGCCACGCACTGGGCGATCATATTCTTCTGGATGGCAGGGATCTCCGTGAAGTCGATCTCCACGCCCATGTCGCCCCGTGCCACCATGATGCCGTCCGCCGCCGCCAGGATCTCCGTCAGGTTATTGATGCCCTCCTGATTCTCGATCTTGGCGATGATGCGGATGCGGGACTTGCGGCTCTCCAGCAGCTTGCGGAGCTCCCGCACGTCGGCGGCGGAGCGGACAAAGCTGGCAGCGATGAAGTCAAAGCCCTCCTCCATGCCGAAGAGGATATCCTCACGATCCTGCTGGCTCATATAGGGCATGGACAGGGACACGCCGGGGACGTTGACCCCCTTGTGATCCTTCATAACGCCGCCGTTTTCCACCCGGCAGCGGATGGCGGAGGCGGTGGTGGAGAGCACCGTCAGCCGCACCAGACCGTCATCTAACAGGATGGTGTCCCCCGCCTTGACGTCCTGCGGCAGCTCGGCGTAGGTGACGGCGCAGCGGGTGGCGTCACCCTCCACGTCCTCCACCGTCAGGGTGAACTCCTGCCCCTCCTGCAGGGTCACGGAGCCGCCGGCAAAGTTCTTCAGCCGCACCTCCGGGCCTTTGGTATCCAGCATGGCCGCCACCGGCAGGCCTAACTCCTTCCGCAGAGCCTTCACCTGCTCCAGCCGGGCCTTGTGCTCCGGGTGGGTGCCGTGGGAGAAGTTGAAGCGGGCCACGTTCATGCCCGCCAGCATCATCTCCCGCAGCACGCCCTCGCCGTCGGTGGCGGGGCCCAGTGTGCAGACGATTTTTGTCTTTCTCATGATATATCCTCCTCTCCGGGGCCGTGGCTCCGGTTTCTCTTCGGGCCTATTCTACCAAACTTTCCCGTCGGGAACAAGGCTGCCGGGTTGGGACAGCGCATACTTTAAGGAAACTTTTCGGCATTTTTAGCTCTCTTGACGATATCTACATGAAAATTTATTCCGCATTTTGTGAATAAAAGCATTGACATATGGTAGCCTGCTGTGCTAAAGTACAGACAAGATTTTTGAAAGGAGCAAAATCGGGTATGAAGTTCGCCGCATCTGCAAATCTGTATTTTGGATATTCCTACTTTTACTTTTATTTTGCAAAAGTAAAAGCGATTTGTGATGCCCAGCAGCGAAAAAGTGCTTGATACCGATTTTCTACTTTTGAAAACAAACCGTATCGAGAGACGCCGTTCGGATCACATATCCGGGCGGCGATTTTATTTTCCGTCCGGGCCGGAGGAATCTCCCACATCCAGATTCAGGAGGAATTTGTCATGAAAAAGAAACGTTCTCTTTGCGCCGCCCTGCTGGCGGGACTGATGGTGACGGCGGTATGCCTCACCGGCTGCGGTAAAAAAGCCGACGACAACGCCGGCGGAGGCAGCAGCGATCCCGACAAGGTCTATCAGGTGGGCGTGTGCCAGCTGACCCAGCACGATGCGCTGGACGCCGCTACACAGGGCTTCGTGGATGCCCTGAATACCATTCTCGGAAGTGAGCACGTCAACATCGACGTGCAGGTGGCCTCCGGCGACAGCACCACCTGCACCCCCATCGTCAACTCCTTCGTCAACAAGAAGGTAGACCTCATCATGGCCAACGCCACCCCGGCCCTGCAGGCAGCCTATAACGCCACCACCTCCATTCCCATTCTCGGCACCTCCGTTACGGAGTACGGCGTGGCACTGGGGCTCTCCGACTTCAGCGGCACCGTGGGCGGCAACATCAGCGGCACCTCCGATCTGGCGCCCCTGACGGAGCAGGCGGACATGATCCTGGAGCTGGTGCCGCAGGCCAAGACTGTGGGACTGCTATACTGCTCCGCCGAGCCCAACTCCGAATATCAGGTGAAGGTGGTGGAGGACTACCTCTCCAATAAGGGCCTCGCCTGCACCCGCTACTCCTTTAGCGACAGCAATGACGTGGCCGCCGTCACCACCAAGGCCGCCGCAGACAGCGACGTCATCTACATCCCCACCGACAACACCGCCGCCTCCTGCACTGAGACCATCGGCAGCATCGTCCGCTCCGCCAAGACCCCCGTTGTGGCCGGCGAGCAGGGTATCTGCGCCGGCTGCGGCATTGCCACCCTCTCCATCAGCTACTACGATCTGGGCTACAAGACCGGCGAAATGGCCGCTCAGATCCTCAAGGGCGAGGCGGATATCTCCCAGATGCCCATTGAATACGCCAATGCCTCCAAGCTCTACAACCCCACTATGTGCCAGGAGCTGGGCATCACCGTGCCGGAGGGCTACACCGCTCTGGAGGGCTGAAGCACTCCCTGAGAAAACAGGAATCGGAAAAGGAAGGAAATATAAATATGATCGATCTGCTGAGTTCCCTGCCGGGTGCCGTAGCCCAAGGCCTCATCTGGGGCATAATGGCGGTGGGCGTTTACATCACCTACAAGCTGCTGGACATCGCCGATCTGACGGTGGACGGCTCCATCTGTACCGGTGCGGCGGTCTGCACCATGATGCTGCTGAGCGGCCGGAGCCTGTGGCTGGCGGTGCTGTGCGCCGTGGCGGCGGGCCTGCTGGCCGGGGTCGTGACGGGCCTGCTGCATATCTGGCTGGGCATCCCCCCCATTCTGGCAGGCATCCTGACCCAGATGACCCTGTGGTCCGTGAACCTGAAGATCATGGGCAAGGCCAATCAGGGCCTGTCCGTCCGGGACAACCACGTCCTTCTCAGCCAGATGGACGTCCCCGGTGCGCTGGTGGTGCTGGCCATTGCCGCCGTGCTGGTGGTGGCGGTGCTGTACCTGTTCTTCGGCACGGAGCTGGGCTGCGGCATCCGGGCCACCGGCTGCAACCCCGTCATGAGCCGGGCGCAGGGCATCAACACCGATCTCAGCAAGGTCATCGGGCTGTCCCTCTCCAACGGGCTGGTGGCCCTGTCCGGGGCGCTGCTGTGCCAGTATCAGGGCTATGCCGATATCAATATGGGCCGGGGCGCCGTGGTCATCGGTCTGGCGGCAGTGGTCATCGGGGAGGCGGTGGTCAAGCACATTTCCCCCAACTTCGCTGTCCGGCTCACCGGCGTACTGGTGGGCGCCGTTATCTACTATCTGGTGTATCAGGTCATCATCTTCGTGGGCTTCGACACCGATCTGCTGAAAATGTTCTCGGCGCTGGTGGTGGCCGCCTTTTTGGGCGTGCCGTATGTGAAGAAGCAGCTGGCCCGGAAACACCATGTCAAAGGAGGGATCCGTCATGCTTGAAATGCGCCATGTGACCAAGATCTTCAATCCCGGTACCGTGGACGAAAAAATTGCTCTTAATGACCTGTCCTTCACCCTCAACGACGGGGACTTCGTCACCGTCATCGGCGGCAACGGCGCCGGGAAGAGCACCATGCAGAACGCCATCTGCGGCACGTGGCTGCCGGATGCGGGGGAGATCCTTCTGGATGGGATCGACCTCTCCTCCCTGTCGGAGCATCAGCGGGCCAAGTATCTAGGCCGGGTGTATCAGGACCCCATGACCGGCACCGCCGCCGGGATGCAGATCGAGGAGAATCTGGCTTTGGCGGCCCGCCGCGGCCTGCGGCGCACCCTGCGGCCCGGCATCCGCAAAGCGGAACGGGAGGAGTACCGGCAGCGGCTTCAGGAGCTGGGGCTGGGGCTGGACACCCGTCTTTCGGCCAAGGTAGGCACCCTCTCCGGCGGCCAGCGGCAGGCGCTGACGCTGCTGATGGCCACCCTCCGTAAGCCGAAACTGCTGCTGCTGGACGAGCATACGGCGGCGCTGGACCCCAAGACCGCCGCCAAGGTCATGGAGCTGACGGAGCGGATGGTGACGGAGGAGAAGCTCTCCACCCTGATGATCACCCACAATATGCGGGACGCCATCCGCTACGGAAACCGCCTTATCATGCTCCACGCCGGGCGCATCATTCTGGATATCTCCGGTCAGGAGAAGAAGGATCTCACCGTGCCGGAGCTGCTGGAGATGTTCGCCCGTGCCAGCGGCAACGAGTTCTCCGGCGACCGGGCCATTCTGGCGTAAAGCCGCTTTCCTCACCCTCTACTTCTTCCGGCACTGCCGGGAGACTTCCTTCCTTTATTACCCAGCAAGGCCCCGCCGAAAAGGCGGGGCCTTGCTGGGTATTTTCGTATATTCGTATATGTATATGGAATGTATGTGTAGAATATAGAAAGGGCGAGGGCGTGGTCAGGCCACATCCTCGCCCGGCGTGCTTGCTCTCAGGTGCGCTTTTGCAGCTTTACCAGCATCCGCTCAAACTCCTCCGGCCGGGGGCAGGTGAGCTCCACTGGGCAGCCGGTATGGGGATGGAGAAAGCGCAGGCCCGTGGCGTGGAGACACTGGCCCGTCAGACCCGGCACGGGCTTCTTATTGCCGTACACGGTGTCCCCCAGAATGGGATGGCCGATATAAGCCAAATGGACCCGGATCTGGTGGGTACGGCCCGTCTCCAGCCGGCAGCGCAGGTGGGTGACACCGGGATACCGGGCCAGCACCTCCCAATGGGTGACGGCGGGACGTCCGCCGGCCACCACCGCCATCTTCTTGCGGTCGCTGCGGCTGCGGCCGATAGGGGCGTTTACGGTGCCGCTGTCCTGCCGGAAGTTCCCCACCGCCAAACACTCATAGGTACGGGCCAGCGTATGATCCGCCAGCTGGGCCGCCAGTGCCAGATGGGCGGCGTCGTTTTTGGCGGCGATGATCAGGCCGCTGGTGTCCCGGTCGATGCGGTGGACGATGCCGGGACGCTTCTCGCCGCCGATACCGGAGAGGGAGTCCCCGCAGTGGTGCAGCAGGGCGTTGACCAGCGTGCCGTCCGGATGGCCCGGCGCCGGATGCACCACCATGCCTACGGGCTTATTCACCACGATGACGTCCTCGTCCTCGTAGACCACGTCCAGCGGGATATCCTGCGGGACGGCCTCCGGCTCCTCTGCCTCCGGCAGCGTCACGCACAGCTCCTCCCCACCGGCGATGCGGTAGCTTTTGCCGGGGACGGCGCCATCACAGGTGACGCAGCCCTCCGCCAGCAGCCTTGCGGCGGCGGAGCGGGTCAGGCCCTCCACCCGCCGGGACAGGAAGCTGTCCAGTCGGGTGCCGGTATCCTCCTCAAGAGGGGTCAGACGGATCGTGTGCATGGTCAGACTCCTTCTTTTTCTTGTCGTATTTTTCGTAGAGGAACAGGTAGTATATCCCGCCCAGAATGGCTCCCACCACCACGCAGCAGTCCGCCAGATTGAACACCGGGTAGCTGAACAGCTGCAAGTCGAACATATCCACCACGTAGCCGTGGACGATGCGGTCGATGATGTTGCCGATGCCCCCTGACAGGATCAGGGTGCAGGCGGTGACGCCCGTCCAGTGACGCACCACCTTTTTGATGAGCAGCAGCGCCACCACCGCCAGCAGCACCGCCGTGAACACCACCAGCAGCACCGTCCGGCCGGAGAAGCTGGACCATGCCGCCCCGTAGTTATGCAGCCGGGTCAGCTGCATGAAGCCCGGCAGGAACGGCGCCGACTCCCCCACGGCCAAGTGGGTCACCACCCAATATTTCAGTATCTGGTCGCCGGCCAGCAGCACGGCGCCAAGGATCGCATACCACATAATGTACTCCTTCTGCACATGGATTTTGGCTATGGGTTTATTGTACCCTATCGGCGGCGGGTTTGCAACCGCCGACTTGTAAACACTATGCAGGAGATGCCACTGATTTTTAACCGCACTGTCACCGGTTTGTAAATGTTTTTCATCATTTCGTGATGAATCTGTCCAGAAAATTCGGTATGATAAAATCGTAAAGCAAACCAATGTGCATCCGGAAGAAAGGAGCTGCCATGAAAAGGCTTTGTGCGATCCTGCTGGGACTGATGATGCTGGCGGGCCTGTGTGCCTGCGGACGGAGAACCTCTCCCGCACCTGCTCCCAAAACGCCGGAGCCTGTCACGGTCATCACTCCGGCGCAGCCCACCCCTTCGGAGGCGGAGGTGGTTCCCGTTTCCTCCCCCGATGGCACCACACCGCTGACGGCGGAGGAGCTGAACTGGTTCGGCCGGTGCTTCTTCAACGTGGTCCCCGGCTGGGGCCCCAACCGGTTTCTGAGCTGCGCCTATGCCCGGCCGGAGGATATGGATCTGGCGGCGGTGCTGGCCTGCGGGCCGGAGGGCGGCTGGAACGTCACCTCTCAGGAGCGGGACATGATCGCCGCCGGGGGGACGGACAGCGTGGTCCGCATCCCGCTGGAGCAGGCGCAGGAGCTGATGCTGCGCTACACGGGGCTGGCCCTGTCCGACACCCAGGGCGTGGGGCTGGACAGCCTGCGCTACCTCTCGGAATACAATGCCTACTACCGGGTGGGCAGCGAGGCGGAGGCTGCCTACTGCCGCATCCTCTCCGGATGGCACACGGCGGACGGGCTGACGGTATTGCAGTATGACGGCGGCACCGTGACCCTGCGGCAGCTGGATGGCCGGTGGGTGTTCGTATCCAACGTGCCGGGCCGCAGCGCATAAAAAGGTCTTACTCTTCCCTCTCATTCTCTCATAGGCGGAAGCAGCTGGACGGGTTCCCGTCCGGCTGCTTCCGTTATTTTTGCTATTCCCCGGCTCCGTTTATTTTTTCTGCTCCCCGGCCTCGCAGTAAAACAGGATCTCCGCCCTCTGCAAGGAGCGGCAGTTTTTTGGATTTTTTCGTCGGGATTTCTTGTGCCGGGGGGAGAAATATGGTATACTAACGTGATAAATATGGAAGATAGCGCCCCGATATCCCACCGGGGCGGGGAGGTACCCATTGGATAGAAAAACAGTTCTTCTGGACGAAGCGCAGCTGGAGCGGCAGCGGGAGTATACCCGCCAGCTGGCGGCCCTCCATCAGCAGCGGGGCAAGCCCGTCTATGCGCTGGTGGACACCTTCGGCTGCCAGCAGAATGTGGCCGACAGCCAGCACATTCTGGGTATGCTGCGGGACATGGGCTGCCAGTTCACCGACGACGCCGCTCAGGCGGATATCGTGGTGCTGAATACCTGCGCCATCCGGGATCACGCCGAAAAGCGGGTCTACGGCAATCTGGGGGCGTTGACCCACACGAAAAAGCAGAACCCGGAGCAGGTCATCTGCCTGTGCGGATGCATGGCCCAGCGGCCGGAGGTGGCGGAGAAGGTGCGCCAGAGCTATCGCCACGTGGATCTGGTGTTCGGGCCGCAGGCGCTGTGGAAGTTCCCGGAGCTTCTGTACCGGGTCTATACCCGGCGGGGGCGTGTGTTCTCCGTGGAGGATGAACACGGCACCATCGCCGAGGGGATGCCCGTGGTGCGGGAAGGCAATGTCCGGGCTTGGGTGTCCATCATGTACGGGTGCAACAACTTCTGCTCATACTGCATCGTCCCCTACGTCCGGGGCCGGGAGCGCAGCCGTGAGCCCCAGTGCATCATCGATGACGTGCGGCAGCTGGCCGCCGAGGGGTATAAGGAAATCACTCTGCTGGGGCAGAACGTCAACTCCTACGGCAAGGATCTGGAGACGCCGTGGGACTTTGCCGACCTCCTGCGGGAGCTGGACAAAATCGAGGGGGACTATCTGATCCGGTTCATGTCCTCCCAGCCCAAGGACGCCACCCCCAAGCTGTTTGACACCATGGCCCGGAGCAGGCACGTGGCCCACCAGCTGCACCTGCCGGTGCAGTCCGGCTGCGACCGGGTGCTGCGGGCCATGAACCGGCCCTATGACCGGGCCAAGTATCTGGAGCTCATCACCTATGCCCGGAAGGTCATGCCCGATCTGGTGCTGACCTCGGATGTCATCATCGGCTTCCCCGGCGAGACGGAGGCGGAGGCTATGGAGACGGTGGAGCTGGTGCGGCAGGTGGAATTCGACGCCCTGTTCACCTTCATCTTCTCTCCCCGGCCCGGTACGCCGGCGGCCAAAATGGACGATCCCGTCCCCCGCAGCGAGAAGCAGAAGTGGTTCGACACTCTCTGCGCCGTGCAGAACGATATCTCCGCCCGGCTCCACGCCCGATATGTGGGCCAGACCCTGCGTGTGCTGGTGGACGGCCGCACCGACGACGCGCGCTGGCCCCTATCCGCCCGGACGGCGGGAGGACGGCTGGTACATCTGGTGGGCGACGAGGACGCTCTGGGCCAGTACCGGCAGGTACGCATCACCGACAGCAACACCTGGGCGCTGTTCGGGGAGATGGTATGACCCTCCCTCAGTAAATGGGCTGGTGGAAGAGTTTTCCACCTGTCAGCCCGGTGTTTTGCACTTTTCAACAGGTTTTTCCACCAAATTCGATCGCTTTCACTTATTTCTGGCAGAAAGAGGTATGAGGGTATGGCAGAAATGACGCCCATGATGCGCCAATATATGGAAATCAAGGAGCAAAACAAGGACTCCATCCTGTTCTTTCGGCTGGGGGATTTTTACGAGATGTTCGGGGACGACGCCCGGAAGGCGTCCCGTGAGCTGGATCTGACCCTTACCACACGGGATAAGGACAAGAACAAGTCCTTCGAGGAGAAGATCCCCATGTGCGGCATCCCGTACCACGCCTCCGACGCCTACATCGCCCGGCTCATCGCCAAGGGCTACAAGGTGGCCATCTGCGAGCAGACGGAGGATCCTGCCGCCGCCAAGGGGCTGGTGGAGCGGGACATCGTCCGCATTGTGACGCCGGGTACCGTCATCGACTCCGCCTGTCTGGAGGAGGGGCGCAGCAACTTCTGCGCCGGAATCTATCTGGACGGCGACTACGCCGGGTTCAGCGTGTGCGATATCTCCACGGGGCAGACCCATGTGACGGCCTTCTCCGGGCCGGATCGGGAGGCCCACCTGCAAAATGAGCTGGGGCGCTTCGCCCCGGCGGAGGCGGTGCTGAATCCCGGCGCCGCCGAGGATACGGCCCTGCGGGCGCTGCTGGAGGACAAGCTCCGGTGCCACGTGGAGCGCCTGCCCGCCGGGCGATTCCAGCTGCCCGCCGCCGAAAAGCGCATCCGCCAGCAGTTCGGGGACGATGCCGCCCAGCGGCTGCCCCGTGACAATCCGGCGGCTATGCTGGCGCTGGGTGCTCTGCTGGACTATCTGCACGATACCCAGAAAACGGACCTGAACCATGTAGACCGGCTGGACTACTACCGGCAGGGACAGTTCATGGAGCTGGATCTGACGGCCCGGCGGAATCTGGAGCTGACGGAAACTCTGCGGGGCAAGGAGAAAAAGGGCAGCCTTCTGTGGGTGCTGGACAAGACCAAGACCGCCATGGGCGCACGGCTGCTGCGAAGCTGGCTGGAGCGGCCCCTGCTGTCCGTCTCCGCCATCGCACGGCGCAACGACGCCGTGGCGGCGCTGGTGAAGCACACCGTGCAGCGGGAGGAGCTGATCCTGGCCCTCACCGGCATCGGGGACATGGAGCGGCTCATGGGCCGCATCGTCTACGGCAGTGCCGGAGGCCGGGACATGGTGTCCCTGAAAAACGCCATGGATCATCTGCCTGCCATCCGGCAGCAGCTGGCCGCCTTCGAGGGCGGACACCTGCGGGAGCTGGGCGCACGGCTGGACCCGCTGGAGGATCTGGCGGAGGTCATCGGCAGGACTTTGCAGGACGATCCCCCCTTCTCCGTGCGGGAGGGTGAGTTCATCCGGGACGGCTTTGACCCGGAAGTGGACCGGCTGCGGGGCATCCTCCACGGCGGCAAGGGCATCATCGCCTCCATGGAGGCTGCCGAGAAGGAAAAGACCGGCATCCGCACCCTGAAGATCGGCTATAACAAGGTATTCGGCTACTACATCGAGGTCTCCAACTCCTTTAAGGAGCTGGTGCCGGAGACATACATCCGCAAGCAGACGCTGGTCAACGGCGAGCGCTACATCACACAGGAGCTGAAGGATCTGGAGCACGATATTCTCTCTGCCTCCGACCGGGATGCGGCGCTGGAATATGAGCTGTTCACCCGGCTGCGCCAGACCCTGTGCGACGCCGTGACCCGGGTACAGGGGGCCGCCGCCGTAGTGGCGGAGCTGGACTGCCTGTGCTCGCTGGCGGCGGTGGCGGTGAAGAACAACTACTGCTGCCCGGTGGTAGATGAGTCCGGGGTCATTGAAATTCACGACGGCCGCCACCCGGTAGTGGAGTGTATGCGCCCCGACGCCATGTTCGTCCCCAACGACACCTACATGGGGGAGAAAGAGAACCGGGCCGCCATCATCACCGGCCCCAACATGGCGGGTAAGTCCACCTATATGCGGCAGGTGGCCCTGATGGTGCTCATGGCTCAGATCGGCTCCTTCGTGCCGGCCAAGGCCGCCCGCATCGGCATCGTGGACCGCATTTTCACCCGCATCGGCGCCTCCGACGACCTGTCGGCGGGGCAGTCCACCTTTATGGTGGAGATGACGGAGGTCAGCGATATCCTCCGCTGCGCCACCTCCCGAAGTCTTTTGATCTTAGATGAAATTGGGCGGGGCACCTCTACCTTTGACGGCATGAGCATCGCACGGGCGGTGCTGGAATACTGCGCCGACCCCAAAAAGCTGGGGGCCAAGACCCTGTTCGCCACCCACTATCACGAGCTGACCGCCATGGAGGGGACCCTCCCCGGCGTGAAGAACTATAACATCGCCGTCAAGACCCGTGGGGAGGATATCATCTTCCTACGGAAGATCATCCCCGGCGGCGCAGACCGCAGCTACGGCATCGAGGTGGCTCGTCTGGCGGGCCTGCCGTCCACGGTAGTCAATCGAGCCAAGAAGATCCTCCGCCAACTGGAGGAAGAAGCCGGACGACCCGCCCCGGCGGTGCAGGCACAGGAGGATCAGGTATCCCTGACGGCCCTGTCGGAGGGGGAGGTCATCGACCAGCTGCGCCGGGCGCAGGTGGATACCCTTAGCCCGCTGGAGGCCCTGAACCTGCTGTACGAGCTGAAAAAGAAGCTGAACTGACGGGGCGAAGCCCCGTCCACGGGTCTCTATGAAAGGAGCGTTCTATGCCTGATATTCAATGCCTGCCCAGCCACGTGGCGGACCTCATCGCCGCCGGCGAGGTGGTGGAGCGGCCCGCCAGCGTGGCCAAGGAGCTGCTGGAGAACGCCATCGACGCCGGGTCCTCTGCCATTGTGGTGGAGATCCAGCACGGCGGTCTGACCTATCTGCGAATCGCTGACAACGGCTGCGGCATCGACGCCGAGCAGCTGCCCACGGCCTTCCTGCGCCATGCCACCAGCAAGCTGCGGACGGCGGCAGATCTGGCCGCCATCGGCACGCTGGGCTTCCGGGGCGAGGCGCTGGCCGCCATCTCCGCCGTATCACGGGTGGATATCTTCTCCCGGCGGACGGGGGTGGAGACAGGGGCCTCCCTGCATCTGGAGGGGGGCGTCCCCGGTCAGGTGGAGGAGGTGGGCTGCCCGGAGGGTACCACCATCTGCGTCCGGGACCTGTTTTACAACACCCCCGCCCGGATGAAATTCATGAAGAAGGATTCTGCCGAGGGGGCCGCCGTCAGCGGCATCGTGCAGCATCTGGCCCTGAGCCACCCGGAGATCTCCTTCAAGCTCATCCGGGATGGTGTGGAGCTGCTGCACACCCCCGGCGACGGAGATCTGCAGTCGGCGGTATACGCCGCCATGGGGCGGGATTTCGCTATGGGACTGCTGCCCATCAGCGGATGCAGCGGCGATATCTCTGTGGAGGGATTTGTCACCAAGCCCCTCAACGGCCACGGCACCCGTGGCCGCCAGCTGTTCTTCGTCAACGGCCGGTTCATCAAGAGCCAACTGCTGACGGCGGCGCTGGAGGAGGCCTACCGCAACCAGCTGCTGAAGGGAAAGTTCCCCGGCTGCGTGCTGCGGCTCACCATGCCCGCCGACCGGTTGGATGTCAATGTCCACCCCGCCAAGACGGTGGTGAAATTCGTCAACGACAAGGAGGCCTTCAACGCCGTGTACTACACGGTGCTGGACGCCCTGAATACCCCCATTCCGCAGCCCAAAAAGCCCCGGCAGGAGTCCTTTTACCAGACTATGACGGTGCAGCAGTACCGGGAGCGGGCGCCGCAGCCGGAGGAGAAGAAGCCTCTGGGCTCCTACACCGTCCGGCCCGCCGCACCGGCCTCCCAGCCGCTGGAGGTCCACGACGTGGCCCCCCGAAGGGGGGAGAGCTTCACCGTCACCTCCTCCGGCGTCAGCTATCGCATCACGCCCCCCGCCGTGCAGAAGGAACCATCGGCCCCGGCGGCATCCGTGCCGGAGGAGACCGTTCCCGTCCCGGCGGAGCCGGTGCAGGAGACGAGCGTTCCGTCCCCCGCAGAGGAGAAAGCCGTCCCGCAAAGTGCAGCACAGCAGACGGTGGAGCCGGTGTGCCAGACCCCATGGCGGGTGGTCGGCGAGGTACTGCGGACGTACATCATCTGCGAGGACGACCAGGAGAATGTATGGCTCATCGACAAGCACGCCGCCCATGAGCGGGTGCGGTTCGATGCCCTGAAAAATCATACCCAGCCGGTGATGTCCCAGCAGCTTCTGTCGCCGCTGGCGGTGGAGCTGTCGGCGGAGGATGCCGCCTCCCTGCTGGAGCAGCTGCCGCTGCTGGAGGAATTCGGCTTTGTGTGCGAGGACTTCGGAGACGGCACGGTGCTGGTGCGGCAGGTGCCGTCGGATCTGGAGGTGGGGGATGTCCCCGCCGCTCTGGAGGAGCTGGCAGAGGATCTGCGGCTGAACCGGGCCGATCCCACCGCCGCACGGGACAGTCTGCTCCAGACCATGGCCTGCAAATCCGCCATCAAGGCGGGGATGTGGTCCGATCCCTCGGAGCTTCAGGCGCTGGCGGATAAGGTGCAGAGCGGTGAGATCCGCTACTGCCCCCATGGCCGCCCGGTGGCGGTAAAGCTCAGTAAGTACGAAATGGAGAAGATGTTCAAAAGGGCGTAAGTGCTTCTTTGCCTCCGGCGACCCACTTTCCTCAGCAGCCGGGAAAGCGCCCGCCGGCGGCAAAAAAGAAAGAACCATCGGGAAAGGAGTCTCCCTATGATCCCACAGATCATCTGCGTGGTGGGTCCCACCGCCACGGGAAAAACGAAAATGGGCGTGGCGCTGGCCCACCGCTTCGGCGGCGAGGTGGTGTCCGTGGACTCCATGCAGATCTATCGGGGCATGGCCATCGGCACCGCCGCCCCCACTCCGGAGGAGATGGAGGGCATCCCCCACCACATGGTGGGCGTGGCCGATCCCGCCGAGAGCTGGTCCGTGGCCCGGTTCGTATCGGAGGCCGATATCTGTGTGCAGGATATCCTCCGCCGGGGCCGCCGCCCTATTCTGGTGGGCGGCACGGGACTGTATCTGGAGTCCCTGATCCGTGGCACGGACTTTGCCGCCGGAAGCGCCGACGGCGAGACCCGGCAGCGTTTGCAGCAGCGGCTGGAGCAGGAGGGCGTCGGCCCGCTGCTGGCGGAATTGCGGGCCATCGACCCGGGCAGCGCCGCAAGGCTCCATCCCAGCGACGAAAAACGCATCCTCCGGGCGCTGGAGGTGTGGTATGAGACCGGCGAGACCATCACCCAGCACGACCGTCGCACCCGGCAGCAGCCGCCCCGCTATCAGGCCGCTTACATCGGCCTGAGCTTTCAGGATCGGGCGCAGCTGCGCCGCCGCATCGACCTGCGGGTGGATGAGATGGTGCGGCAGGGGCTGCTGGAGGAGGTGCAGGCCCTGCTGGCAGCGGGGCTGCCTCCCACCGCTACGGCGTGGCAGGCCATCGGCTACAAGCAGTTTCTGGCGGCGGCAGACGGCCGCTGCACCGTAACCGAGGCCATCGAGGAGGTCAAACTCCGCTCCCGGCAGTACGCCAAGCGGCAGCTGACATGGCTGCGGCGCAACCCGGACATTCACTGGATCCTGTGGGGAGAGGAGCCGAATTTTCCCCAGGGCCTGCAAAATGCGACAGAATATCTCACCGCTCTTGGCTTACGATAAGCCCAAGAGCGGACGGCACATCGTCCGCCAACAGAGAAAAGGAGCAGACGATATGCAAAAGAGCAACAACCTTCAGGAAATTTTCCTCACTAAGGCCCGCAAGCAGAGTATTCCCCTGACCATCTTTCTGATGAACGGCTTTCAACTGCGGGGCGTGGTGACGGGCTTTGACTGCTTCACCGTGGTGCTGGACACCGACGGCAAGCAGCAGATCATCTATAAGCACGCTATTTCCACCATCGTTCCCATTCACCCCGTCTCGCTGCAGGAGGAGCCCTGCTTGCCGTCGAACGAGTGAGGCGTCCCAACATTCCACCAAGGAGGAGCCATGAACAACACCCGTGTTTTCCGCTTTCTCAGCATCGCCCTGCTGGCGGCCATTGCGCTGTACTTCGCCGCACAGGGCTATTTTGCCCTGACGGACCCCTTCACCACCACGCTGGTCTATCAGAGCTCCGCCGAGGACACCATCGACGTCAGCGGCTGGCTGGTCCGGGACGAGGAGGTCCTCTCCGGTGAAAGCGGCACCGTGCGCCATGAGGTCAGCGAGGGCGAACGGGTGGGCAAGGGCCAGACGGTGGCCACGGTATACAGCGGCAGCGATGCGCTGGACACCGTGCAGCAGATCGAGGCCAAGGAACTGCAGCTGCAGCAGCTGCAATTCGCCCTGTCCTCCTATCTGAACCCCGACGCCACCCTGAAGCTGGACGGCTCCATCACCGAGAACCTGCTGAACATCCGCCGTTCCCTCTCCGGCGGTGACTACGGCGATGCGGCGGACCAGACGGCCCAGCTGAAGGCCGCCATCCTCAAGCGCAGCCACACCTACTCCTCCGGCGAGGAGATCGAGGCGGACATCGCCACGGTGCAAGGAGAGCTGTCCGCTCTGCGAAGCTCCCTCTCCGGGGCCCGGACGGTGACGGCAGAGCACTCCGGCACCTATTCCGCCGCCTGCGACGGCTATGAATCCCTGCTGACGCCGGATTTTTTGCAGTCCGTGACCCCCTCCCAGCTGGAGGGACTGCCCTCCGGCCAGACCGGCGGCAGCTCTCTGGGAAAGCTCATCATCGGGGAGAAGTGGTACTACACCGCCGTGATCACTGCGGAGCAGGCCCAGCAGCTGGAGAAGGGTGACTGGCTGACCCTGCGGTTTTCCAAGGGTGCGCAGCAGGATATCGACGCCCAGGTCACCTATCTCAGTGCCGCCGAGGACGGCAAGCAGGCGGTGGTGCTGACCTGCCGGGAGTATCTGGCCCAGACCACCCAGCTGCGCCATCAGGCGGCTCAGCTGGTGCTGCGGTCCTATGAGGGACTGCGGATCCCCACCAACGCCCTGCGGATGAGCGAGGACAACCAGCTGGGGGTCTACTGCGTGGTGGGCAAGGTGGCCAGCTTCAAGCCGGTGTCCATGGTCTATCGGGGCGACGGATACAGTCTGGTGCAGGCCGCCAGCCCGAGTCAGGACGTTTCCGTCCTGCGGCCGGGGGACGAGGTCATCGTCACCTCCAGTAAGCTCTCCGGCGGACAGATCGTGCAGTAGCAGCCGCCCAGCAGATGCCATCGGCCAATAAGTGCAGCCACATAAATAGATTCCATCGGGAAAGGAAAGATCTGTATGACCATTACGGAACACATTGCCGCCGTGCGGCGGGAGATGGCGGAGGCCGCCCGCGAAAGCGGCCGCAGTGAGCGGGACATTTTTCTGGTGGGCGCCAGCAAGATGAACGACGCCGCCGCCTGTCAGGAGGCCATCGCCGCCGGAGTGGACGCTCTGGGGGAGAACCGGGTGCAGGAGATGACCGCCAAGCTGGCTCAGAACGCCTATGACGGAGCGCCCCTGCACTTCATCGGCCATCTGCAGCGCAACAAGGTGCGGCAGGTGGTGGGCAAGGCCGCTCTCATCCAATCCATCGGCTCCGAGGCCCTGCTACGGGAGGTGGAGAAGGAGGCTGCCCGGCAGCAGCTGGTGCAGGATATCCTGCTGGAGGTGAACATCGGCGGCGAGGAGGCCAAGAGCGGCTTTGCCCCGGAGGAGACGGAGGCGGCGGCCGTTCTGGCCCGTGAGCTGCCCCATGTCCGGGTCCGGGGACTGATGACCATCCCGCCGGTGGAGACGGTCCCCCACGGCAATCTGGTATATTTCGAGAAAATGCACCGTCTTTATGTTGACATAAACGGGAAAATATACGATAATAAATTAGAATACATCTCCATGGGCATGAGCGGCGACTTTGCCGATGCCATCCGGGCCGGCAGCAATATGGTCCGGGTGGGGACTGCTATTTTCGGTGCCAGGGATTATACCAAATAAAGAAACAGGAGGGTCTTTCCATGAGCCTGATGGACGAATTTAAGAAGATCATTCATCCCTATGACGATGAGGATGACGATTACGAGGAGGATGTGGGCCGTGACAGCGAGCCGACCTACTTCGAGCCCCGTGAACCCCGTGAGTCCTCCCGCCGCAAGGAGGTCCCTGCGGAGGAGCGGCGCAACAAGGTGGTGAACATCCACGCCACCACCCAGCTGAAGGTGGTGCTGGTAAAGCCGGAGCGCTTTGAAAACGCCTCGGAGATCGCTGACCATCTGCGGGAAAAGCGCACGGTGGTGCTGAATCTGGAGGGTACCAACAAGGATGTGGCCCGGCGGCTGGTGGATTTCCTCTCCGGCGTGGCCTACGCCGGTGACGGGAAGATCAAGAAGGTCTCCACCAATACCTATATCATCACGCCCTATTCCGTGGATCTCATGGGCGACCTGATCGACGAGCTGGAGAACAACGGCCTGTACCTGTAAGGGCCGGATAGAGATGTAAATCGGAGGGATAGATCATGTTTACACCGCAGGAAGTTTCCGAAAAGACGTTCCCCAAGGCATCCGGCTTCAACAACGGCTACGGCATGGCCGCCGTGGACGAGTTTCTGGATGCGCTGACGGAGGATTATACCGCCCTGTATAAGGACAACGCCGCCCTGAAGGCCAAGCTGAAGGTGCTGGCGGAGAAGGTGGAGGAGTATCGGGCCACCGAGGACGCCATGCGCTCCACCCTGCTGTCGGCCCAGCGGATGGCAGCCCAGATGGTCTCCGACGCACAGGCCCAGCGGGACAAGATGCTCTCGGACGCCCAGGAGGAGGCCAACCGGCAGGTGGCCCAGCTGGAGCAGCAGGTGGCGCAGGCCCAGCACAAGCTGACCATGGCCCAGAACAGCCTGTCCGATTTCCTGCGCCGCAGCGCAGACCTCTGCGCCCAGCAGGTGAGCTTCCTGCGCTCTCTGCCGGAGGCAGAGGTGGAGGAGGGCCAGCCTGTGACCCTGCCCGCCCCGGAGGAGGGCCGTGTCCCCGTGGCAGACGCTGCGGAGGAGCCCGCCGCACCGGTGGAGGAGGCTCCCGCAGAGGAAGCTGAGGCTCCGGCAGAAGAACCCGCCCCGCAGGAGGCCCCGGCGGAGGAGCCCGCCAAGACGGAGTCCCCCTTCTCGGCGGACTTCAATCTGGACGACCTGAAGTTCGGGCGCAACTATAACAGCGAACACTAAATACCGTGGGGCGGCTCCTGTGAGCCGCCCCCGCTTGCTATCTGCTATCCAACCCATCAAAGGAGTGACACTATGACCCGCCCCATCATCGCCCTGTTGTACGATTTTGACAAGACCCTGTGTACCACGGACATGGAGAATTACACCTTCATCCCGGAGCTGGGGTATACCCCGGCCCAGTTCTGGCAGAAGGCCAACGGCTTTGGCCGGGATAACCACATGGATGGCCTGCTGGCCTATATGTACACCATGATCCATGAGTGCCGGGAGCAGAACCGGCGGCTGGACCGGGACTTTCTGGTGCGCTGCGGCCGGGACATGGTGCTCTTTCCCGGCGTGCGGGAGTGGTTCCGCCGCATCAACGCTTTCGGCCAGCAGCTGGAGGTGGAGATCGAACACTATGTCATCTCCTCCGGCCTGCGGGAGATCATCGAGGGCAGCGGCATCGCCCATGAGTTCCGGGAGATCTACGCCTGCGAGTTCTTCTACAACGAGGAGGGGCTGGCCTGCTGGCCCAAGCTGGACGTGAATTTCACCAACAAGACCCAGTTCGTCTACCGTATCAATAAGGGTGTGCTGGATGTGTCCGACGACAAGACCCTCAACGACTCCATGCCCGACGACAGCAAGCGCATCCCCTTCACCAACATGATCTATGTGGGGGACGGCCTGTCGGACGTGCCGTGCATGAAGATGATGCGGGCCTACGGCGGGCAGGCCATCGCCGTGTATCAGGAGGAGAACCGTCAGGGAGTGGAGGATCTGCTGAGCAAGGGCCGGGTGGACTTCATCTTCCCCGCCGACTATCGGGAGGGAACGACGCTGGACAGCACCGTGAAGAATATCATCCGAAAAATGGCCATTTGTGACGCACTGGCGGAGGAAAACGCCGCCCAGTTCCGTCAGATCGGGCGCTCCCCCCTGCCCTATCAGGCCAGTCTCTTCGAGGAGACGTAAGAGGCCCCTTTCCAATGCGGAAAATTCTCTGCGTGTATAACGAGGTGCCATCGGGCGCTGCAAGTATCCATCAACGCCGAAAGAACAAGGCTGGCAGGTCATTGACCTGCCAGCCTTGTTCTTTATTCCCTTGGCATCCCGTATATGGGATTTTCGCCCTCTTATTCGCTCCACCAGCCCACAGATTCCAGAAACGCAAGCACATCGGCCTTGTCCTCCTGCGTGGTAAAAACATAAAGCATCATCCTGCCGCTACGGATCTTTGCTGCGAAATTCGTGGGGCTGTCCACGGCATAGACCTGACCAGTAAAGGTATTGCTCTCCGTCACCTCACCGGTGATTGGGAGGGTCGCAGCGGCATAGATGCGGCGGCAGCCGTCTGCGGAATCCAGCCTACAGAAGTCTAACCGTAAGGAGTCCTCATGCACAGAAACAGAGCGGATCAACATGGACCCGACGCTCCATCTCTGGCGAACGTCCTCCGTAGAGTCCACGGCAGTATAGCCGGCTGCCGCTGCGGCCTTGCGGAACTTATCCAAGTCCGCAGCTCCCGACGTGAGGAAGAATTTCACGAAAAGGACGAGGGCGACGAACGCAAGAAGCCAAGCCGCAAGTCGGGGGACCCACTGCTTCGCCGGGATTTTTGCAATGGCCGTTGAATCAAATCCCGTGTCTGTCTCCGGAACCGATTTCTTCAGCTCCTCTGTGTGCGTCCTTCGCAGAAGGCTGCGAAGTAGCTCCAGCACCCCAGAGAGGAAAAAGCCCACCACTGCGATGGCCGTTCCCAAAATCAAAAGGACCACCAGATCATGGGTATTGGGCGAGAGGATCGCCGTATTCTCCTCCGGCATCTCCGGGTTATATTTCACGGTAATGGCAGTGCCGATCAGGTGGGGCGATGACATACGCCCGGTGCGGCCCGTATAGGTCTCCCCGTCCACGGCATACTCATATGCCATGATGTAGTAGGTACTGTGGCTGCTATGCAGTGTTGAGGAAGTGTCTTCTTCGCTGGAGACATCCGTGACCGTGGCCTCTATGGAGATCCAATCCTTCTGGTGGGATTGGTCTGCATAGTCTCCTATCCCGTCGACAATCAGGCCGATGCCCACGATTAGCATCACTAAGCCCATGAATCGGAAGTAGGCGAATAATGATCGATTCTGCTTCCACATCTCGATGCCCCCCTTGCTCCGCCAGCCCCACAGGGAGTTTTATGCCCTTGTCCCCTTACTGCTCCTTCTGGAACCGATCGGCGGCGATGAGGCGCTTCAGGGCCTCCACGCCCACCTGCACGGCGGAGGTGGTGTCCTCGCTCATGTCCTGATCCAGACCGGCGGCCTCCCGCTCCTGATTCCAGATCACATGGAAGCAGGAGCCGCAGCGGCAGCCCAGCGCATCCGCCACCACGAACAGGGCAGCGGACTCCATCTCGCTGGCCTTGACGCCCAGACGCTTCCACGCCTCCCACTTGTTCAGCAGCTCATAGGACACCGGCATCCTGGCGGGGCTGTGCTGACCGTAGAAGGCGTCCTTGCACTGCACCACGCCCACCTGCGTCCGCTTGCCCAGCGCACGAGACGCCTCCACCAGCGCTGTGGTCACCTCGAAGTTGGCCACGGCGGGGTACTCGATGGGCGCATACTCCCGGCTGGTATGCTCGAAGCGGATGGCGCCGGTGGCCACCACCACGTCGCCGGAGCGGACATCCAGATCGATGCCGCCGCAGGTACCCACCCGGATAAAGGTGTCGGCGCCGATATTGTGCAGCTCCTCCATGGCGATGGCGGCCGAAGGGCCGCCGATGCCGGTGGAGCAGACGGAGACCTTCTCCCCCAGCAGGGTGCCGGTGTAAATGGTGTACTCCCGATTCTGGGCCACGAAGTGTGCGTTGTCAAACAGGGCGGCGATTTTTTCGCAGCGGCCGGGGTCGCCGGGCAGGATCACATACCGGCCCACGTCGCCCTCCACACAGTGGATGTGAAATTGTTTCTCCAGTTTTTGCATGAGAAATGCCTCCTGTCATTTTTTCATGGAATGCTCTTTGATTATACTTCATTCTGCGGCACGGCGCAACCGTTTTGTCCGTAGGAGGGGAACAGTCACCACACCTCCACGGTGTACTTCTTCAGCTGCGTCACCGGGTGCAGATCCCGCTTGGCCTTCCGCAGGCCCAGATCCCCCATGTCCTCCTCCCGGTTCACATACGCAAGACCGTCGGCATAGGCGGTGCAGAACTGGCGGCACAGCATCTGATAGGCGCCGGGGTAGTCCCGGTCCGCCTTCTCAATGTGGATGTACAGGGTGTCCCGCAGCACCTCCCCCAGTGTGAAGCCCACGATGGCCCCGTCGGCCCGGAGAACGCCGCCCACCAGACCGTACTGATCCAGATGCTCCAGCACCTCCTGCACCTTGTGGTTTTCCTCCGCCGCCTCTCCGGGGGCGTAGTTGAGCTTCTTGTTCAGGGTGTGAAAAAAGGCCTCCACCTCCGCTGCGTCGGTGCTGTCCAGCGGCTCGAAGCTCCAGCTCTGGCAGGTACGGAGGAAACGGCTGATGTGGTTGCGCTGGCCGCTGAACTTCTTGCCGGACAGCTGGATCATCTCCTCAGCGGAGTACAGATAGTCGGCAAAATTCTCCTCCTCCGTGATCTCCACCCGGCCCGGCAGCTCCCGGAACAGGGGCAGATCCGCCTCCGGGATGGTGCAGAACCGCACCGGCCGCTCCGGGTGGCGGGCCAGACACTGCCGCAGTCCGGCGGGGATGTCCTCCCCCAATGGCAGGTTGTAGTAGAGATTTCCGTCCTCACCGGTGAGGGTGGAGTACAGCACGCCGTCCTTCACCTGCCACGCCATGTGGAAGTAGTCCCGCCACATGAACATCCCGCCCACGGTGAAATCGCAGGTGTTGGTGGTGACGAAGCGGAAATATGGGGCGATCACCGGGATATCATCGATGGTCATTTTCTGAAAAGGCATATGGTATCACTCGCTTTCTGACCTCTCCGCCGGGGAAAAATCCCAAATATTATATCAGACCCCGCCGCCGGAATCAAGGGGAAGCCCCTGCCGTGGCTGCGGCTCATTCTTCCGTCATTACAAGGCCGCTTTGCAAATGTGTCGTATTTTGCCTCCGGCGGGTGGCTTTTTCTTTTTGCCTCCGGCGGGTAACTTTCTGCCAATAGCAGCAGAAAGTTACCAAAGAATGCCGCTTGAAACCTTAGGTTTCAAGACTTCCTCTTTTCTGTGCAAGAGTTACTTCCTAAATCCCGCCAAAACAGGGAATCGCCTTTCTCCTACTCACGCTGCCGCTTTATTGGGTGGTTGAAGAAGCTTGCTGCTCTACCGTGGGGGACGGATCGCCACAGCCAGTGTGCGCACTGGCTTGGCAATGACGCAACAAGAAACCGGATGACACGACGGTGCAGGCTTTCTGCTGCGATCAGGGGAAAGCTATACCCGCCGGAGGTAACCAACCACTTCTGGCAAAGCATCTGCCTTCGGAGTAGCCCCCACAAGTACTCCCCCATACGTCAATTTTTTACAATTTCTTCATATTTCTCCGGATTTGTCAAATTCTCTTGACAGAAAACACCAGTATCCGGATGCAAAATCAAATATTTTTGACAAAATGGAACTCATTGCTTTTACCGTCCCCCAAAATCCCCGAAAAATCGCCGTTTCTCAGACTGGCACGTCACTTGCTATTACTATGGGCAGACGGTCCACGGACCGCAGAATTTATGTTTCACTCTTCGAGTGAGGAAAGGACGACATATGGAGTTTTCACCTACCCTATTGGCCATCGTTCCCCCTCTGCTGGCCATTGTCCTGGCGGTCATCACACGCCAGGTCGTGCTGTCCCTGTTCATTGCCGTGTTCGTCGGTGCCGTGATGCTGTGCGGCGGTAATCTGTGGGAGGGCTTTTACAGCACCTTCTTCGATTACATCCTCCCCGGCTTCGAGGATACCGACCACCAGCGCATCCTGGCGCTGACCACCTTCTGCGGCGGTTTGTCGCTGCTGCTGGAAAAGAACGGAGGCGCCCAAGCCTTCGCCAATGCCGTCAGCCGCGGCGCAGGCAAGACCCGCCGGGGCGCTCAGGTGCTGACTTGGCTGGGCGGCGTGTTCGTCTGGTTCTCCGATTCCACCAACCCCGTGCTGGTAGGCCCCATCTGCCGCAGCTTTACCGATAAGGTAAAGGTCTCCCGTGAGAAGCTGGCCTACATCGTGGACTCCACCACGGCGGCCGTCCCCACTCTGTTCCCCATCTCCGCCTGGGGCGCTTACATCATCGGCCTCATCGCCACCTTCTACACCTCCACCGGCTATACCGGCAATCCTCAGACAGACTTCGTGGCCGGTATCCCCTATCAGTACTACACCATCGGCTCCATCCTCATGGTGCTCATCATCGCCGTCACCGGCTGGGACTACGGCCCCATGAAGAAGGCCGAGGACCGTGCGCTGCTCACCGGCAAGCTGTTCCGTGACGGCGCCGAGATCCGCCGTGAGGTCGAGCAGGAGGAGCTTCCGGAAGGTGCCAAGCCCTCCATCTGGAATATGCTGGTTCCCGTCATCGTGCTGCTGGTGTTCATCTTCGTGGGCCTGTTCTACACCGGTGACATCAAGACCAATGGCATCTTTGGTGCGCTGGCCAACGGCAGCTCCCTGCGGGCGCTGGATACCGCCTTCATTCTGGCCTCCATCTCCGCCATCATCATGGGCATGATCACCAAGGTCTGGAACTTCAAGAAGGCCCTGAGCACCTTCATCGAGGGCTGCACGGGCATGATGGAGGTCCTGATGATCCTCATGCTGGCCTGGGGCATCGGCAGCATCTGCTCCGCCTGCGGCACTTCCACTTGGATCGTCAGCACCTGCGAGAGCTTCCTGACCCCCACCTCTATGTGCGCTATCATCTTCATCGCTGCCTGCCTGACCTCCTTCTCCACCGGCAGTTCCTGGAGCGTATTCGCCATCTTCATCCCCATCGCCGTGTCCCTGGCCATCTCCATCGGCGCCCCCGTAGGCATGGCCATCGGCGTGGTGCTGTCCGGCGGTATCTTCGGCGACCACTGCTCCCCCATCTCCGACACCACCGTCATGTCCTCCATGGGCTCCTCCTGCGACCACATCGACCACGTGCGCACGCAGCTGCCCTACGCCCTGACGGTAGCCGGCTCGTCTCTGGTAGGCTATATCGTCAGCGGCCTGATGAAAGGCGGTGCCTTCGTGGGGCTTGCCATCACGCTGGTGCTCATCTGCCTGGTGTCCTTCCTGCTGAACAAGCACGTGGGCCGTGGCAAGGATGCCAAGGCCTCTCAGGATGCCGCCTGATCCCATCCAAATTTTGGACACGAATAGGAGGATATAACCGTGAAAATTATCGACGCGAAGCTGCAGGTGGTGGAAGTCCCCCTGCCCCATCCCTTCCCCTCCACCTGGAACCCCGGCAATCCGGAGACCAAGCTGTTCGTTACCATCGCTGAGATCATCACCGATGACGGTATCCACGGCTACGGTGCCGCCTGCGACTCCTCCCAGCTGCTGGCGGGTATCTGGGACACCCACATCCGCCCGCTGGTCATCGGCAAGGAGATCACGCAGGTGGAGGCCATCAACACCGGCCTCGTCAACGCCTCCCTGTACGCCTACCGCCCCTGGTGCGTGGAGGTAGCCGTGTGGGATGCACTGGGCAAATACGCCAACCTCCCCATCTACAAGATGCTGGGCGGCGTGCAGGATAAGGTTCTGGCCTACGCCAGCACCGGCTCCCTGAAGTCCGTGGAGGAGCGTGTGGAGGACGCTGAGCGGTATATTGCCGAGGGCTTCAAGATGATGAAGCTCCGTGCTCACCACGACGATCCCTTCGAGGACGTCCGTATCATCGCCGAGATCAAAAAGCGGGTAGGCGACAAGCTGAAGATCGCCGTGGACGCCAATCAGGGCTGGTTCTTCACCGGCAAGCGGTCCGTGGCCAAGTGGGATCTGAAGAAGGCTCTGAACGTGTGCCGTGCCTTCGAGGAGATCGGCATCGAGTGGATCGAGGAGCCCCTGTACGGCTACGACTTCGAGGGTCTGGCAGAGCTGCGCAAGCGCACCACCCTCCATGTGGCCGGCGGCGAGCTGAACGCTCAGGTCCACGAGTACCGTGACCTCATCAAGCACAACTGCTTCGACATCTATCAGATGGACGTGGTGCTCTCCGGCGGCTTCGTGCAGAACCGGAAGGTGGCGGCCATGGCGGAAGCGGAGAACAAGATCTACACCCCCCACACCTGGACTCACGGCATGGGTATGGCCGCCGCCCTGCATATGGCGGGTGCCGTCAGCAACTGCCCCTTCATCGAGTACTGCTACGATCCTCCCTACTGGCCCTACGAGGTGCGTGACATGATGCTCACGGAGCCTCTGGTGGTGGATAAGGACGGCTATATTGCCGTGCCCCAGAAGCCGGGCCTTGGCGTGGAGATCAACCACGAGCTTATGGACAAGTACACCGTGCTGCGGAAGTGATCCAATCCCACTCCCACAGGTGAAAGCAGCAGCGGGGAGCCATTCGGCTCCCCGCTGCTGCTTGAAAAAATAAGCTTATGCTGTTACTCCCGGCGGCCCGCCGTGCCGGGGATGCCCAGCTCCTCCCGGTACTTGGCCACGGTGCGCCGGGACAAAACACAGCCCTTCTGCTCCAGCAGGCACCGCAGCTTTTCATCCGACAGGGGATGAGCCTTGTCCTCCCCGTCGATCAGCTCCCGCAGCCGCAGCAGCACCGCCCGGCGGCTGACATCGCTGCCGTCCGGGGCTGGAGCGGAGAAAAAGTAGCTCAGGGGGAACACCCCCTGCCGGCACTGGAGGTACTTGTCCTTCACCGCACGGCTGACGGTGGACAGATGCACGTCCAGCGCCTGTGCCGCCTCCGTCATGTACATGGGCCGCAAGGCACGGGGTCCATCCCGGAAGAATGCCTGCTGCCCCGCCGCCACGAACCGGGCGCAGCGCAGCATGGTGCTCTCCCGCTGCCGCAGGGCAAACAACACGTTCTCCGCCTGCACCAGCTTCTCCGCCAGATACTTTTTGACCTCCGGATCATCCGTCTGGCGGTACAGATCCTGATAATACCGGTTCAGGTGCAGCATGGGGGCCGGACGCCGGTGGTCATCGCAGACGAACTCCCCCTCCTGCTCCACCACAAACACATCCGGGTACACCATGGGGGCCGGCTCCGGCGGGCTGAACTGTCGCCCCGGCCGGGGATCCAGCTGCCGGATGCGCTGCTGGGCCCGGCGCACCTCCTCCTGCGAGATATGCAGGGTCTGTGCGATCTGGTGATAGCGGTTCCTGGCCAGCGCCTCCAGATGATGCAGCACGATCTGGGTGGCGGGGCCGTCGTCTCCGATGCGCTGCAGCTGCAGGTACAGGCACTGGCTCAGATCCGCAGCCCCCACTCCCGCCGGCTCCAGCGTCTGCAGCCGTGCGATGCCGCGGCGCAACTCCTCCTCCGGCACACCAGCCCCGGCGGCCAGCTCCTCCGTCGGCACGGTGAGGTACCCGCTGTCCTCCAGACAGCCCACCAGATAGTAAAGCAGCTGCCGCTGCCTCTCCGGCACCTCCAGTCCGGCGATCTGGCGGCACAGAAAGCTCTCCAACGTCTCCGCCAGACCGCCATCGGTGCCGATACGGTTCATGGGGGAGTCCTCTTCCTCCTGATTGGGCCGCTCATAGTAGCTGTTCTGGCGGTCGTTTTCCTCCAGCCAGCGCCAGCGGTCCAGCCAGCGCTCGGCCCGCCGGGTCAGAGGCTCCTCCTCGTGGGGCAGCTCCAGCTCCACCGTGGGGTTTTCCTGCGCCACGCTCTCCAGATACTCCCGTATCTCCAGCCGCCCCATTTGCAGCAGCCGCAGACTATGCAGCTGCCGCATGGACAGCTGTTGTTCCTGCCTCAGCTCCAGTTCCACTGTGCTTCCCTCCCGGATCTCCCTGCACGGGATTTTTTTGTTATCATATTATCATAGTTTATTATAGTGCATCCACCGCCCCGGCGCAAGCCGTTTTTTCGCAGGGAGACCGCAGCGCCGCCGTGTTCTGCGTCCGCTGCGGTCTCCTACTTGAGGGGGTGTAGAGATCAAATTGGTAAAAATATTTTTACGTCGTATCCGATTTCATTAACTATTTTGTAAAAAATCTTGTATTTTCCCTTAGTATCTCTTACAATAGGGGCAAGTACCTCAGAACTTCACGAAGGGCGAGAAGTCGAAGGGCTTGGCTGCCGGCAGCTCCGTCTCCGCCCGCAGCAGAGAGTTGACGATGTGAATGGCGTGACCGAATTTGGGCGGGCCCAGCTTCACCGCCGCCGCTCCGCCGGCGATGCCCATGTCCGCCACAGGGTCGTCGCTGACGCCGCCCGCCCGGATGGAGGGGATGGAGAACATTCCGTGCTCCACGGCATAGCGCTGGGCTTCCATAGCCTCCGTAACGGTCCCCACCTGATTGGGCTTAAAGACGAAGGCCCCGCAGGCCCCCATGTCCAGCGCCTTGCGAAGATAGTCGATGTTGGTGACGGTGAGGTCGTCGCCGCAGAGGGTGGTACGATCCAGCGCCTTGGCGGCCTTCACCCAGCCCTCCCAGTCGTTCTCGTCCACCGGATCCTCGATGTAGAGGAAGTTGTACTTCTCCGTGGCCTGCTTCAGGATGCCGATGATCTCGTCCAGATCCACCTCCCGGCCGCAGTAGTGATAGGTACCCCGCTTGGCGTCGTAGATCTCGCTGAAAGCGCAGTCCATATGGAAGGCGATCTTCTCCTCGCAGTGGCAGCGCTTGGCCGTCTCATAGAGGATATCCAGACAGTCCATGAAATCGGTGCTGGGGGCCATATACTCCGACATGGCGCCGATCTCCGGACGGCGGCCCCCCTGAAACTCCCGGATGACCTCCGGCAGCTTCTTATAGACCTTGCAGAGGATCTCCGTAGCCTCAGCGATGGAGGATGCCTTATAGGGAACAATGGTGGTCTCCTGCACCGGCATGGTGTCGTCCTCATAGCTGCCTCCGGCGAACATATCCGAGGTGGGCAGGGGGATGGTGCGAATGTCACCGGGGTTCAGATAGCGGTACTGGGACACATGGCGCAGCTGGCATCCGGCCCGCATGACCGCCAGCGACGTGCTGTACGTGACATTGCCCCCCAGACGGGACTTGTTGGGGGTGCCGTCCAGCTCCATGAGACGGCGGTCCAGCGCCTGCTGGTCCAGCACGTCCATGCCCCGGATGGCAGGCAGGACCACCTTCTCCGCCATCTCCACGGCCTTGCGGACGCCGTTGCCGTCATAACGGCTCCGGTCACCGTCCCGCAGCACCATAGCCTCGTGTTCCCCGGCGGAGATACCGGAGGGGGACGCTGCCCGGCCCATGGTGCCATCCTCGGTGATGATATCCACCTCCAGCAGGGGCTTTCCCTTGCAGTCGATGATCTCTCTGGCCCGCAAATCCTGAATTTTCATAATAGTTCCTCCTTACTCCTGTGTACCGATGTACAGCACATTAAAATCGCACAAATTGGTTCCCGTGTTCCCGGTGAGCACCGTATCCCCCAGCGGCTCCAGCGCCTCATAGGCGGCGTGCTCCCGCAGCGCCTTCCGCAGGTCGATGCCCCGCTCTGCGGCAGCAGTCCCGGTGGTGCCGTCGGTCAGGCCGCCTGCCACCGGGGTGGTGCCGTCGGTACCCTCGCTGTCCATGGACAGCAGGCACACATTCTTCAACCCCTCCGCTGCCACGGCAAAGGCCGCCGTCATTTCCTGTGACGGGCCGCCATGGCCCCGGATAAGGCTGCTGTCAGGAATGGCGGTGGTAGTCTCCCCGGCGGAGAACAGGAAGCAGGGCGCCCGGAAGGGCCGTTCGTTCTTCACCACCTCATGGGCCAGCGAGGCCATAAAGGTGCCGTAGTCCCGGCTCTCCCCCTCGGCGTAGGTAGTCAGCACATGGGCGGGGATTCCCATCTCCTCCGCCGCCTCCAGCGCCGCCTGGCAGGAGTCCGGCAGGGTGTTGACGATATAGTAATCCACATCGTTGGTCATGGTCTGGGGCGTTTCCTGCGCCGGGTCATAGTCCAGCAGATACCGGGCCACATTGCGGGGCAGCTTGTCCTCGATATGGTACTTGCGGAGGATGGCACCGATGTCCTGGAAGGTCACGGTGTCGTAGCCCACAGGGGTCCCCATAATGGGTACCGGCTCCGTGTAATCGGTGATATCATCCAGCCCCACGGCGTCCCAGATCTCAAAGCAGAGGATCTTGGCCCCGTGGATGTGCTGCCCCAGCCGTCCCCGGCTCATGCGGGACAGATGCCCCCGGATGTCGTTGATGTCCATGACCCACATCCCGGCTTTCAGCATCACATCCGTGGCCTCCTGCAGATCCTCCAGTGTGGTTCCCTCCACCGGGTAGCCCATCAGCGCTGAGCACCCGCCGGTAAGGCCCAGCAGCAACAGGTCGTCCGGCCCCATCTGCTCTGCGATGTCGATCATCCGCTGGCAGCCCCGGATGCCCTCCTCATTGGGCAGGGGATGCCCGCCCACATAGACCTCCGTCTTTCGATAGACGTCCTCCTCATCCCGAAGCTTGATGATGGTGACGCCCAGCGTCAGATACTCCCCCAGCAGATCCTCGAAGGCCCGTGCCATGTGATTGCCCGCCTTGCCGGAGGAAAAGGCGTACACATGACGGTACCGGCTCAGATCGTGGCGGCGGCTTCCGATGACCAGCTCGCTGCCCTCCCGATGCATCATCTCGTGGAGTCGCTTCCGGGCATCCAGCCGTTGCAGCACCCGCTCCGTCAGCTCCAGCACCTGCGCCTTGGCCCCGGCGTCGCCGTGGGACAGCAGGCTCTCTTTATTCTTGATTTTATGATCGCTCATGGTATCTCCTCGCATATTTAGTTGATGCCAAGATAAATAGCAACTCCCGTGCCAGCATGACAGCTTCCACGGTTATTCCGCAAGTTTCGCTCCTCGTCCAGCGGTTTTCACAAGATTTTCCCGGAAAACTCGGCGTTTTCGCCAAACAGTCACCCGATCCGGCAGTGCAGCCGCCTTTCACTTCCGCCCTTGCTCTGCGCCGTGTCAAGATTTTTTGTCTCGCCCCTTCCCCATTCTTTTTCTCAGGAGGTATGAACTATGAACAAGAACTTTGAACAAATGCTCCGTCTGGTGGACTATGTGGACGGCCTGATGGTGGTGGACAAAAACTGCATCATCCGCCACTACTACACCGCCTATCCCGATCTGGTAAACCTGCGGCAGGACGAGCCTCTGAACCGCAGTCTCTTTGAAATTTATCCCACCCTGAAGCGGGAGGACAGCTACATCTGCCGGGCGCTGAAAACAGGAGAGAGCTTCATCAACTACGAGCAGACCTATATCAACTACAAGGGGGACGCCATGGAGGCCAACTGCAGCGCCGTCCCCATTAAGGAGCACGGCGAAGTGGTGGGCGTCATCGATATGGTCATCTACAAGGATGCCCACGTCACCGAGCGGCGGCTAAGCTTCGACATCAGCCTCATCAGCGCCCTCACCAAAAGCTACAACACCTCCGACCAGTCGCTGGAGGACATCGTCACGCAGGATGGCGAGATGATCCGCATCAAGGAGAAGATCTTGCAGACCGCCGACAGCGATGCCCATGTGCTGGTCTATGGCAAGACCGGCACCGGAAAGGAGCTCATTGTCAACGCCATCCAGAAAACCAGCCGCCGCAAGGATGCCCCCTTCATCAAGCAGAACTGCGCCTCCATCCCCAGTACTCTGCTGGAGAGCATCCTCTTCGGCACCACCAAGGGCAGCTACACCGGGGCTAAGGATACGCCGGGTCTGTTCGAGCTGGCCGACGGCGGCACGCTGTTCCTCGACGAGATCAACTCCATGGAGCTGACGGCGCAGGCCAAGCTGCTGCGGGTGCTGGAGGACAACTGCATCCGCCGCATCGGTGCCAAGGAGGAAAAGCAGGTGAACGTGCGGATCATCGCCGCCGTCAACGAGGACCCGGAGGGCTGCGTAGAGTGGAATAAGATCCGGGAGGATATCTTCTACCGCCTGTGTGTGCTGCGGTACGATATCCCGGAGTTGTACCGGCGGAAGGGGGATATCCCCCTGCTGATGGAATATTTCCGCAAGCACTACAACAAGAAATTCCACAAGCAGATCATGGCATACAGCAGCGAGGTACAGGATATCTTTCTGGCCTATAACTGGCCCGGCAACGTCCGGGAGCTGAAAAACGTCATCGAATCCGCCTTCCACAACAATCACACCGCCATCCTCACCCGCAACGATATCCCCAACTACATCCTCTCCCGGCTGGCGGTGGACACCATGCACGCCGAGGACGTCCGAGGCCTGCCCCTCCACGAGATGCTGGCTCGGTACGAGGTCCTCCTCATCGAGGACGCCTACCGCCGCAACGGCGGCAGCCTCACCAAAACGGCGGCGGAGCTGCAGGTCAGCAAGCAGAACCTCGCCTATAAAATGAAAAAGTACGATATCCGGTGAAAAACGTGTGCTGTCCTTCGACAGCGCACGCTATCAGGGCATAACAGCAGGAAGGACACCCTTGCGGGGTGTCCTTCCTCCCTCTGGCTGCCCATAGCTTTTTGCGATCCCTGCGATCAGCGGTATGTGACCGAGACCCAAGGGTATTTCTCCTGAAGGTCACTGAAAATCTCCTGCATCGGAGCGGCGTACGCCCGCAGCCCCTGCGGCATGGCGTCAAAGCCCTCCACCACAATGTGCCTTTGCACCGGCTGCAAAAACACATCCGTCAGGCAATCCCACATGGCATCCCAGTTTTCCCCGTAATAGTCGGGAAATCCAAATGCCTTGCGGATACGCTGATGTAATGTGCCCCAGTCCCTGCAGCTGTTCAGGCGCAGTAAAACGGGGTCGGCTGTAATGGGCGTATATGCGTTGCGATTCATAACAAAGCTCCTTTCTGTCAAACAATCTCGACAAATGTGGCGTAATGGTCGTAAGTAACAAAAATCAATCCATCGTTGGAGTAGAGAATTCGTTCACCGCCTCGGTAACCAAAAGAGTAATGGATGTCAGCCTCGTACCATATTCGTCCAAGTGCATCGGGGAGCCGCTTGTCTCTGTTTTTGTAAACGCCCTTTGTCAGCATCTTACCAGGTGCAACACTGACAAGATTTGCTAAAATCGGAATCCATCCTAACTTGCTAGCTTCGTCCTCAGTTATATAGTATCCAGGTAGCTGACGAAAAGTTTTTAGCCACCAATCGGCCCCCCGCAGGCCAATCTTTGTCGCTGTGCCAGCCGTTTTGCCACTAAGCGTTGAACAGAGCAGCGACAATTAGGATGGAGCGGTGGTTCTTCTGGAATAATATCATAGAGCAAGTAAATTTTCCCTTGATGCTTTTTGCATTCCATACATCTTCGGAGATCGATGACGGATTTCCAATATTTATACTTCAAGCTACGCACAAACTTCTTCCTTTCTACTATAACAGATTAGGCCATCCATGAAAAGCCTCTTATATTACTGTGTCAGGCAGTAGTTTGTTGCCCTTGTGTATGCAACCCTTATAAAATTTTTATGAAAATGTCGCAGCAATTCCCATAGTGCAAATCCCGCAAAGCCTTGTGGCACAACGGTTTGCATCCAAAAGGAAAAGGACTTCAAGATTTCTCTTGAAGTCCTTTTTTGGAGCAGGGTACGGGAATCGAACCCGCCTCCTCGGCTTGGGAAGCCGATGTACTACCGATGTACTAACCCTGCATTTTGAATACCTGCTCATTATAGCAGATATCCCCCGGCTTTGCAACCGGAAATTTTGTCGACGGCGGCATGAAAATTTCACCGCCGCATATGCTGGAAACAAAACGGAACGGAGGGCTGCATATGAGACGGATGGCGGGCTTATGGGCGGCGCTCCTGCTGGTGCTGGCGCTGACGCCGACACAGGCCGGAGCGGTGGAGCTGCCGATACGGGCGGAGGCGGCGCTGCTGATGGAGAAAGAGACGGGACAGGTGCTGTACGCCCAAAATGAGCACGAGGCGCTGGAGCCGGCCAGCGTCACCAAGGTGATGACGCTGCTTTTGACCATGGAGGCCATCGAAAAGGGCAGCCTCCACTACGACGACGTGGTGACGGTCAGCGCCTACGCCGCCTCTATGGGCGGCAGCCACGTCTACCTGTCGGAGGGTGAGCAGATCACCGTAGACGATCTTTTGAAGGCGGTGTGCGTGGCCAGCGGCAACGACGCCGCCGTGGCGCTGGCGGAGTGCGTGGCCGGGGTGACGGAGCTGTTTGTGGAGCAGATGAACACACGGGCCAAGGAGCTGGGCATGACGGACACCCACTTCGTCAACTGCACCGGCCTTCCGGCGGAGGGCCACGTCACCAGTGCATGGGACATCGCCCTCATGAGCCGGGAGCTCATAGAAAAGCACCCGGACATCCGCCGCTACACCACCATCTGGATGGATACCCTGCGGGACGGCACCTTCCAGCTGGCCAACACCAATAAGCTGATCCGGTTCTACGACGGGGCCACGGGTCTGAAAACCGGCTCCACCGACAGCGCCAAATACTGCCTGTCCGCCACGGCGGAGCGGGAAGGCATGGAGCTCATCGCCGTGGTGCTGAAGTCCCCCACCGGCCAGCAGCGGTTCGAGGATGCCAAGGCCCTGCTGAACTACGGCTTCTCCACCTACGCCCTGCTGCACACGGCGCCGGAGGAACCTTTCCCCGCCATCCCGGTGGTGCTGGGGGAGACGGAGACGGTGCAGCCCTGCATCGACCCGCAGGAGGCGGTGGCGCTGGTGCAGAAAAGTCAGGCCGGGGGTCTGTCCCAGTCCGTCACACTGGCGGAACAGGTGGAGGCCCCGGTGTCCACCGGACAGGAACTGGGGACTCTGACAGTGACGGATGCCGCCGGCGAGACGGTGCAGTCCATCCCCATCCGGGCGGCGCAGAGCGTGGAGCGTCTCACCTTCGGTACCATGCTGCGCCGGATGCTGTCGGCGGCATTTTTTGCCGGCTGAAAGCCGCTTTTGGGTAGGTTTCCTCTTGTATTCCACGGGAAAACGTTGTATGATAAACCAAATTGTACAGAGGAGGCATCTGATATGATACAGATGGATCTGTCCCATATCCGGCAGTTTATCCCGCTGCCCTACGAGGAGGCCCGTGCCGCCCAGCTGCGGCTGGCCCACAGCCATTTGCAGCACGGTGACGGCGCAGGCGGCGAGTTCACCGGCTGGGTGCAGCTGCCCCGGCAGTATGACCGGGAGGAGTTCGCCCGCATTCAGGCGGCGGCCCGAAAAATTCAGCAGGACTCTCAGGCGCTGGTGGTCATCGGCATCGGCGGCTCCTATCTGGGCGCACGGGGCGTCATCGAGTGCCTGTGCTCCCCCAACTATAACCTGAAAAAGAAGGACACCCCCAACATCTACTTCACCGGCAACGGCCTGTCCTCCGACCAGATGGCGGAGCTTATGGACCTGCTGGAGGGGGTGGACTTCTCCGTCAACGTCATCTCCAAGTCCGGCACCACCACGGAGCCTGCGGTGGCCTTCCGTTTCTTCCGGAAGCTGCTGGAGGAGCGGTACGGCCCAGAGGAGGCGGCCCGGCGCATCTACGCCACCACCGACCGCCGCAAGGGGGCGCTGAAGGCTCTGGCGGATCAAGCGGGCTACGAGACCTTCGTGGTGCCTGACGACATCGGCGGCCGGTACAGTGTCCTCACCGCTGTGGGCCTGCTGCCCATCGCCGTGGCGGGGGTGGATATCTGCCAGCTGATGGAGGGTGCCGAGACTATGATGGAGGTCTGCGCCAAGACGGACATGGCGGAAAACCCCGCCTGGCAGTATGCCGCCGCCCGGTATGAGCTGTACCGCACCGGCAAGAAGATCGAGGTGCTGGCGGCCTATGAGCCCAGCTTCCGGTTCATGGCGGAGTGGTGGAAGCAGCTGTACGGCGAGTCCGAGGGCAAGGAACACAAGGGGCTCTTCCCCGCCAGCGTGGAGTTCACGGCGGACCTGCACTCCATGGGTCAGTATATCCAGCAGGGGGAGCGTTCCCTGTTCGAGACGGTGGTGCGCTTCGGCGCTTCCCACCGGCCGCAGGTGGTGCCGCTGGATGAGACCGACGGCGACGGCCTGAACTTTCTGGCCGGGAAGGACGTGGATTTCATCCGCACGCAGGCCATGGACGGCACACTGCTGGCCCATGTGGAGGGCGGCGTCCCCAACATCATCCTCCGCACCGGCCAGATCAATGCCTTCACGCTGGGTGAGCTCATCTACTTCTTCGAGTACGCCTGCGGCCTGTCCGGCTACTTGCTGGACGTGAATCCCTTCGACCAGCCGGGGGTGGAGGCGTATAAGAAGAATATGTTCGCCCTGCTGGGAAAGCCCGGCTACGAGGCCCTGCGGCAGGAACTGGCGGAAAAACTGCACAGAGCTTGACCGCCTCTTTACACCATTTCTACAAATCTGTAAAATAGCGTTTTTCCCATTGCCATTTGGTCGGCAATATGGTATCTTAATGACAGGGAATAACCATCCCGATCTTATCAAGAGGAGTGATACTTATGGTTAGATTGATCATGGGCGCAAACGGGGCCGGTAAGACCAAGCAGCTCATCGACCTGATCCACAACGCTGTGGAGGCGGAGAACGGCAGCGTCGTCTGCATGGAACCCAGCGCCGACATGACCTATAACATCAGCTATAACGTTCGTCTGGTGAACGCCAGCGAATATTCCGTGGATTCTTTTGAGTGCCTGCGTGGCTTTATCAGCGGTCTGTATGCGGGCAATTACGATATTTCCCACGTTTTCGTGGACAACCTGTGCAAGATCGCCGGCACCAGCGACCTGATGGCGGTGGAGAAGTTCCTGAACTGGCTGGAGCGCTTCAGTGAGAAGAACAGCGTCAAGTTCACCGTGACCATCACGGCGGACGAATCTCTGGCCACCGAGGGTATGCGGAACTATCTGTAAGCATTTTCGTAAGAGCATCGGCTCCCTGCCTGTGGGCAGGGAGTCGGTTTCTTTCCCGGAAAAGGAGCATCATATGACACAACAGGAACAGATCTGGCAGGACGTCATGGAACTTGCCAACCGCCCCGGCACCTTCACCCACGGGCTGGGGCTCCACGTCACCGGCATCGGCGACGGCTGGGCCGAGGGGGAACTGACGGCAGGCGACGGGATGCTGAACCCGCTGGGCATCGTCCACGGCGGGGTCTACGCTGCCATGATGGATCATGTGGCGGGAACGGCGGCCTGCAGCCGTGGCAGCACCTGCCGGACGGTGAACTACGACCTGCATTATCTGGCCCCGGCCCAGCCGGGACTGCTGCGCTGCCGGGCGGAGAGCGTCCGCATGGGGCGGCAGATCGTGGTGATGCAGGTCTGGGTGGAAGACGCTCAGGGCGTCCGCTGCGCCGAGGGCTGCTACACCTTCCGCTGCAAGCCCGCCGGGCACAAGGGCTGATCCCTCCCCGACAGATAAAGGCCACCCTGCGCCGATGGCGCAGGGTGGCCTTTGTGCTGAGACTTTCAGGTAAATCAGGGAAAGAAGAGGTCCCTCCGGTCACATGGCCGGAGGGACCTCTTCAACTATTAAGGAGTCCTGTCAGCGCTTAGCCGTTCTGCTTCTTGCTGCGCTTGGTGACAAGCAGCACCACCAGAGCGATGATGCCCAGACCAGCCACAGTCAGCACCACCCACAGGGCGGTCATGTTGCTGCTGTCGCCGGTGGCGGGGGTATCCGGCGTGGTGGGCTGAGACGGCTCAGCGGGCTTCTCCGGCGTGGTAGGCTTGCCGGAATCGCCGGGCTTGCCGGGTTCCACAGGCGTGGTAGGCTCCTCAGCGCCGCAGCGGCTGCACTTGCCATCCTTGTAGTCGTGACCCAGAGCAGGCAGCACCTCGCCCTGCTTCACCGTGACGCCGCAGACCTTGCAGACCTCGTCGCCGGTGTAGCCGTCCTCGGTGCAGGTAGCATCCTTGGTGCCCACCAACTCCGTGTCGTGGCCGGTAGCAGGCAGGGTCTCCGTCTTGGTGTCGGTATACTCCTTGCCCTCGAAGGCGACCTTGGCGGTGTAGGTGCGAACGCCGTCGGCCTCGCAGGTGGCCTCGGTGGTCACCTCATTGGTGACAGCAGCGTTCACCGTCTCCACGTGGGAATCATCATTGGCGCAAGTGAAGGTGGCAGAAGCGGTGAAATCATCGTTCCACTTCCACACCGGCTCGCCGTAGGCGTGACCCGTGGCAGGCAGGGTCTCCGTCTTGGTGTCGGTGTACTCCTTACCCCCGAAGGTGACCTTGGCGGTGTAGGTGCGAACGCCGTCCGTCTCGCAGGTGGCCTCGGTGGTCACGGCGTTGGTGACGGTGGCCGTCACATTCTCCACATGAGCGTCGTTGTTGGCGCAGGTGAAGGTGGCAGAAGCGGTGAAATCATCGTTCCACTTCCACACCGGCTCACCGTAGGCGTGACCGTTGGCACAGGGGTCCTCATCACCGGTGACCAGCTTCACGTTATCCACGGCGAACATACCGTCGCTCTCGGTGTACTGGGCATAGGTCTTGTAGAAATGGAAGGCAAACTGTACGTTGCTGGTGAGATAGGCGGCGGGTACTTCGATTTCCGCCGTACCCTTAAACCAGTAGCCGCCGGTAGCATCCAGATCGGCAGCATCCCAGATGGTGGTCCAAGTCTGGCCGCCGTTGATGGTGGCCTCCACCGTGAACTTGGCAATGTCGTTCTGAATCATGTACTTGAACAGCAGATAATCGAAGGACAGAGTAGGCGTCTTGCCGGTGAGATCCACCACCGGGGAGATCAGATACTCATTCTGCTTCTTGCCGCTGCCGGCAGCCATGGGCTGCACCTCGCCGATGCCGTAACCCTCATACTCGTAGTAGTCGAAGTCGATACGGGCCTGACGGGTGGTGTTCAGATTCCGGTTGGTACCGACATACCATGTGCAGCCGGTGTTCTCCGCCTGCACCGTCCAGCCGTGTCCGGGGAACTCGTCCTGCTCAAAGTCGTTGTCAAACTCTGCGGCAGAGGTCGTTTTGCTGAAGGAAGCGGAGATGGTGTGGTTGGCCTTGACGTCGGAGAAGGTGTAGCTCTCCACAGCGCCTACGCTGCTGCCGTCCACCAGCACGTCGGCGATCTCATAGCCGTTGCCGGCGGCGACGGCGAAGGTCTGGGAGGCACCCTCCTTCACGGAGACGTCACCATTGGGGGTGATAGAGCCGCCCTCACCGGCAGTTGCGGTGATGGTGTACTTCTGGGCAGCCTCGCCGGTCTCCACAGCCATCAGCTTTACATTGTCGATGGCCAGCTGGCCGGTAGTGTCCTCATTGGGATGGACATAGCGGAAGGCAAACTGGACACCGGCCACATTGTACTCGGCGGGCACGGGAACCTCTGCGCTGCCGGAAATGATGTAGTTGCTGGCCTGCTGGCCGGTATAGCTGTCTTGGAAGTTCCAGATCGCGTTCCACGTCTTTCCGCCGTCGGTAGAAACTTCCACCGTAGCAGTGAAGGTCTTGTTCTTGATGCCGTGCTCGCCGTAGGCGAAGTCGAAGGTCAGAACGCCGTCACGGGTGGCGGAGAGGTCCACAACAGGGGAGATCAGGTACTCATCCTGTGCACCCGTCCAGTCGTTGGTGATGTAAGCGTGCTTGGAATCATTGCCCTCGTACTTCCAGTTGTAGTAGGTATACTGCTTCCATGTGCTGTTGGTATCCTGCACCTTCAGCGTCCAGCCGTGGAAGGGGAACTTGTCGCCGCTGACGCTCTCGAAATCGTTCTCGAACATCACCTGCGGCACATCGGGGATGACCTCGAAGTCCGCCGTCACGGCGTAGTTCTGATCCATGGTCAGGGCGTAGGCGTTGTCGGTGACCCCCACCTTGCGGCCATTGACCTTGACGGAAGCCAGCTGATAGCCCTCATCCGGCACGAAGGTCACGTTCACGGTCTCGCCGGTGGCGACCTTAGTCTGACCCGCAGGCTGGACCGCACCGCCCTCGCCGGCCACGGTGGTCAGCACGCTGATCTCGGAAGCCCCGGCGGGAGCCGCCAGCTTCACATTGTCCACGGCAACCGAACCGGCGCCGGTGGGAGCCGTCTTGTAGTAGCGGAAGGCAAACTGCACGTTGGCCGTCTGATAGGCCTCCGGCACGGTGATCTCCGCCAGACCCGTCTGGATAGCGTCGGAGCCCTGAGTCACGTCATCCTTGGCGTTCCAAATGGCCGTCCAAGTTTTGCCGCCGTCGGTAGAGGCCTCCACGGTGAAGGTCATCTTGCCGCCATACAGTGCCGTACGCTCGAAGCCGTAGTTGAAGGACAGGGTAGCGGCCTTGCCGGTGAGATCCACCACCGGGGAGATCAGCAGCTCGTCCTGCTTGTCGCCCACTTCGGTGTCGTAATAGTCGTCGGCATCCACAATGGCCTGCTTATCATCGGTACCCGTAGATACGAGGGTGTTGCGGGCCTGATGCCAGTTGTAATACTTACCGGTGCCGTTGGTGTTCTTCACCGTCCAGCCCTGGCCGGGGAAGGCCGCGTCGTCGAAGTCGTTGTTGAAGATAGCGATCTCCCCACCGGCCTGTGCCTTCTGGAAGGTGGCGGAGATGGTGTGATCCGTACCCACACGCTCGAAGGTGTAGTAGGAGATGGGACCCAGATCGGTGCCGTCCACCACCACATTGGCCACCTCGTAGCCCGTGGCAGGCACCACGTTAAAGGTCTTGCTGGTCCCCTTCTTCACCAGAGTGGTACCGGCGGGGTCGATGGCGCCGCCCTCACCGGAGGTAGCCGTCACGGCGATATAGTCCTCACGGACATCGGCGTACAGCTGGACATTATCCACGGAGATCTGGGCGCCGCCCTTACCGGTGTAGACAAAGGCGAAGCGCAGGTCGTCGCAATTCTGGAACTTTTCGGGGATGGTGACCTTGGCCTGCGTGGCAGCCCAAGCGGTAAAGACCCCGGCATCCTTCTGCAGGTTCCAGACCTCCTCCCAGTTCTGACCGTCGGCAGAAGCCATGACCTGCAGGTTGCAGCGCTTGTAGTCCACGGTATAGACAGGGGTGGTGTAGAAGTTGAAGATCATGTGGACATCCGTCTCCACACCACTGATGTCGGTGGCACGGGAATACAGCCACTCGTTCTGCTGGAAGTCATTGTCGGCATCCACGGTGGCGGTGTAGTCCACGTCACGATACCACGTGTTGACGGAAGCGCCCTTGGACTCCATGCTCCAATCGGCAGGCAGCCAATCGTTGTCGAAGGTCTCGGTCCACAGCACGTTGGTGGGCTTCACGATGCCATAATCGTCGCTGTTGCCGGGCACCTTCACGGTGTAGGTCTTGGAGTTGCCGGCGTAGTCGTGAACGATCATGCCGAAGGTCTCACCCATACCGGTGACGTCATACTCCTTGACGTGGGTGGTGAGGCCCGGCGTGGTCTCGGAGAAGCCCTTGATCCCGTACAGCAGATCGCTGTTGCGGAGATTATAGAACACGATGGCCGAGACATACTGGTTATCGCTGACATCCAGACTCAGATAGTAGCGGCCCTCGGCCTCGGTGACCTTCAGGTTGCTGGCATGGGGATCCTCATTATCGATGGTGATGGGGAAGGACCAGCTGTTCTTCAGGTTCTTGGTGCCGCCGTCGCCATAGGGCAGGGTAGCCTCAATGGTCACGGTAGCCTTGGTGTTGTTGGGCAGCTTGGAGTTGTTCTTGGCGGTGCCGTACCATGCGTCGATACCGGTATAATCGGCATTCACACCGGCGGGCACGATGCGGTAGTAGTCGTAGCTGTAGATGGACTTATTGACGTAGTCGCAGGTTTTTTCCAGATACACCTCGTCGGTTTTCTGATCGGTGATGGTGTACTTCAGCGTCTTGGTATTGCGCAGCAGGCCGGTGTAGATGCCGGTGAGGCTGTCCATCATGTCATTGCTGTTGTCGGGGGAAATGGCGTTGTGATCGGCAAAATAGGGCACATTGGCGTAGTTGTTGTCGCCCAGATAGGTGTCGATCTGGCCCTCGGCAGAGGTGGTGAAGGCGGTGTTCATGTAGGCCTGTGCCTTGCTCTCGGTGCCGTCCAGCGTCTCCCAGTAGTCGGTGGAATCGATGATGGGAGCCTTGGTCCAGTCGCCGTAGAAGGCCAGATAGGGGATACCCAGATCAATGGTGCTCTCCAGCTTGCCGCCGTCAGCGGCCACCTGCTTCAGGGTCACGAAGCCCTCCACATAGGCGCCGTTCTCGAAGTTCTTCAGCTCCTCCTTGGCGTTGGTGAGGGTAACGGTGACAGTGACCTCCTGCTCTCCGCCTGCGGGGACCGCCACACGGTCATCCTTGCAGTTGGTGGTGAAGGTGTGGCTCAGCGCCACAGCCGTCTCACTGCTGGTGAGGAAGGCCTCGTTGTCGCTGTTGGTATAGGTCGTGGTCCCGTCGGTGAGGACGATGGGCTGGATATCGTAGTACAGGGTGTCCTTACCAGTGTTGTGGACCTTGAAGGTCATGGTGTAGACGCCCTTCTCTGCGGGATCGTCGCCCAGCTCCAGCTTGGGCCGGATCATACCGTCCACAGTGAGGTAGCCCTCGGTCTTGACGGCGTCATTGATGTTGATGAGACCTGCGCCCTGCTTGCGGGGAGAATAGGGCTGGCCGTTGGAATCGTAAATGATGCTGGCGGTGCTCATCAGCAGGGTATCGACCATGTGCTTGCGCTGGGTGGCGTCGGTCATGCCACGGGCCTTCAGGGCCTGCTGCACGATGGCCATAGCGCCTGCCGCATGGGGGGAAGCCATGGACGTACCGTCCATGCTCTCATAGGCGTTGCCGGGTACGGCGGCATAGATGCCTGCGCCGGGCGCAGTGATCTCCGGCTTCAGGGTCAGCTCCGTGGTGGCGCCCCAGGAGGAGAAGTCCGCCATACCATAGGTGGGGGAAGCCACCAGCTTGTCGGCGGCGCCCACGGTCAGGACCTTGTTCTCCTGCGCCTTCAGATACTCACCGGCCTCCTGAGAGATAAACGCACAGGGCATCTTCCAGTCGGTGATGGACATATACAGCATACCGGGAACATTGTTGTACACCAGCATGGCGATGGCGCCCTGTGCATAGGCGTTGCGCTCCTTCTGCTCGTAGTACATACCGCCGCCGCGCTGCACCAGCGCCACCTTGCCGGAGACGTCGACGCCCTCATAGTCGTCCTCCGTGCCGTAGCCGGGCACCACGGCATACTTCAGCTCGCCCTTCTTGGCCAGCTCCCGGAAGATCTTGGCGTTCTCGTCGGTGCTGATGGTGCCGCTGTCCTGATAGGCGAAGTCACGGCCGCCCACGGTGATGTAGGGGCTCTTGACCTTGCTGTTGGACACGGCGGCCACAGACATGGACTCGCCGTAGGTGGAGGGCTCGCTGATCAGGCCGTAGTCGGGGTTGCTGGCCAGCGCCTTGTTGCCGAAGGCATCGCCGTAAGCAGCGCTGTAAGCGTTACCGGCAGCCACAGCCAGAGACATACCGCTCTCGCCGGCCCGCTTAAAGACGTTCAGCAGGCTCTCGGTGAACTCGTCGGGATTCTCATAGTCGATGTAGCCGGCGTCGGAGCCGAGGCTCAGGTTGGCCACATCCACGCCCAGCAGCATACAATCCTCCAGAGCGGACAGGATGTCGGCGTAGGAAGCGCTGCCGCTGGACTTAAAGACGTTCATGTTGGCGATCTGGGCGTCCGGGGCCACACCCTGCACGTCCGCATTGATGCCGGTGCAGCCGGCAGCGGTGGAGGCCACGTGGGTACCATGGCTGCCCTCGGTGCCGGGGGCGCCGTCGGTGTCCTTATCGCCGTAGTCGAACTGGAAGGGGAACTTGGCGCTCTTATAGACGGAAGAAACGCTGAGGCCCTTCACAATGCCCTCGGCCTGGAAGTCGTACTTAGACAGCAGACCCTTCACGTCGTCCTGCGTCAGGGCAGGGTTGGCGGGGGCCTTGCTGAAGATCTGGTGGTCCATGTCCACGCCGGTATCCAGAATGGCGATCAGCATCCCCTCGCCGGTGAAGCCCGTCTCGTTGGCCAGACCGCCGCCGATCATCCGGGTGCTGTTGGCGGTGTCAGGCAGCAGGCTGAAGGTGGGGGACAGGAACACGGACTCTACGCAGTCCAGCTCCTTCAGAGCCTTATACTGGCCGTAGGTCACAGTGGCGGAGAAGCCATTGAGCAGCGTCGTGTACTGACGCTGCGGCTCCACCGTCTCCCCGATGGCACGGGACATGGTGGCCGCAGCCTTCTCCTGCTTCTGCAGCAGGGACTGCACCTGGGCCTGAGCCGCAGGCTTGGCCACGGAGTCATCCACCACCACAATGATCTCCACAGAGTCACTGTCCTCATGGGTGGGCTTAGCCTCCATGCTCAGGGTTTCGTTTTTGGTCTTTGCGCCCCGCAGCAGCTGGGTGGTGACATTGCTGGCAATGTCCTCCACCGAGGTCTCCTCCATGGTGGCGTTCACCACGTGGGAGTCCTCCGAGGCCGCAAAGGCGGTGTAAGGCAGGGCAGACACCAGCAGCACCAGTGTCAGCAGCCATGCACCGATCCGTTTGCAGACTGTCATCTCTCATGATCCTCCTGTAATGGATTTTGTCGGAAAAAGTGTTAGCTCCTCCCAGTATATAGGTTGAATTATAACACCTACCGTCCCAGTATGGCAAGATAATTCTTCTCGATTTGGGAAATTTTTTCAAAAGCAAGTTTCGCGTGGCGAAGTTTTTCCCCTGAATATCGCCTGTTTTCCAGATATGTACTTTCTGCCACCATCTGTTCTTGTGACCGGGACATTTTTGCCATCTTCTTACAAATTGTCTCCCTGCCGTTCCCTCTTCCGGCGGCATACCTTCCCGGCCCGCTTTTGTCCCCGGCGGACAATTTCCCGCCGATCGCTCTTTTTCTATAAGGAACGTGTCTCCGCCGGCCCACTGTTCCCAGTAGTAGTTCTTTTTTATGTCTCCGCCGGGTGACTTTCTGCCGCTATTGGCAGAAAGTTACCCGCCGGAGGCACGTCCCTCCGGTAGAACAGCAAGTCCCTTCCATCACCCAATGCAGCGGCAGCGATAATAGAAATACGCCAATTCCCCGCCTTGGCGGGATTTAGACGGAAGCTCTTGTCCGCAAAAGAGGAAGTCTTGAAACCTTAGGTTTCAAGCGGCGTTTTTTTGCATACTTTTTGTCGCTGCTGACAAAAAGTAGGCCGCCGGAGGCAATCGGAAAAGTCACTCGTCGGAGACAATCGGAAAAAGCTGCTGTCCCCTCACAACCAAAAAGGGAGTCCTGAGACCTCCGGTCTCAGGACTCCCTTTTTCCTTGCATACCACTCTTACCAGTGCAGCAGCTTCTTATAGTACGGCCACAGCCCCTCCTTCTCCGGATAGAAGGGCGCCAGCTGGCACAGATCCGTTCCGGGGAAGTCGTTGCCCTCGATGATAGCGGGACCGGTAGGCGTGATGGCCATATCCCAGCCCACATGGGCCACCTGCGGGATCTCATGGGCCGCCTCCTTAGCCAGAGCAATGGCCTCCGGCACCATGGGCAGCTGATAGCCCACGAACTCCACCCCGGTGTCGGGATGGCGGTCATAGACGTTGAAATAGTCGTCGGTGGCGGGAGAGATGATCTTCCCCGTCTCCGGGTCCACCCGGCACAGGACACCCCCCTGCCCGGAGTTGTCGCAGTACCCGTCGCCCCGGCCCATCTTTACGCTGATGTAGGCCACATGGACCTCCCCGTCCACCAGATCCGTCAGGATACGCATGGTGTTTACCGACGAGGGGTGGAGCCGTGCCATGTCGGGATGCTGGGGCAGCACCTGCTCCAGCACCACCAGCTGGTTGCGCCGGATGTAGTCCAGCATCACCGCCGGGGACTCGTAGTCCTTCACATACAGCTTGTTCACGCCCCGGCCGCAGTCGCCGTGGTTGATCTTGGCGAAGATGGCCTCCTGTCCGGCGATAAAATCCGTAAACTCCGTCAGCGTGGCCGTCTCGCCGTTGAGGGTCTTGCGGCCCAGATACTTGGCAAACCGCTGGTTGAACCGCAGCTTGTCGTCGAACTCGTCGGAGTAGCTGAGGTCGTTCATGTGGTCGATGACCTTCTTGTTGCGGACACGGGTGAGATAGGTGTCCCGCTGGCGGCCGTTCATGTTGTAAAACCCGAACATCACGTAGTCGTAGTAACCCGCCCCATAGCGTGCGCCGCACCAGCACATATCGAAGAAGGTCTTGACCTTGTTCTGGCCGCACTTGTCGTGGACGATGTCGATCATCTGGTTCATTTTCTTCAGCCGCACGCCGGACATGACCCGTGCGAGATAAGAGAGCTTAGACATACATTGCCTCCCGTATTCATGTGTTCTTCAGTATACCCCATCCGGCGGAGCTTGACCAGCCGTTTCTGGTGATACCTGTCATCAGTCTTAATAGAGATAGCTGCGCTTCTCGTCCCGGAACTCCGCCAGCCGGGCCTCATAGGCCTCCATGGCGGCCTCCTCGAAGGCCAGCGTGTCCTCGGCCCCCAGCTCCCGCAGCAGCTGCTTGGTAAAGGGGGGATTCAGCACCAGCAGCGGCCCCGTGAGATAGGTGGCCATCAGGCCGCCCCGGCGGAAGCCCTCCACCAGAGAGCCGGGCCGCCGCCCCACGCCCCGGACCACCTTGAAAAGTCCCGTACCGGGATCGTCGGCACCGTAGGTGTGGCCGAACAGACTCTTGAAGCCCACGATCTCCATCCCGGTACCATAGGTCCCCAGAAAGAAGCTGTTGTGCCGGTTCATCATCTGATACTCGGCATGGGTGGGCAGCAGGCCCAGTCCGTCGAACCGCAGCCCCTGATCCGACTGGACGTATTCCCCCAGCGCATCCAGGGCGTTGCCCGTCACCAGCATCCGCTGACCGCCGTCCACACGGGCCGCCAGCTCCTCCCGATAGGGCGTCAGGGCCTTCACCATCAGCTCCAGTCCCTTCTCCGTGGCGGAACCCATGTATACAAGATCCACGCCGCCCTCCAAAAACGCCGGGCGGGACTTCAGATCCGTCTCGACCACCTCCAGCTCCGGGCAGCACTGGCGCAGATACCGGATGTTCATCAGATCGCCGCAGAGGTTCCCCACCTCCGGGAACAGGATCTCTACCTTCATGCCTGCGCCTCCTTCTCCGCACCGTCCTGTGCATGGCGGGCGGCTTCCTCCTTCATGTGGTCATACACTTTATACGACAGGGCCAGAGAGTCCGTGCCATAGAGAATGTACACGTCATCGCCGGGGGTATAGCGCAGCAGCTCCGCCGCCCGGAACTCGTCCGGCTCACAGACGATGCGCTCCTCCGGCACCCCCGCCATCAGCAGCCGCAGCTTGTAGTCCCGGCATCGTGCGCCGGTACACACCAGCTGCACCACGCTGTCATTGCAGAGATACTCGAAGTCCGCATCGAAGATCCAGCAGGTGTTCTCCGACCAGTGGTGGGCATCTCCCAGACAGTTCATCATCAGCAGCAGCTCCTTGGTGCCGGGCCGCTGGGCGATATACTGGAAAGTCCGGGACCCGGCCAGTGCGTTCTTCTCCTTGGACATCTGCCGCACCAGCTTCACGTCCCCCACCTGCTCCTCCATGTGCCGGGTGGCCACCACCGCCGCACGGCTCATGTAGCCGCTAATGGTCTCGTGGCTGTATCCCAGCTGCCGCAGCACGGCAATGACCGTCACCATGTTGTACAGGTTCGGCACACTGTCGGAGATCAGTCGATAGGGATGCTCCTCCCCGCCCTCCCGCAGGGCCATGGTCCCCTTCTCCATGTCCACATCCGTGGCCAGATAGTCGCTCTCCGGGGAGCGGAACCCGCAGTCCGGGCAGACGCACTTGCCGATGTGGTGATACCGGCGATAGACGTAGCTGAGCTTACCGCTGCACTTGGGGCAGATCCGCAGATCATCGATGAGGTTCTCGCACCGGGTAGTGTCTCCCGGCAGCCGGTCCACTCCGAAGTAGACCCGCCGGTTCTCCGGGGCCACCCCGCAGGTGATCAGATCGTCGGCATTAAGGATCATGGTCGCCGTCTGCGGGATACTCCGGGTCAGGATATCCGCAATGTAGCCGGGGTGTGCGTTTCGCATGATGGAGTCCCGTGTCAGATTGGTGACCACCGCATAGTCCGGCTTCACATAGGGGAAGATGCGGACGCTGGCCCGCTCGTCCACCTCCAGCACCGCCATGTCATAGGACTTGGCCCGCCCCAGCAGGTCGCAGCCCCGCAGCAGCGCCGTGGAGATGCCGGAGGTGATGTTGGAGCCGGAGCGGTTGCTGAGAACCTTCTTCCCGTCCGCCTCCAGAATATCCGTCAGCAGATTGCTGACGGTGGTCTTGCCGTTGGTGCCGGTGACGGCGATGATGGTACCGGGCTTTCCCACATACCGCAGGAAGTCCGGGCACAGCTTCAGCGCCAGCGAGCCGGGAAAGTCCGTACCGTTGTGCCGGGTGATCTTCAGCGCCGGAACCGACAGCTTCGCCAGCCACAGTGCCAGTAAAAATCGCAGTTTGCCCATTATCTTGTTTCCTCCTCCCGGAGCATGGCCATGGCCCGGCAGCTGCTGCCGTCGGCGTGCTCCCATTTCAGCGGCAGGGTCAGGAAGGTGAAGGTCTTGCCCACCAGCGCCTCCAGCCCTGTCAGATTTTCCGTATTGACCAGTCCCGCACCCAGCAGGATCATGTGATTGGGATAGTCCTCCGTGTCGCAGGGGTCCAGCGAGATGCTGTCCTCCCCTACGCCCTTCAGGCCCAGCGACGCCACATATTCCGCCGCCTCCGCCGTCAGGCACGGGAAGCCCTCATAGTACCGGGGCTGGCCCCAGTATCGATCCCACCCGGTGCAAAACAGCAGAAACTCCGCCTCCCCCAGGGCCTCCTCCTGCCGCCGCAGCATAGGCAGCGTGATCTCCGCCGCTCCCCGGCAATCCAGCACGAAGCCCCGCCCGGCGAAGGTCTCCGCCGGGAAGTCGTCCAGCGTCCGTCCGCTTGGCAGCATATGGGCCGGAGCGTCCATATGGGTGCCGGTGTGGGAGTACATCTGCAGCAGCGTCTCCCGGAAGCCGTCCTTCTCCATGGTACAGGCCGCCGTCAGCCGGGGCGGCTCCGTACCGGGATACACCGGCATCTCCGGTGTGATGCAGTGGGTCAGATCCAGCATTTTCATGTGGCGTCCCCCCTCTCCGTCCGGGTGTGCAGCCAGATCATCAGGGCGGCGATGTCCGCCGGGGACACCCCGGAGATGCGGCTGGCCTGCCCCAGATCCAGAGGCCGCACCGCCGCCAGCTTCTCCCGTGCCTCCAGCCGCAGTCCCTGAATGTGGCTGTACTCCATATCCGGCGGCAGCCGGTGCTTTTCCAGCTGCCGCAGCTCCTCCACCTGCTTTTCCTGCCGGCGGATGTAGCCCTCATACTTCACAGAGATCTCCACCTGCTCCGCCACCTCCACCGGCAGCGCCGGGGCGCCGGGGTCGAAGGTCATCAGCTCCCGATACGTCATCTGGGGCCGCCGCAGCAGATCAATGAGCCGTGCGCCGTCGGTGACGGGGGCCGACCCCCGCTCCGCCAGCAGCCGGTTCAGCCCCTCGCTGCCGGGGATGCCCGTGTGCTCCAGCCGCCGGATCTCCCGGTCTACGGCCTCGTACTTCTCCCGCACCGCCTGCATCCGCTCCTCCGGCACCAGCCCCAGCCGGTAGCCGATGGGGGTCAGCCGCCGGTCGGCGTTGTCCTGCCGCAGCAGCAGCCGGTACTCCGACCGGCTGGTCATGATGCGGTACGGCTCCTGCGTACCCTTGGTCACCAGATCGTCGATGAGGGTGCCGATGTAGCTCTCGCTGCGCCGCAGGATCATAGGCTCCCGCCCCAGCAGCGCCAGCGCCGCATTGACCCCTGCCACGAAGCCCTGTACCGCCGCCTCCTCATAGCCGGAGGAGCCGTTGAACTGCCCGGCGCCGTACAGCCCCCGGACGGTCTTCACCTCCAGCGTGGGCCGCAGGGCCAGCGGGTCGATGCAGTCGTATTCGATGGCGTAGGCGGGCCGGGTCATCACGGCGTGCTCCAGTCCCGGCACGGTGTGCAGCATCTCCACCTGCACCTCCTCCGGCAGGGAGGAGGAAAAGCCCTGCAAGTACAGCTCCTCCGTATCCAGCCCCATAGGCTCCACAAACAGCTGGTGCCGGGGCTTGTCCGGGAAGCGGACGATCTTCGTCTCGATGGAGGGGCAGTACCTCGGCCCCACCCCCTCGATGACCCCGGTGTAAATGGGGCTGCGATCCAGATTCTCCCGGATGATGCGGTGGGTCTCCTCATTGGTATAGGTGAGCCAGCACACCGCCCGGTTCTCCGGCGGCCGGGTGGTGGAAAAGCTGAAGGGTACCGGCACGTCGTCACCGGTCTGCACCTCCATGCGGTCAAAGTCCACCGTTCGGGCGTTGATCCGCGGGGGCGTCCCGGTCTTGAAGCGCCGCAGGGGCAGTCCCATAGCCGCCAGACAGTCCGCCAGCTCTCCGGAGGGGTGCAGGCCATCCGGCCCGGAGGACTCCACACATTCGCCCACGATGGTCCGGCCGTGAAGATACGTCCCGGAGCACAGGATCACGGCCCTTACGCCGTACACAGCCCCCGTCCGCAGCACCACCTGTCGAACGGAGCCGTCCTCCGTCCGCAGGGCCACCACCTCCCCCTGCCGCAGGGTCAGATGCTCCTGCCGCTCCAGCGTATGCTTCATCACCTGCTGGTACTTCCGGCGATCCGCCTGGGCCCGCAGGGAGTGGACGGCAGGCCCCTTTCCCCGGTTGAGCATCCGGTACTGGATGCAGGCGGCGTCCGCCCCACGGGCCATCTCGCCACCCAGAGCATCCAGCTCCCGCACCAGATGTCCCTTCCCGGTGCCGCCGATGGCAGGGTTGCAGGGCATATTGCCCACGGCGTCCAGATTCATGGTGAGGCACACCGTCTCCAGCCCCATCCGGGCCGCCGCCAGCGCCGCCTCGATGCCGGCGTGTCCGGCGCCGATGACGGCGATATCAAATTGTCCGGCAAAAAACTCCTTCATCCCAGCGCCTCATTCACAGTGTAAGGTCAGCACCGCCACCTGCGGGTGGTTGAAGAGCCGGGGGATCCCCCCCAGCCCACGGGTCACAAAGACCTGCGCCTCGTGGCCGTCGGTGCAGCAGTAAAAGCCGTTGGTAAAGCTGGGCAGCAGTTGTCCGCCCGCCCCCAGCAGGCCGTCGGTAAAGGGCAGCCGCCAGATGCCGCCGTGGCCGTGGCCCGACAGCACCAGATCCGCCCCCAACCGGCAGTATTCCCCGTCAAAGAGGTTGTTCCGGTGGGCCATCAGCAGCCAGAAGCCGTCGCTTGCCGCCTCCTTCACCTCACCGGCCACCTCCTCCGGGGACTTCTGGCCGGCGTAGCCGTTGGGATCGTCGATGCCCGCCAACGTAATGGTGTCCCCGTTCCGCTCCAGCGGCACAAAGGTGTTGGAGAGGTACGTCACCCCCGTCTCCTCCAGCAGCTGCCGCATCTCCGGCATCCGCCCGGAGGCCCACTCGTGGTTGCCGGTGACGTAATAGACCGGGGCGATCTCCACCAGTCCCTCCAGCAGCGGCCGGAGGTATTCCGTGCCGCTCCACTCGTCCATCATGTCGCCGCACAGGCAGATGACGTCTGGCCCGGCTTTCCGCACAGCCTCCAACAGGCGGCTGTTCTGCCGCCCGAACCGCTTCCCGTGGAGGTCCGACAGCACCACCAGCCGTCCGCCGTCCCAACCGGCGGGCAGTCTTGCGCCGGTGAAGGCGAACTCCTCCACCGACAGCACGCTGCTGCCCACCCAGATGGCAGCTCCCGCCGCCGCCAGCGCCATCAGCAGCAGATAGAGCTTTCCGTGTCTGTGCTTTCTCTCCGCCACCTGCGCCACCGCCTTTCTCCGTGGGGAGCAGCCCGCCGTCGGCAGGCCCGATAAAATATCGATCCATTAAAATATCAACCTATTATATAATGTACCCGCCCCAAAGGCAAGCCCTTTCTTTGTGCAGAATAGCAAAATTTGCTTGTTAGTTTTTGGTATAAATGTAGAATTTGGTTCTTGTATTTTTCTCACTGCCGGGGTATACTGTATCATAGAAAAGAGAAGAAAGGAGCGTGATAGCACAATGACCAACAAGTGGATCAAGGGCGATCTGGACGATATGATCTTCGCCGACTGCGATTGGCAGCCCAGCGAGCGGTAAGACGGATCCCCGAACAAAGCACCACGCCTGAGCGTGGATATTTTTTTGCAGAAGCGCCGTCGGGCGCTTTATTTTTTTACCGTCCCGCTGCCGGTTCATTTTCCCGGTACGGTAGATAGCCCTATCGTCGGTTCATTTTTTCGATGCGATAGGCTCCCTGCCAGCGGTTTACCTCTCCCGGTGCGGGTGGTTTATCTTTTTCGATGCGGTGGGTGGATCGCACAGGTGCAGCCGCCGACCCTTCTGCCGGCTCGGCACTCCCTATGCAGCGCCTATACGGCATCTATATGACGGCGATCACTCCAACCGGATACAGCCGATGAATTTTTCCGCCGGTCGGCCCAATGATTTGTTAAATCCCTGACACTTAGCAAAGACTCGTAGGTTTTCCGTCGCTTTCTGTCAAGTCCCCTCAGTGGGGACGGGCAGGGGCGGCACGGGACAAAATGGGACGTTCGGCGGACGGAAAGCGGACGTCCAGCCGGGCCTGTCTCTTGTCCGGTATTGTCCAGCGGACAAGGTTTTATCGGGATGCCGCACCCTCCCCCGGAGCATTCCGGCAGGAGGGTCTTTTTCTGCCCGTCACCACCAGCACGATGCACACTGTCAGCAGCACCGTCACGATGGCGATGGCGCAGTTCCGGAAAAATGCCTCCGGCAGGATCAGGATCACCGGATCGGTGACGGGATCAAAGAGCCAGTTATCCTTGCCGGGGAAGAAAATGCTGTGGAACACCGTGAAGGCCCCATCAAAATCCAGCGCCGCCAACAGGGCGATCAGCAGAAACAGGCCACCCAGCCCGCAGGCCGCCCAGAAGCCCGGTGTCCGGCCCCCTAACCGGGGCAGCCGCTGCCGCCGCAGGCGGCACACAACAGCCCCTGTCAGCAGCAGTCCCGCCGCCGCCACGAACACCCACACCACCAGCAGGAACAGCACCCGCACGTCGGCAAAGTGGCCGGCGCCCTCCGCCGAAAAGGGCAGCACCCCGGCGGCAAAATCCGGCCGGCGCCCCATGCAGTAGTCCATGCCGTCGCCGTAGGCCTCCGCCGCCTGTTGGCCAGTGAGGCCGCTGGCCTCGCAGATCCCCAAGGGGCCGATCTGCACCGTATAAAAGCCCCGCACCAGCAGCACCGGCAGGATGGAGCCGGTGAGCACCGCCAGAGCGATACAGGGGACGGCCAGCCATGACCACAGCTTTTTCGCTTCCTTCATGTCGTATTCTCCCTTCGCTTCGGAAAGCCGGACAGCACCAGCAGCACCTGTCCCGGCAGATAGAACAGCCACATCCCCGCCTGCGCCGCCCCGGCAAGACCCGGCAGCAGCGACGGCTGGTTCCGCAGCCCCACGCATACGTCGCACAGCAGAAACAGCCACAGCCCCGCCGCAAACAGTCTCTCGGAGCGCAGAGTCAGGGACTGGAAGGCATTCACCAGAAAATTCACGAAATACAGCGCCGCCAGCAGGTTCAGGACCGTTCCCATCCCCAGAGCGCTCAGCAGCGGCCAAGCCGCCGCCGCCAGCCCCGCCCGCAGTACCCACAGGGTGTGTCCGCAGGCCCGCCGGATGCGGGTCAGATACAGGCCCTGCACCACACAGAACAGGGCGATGCCCGCCCCGTACCACCGGTCCAGCAGCAGAAGGAAGGTATCCGCCGCCAGAGTAAAGGCCATGGCCCACGCCATCAGGTGGCTGCCGCCGTGCTGGGCCGACCACACCGCCGCCAGCAGGCACACCACGATGGTGAGGTATTTTACCCCGTCGCCGCCGCCGGTGGAAAAGGCATCCAGCGCCAGAAACAGCAGGTACAGCGCCGTCTCCAGCGCCACGAAGCATTTTTTCACCGGGGCCATTTCCGTTGTTTCGTTTTTGCCTATCCGTTTCATGTACCCATCCTACGACCCATCCGTTTCACGTTTTCTTCCCATGCCGTGGCAGAATGGCGGTCCTCCATCGTCTCAGCGCCGCAGCGCCGCAGGGCGGCGGCTTCGCAGGCGACAGCCTGTACCCGGCAGTCCCCTTCGGCACGGCAGCTCATTTCGGCACGGCAGCTCATTTCGGCACGGCTCACAGAGCCCACAGGCTCTCGTCGCTGGCGGAGACGCACAGGGCGCCAGCCCCCAGCGCCGCCAGCACGTCCGCCTTGTCCGACAGCAGACCCCCGGCGATCAGCGGCACCGGCAGCTCCCGGCTCAGCCGGTGCAGCACCTTGCACAGGGTCCCCGGCAAAATCTCGATGACGTCGGGCATCCCGCCCTCCGTCTCCCGGCCCAGATTGCTGACGGCCTTGGAGTCGATGGCAAACACCCGCAGCACCGTCAGCATCCCCAGCTCCCGACCACGGCGCAGCAGCATGGGCCGGGTGGAGATGATGCCGTCGGCCCCGCAGCGGTGCAGGAAGTCCACGGCAATTTCACGGGGGGCCAGCCCCGCCACCAGATCGGCGTGGACCACGGCGTATTTCCCCGCCTGATGCACCCGGTCAATGAGCCGGTCGATGTTCAGAATGTCCCCGCACAGCAGGAACACCACCCCCGCCGGTTGGGCCAGACACGCCTCCAGCCGTCCGGCATCCTTCACCGCCGGAAGCACCGGGTTCTGCTCCAGCACGCTCATCATGGGATGGCGCATGGCCGTCCCTCCTTTCCGCCGCCCACAGGGCAGGCCCATGACCCGCAGCGGCCCATGGCCGCCCGCAAGATGCAAAAAAATCCTCTGTCCCTATGTTACCACGGGACAGAGGACTTTTTCAACGCTTAGCCGATGTTTTTTGTGGCCACCACAGCCACGCCGGTGCCGCACACGTCGGCAAGGACCACCTGACCGGCCTGCACCGGTGCGGGGACGGCGGCGTGGTGCAGCGCACGGGCCACCTCCAGCACCTTCTCCTTGGGCACCTCCCCCTGCGTCCGCACCGGCACCACCGGCAGCGGGCCGCCCAGCACCCGGACGGTGCCGGTGACGGTGCGCTCCGGGTGAACGCACTCCTTCCGGGCGTAGGCATCGCCACGGGGGCAGGTGTTGCCGGTAACGGCGGTGACGACACCATCCTCCAGCGTGGCCCGCAGCTGGCAGCCCATGGGGCAGCCGATACACGTCAGCTCACGGATGTTCATTTCGCTTCCCCCTCCTCGATCTGGAATGTGACGGTCCGGGCACCCTCCGGCAGCTCCTCCCGCCGCAGAGTGAACTGCTCCATCTCGCCGGGGGTCAGGATGCGCTTAGGTACCCGGCGCAGGAGCTTACCGTCGGTATAGACGCACAGGGCCGCCTTCTGATAGGGTTGCCCCACCCGGAAGCGCACGGTGACGCTGTCCGCCATATGGTGGGGGTCCAGCTGCTGGGGAACGGTATAGCGGACACCGTTTTTCCCCTCCAACCGGACGGTGGCCGTCTCGCCCTGCCCGCTGAGGATATAGCGGGCGGCGTTTTCACCGGCCTTGGCCGCCTCCTGAGACACGAAGTCCACCAGGTCGTGGACGTGGAGTACGTTGCCGCAGGCGAACACACCGGGCAGAGAGGTGGACAGGTCGTCGGACACCACCGGGCCGCCGGTGACGGGGTCCATCTGCACCCCGGCCTCCCGGCTCAGCTCGTTTTCCGGCAGCAGACCCACCGACAGCAGCAGCGTGTCGCAGGGGATGCGCCGCTCCGTGCCAGGGATGGGGCGGCGGCTGCCGTCCACCTGTGCCAGTGTCACCGCCTCCAGCCGCTCCCGCCCGTGGACATCCACCACGGTGGTGGAGAGGTACAGGGGAATATCGAAGTCCTCCAGACACTGGACGATGTTCCGCTTCAGGCCGCCGGAATAGGGCATGACCTCCGCCACGGCATGGACACGGGCGCCCTCCAGCGTCATGCGGCGGGCCATGATGAGGCCGATGTCGCCGCTGCCCAGGATCACCACATCCCGGCCGGGCATAAGACCTTCCACGTTCACCAGACGCTGGGCCGCACCGGCGGAATAAATGCCCGCAGGGCGGGTGCCGGGGATGTTCAGCGCACCACGGGGGCGCTCCCTGCAGCCCATGGCCAGAATGACGGCCTGCGCTTGAATCTGCACGAGGCCCGTCTCCCGACCGGTGACGGTCAGCACCCGGTCCGGGGACAGGTTCAGCACCATGGTGCCAGACAGACAGGGGATGTTCAGCTCCCGGAACTGCCGCACATACTCTCCGGCGTACTCCGGACCGGTGAGCTCCCGGCCGAAGGTATGCAGGCCAAAGCCTGCATGGATACATTGATTCAGAATACCGCCCAGTTCCCGATCCCGCTCGATGAGGAGGATATCCTCCACCCCGGCTTTCCGGGCGGCAATGGCGGCGGACAGGCCCGCCGGGCCTCCGCCGATGATGGCAAGCTGCACCTGCTTCATGCCTGCACCTCCTTCGTCTCGCCGGTCAGCAGAAGGCTCCCGCCGCCGGATTTGGTCAGCTGTGTCTGGGGAACTCCCAGTTCCTCGGACAGCAGCTCCATGACACGGGGGGCGCAGAAGCCTCCCTGACACCGGCCCATACCGGCCCGGACCCGGCGCTTGACGCCGTCCAGAGAACGGGCGCCGGGACTGCGGCGGATGGCGTCCCGGATCTCCCCCTCGCTGATCTGCTCACAGCGGCAGAGGATATTGCCGTAGGCGGAGTCCCGCTCCACCAACGCCTGACGCTCCGACAGCGGCAGTTCCCGCACGTGGACGATATCCCGGCGCTGAGCGATGAAATCGGGCTTTTCCGCAAGGCCCAGCTTTTCCGCCACCAGTCCCGCCACGTACACGCCGATGGCCGGGGCGGAGGACAGACCGGGGGACTCGATGCCGATGGCCTCGAAGAAGTTCTCGCTGCTCTCCCGGATGTAGAAGTCGTCGCTGCCGCCCTCCAGATGGGCCCGCAGGCCGGCGAAGCTGGTAATGACGTCCCGCATGGGCAGGTTCGGCACACTGCGGCCCGCCGTGGCGATGGCGTAATCCAGCCCCGTCTGGGTGGTAGCAGTGTCGTCCCGGTCCTGCTGATCCGTGGCAGTGGGGCCGAGGAGGAGGTTTCCGTGGACAGTGGGGGTCACCAGCACACCCTTACCCATGGCACCGGGCAGCTGAAAGACGGTATGGCTCACCAGACCGCCGTCCTTCCGATCCAGCAGGCAGTATTCGCCCCGGCGGGGGGTGATTCGGAGGGGATCGCTGCACAGCTGGTTATGGAGCACGTCGCCCCACACACCGGCGGCGTTGACCACGGCACGGCTCTCCAACGGGCCACGGCCGGTGTCCACCACGAAGTGGTCCCCCTCCCGGCGGATATGCTGCACCTGCGTATCGAAGCGGAACTCCGTGCCGTTGGCGGCAGCGTTCTCCGCCAGAGCAATGGTCAGGCCGAAGGGGCAGAGAATGGCGCTGGTGGGGGCGTACAGCGCCGCCACCGCCTGTTGGGACAGGGCAGGCTCCATCCGGTGCAGGGCCTCTCCCTCCACGATCTCCAGCCCCTCCACGCCGTTGGCAAGACCCCGCTGATAGAGGGCCTGCAGCTTCTCACGGTCCGCCGGATCCAGACACAGCACCAGCGCTCCGCACCGGCGATAGGGGAAGTCCAGCTGACGGGACAGGGCCTCCATCATGCGGCTGCCCTCCACGTTGAAGCGGGCCTTCCGGGTGCCGGGCTCGGCATCGAATCCGGCGTGGACAATGGCGGAATTGGCCTTGCTGGTGCCGGTGCAGACGTCCTCATTGCGCTCCACCACACAGACGCGGCCGCTGCGGCGGCTCAACTCCCGTGCGATGGCGCAGCCGATGACGCCGCCGCCGATGACCAGTACATCATACATGATCCATCTCTCCTTTCTAAAACAAAAAAGCCACGCAAAAACACCCGGCGTCTCCTCCGGGCAATTCTGCATGGCTCAGCATCTCACTGCATGACTGGTTCTTCAATTACATTATATTATAACAGACCGTCTCCTGCTCTGTCAACCGGTCCCGAAAAAAGTCTTTTCCGGCGTTTTCTCTGTTCTTAACAGGTTTTTAGCGAAATCTTAACGTGAAGTATGGTATAATCAGGTCAGAAAAACCTGAGGGTCGGGAGGTAGCAGGGATTTGAAGAAACCGCACATCCAATGGCCGGAGCAGTGGCTGCGCCGAAAGTGTATCCCCTCCATTGGCTTTTCCTACTCCGGCAAGGACTTTATCATCTCCATGAGCCTGTACACCCTGTCGGTGGTGCTGTGCCTGATCCTGCGGGGAGCCAGCCAGGACGGCGACACCGGGTATGTGTACATGATTTTTCTGCTGGACGTGTTTTTGACGGCGCTGCTGACGGAGGGCTTCTTCTTCAGCCTCATCATCTCCATCTTCGCCGTGCTCAGCGTGGACTACATCTTCACCCCGCCCTACTGGAACGTCAGCTTCACTCTGTCGGGATTCCCGTTGACCTTTCTGGTGACCATGACCATTTCCGTTGTGACCGGCATCGTTACCAGCCGGGCCAAGCAGATGGATGAGGTGCGGCGGGAGGCGGAGCTGGAGCGGATGCACGGCAACCTCCTGCGGGCGGTGTCCCACGACATCCGCACGCCGTTGACGGGCATCGTGGGGGCCACTAATGTGCTGCTGGAGCAGGAGAATACCCTGACGCCGGAGCAGCGCCATGAGCTGATCCGCAACGCCAACGAGGAGGCCCAGTGGCTGATCCGCATCGTGGAGAATCTGCTGAGCATCACCCGCATGGGCGGTGACGAGGCCAAGGTCAACAAGACGCCGGAGGCCGCCGAGGAGATCATCGAGGGGGCGGTGGGCAAGTTTACCCGCCGGTGGGGAACGGACATCCCGGTGGAGGTACGTCTGCCGGAGGAGTTTCTGCTGGTACCCATGGACCCGCTGCTGATGGAGCAGGTGCTGACCAATCTCATGGAAAACGCCGTGCTCCACGGTAAGACCACCCGGCACATCACCGTGACCCTGTGCCGCAGCGGAGACTGGGCCCGGTTCATCGTGGAGGACGACGGACAGGGCATCGCCCCGGACCGGTTGGAGCATCTCTTTGACGGCACCCTGCAGGGTCAGCAGGGAGATCGGGGCCGCAGCATGGGCATCGGCCTGTCCGTTTGCCGGACAGTGGTGCGGGCCCATGGCGGCCACATCAGAGGCGAAAACAGGACGGAGGGCGGCGCACGGTTCACCGTGGAGCTGCCTTTGGATAAAGAAATTCAACAGGAGGTAGACAGCTATGAAGATCAAGGATAAGGTTTTGATCGTGGAGGATGAGCAGAGCATCAGCAGCTTCATCTCTATGATCCTCACGGCCAACGGCTACGACACCATCATCGTCAACACCGGCGAAGAGGCGCTGACCATGATCTCCTCCCACTGTCCGGACCTCATCGTGCTGGATCTGGGGCTGCCGGATATGGACGGCCTGGAGGTGCTGCGCTCCGTGCGGAAGTGGTCCAGTCTGCCCATTGTGGTGGTCTCCGCCCGGAACCACGAGCGAGACAAGGTGGAGGCGCTGGACTACGGCGCCGACGACTATCTGGTCAAGCCCTTCGGCACCTCCGAGCTGCTGGCCCGCATCCGCACCGCCATCCGCCACACCCGCACCTCCCTCTCTAACCCGGAGATCGCCCAGTCCGGGCGCTTTACCACCGGCGATCTGGTCATCGACTATGACAAGCATCAGGTGCTGATCCACGGGGAAAACGCCCGGCTCACCGCCAACGAGTATCGGATCGTGTCCCTGCTGGGCAAATACGCCGGCAAGGTGCTGACCTACGACTTCATCATCAAGGAGCTGTGGGGTCCCAAGGCCAAAAACGACAACCAGATCCTGCGGGTGAATATGGCCAATATCCGCCGCAAGATCGAGGAAAATCCCGGCCAGCCCAAGTACATCTTCACGGAGGTGGGTGTGGGCTACCGGATGCGTGAGGGCGACTGAGTACCCGGCGCCGCTTGAAATGTGCTCTCTTTCCCTCTCTTTGCCGCCCCGGCTGCGTCATGCGCCGGGGCGGTGTGTTTTTGTGCTGCTTTGGCCTGCGGCGGGGGATGTTTTTGCAGTTGCTTATTTTATTGCCTCCGGCGGCATACCTTTGGGGAAGTAATCTTATTTTGTCTCCGACGGGTAACTTTCTTTCAATAGCGAAAGAAAGTCACCAAAGAACGCCAGCAGAAACCGATGGTTTCTGGCGGCATTTTTTCATACTTTTTGCTGCTGTTGGCAAAAAGTATGCCGTCGGAGACACGTTCCTTGCGCAAAGCACCGTTGTTGACAAAAAGTATGCCGCCGGAGCTAAAAGCGTGCAGGTCATCATGGAAGATGCGGCCTTTGCCTGCTGCACACTGCGGGCGCACAGATTTCCGTTATATCGTCTTTTATAGGAGAACAAAAAGCTGTTTCGACCAAACGGTAGCTCCCTGTTCCTGCGGGGTATCATGGCTGCTCCGCCAGGCTTGGGACAGTCCTTCTCCCATGCTGTTATCGCCGTTTCGTTTATTCTGCATTATAGAACCACGCATGGTATTTCAGCATTTTGCCGGTTAAGGGCCTTAATTTTCTTTCCATTGTATACAATCATTGCATTTTTTACCAGTCAGCGTGTAAAGTATCCACCATATCGTGAATATTTCTTGTGAAAAAAACCAAAAGGCCAGTTCACAATTTGTTAAAAAGAGGGAAAAGCACGCTAAGAACTTGACAATAGTCCGTTAGGACGAGTAAGATAGGGATACCAAATTTGAGGAGGTAAATCACCTAATGGAAAAGAAAGGCACCAAGATAGCGTATTTTGTTGCGCTGGCGGTGGTCGTAGTCGCTCTGGTCATTGCCAAGGTCACCAATGATGGCTCTGGCTTTGTAGCTACCGGCTGGGCCCTGTTCCCCCCTGTTGTCGCAATCGCACTGGCCCTCATCAGCAAGGAAGTGTATTCTTCCCTGTTTCTGGGCTGCGTGGCAGCCGCCCTGCTGCTGGCCAACTTCCAGCCCTGGCAGATGGTCGTGAACTTCATCGGCGCCGGTGAGGGCGTCGGCATGATCAACGCCATCGACATCTCCATCC
>ERZ840096.398-NODE-398-length-67131-cov-8.675294_pt1 | contig 67131 bp, 57 predicted proteins | sample MGYA00519878_ERZ840096 | MGnify/ENA primary metagenome ERZ840096 (study PRJEB31850, sample SAMEA3708865) | human gut metagenome | biome: human gut; feature: human-associated habitat; material: faeces | place: China | collected 2014 ...
ACGTGATTTGTAATCTCGGGGTCGTTGGTTCGAATCCGACAAGAGGCTCAAAAAGCAGATAATGTGAAAGCATTACCTGCTTTTTTTATTGTTTTTACTACTTGGAATATTCCGTTTGCGGATCATGCCTGAATTTATCGGACGCTTTAGGGGAGCGCTTTGAAAATAAACGTTATTTTTGTGTCACTAAACAAAAAATAGTCATGTACATGAAGAATCACAAATTATATTGGCTTTTTTCTTGGCTTTTTCTTTTTCCTTTTGTTGAACTCTTTGCCGGTTGGAATAGTTTTATCGTAAATTTTGATAAAAGCCTTTATGGAAAAGGTGCGCAAACCTGGCAAATAGCCCCTTATGACGATAAATGGGTTTATTTTGCCAATAAGAATGGCATGGTACAGTTTGACGGCAACGTATGGAGCGTTTTTCCGTTGAACAATTCTTCGGATGTGCGCTCTGTTTTACCTTCTGCCGCTCAGAAACGTATTTATGTGGGAGGGATTAATGAATTTGGCTATTATAAGCCAGATGCTGACGGATCTTTGGTTTATCATTGCATGTCCGACACTTTGGATGGCTCGATCCGCTTTCTTGGCAATGTATGGGGTATTCATGAAGTGGATAATATTTTATATTTTCAAGGTGATGACCGTGTCATAAAATACTTGAATGGAAAATATACCGCTATAGAGATGGATGCCAAGATTGATTGTTCTAATATGGTCAATGGCATTTTATATGTGGGTACGGACAGGGGAGTATGGCTTTTGGTGGGAAATACATTTTTCCCTTTGCAAGGAGGGGATACATTGGCTTCCAAACGTATCCGTGGAATCATACCTTATAAAAAAGGTGTTCTTGTAGTAACGGCTTATAATGGTTTGTATTATTGTGATGGCCGTACGGTGGAACCGTTTATGACTGGTGCCGAAGATTTCATGCGTGAGAATGAGGTGTTTTGTGTGGCAAAGAAAGATGATAAAATAGCGCTTGGCACTATTCATAAAGGACTTGTGCTGATAGATTGTAGTACCGGGCAATTGAAGTATTTTAATGAGAATAACGGATTGCGTAACAATACGGTATTATCTGTATCCTTTGATGTTGCAGGAAATCTTTGGGCCGGACTGGACAGTGGTATTGACTACGTCTGCTTGAGTTCACCTTTTACCAATTTGTATTCTTATCCTTATTCTTACGGTACCGGATATACAGCTGCAGTGGAAAACGGCTATCTTTATTTAGGAACTAACCGGGGGTTGTATTATACTCCCTATCCGGTAAAACTGAATGGCAATTTGCCTGATATTAATCCAATGCCCCAGTCCAGTGGTCAAGTCTGGAATCTTTGCCGTATAGGTGATGAGTTGTTTTGCTTGCATGATCGTGGCATTTTTCAGATCCGGGGTACTTCGGTAAAACGTGTTACGGATATTACAGGTGCATGGTCTTGCCAGTTGGTGACAGGGCATACTGATTTAATGTATGTGGGTGTGTATAACGGTCTTTATCTGGTAGCCAAGAAAAATGGAGAATGGACAGTGGCCTGTAAAATAGATGGAATGGGAGATTCATGCCGTCTTTTTGAACAAGAGAATGAAAAGGTGATTTGGGTATATAATACCGATCATGTAACCCGTATTGAGTTGACCGATGACTTGACGAAAGTACTCAATATCAAGGAGTATGACAAGGATGATGGATTTCCGGCAGGACGTGATATGTATGTTTCAAAAGTTGAAGGACGGATTTATTTTGCCACTTCCAGCGGTATATATAAATATAATCCTCATAAAGAAATAATGGAGCCTTGTCCGGACATGAACAATCTTTTGAATGGCAGTTCGGTTTATTCCCGTTTATTGGAATACAATGATAAGCTCATCAGTTTGAGTCCGCACGAAATATGCAGTGCCAATCTGGGTACTTATAAGCGGGGCTCAAACACAAGTATTACTCCAATCCAACAGTCGTTAGTGGAACTGGTTCCGGACTTTGAAGCTATTATTCCTTTGTCCGATTCTTTGATGATTATTCCTAATGAAGAAGGCTTTGCACTTTTCAGTATTCCTGCTGTAAAAACACGGCAGGACCATGCCCATTCTTTGTATATAAAAAACATGTATCTATCTTACCCTAAAGACTCCTTGGTATATACTGCTAACTTTTTGAGACAGAAATCTTTTCCTCAAATTTCATATTCGCTGAATTCGGTCCGTTTTGAGTATGGGCTTCCATCCTTTATGCAGGGAGACGACATACATTTCCAATATCGCTTGAATAAAGGGAATTGGTCTGACTTTACGGCTGTAAGTACAAAAGAATATAGTAATTTATCCGAAGGTGAATATACTTTTGAGGTAAAAGCCGTTTTTCCCGACGGTACCACCTCGTTGGATGAAATAATGTTTCGCATTCTCCCTCCATGGTATCGGAGTGTTCCGGCGTATATCTGTTATATTGTGCTTGCTTTGTTTGCCTTGTGGTATATCTATCGTTGGGATGATGTTCGTGTGAGGCGTAAAAAACAGCAGGCTGTCATTGAGAAAGATAAAGAATTGCATGAGTTGGAAAAGGGGTATGAAGAAGAAAAAGCGCGCCAGGAAAAGCAAATAATGCAATTGGAGAAGGAAAGGCTGGAATATGATTTGCAGCACAAAAGTCAGGAAATGGCCAATCTGATGATTAATTTTGTTCGCAAGAATGAGATGCTGACTGAGATTAAATCGGAAATTTATAAGGTATCAACTCTGTTGAAAGGTGAGGGTACCCGTGAAGGCAAACAGCAGCTGATGCTTATAAACAGCAGGATTGATGCTAATATTCAGAGTGATGAGGTATTGAAGCGTATTGAGGATCAGTTTGATCTTATACATAATAATTTTATGAAACGCCTTCATGCCAAGCATCCTGATCTCTCTAATAATGAACGTATGATGTGTGCTTATCTTAAAATGAATCTTTCTACCAAAGAAATTGCGCCGCTGTTGAACATTTCGGTTCGTGGGGTGGAAACTATTCGTTACCGCCTTCGCAAGAAATTTGGTTTGGAAAGGGAGGATAGCTTGACGGATTATCTGAATAATAAACTATAACCTTTTAATTAACGTCCTTTAGGTAATTGTGGCTTTAAGAAGGAGAGAAATGTTAAATTCTCTCCTTTTGTGTTATATAGCATGTTATGACGTATTATGCTAAAGTATATATAATAGTATGATTTATAGTAGTATAATTGGTTGTGACGTATTTATAACGTATTTGAATATTTGATTTGACGTATTAAAGAATAGGTGGTTTTTTGTTGTTATATTCAATTTTACTCTATGTTTGCACTGTTCAATTATGAGCAAAACCGAGAAATGTTAATCTTAATTTAGTAAAACTTATGAAAAAGTTATTATCAGTTTTATTTCTATTAAGCTTTACCTTGGCTTCTGTATATGCCCAGAATATACAGGTAAAAGGTACGGTGGTAAGTGGTTCTGACAATGAGCCATTGCCTGGAGTAAATGTGGTGGTGAAGGGAAATACCGGTATTGGTACAATCACTGGCTTGGAGGGTGAATTTACACTATCAGTTCCTTCCGATGCAGTTCTTTCAATTACTTATATAGGCTTTAAGGCGCAAGACATTGCAGTGAAGGGGCAGCATAATCTGAAAATAGTGCTGATGGAAGACACAGAGACACTGGATGAAGTTGTAGTAGTGGGTTACGGTGTCCAAAAGAAAAGTGTGGTAACTGCTGCCATCAGCCGTGTCGGTGCCGATGAACTGAACGCCGCAAAGCCTTCACGCGTAGAGGATGCTTTGAAAGGTAAAGTGTCTGGTGTACAGATTACACAAAGTTCCGGCCAACCAGGTTCGGATTCCAAAGTACGTATTCGCGGTATCGGTACGGTCAATAACTCAGACCCGTTATATATTGTTGATGGCATGCCGGTTGACGGGGGTATTAACTATCTGAACCCGGTTGATATTGAATCAGTTGAAATCTTGAAAGATGCTGCTTCTGCTGCAATTTATGGTGCGCGTGCAGCCAATGGTGTTGTTTTGGTTACTACGAAAGGTGGTAAAACAGGAAAAACAACTATTAATTACGATTTCAGTTACGGTTGGCAGAATCCGTGGAAAAAGAAAGCCGTTTTGGACGCTACGGAATATATGACCATTATGAACGAAATGGATGTCAATGATGGTAATGCTCCCCGTTACACCCAAGAACAGATTGCCAATGCTGGAAAAGGTACTGACTGGCAGGATGAAACATTCAATTATGATGCTCCTATTCAGCAACACCAGGTAAGTATTAGTGGTGGCAGCGATAAAGTACAGTATTTCCTTTCTTTAGGCTATTTCAATCAAGAAGGTATTGTAGGTGGTGATTATGGCAAGTCTAATTATGAACGTTGGAGTTTGCGTTCTAATTCAACTTATACAGTATTTGAAGATAATTCTCGTAAATTTTTGAATAAGTTGAAAGTTGGCGTGAATATAGGTTATTCAAGAGGCACTTCTACAGGTATTGAAACAAACTCGGAATATGGCTCGATTTTAGGTAGTGCCATTGCCTTTTCTCCATTGGTGCCGGTTTATGCTTCAAAAGAGGAAGGTGAGGCTATTTTGAAACAATATCCTACTGCTGTGACAGATAAGGACGGCAATGTTTTCTCTTTGCCTCCTACCGGTTATCAAGAATTGGCAAATCCTGTTGCACAGCTGAATTCTCCTTCTGTAACTAAAAATAATGAGGATAAGTTTGTTGGATCTTTTTGGGCTGAATTAGATATTCTTCCGGGATTGAAGTTCAAGAGCAGTTATGGTGCCGACCTGGCTTTTTGGGGCGCTGACGGTTACGGATTTGAGTATTATATGGGCTCAATGAAGAAAAATGAAAAGAGTTGGGTGCAAAGTGAAATGAACCGCGGTTTCAAATGGCAGGTTGAAAATGTATTGACTTACAACAAGACTTTTGCCGAGAAGCACAATCTGACGGTTGTATTAGGACAATCTGCCCAGAAATACTCTGTACGTAAGTTAGGTGGTTCTGATTATAATTTGTTGGATACTGATCCCAACAAAGCTAATATTAATTCTGCTATCGGTGACCGTGACGACGAACGTGTTTGGGGGGGGACAGACGGTTATAACTTTACTGCTTTGGCTTCTTATTTCGGACGTATTGATTATAACTTCGCAGAACGTTATATGTTGCAGTTAACCATGCGCCGTGACGGTTCCTCTCGTTTCGGACCAGACCATAAATGGGCTACTTTCCCTGCGGTTTCTGTTGGTTGGAATGTATGGAATGAGCCATATTTGGCAGATATACAGCCTTCGTGGTTTGATTCTTTCAAAGTTCGTTTCAGCTGGGGTAAGAATGGTAATGAAAACATCGGTAACTTCCGTTATGCAGCTTTGATGGATGGCGGTCAAAACTACTACTTTGGTGGCGGTTATGTTGTAAAAGATGCAAGTAAGGGTGGTGTAATGCAATATGGTTCGTCTCCGGCCGCATTGGCTAATCCGAATATTAAATGGGAAGAATCGGAACAGATAGACTTGGGTTTTGACGCACGTTTCTTTGACGCTCGCCTGAATTTAGGCTTTGATTATTTTAAGAAAAAAACAAATGGTATGTTGATGGACCAGCCTATTCCTAGTTATGTAGGCCAGAGTGCTCCGATGTCCAACTTGGGTAAGATGGAAAACTGGGGTATTGAGCTGGAAGCCGGTTGGAAACATACCATCAAGGACTTTAGTTACCGTATTTCTGCTAATGCATCTTATCTGAAGAATAAATTGATCAACTTAGGAAATGCATCCGGTGAGACGAACTATGAAAATGCAGGTGCTTCTGGTGTAGGTGACTATGTACACGCCAAGAACGGTGAAGTATGGCCCTATTTCTATGGTATGGTGACAGATGGTCTGTTCCAGAATCAGGCTGAGATTGACGCTTATGTAAATGACAAAGGTGAAATAATGCAGCCGGATGCTCAACCGGGTGACGTTAGATTCGTTGACTTTAATGGTGATGGTAAGGTGAATGATGACGACAGAACCAAGATTGGTAAAGGTATGCCGGACTGGACATTTGGTTTTACATTAGGTGCTGACTGGAAAGGCTTCGATTTGAATTTGTTCTTCCAGGGAACTATAGGAAATGATATTTATGACTTTGCACAGCGTGGTGATATTCCGGCGATGAACCGTCCTACTTGGATACTTGATCGTTGGATGGGTGAAGGCACTTCCAATTCAATACCTCGTATGACTTCGGCCAATCCTAATAAGAACTGGCGTTCTTCTGATTTATATGTGAAAGATGGTTCTTACTTACGCTTGAAAACGGCTCAATTGGGCTATACGCTGCCTGCTTCTTTGACAAAGAAGTTCTCTGTCCAAAGATTGAGAGTATATGTTTCTGCCGAAAATTTGATTACCATTACTGGTTATGATGGATTTGACCCGGAACTGGCATCTGGCGGTTATACTACTTTGGGCGTTGATAAAGGTATTTATCCGCAATCAAGAACTATTTCTTTAGGTGCAAATATAACTTTCTAAACTTCTTAAAAATAATACGATATGAAAAAGTATAAAATATTCACTATCGCAGCTCTTTTGTCATCGGCATTGGTGACAACTTCATGTGGCGATGATTTTTTGACCGCAAATTCTACGGAAAAGCCTATGGCTGGCGCTCCTGCGACTGAAGGTACTATTCTTTCCAGTCTTGGATCTGCTTATCAGATTCTTTTGTTTGACAGTTATGCCAATAACAATTATAATAGTATTTTGCTGATGTCAGATCTTCGTTCGGACGATTTGTACAAAGGCGGTGGTGATGCCGGAGACCAAGCTGCGTTATATTCTTTGTCACAATTCAACATGAGTGCTGCCGAAAGCCTGGGAGGTTTATGGAGTATCTATTTCACGGGCTTGGCACGTTGTAACAATGCAATTATAGCTTGTGCAAATGCAGAAGGTGTCCAGGAACGTAAGGTGAAACAGTATAATGCAGAGGCTCACTTCTTGCGTGCTTATTATGTCCACTTGTTATGGAAGTTCTTTGGGAATATTCCTTATTTCGAGGAGCCTTTGCAAGATCCTTATATGACCAAGCAAATCTCAGCCGATGAAATTTATAATGAAATAATGGCTGACCTTGAAGTGGCTTGTGAAGAGGGGGTTATGGAAATGGTGAATAATTCTGGTGACAATAAAGGACGTGCATGTAGAGCTGCGGCTTTAATGTTGAAGGCACGTGTAGTGATGTATCAGAAGGATCAAAGCAGATATGCGGAAATAGCCAACGACATGGCTACCATTATTAAGAGTGGCAAGTTTGAATTGATGGATGATTTTGATGCTATGTGGCTGGATGAGAATGAATTCTGTAAAGAATCTATATTTGAAAGCAATCAGTTGCCTGAAGGTAAAACATGGTCGTCAGGCTGGCAAGGATATGGTACTAATCTGCCTGCATTTATTTCTCCAAATGAATTGAATGACCCGAGCGGAGTATTCAAAGGTGGCTGGGGATTTGCTCCGGTGCGTCAATCTGCTTATGATATGTATGAAGAAGGTGACTTGCGTCGTGATGCTTCTATTAATGATTGGAGAGGAGCTAGTTATGGACACCGTTTTCAGGATACAGGCTTGTTCCAACGTAAATATGCAGCCCGTGAAGGTTATAATCCTCCTCCCGGAGATACTGATTTGAACTATTGTAATAATTTACGCATTTTCCGTTATGCTGAGACATTGTTGAATTATGTGGAATTGGTCAAGATGGACGGTGTAGCCGAGCAGCAGGGAGTGGACGCTCAGGAATGTTTCAACTTGATTCGTAAACGTGCTTTTGGCATTGACAAACCGCTTGCTGCAACTGCTGAAAACATTAAATCAGAGCGCCATAAAGAGTTTTTGGGTGAAGGTATGCGCTTTTACGATTTAGTACGTTGGGGAGATGCTGCTGCTGTTTTGACGGAAAATGACGCTGCGCATAATTCTGTACGTACTTATGATGATAACAAGAAACTCATTCCTATTCCTTTGAATGAAATTGAAAAAACGAAAGGAACTGAGTTTGAATTGAAACAGAATCCGGGATACTAATCAGGTATAATATTTAAAAAGAATTTGATATGAAAAATATATTTAAAATAGGTCTGTTTGCTTTAGTAACTGCTTTTGCGATGACTTCTTGTGATCCACAAGATGGTGACGACCATTCATTGGGTGTAAAACCTCAAGAAAGCCAGTTGAGCTTTACTGCTACTCCGGGCAGTAATCCGAATGTGGTGACTTTGAAAAATACATCTTCTCTCAAAGGGCTTGTAGTGACTTGGGATTTAGGTAACGGAGTAACAGCCAAAGGGGAAGAAGTAGTGGCATCTTATCCTTTTGCCAACACTTATACCATTGCCATGACAGCATACAATACTGGCGGCTCGACGACTATTACACAAACCATCACTATTGCCAATAATGATGAATCGCAAATCGAACCTAAAGCGATTATTTTGGCAGGCGGTTTGACGGGTAGTAAGACATGGGTATTTGACCGTGCTCATGACGGACATTTTGGCGTAGGACCGGGTGCAGGTAATCCCGATTATAATGGAACTCCCAGTTGGTGGTCTTGCCCGGCTGAGGGTAAGGCAGAATGTGCTCTTTACGAAAATGAGTTTTCTTTCCATTTGGATGGCGGTTATAATATGACTTGGGTTAATAAAGGGAAAATTTATACGAATGGTGCCGGCAAGGATAAACTTCCGGGAGTGGCGACTGTACCCGGTGCCGGAGACTTTGATGTGGAGTACATTCCTAAAGAAGCCTATACTTTTACAGTTGACGGTGATAAATTGAAATTGAGTGACGATGCTTTCTTCGGTCATTTTGCGGGAACATCTACTTATACAATCAAGACTCTGAATGAAAATGAACTTTATCTGGAGTGCTCAAGTGCTGTAGAGTCTGGTAATGGCTGGTGGTATCGCTTTGTTCCTAAAAAATAGGGAATGATTGGATAAATGCAAGGAGGCTGTGCTGTGTCACTTCCGGCACAGCCTTTTTCTTTCTCTGATAGTTGTAGTAAAATGAAGAAATATTTAGGGATGACTGATATTCGCTCTTATTTTTAAAGATGTTTTTATGATGAAGAATTTGTTGATTTTTGCTTGTCTTTTTTCTGCGGTTTGTTTTCGGGTTGTTCTTCTTCACCGAAGAGTGGCCTTGAAATACGGAAAACCGGAGACGGACATAAACTCTATATCGATGGAAGGGAAACCTATATTAAAGGTGTAGGTGGCGCTTACCGTCTGGATATTGCCTCCGAGAGTGGCGCCAATGCTTTTAGGACATGGGGAGGCAATATGGAGGAAGTAAAGAAGAATTTGGCATTGGCTTCAGAGAACCGCATGTATGTGATGCAGGGAATCGGCATGACTAAAGATTCTGCCCGGTATTACGATGATACATATAAAGACAAAATGCGTGCTGAAGTCCGTCTGCTGGCAGAAACATTCAAAAACGATACGAGTCTGTTGGCTTGGGGTATCGGTAATGAAATAGAATTAGGTAATGCCAATGTGGCTGCGGCATGGCAGTTTGTGGAAGAACTGGCACAATTGATAAAATCCATCGATAAACGCCACCTGGTTTCCACTGTAATTTCATACAATCCGAAAGCTTTGGATTCCATAGCCATGTATGCTCCTACGCTGGACTATGTGGGAATCAATGTGTATGGTCCGATGGATAAAGTGAGGGAAGTAGTTGACCAATCGGCCTACAAAGGAGCCTTTATGATTACGGAATGGGGACCGACCGGCTGGTGGGAGACTGCCACTACAGAGTGGAAAGCTCCCATTGAACAAACCAGCGAGGAAAAACGGCAGGTTTACGAGGAACGTTATACCCAATATATTTCGCAAAATCCCCGTTGTTTGGGTTCTTTTGTTTTCTTGTGGGGGCAGAAAGAAGAACGCACACCTACCTGGTTCAGTATGTTCGTGGAAGATAAGGTGGACAAGTTTCCGCTGCGTGGAGAAAAGACGCCGATGGTAGAAGCGATGCAAAGAGTATGGACGGGTAGGGAACCGACGGAAACGGCCCCGGTAATCGAGGGGATGACCATCAACGACAAACACGCTATCGATAATATCCGTATTGAAGCGGGAGTTCCTTTTGTGGCTAATGTGGCCGTAACAGATAAAGAAGATGACCGGTTGACCTATGTCTGGGAGATTCTCAAAGAGGCTACCGTACTGGGATTCGGCGGTTCATACGAGCCTCGTCCGGAAAGATACGGTGAGGTAGTGACTTCAGATGTAAATTCTTACGGAACCACCATCCATATACCCGGGGAATACCGGTTGTATGGATATGTTCTGGATAACACAGGTTTTGTATCAACCGTTAATTTTCCATTTCAAGTAATTAAATAAGAATGAAAGCAGCTAATATTTTCTCAGCTTGTTTGTTCCTGTTGCCTTTGGCGTCATGTACGCAAGTTACGGATTCCGGAAGAGATGCAGTTATTGAACAAAAGATTGAGGCTTTGTTGTCCAAGATGACCTTGGAAGAAAAAATCGGGCAGATGAACCAGATTTCTTCTTACGGGAATATCGAGGACATGAGTGGACTGATAAAGAAAGGTGAAATCGGTTCTGTTTTGAATGAAGTAGATCCGGTGCGTGTCAATGCGCTGCAACGTGTGGCGGTAGAAGAGTCCCGTTTGGGCATTCCTTTGCTGATGGCACGCGATGTCATTCACGGTTTTAAAACGATTTTTCCTATTCCTTTGGGGCAGGCTGCGTCTTTTGACCCGGAAGTGGCAAAAGATGCTGCCAGGATAGCGGCCATCGAGGCCTCTTCCGTAGGTATCCGTTGGACCTTTGCTCCGATGATTGACGTCTCCCGCGATCCCCGTTGGGGACGTATTGCCGAGAGTTGCGGCGAAGATACCTATCTTTCGTCGGTGATGGGAGCGGCTATGGTGAAAGGTTTCCAAGGCGATTCTTTGAACAATCCTACTTCGATTGCCGCTTGCGCCAAGCACTTTGTCGGTTATGGAGCAGCAGAGGGAGGACGTGACTATAACTCTACCTTTATTTCGGAACGCAGTTTGCGCAATGTTTATCTGCCTCCTTTTGAGGCGGCGGCCAAAGCAGGTGCGGCTACTTTCATGACTTCGTTCAATGATAACGATGGAGTGCCTTCTACCGGAAACAAGTTTATTCTGAGGGATATACTTCGTGATGAATGGGGCTTCGACGGACTGGTAGTGACAGACTGGAATTCTGCCAGGGAGATGATAGCCCATGGATTTGCCGCCGACGACAAAGAAGCAGCCGCTTTGGCGGTGAATGCCGGAGTGGATATGGAAATGGTGAGTTATACTTTCTTCAAATGCCTGCCCGAGCAGGTTAAAGCCGGAAAGGTGAAAGAAGAGGTGGTAGATGAAGCGGTGCGGAACATTTTGAGGGTCAAATTCCGTCTGGGATTGTTTGACAATCCGTATGTGGATGAGAAGAGCCCTTCGGTGATGTATGATGAATCTCATTTGGCCGCCGCTAAACGGGCAGCGGAAGAATCCGCCATCTTGTTGAAGAATGAGGGGGAAGTGTTGCCTTTGAAAGAGGGCGTACGTACGGTAGCTATAGTGGGCCCCATGGCGGATGCTCCTCATGACCAGCTGGGCACTTGGATTTTTGATGGTGAGAAGTCGCATACACAAACTCCGTTGTCGGCAATCAAGGCTATGTATGGAGACAGAGTACAGGTGATTGATGAACCGGGTCTGGCTTATAGTCGTGACAAGAGTATGGCAGGTATTTCAAAGGCAGTCTCGGCGGCGCAACGTGCGGACGTGGTAATTGCGTTTGTCGGAGAAGAGGCAATCTTGTCCGGTGAAGCACATTGTCTGGCAGACTTGAACCTGCAAGGCGCGCAATCCGAACTGATTGCCGCATTGGCCCGAACAGGCAAGCCCCTGGTTACTGTGATTATGGCAGGCCGTCAGCTTACTATCGGTAAAGAGGCGGAAGCTTCGGATGCAGTGTTGTACTCTTTCCATCCGGGAACTATGGGAGGTCCTGCCATAGCCGATTTGTTGTTCGGAAAAGCTGTGCCGAGCGGCAAGACTCCTGTCACTTTCTTGCAGACGGTGGGACAAGTCCCCCTGTACTATGCACACAATAATTCGGGCAGGCCGGCATCTTCCCACTTCAAGCCGCTGGATCAAGTGCCATTGGAGGCCAGCCAGACCTCCGAAGGAAGTTCTTCCTCTTATATGGATGCAGGAGTTCAACCTCTCTATCCGTTTGGATATGGCTTGTCTTATACAACTTTCAAGTATGGCAAACCACAGCTTTCTTCCAAGAAACTTTCTTCCGGAGACGTGTTGACAGTAACCTTTACTTTAGAGAATACCGGCAAATATGAAGGTACGGAAGTGGCCCAACTTTATGTACAGGATAAGGTTGCATCCGTAACCCGTCCGGTAAAAGAGTTGAAACGCTTTGCCCGTGTTGCATTGAAGCCGGGCGAGAAAAAGACGGTGACGTTTGAACTTCCGGTAAGCGAACTTGCTTTCTGGAATATAGATAGGGTGAAAACGGTAGAACCGGGAGAGTTTGCTCTCTGGGTGGCACCGGATAGCCAGGCTGGAGAAGAAGTTTCCTTTCAGGTAGTAGATTGATTGTTGATTTTAGGGTTAAAAAGCGAGGGGGCGGACCGTCACGGTCCGTCCCCTTTTGCTCTACTAACACTTGTTTAATCTATTAACCTTCAAAATGCGACTATCTGATCTTTTTATATCCGTAAATTGCATTCTTGCCCAATTCCTCTTCGATGCGGAGCAGCTGGTTATATTTAGCCATACGGTCTGAACGGCTCAGAGAACCTGTCTTGATTTGTCCGCTGTTGGTAGCCACGGCGATATCGGCAATGGTCGAATCTTCCGTTTCGCCGGAACGGTGGGAAGTCACGGTGGTATATCCATGGCGGTGTGCCATTTCAATAGCATTCAGCGTTTCTGTAAGAGAGCCGATTTGGTTGACCTTTATCAGAATGGAGTTGGCGCAGCCTTTTTCGATGCCCATTGCGAGGAAGTCCACATTGGTGACGAACAGGTCATCACCTACCAGCTGGCAACGGTTGCCGATACGTTCGGTCAGTTTCTCCCAGCCTTCCCAGTCGTTTTCACTCATGCCGTCCTCGATGGAGTCGATAGGATATTTGTTGATCAGCTCTTCCAGATAGTCAATCTGCTCGTCGGCAGTACGCTTCTTGCCTTTTTCGCCTTCAAACTTGGTATAGTCGTAGATACCGTCATGGTAAAACTCGGATGAAGCGCAGTCCATGGCAATCTTCACATCTTTGCCCGGCTCGTAACCGGCAGCCTTAATCGCGGCTATAATGGAATTTAAAGCGTCTTCCGTACCTTCCAGTTCTGGAGCAAAACCACCTTCATCACCTACTGCGGTAGTCAGGCCACGGTCTTTCAATACTTTCTTCAAGGAGTGGAATACTTCGGCACCCATACGCAGGCCTTCGCGGAAAGAGTTGGCACCTATGGGGCGGATCATAAATTCCTGGAAAGCAATGGGCGCGTCACTGTGTGAGCCGCCATTGATGATGTTCATCATAGGCACGGGCATCACGTATGTATTGGTGCCGCCAATGTACCGGTAAAGAGGCATATCCAGATAGGCAGCTGCAGCCTTGGCAACGGCAAGTGACACGCCGAGAATGGCATTGGCGCCTAAGTTTGATTTTGTCTTGGTTCCGTCCAGTGCCAGCATGGTATGGTCTATCCCCATTTGGTCGAGGGCAGACATGCCGATCAGTTTCGGGGCAATGATATCATTGATGTTGTTTACGGCTTTCAATACACCTTTGCCGCCATAACGTTTCTTGTCGCCGTCACGCAATTCCAGTGCTTCGTGTTCTCCCGTAGATGCACCCGAGGGGACAGAAGCACGGCCCATAAAGCCTGATTCCAGAATTACATCTACTTCTACTGTGGGGTTGCCTCTTGAATCGAGGATTTCACGTCCGATAATTTTTTCTATTTTCATGTTCTTTGAGTTTTTAGTCTAAACTGAACTTATAACAAATGAAAACAGGAAATTGTTTAGCGGTTTAATCTTTAATGGTCAATCCTAAAAGGGAAGTCAAGTCTATGGCTTGCATTGTATTGACTATTGCGCCGCGTATGTCCGGAAGATTGACACGGATACCTTCTATATGGGAGTTGCTGAAGTCGATACCTTTGAGGGAAGTATGTGAAAATTCACTCTCGACCAATTCACAATGCTCAAAAGCGATGGAAGTGAGTCTGCAATCATTGATGTCGCTGTTGCGGAGATTGCAGGTGGAGAAATGCGCTTGATTGATTTTGCTCATGGAAAGATTGAGGTATTGCGCATTGCAGTCTGTCATGCAGATGTGGTTCAGTACGGTTTCCGGAAGATTTGTACCAAGCAGTTTGCAGGATACAAATTCCACTCTGAAAAGGGCGCTTTCTGCCAACGAAATGTTGGATAAATCACAATTCTCAAAACGTACATCTGTAAAGTGGGTTGATTTCAGTTTGCAATCACTGAACTGGATATGGCTGAAAGTGCAGTTGGTGATACTTTTGTAATGGCAGTTTATGGACTCTTCCGTATGTTCGCTGAAGTGAAATCCTCTGACGGTTTCTTCTGTTTCCAGCCATTCTTTTAATGATTTTGGGCTTTCGGTTTGTCCTTCCAGAGTAGGAGGAGTAATCCGTACGGGAGGCATAATGAAAGTTTTACCGGTTTTCATGTTGGTATTCTCTGTTAAATGTAACGTCCGCAGGCTCCACCGGCAAAAGCGGCAGTGATTCCTAATATTATACTTAATAAGGTATATAGGATAAACATTCCGTAAAAGCCTTGTTTTATCATTATCAGTCCGTCGTTGCTGAAGGTTGAGAAAGTAGTGAAGCCGCCGCATAATCCGGTAGTCAGCAGCATACGTACCTCGGTGGATAAGTTGAAACGGGCGGACAAGCTGTAAAACAGTCCGATAAGGAAGCTGCCGAGTATATTGACAGTGAACGTTGCCCACGGAAAAGAGTAGGGGATTATGCGTTCGTGCAATGCCATTTGTACACAATAGCGGAGGACGCTGCCTATGCCGCCGCCGAGGAAGATAGCTATCAGTTCTTTACTCATAGGTCGTTGGGGAATGTTTCGGGTGCAAAGGTAGTGAAGGTGGAGAATATTTCAGCGGTTTTGCCCAAATGTTTTGATGTAAACAATGTTCTTTGTCTTTTATGGATAAAGAGAGAAAAAGGCTTTGGCAGCTGCTATATATCCCGGTTGCCGGATACCTGTTGGAAAATTCCAAGAAATTAATGAAAAAAGCTTTTGAAGTTAATAGAAAAGAGTAACGAAGCTAAGAGAAATCTCTGTTCGCAGTGTGCGAACAAACATTCGCAGCGTACGAACGGATATTCGCAGCTTGCGAATAAAGTTTGATTTATGCAAACGTTTGCCGGTGAATGATTCATAATTTCATTTAATTGCTTCAGATGTTATCTCTTTCCTACCTATATTTGCATCACGATAATTATTTTATAAACAATAACATGAGAAACATGAAAGCAATCTGCACGAAACTGGCCTGCTTCCTGCTCGTCTTGTTTGTGGGCGGCATGGCAAAGGCGGAGAGTATTACTTCTCCCAATGGCCAACTTCAATTGAACTTTTCAGTAAATGCGCAGGGTGAACCTGTTTACGAACTTTCTTATAAGGGAAAGACGGTGATTAAACCATCCAAATTAGGACTGGAGTTGAAGAATGATCCGGGCTTGATGAATGGTTTTACACTGGCTGATGCCAAAACTTCCACATTTGATGAAACATGGGAACCGGTCTGGGGAGAAGTGAAGCAAATCCGCAACCACTACAACGAGTTGGCTGTGACCTTGAACCAGAAGGCGCAGGACCGTAATATCGTTATCCGTTTCCGCCTTTTCGACGATGGGCTGGGTTTCCGCTATGAGTTCCCTTTGCAAAAGAACTTGAACTATTTTGTTGTCAAGGAAGAACATTCTCAGTTTGCCATGACCGGCGATCATAAGGCATTTTGGATTCCGGGTGATTATGATACACAGGAATATGACTATACAGAATCCAGACTTTCTGAAATCCGCGGTTTGATGGAAGCTGCTATAACCGACAATGCTTCCCAAGCTCAGTTTTCACCGACGGGTGTGCAGACTTCCTTGCAAATGAAGACTGATGATGGTATCTACATCAATCTGCATGAAGCGGCTTTGGTGGATTATTCTTGTATGCACTTGAATCTGGATGATAAGAATCTTGTGTTCGAATCATGGCTGACGCCTGATGCAAGGGGAGACAAGGGATACCTGCAGGCACCCTGCAAGTCGCCGTGGCGTACTGTTATCGTCAGCGATGACGCTCGCGACATCCTGGCTTCTAAAATTACTTTAAACCTCAACGAACCCTGCGCTTATGAAGATGTATCTTGGATTAAGCCGGTAAAATATGTAGGTGTATGGTGGGAAATGATTGCAGGCAAGAGTACTTGGGCCTATACAGATGAACTTCCTTCCGTAAAGCTGGGCGAAACAGACTATTCCAAGATGAAACCTAACGGTCGTCATGGAGCCAACAATGAAAATGTAAAACGTTATATTGACTTTGCAGCTGCCAATGGGTTGGACCAAGTATTGGTGGAAGGCTGGAACGAAGGTTGGGAAGACTGGTTCGGCCATTCAAAAGACTATGTATTTGATTTTGTAACTCCGTATCCGGACTTTGACGTGAAGATGCTGAACGAGTATGCCAAGAGCAAAGGCGTGAAACTGATGATGCATCATGAAACTTCCTCCTCCGTACGGAATTATGAACGCCACATGGACAAAGCTTATCAGTTTATGGTTGATAACGGTTACAATGCTGTGAAGAGCGGCTATGTGGGTGATATCATTCCGCGTGGAGAACATCATTATGGTCAGTGGATGAACAACCACTACCTTTATGCAGTAAGAAAAGCTGCGGATTATAAGATCTGTGTCAATGGCCATGAAGCTGTACGTCCTACCGGATTGTGCCGTACTTATCCTAACCTGATTGGTAATGAGTCTGCCCGTGGAACCGAATATGAGGCTTTTGGCGGCAGCAAACCGTTCCATACCACTCTTCTTCCTTTCACCCGTCTCATCGGTGGCCCGATGGATTATACTCCGGGTATCTTTGATATCAAACTTGATTTTATGGGCGACTTGCCTCACGGACGTGTACAGACTACCTTGGCCAAGCAGTTGGCTTTATATGTCACTCTGTATAGCCCGCTGCAGATGGCTGCCGATTTGGTGGAGAATTATGAGAAGCACATGGATGCTTTCCAGTTCATTAAAGACGTGGCGGTAGATTGGGACGACAGCAAATATATCGAGGCGGAGCCGGGTGATTATATCACAGTAGCCCGTAAGGCTAAGGGGACGAACAATTGGTTTGTAGGTGGCATTACCGATGAAAATGCCCGTACGGCCAACTTTACGCTCGACTTCCTTGAACCGGGCAAGCAATATGTGGCTACTCTTTATGCTGACGGTAAGGATGCCGATTACCAGGGAGATCCGACTTCTTATCAGATTAAGAAGGGTATAGTAACCAGCAAGACTAAGATGTCCGTTAAGGAAGCCCGCAGCGGTGGCTTTGCTTTAAGTCTGATTGAAGCGACTCCGGCTGATAAGAAGGTTGTAAAAAAATGGAGATGATTAGGGTAAAAAGAGTTTTTATTAGGCATTAGTGGGTGTCCCGCAGGATTCATGTCTTGCGGGACATTTTTTTATTTATGGAATATGACGCTAACATAGAAACTTCTTTGTAACTTTGCACTCGTTAAAAAAATAACTAATTAACAAAAAGAATCTATGGGAGGTTTTTTCGGGACAGTCGCCAAAGCGAGTTGTGTGGCTGATTTGTTTTACGGCACAGATTATAATTCGCATTTAGGGACAAAACGTGGTGGTTTGGCAACGTATGATGCAGAAAACGAACTGTTTACTCGTTCTATCCATAATTTGGAAAGTACTTATTTTCGTACGAAATTTGAAGATGAACTGGATAAGTTCAAAGGAAATTCCGGTATAGGAATTATCAGTGATACAGATCCCCAACCGCTCATATTGAATTCTCACCTCGGACGTTTTGCCATCGTAACTGTGGCCAAGATCATGAATCTGCAGGAACTGGAAGATGAATTGCTGTCCCAGAATATGCATTTCGGCGAACTTAGCTCAGGAAAAACCAATCAGACAGAACTTATCGCACTGCTCCTTATACAAGGCAAGAACTTTGTGGAGGGGATTGAAAATGTATATAAACATATCAAAGGCTCCTGTTCCATGTTGCTGCTTACGGAAGACGGTATCATTGCCGCACGTGACAAATGGGGGCGTACACCGGTAGTGTTGGGTAAAAAAGATGGTGCGTATGCTGCTACAAGCGAATCGAGCAGTTTCCCGAATTTAGGTTACGAGATAGAGAGGTATCTTGGGCCGGGGGAAATCGTCCGCTTGACTTCCGACGGAGTGGAACAGATGCGCAAACCCAATGAGGAAATGCAAATTTGTTCGTTCTTGTGGGTATATTACGGTTTCCCGACTTCATGTTATGAAGGCAAGAATGTGGAAGAGGTGCGTTTTACATCCGGTTTCAAGATGGCGCAGACGGATAACTCGGAAGTGGATTGTGCTTGTGGCATTCCGGACTCCGGTGTAGGCATGGCGTTAGGATATGCTGAAGGAAAAGGGGTGCCTTATCATCGTGCCATCTCTAAATATACTCCTACCTGGCCGCGCAGCTTTACTCCCAGCAAGCAGGAGATGCGTTCATTGGTGGCTAAGATGAAGCTGATACCCAACCGCGCCTTGTTGGAGGGCAAGCGTTTGTTATTCTGCGATGACTCTATTGTCCGTGGTACGCAGTTGCGGGATAATGTAAAAGTGTTGTATGAATATGGTGCCAAGGAAGTGCATATCCGCATTGCGTGTCCTCCGCTGATTTATAGCTGTCCCTTTGTCGGCTTTACTGCCTCTAAAGGAGATTTGGAATTGATTACCCGCCGGGTGATTAAGGAACTGGAAGGTGATGAAAACAAGGATTTGGACAAGTATGCCACTACCGGCTCGCCGCAGTATGAAAGAATGGTGGAAGTTATCCGGGAGCGTTTCGGGCTTTCTTCGTTGAAGTTTAACACATTGGAGACATTGATAGAAGCCATTGGATTGCCTAAGTGTAAGATCTGTACGCATTGTTTTGACGGTAGTAGCCATTTCTAATTGACAAATAGTCGTTAACGAATAAAAAAGGGGTGTGAATTGCTTGGCAGTTCACACCCCTTTTTTTATCTTTACAGCAATTAAATGCTAATTTAGCGAAGCAGGACTTCGCTAAAAATGAAAGGATTAAAATGGAGGTATTCTTGATGACTTCTCATCAGCCTGTTATATGGCTGTTTTTATTCTTTCATTCTTTAATTATTAATTTCGCGTTCCGCGCGGCTAAATTATAAATTATATGACTTTAGTAGAACGTTTTTTAAAGTATGTAAGCTTCGATACTCAGTCGAATGAAGAAAGCGGAGTGACTCCGAGTACTCCGGGACAAATGGTGTTTGCCAAATTTCTGAAAGAGGAGTTGGAGTCTTTGGGGTTGGAGGAAATTTCGTTGGATGAAAATGGCTATTTATTTGCTACTCTTCCGGCCAATACAGATAAACCTTTGCCGACTGTCGGTTTTATTGCACACATGGATACAAGCCCCGATATGAGCGGAAAGGATGTAACTCCCCGTATTGTAGAAAATTATGATGGTAAAGATATCGTCCTTTGTGCTGAAGGGAACGTAGTATTGTCTCCTTCGCAATTTCCGGAACTGCTTGACCATACAGGTGAAGACTTGATTGTAACCAATGGTAAGACTTTGCTGGGGGCGGATGACAAGGCCGGTATTGCAGAGATAGTGTCGGCCGTGGTTTATCTGAAAGAACATCCCGAAATCAAGCATGGCAAAATCCGCGTAGGATTTAATCCGGATGAAGAAATCGGTCTGGGGGCTCATAAGTTCGATGTAGAACGGTTTGGTTGTGACTGGGCTTATACCATGGATGGCGGTGAGGTCGGTGAACTTGAATTTGAGAATTTCAATGCAGCTTCCGCCAAAATTACCTTTAAGGGGCGCAATGTGCATCCGGGTTACGCCAAGCATAAGATGATAAATTCCATGCGTGTAGCCAATCGTTTTATTTCTATGTTGCCCAGTCATGAAACTCCGGAACATACCGAAGGGTATGAGGGCTTCTATCATTTGATCAGTATCAACGGTGAGGTAGAGCAGACTGCTGTTTCCTATATTATCCGTGACCACGACCGTGCCCGTTTTGAAAGCCGCAAGAAAGAAATGGAGCATCTTGTCAGAAAGATTAATGCTGAATATGGTGAGGGAACTGCCACTCTTGAACTTCGGGATCAATACTACAATATGCGTGAGCAGATTGAGCCGGTGATGCATATTATCGACACTGCGTTTGCTGCAATGAAAGCTGCCGGTGTTGAACCTCATGTAAAGGCTATCCGTGGTGGTACGGACGGTGCACAGCTTTCTTTTAAAGGCCTGCCTTGTCCCAATATCTTTGCCGGGGGGCTGAACTTCCACGGGCGTTATGAGTTTGTGCCCATCCAGAGCATGGAGAAGGCTATGAACGTCATCGTGAAAATTGCGGAACTTGTTGCTTGTAAATAACATCTAATTTATAATTCATAATTTAAAATCTACCATGAAAACCACTCCGTTTACAGAAAAACATATCTCGCTGGGTGCCAAAATGCATGAATTTGCGGGATATAATATGCCTATTGAATATTCTGGCATCATTGATGAACATCTGACCGTTTGCCAAGGCGTCGGTGTCTTTGACGTGTCACACATGGGCGAGTTTTGGGTAAAGGGTCCGAAGGCTTTGGACTTTTTGCAGAAAGTGACTTCCAATAATGTTGCCGCCCTTACTCCGGGCAAGGTGCAATATACTTGTTTCCCCAACGAGGACGGTGGTATTGTGGATGACCTTCTGGTGTATCATTATGAACCGGAAAAATATCTCCTTGTGGTGAACGCTTCCAATATTGAGAAGGATTGGAATTGGTGTGTTTCCCACAATACGGAGGGTGCCGAGCTGGAGAATGCTTCCGACCGTATGGCACAGCTTGCCGTGCAGGGTCCAAAAGCCATTCTTGCTTTGCAGAAACTGACTTCTATTGACCTCTCTGCGCTTCCTTATTATACATTTACTCATGGTGAATTTGCCGGAGAAAAGGATGTCATCATCTCGAATACCGGTTATACAGGTGCAGGGGGATTTGAACTTTATTTCTATCCGGAAGTAGCCATGAAGATATGGGATGCTGTATTCGAGGCTGGGGCGGAGTTTGGTATCAAGCCCATCGGCTTGGGAGCCCGCGATACGCTTCGTCTGGAAATGGGATTCTGTTTGTACGGTAATGACTTGGATGATACCACGTCGCCTATTGAGGCCGGTTTGGGATGGATTACCAAGTTTGTAGATGGCAAGAATTTTACGAACCGTCCGATGCTTGAGAAACAGAAAACAGAAGGGACAATCCGCAAACTGGTTGGTTTTGAGATGGTAGACCGTGGAATTCCCCGTCACGGTTATGAATTGTATAGTGCAGACGGTACGGCTATTGGGTCGGTGACTTCAGGTACGATGTCACCTGTCCGTAAAATAGGAATCGGTATGGGATATGTGAAGCCGGAATTCAGTAAGCCGGGTACGGAAATCTGTATAGATATGCGTGGGCGCAAGTTGAAAGCTGTAGTGGTAAAACCACCCTTCCGCAAGTAACCTGGTTCAGCGCTTTGCGCCAAAAATAGAAGAGTGAAAGAATGAAAAGAACATCATATCACGGATGTAACCTTTTCATTCTTTCACTCTTTTATTTTTAAGCTCATGTCTTGTGCGACTTTATATCCTGCTTACCCTTTCCAACATCTGATTGGCCCAGCCAATCTCTTTATTGGTCCATTCTTTTTCTTCTCCTTCCACCCCTTGTTCTTGATAGCGGGTAAGTAGGGTGAGATATTCTTTTAGGGTATCGGCGGCTTTAGCTTGCTTGTTCATACGCATTAGCAACAGGACCCTTTGCTTGTAGATGTCTAAATTAGGATTTTCACCGGCCATTTCCTGAGCTTTATCAAGCAGGGAAAGGCATCTGTTGTTGACCTCTTCAGAGTTGGATAGTGCCATTTCTGCCTTTACCAGTATAATGTAGTCATTGTCTGTGGCAAATCCGTTGCTTATGTTCTTGCGTATCAATTGGGCAGCTTCTTTGTAACGCTTGTTGGCAAAGTTCATGGCAGCGTTGAAAGTAACCACATCGCAAGTATTCCTCAAATAGGGACGGTTGCTTTGAGTTTCCGCTTTGCCTATTTTGTCTAGGCGTTTTGACAGATTCTCTATGCTTCCATATCGGTTGATGTCCTCTTTACGTTGATGTTGGTTATAGTAACCGAGGATTTTCTCCAAAGCAGATGCCAGTCCGTCAGGATTATATCCTTTGAATGTTAACAGTTCGCGGGCCAGCCGGTCTGATGTTACTTCTTGCCCGATTTTGTATTTCATACCCAGTCGGTCTATGGTAGGCATGCTTAATAAGGCAGTGATGTGGGCGATGTCGGCAACGAAACTGATTGCATAGGCGTTCCTGTCATCATCCCAATAAGCAATGTCAAGAGCTGCTTCGGCTGTAGCTGCAAATACAGTTCCCCAGAAGGCGGCACGTTTGGCGCGTCGTTCGGCACGATAAATATTATCTACTTGGTGGTCAAGTACATAGTGGGATAGCTCGTTTGCGATGATTGCGGCAAGCTCATCTTCGGAGTCAAGTGTACAAATAAGTCCGGTGCTGATAAGCATGGAACCGTTTGGAAGCATGAACGCATCCGGTTCGGCGGATTGGATGACACGTACGTTGAGGCTCTCGCCGCGATTAGGGTCAATAGTGGTAGCGTTTAGTTTGGCGAATACACTTTGTACATAAGAGGTGATGTAATCATCTTGATAGGCTATCTCATTTAACTTATCCAGGTAGTCGGTACATTCTTCATCAATTTCTTGACGTAACTTGTGTTTATAACCACGATTGTGGAAGTATTCATAAAGATGCCTTTTGAGATATACTTGTTGCCAGAACTCCCGGTCGGTTTCCGGGGTGGAGAGAGAGACGACATCCATTTCTTCTAAAGGAACACTTTCCTGCAGGCCGTTGATTTCGACGGCATAATAGATTCCGCTGTTATTGGTGGTCTGGTTCGTTTTTACCACGCGGCGAATAATGACAGGAGTACCTGCCGGTACCTTTTTGTACTCTCTGGTTAACTCGCCTTTGATGGCGATACTGCCGCTTAAATCTTTTTGCCTGGGTTTGGCAAATCCCGCTGCAATGACAAGAGTTGTCAGAATGAATAAGGTTACCAGTCGTTTCATATTTATTGGAGTTTATTATTGTCATGCTACAAAAATAGGAAAGAGTTTCCTTTCTTGTTTGTTTTTTCCCCTATTTGCCAATAGGAAAAACCCTATAAAAAAAGGGAATCTTCATAAAAAAGATTCCCTTCCTACAGTACTTTGATGAATTATTTCTTGCGGTTACCGTAACGGCTCATGAACTTGTCAACGCGGCCGGCAGTGTCAACCAATTTGGACTTACCGGTATAGAACGGGTGAGAAGTGCTGGAGATTTCCAACTTTACCAACGGATAAGTTTCACCTTCGAATTCGATAGTCTCTTTTGTGTTGCAAGTAGAACGAGACAAGAATACATCACCGTTTGACATATCTTTAAATACTACCGGGCGGTAATTTTCAGGATGAATACCTTTTTTCATTTCAATATTTGTTTTTAATTTATTATTTCGGTTACTATTTTGGTATTAAATAGTGTAATGGTCTTCTTTTTCAGAGCGCAAAGATAATGCATTTCTCTGAAATAGAAAAAATGTTTCATGAAAAAATAGGTTTATCCCGTTTTATTTCTGATTTTTGCATGGAATTAATCTCTTTAATTTATGAAAAAACTATTTATTCTATTCTCTTTCTGGCTCTGCATTGCGACTTTGGGGGCACAGAATACAGAACGGGAGCTGTATAGCGTTGCGTTCTACAATCTGGAAAATTTGTTTGATACCATTCATGATGCGGGCAAGAACGATTATGAATTTCTGCCTGACGGAAGCTATCATTGGACAGCCAAGAAATATGAGGCCAAGTTGCAGAATCTCTCTAGGGTTTTAGGGGCCTTGTCAAAGGAACTGGTACCCGAGGGACCGGCTTTTATAGGGGTTGCCGAAGTGGAAAACCGTAATGTATTGGTCGATCTGGTAAAGCAGCCTGCCATCTCCAAGTATGAATTTGTACATTATGAAGGCCCAGACAAACGTGGAATTGATTGTGCATTGCTTTATGATCCGGACCAATTTCGAGTAACCGCTTCTAAGTTGGTACTTTCTACGCCTTTTGAAGGAGATACGGTACATCTGACCCGGGGATTTCTGATAGTAGATGGTGAGTTGGGAGGTGAACGTGTCTGTGTGATAGTCAATCACTGGCCGTCACGTGGTGCCAAGGCGCCGGTACGTGTACATGCCGCCAGACAGGTGAAAGCCTTGAAAGACTCCTTGATGCGTCAGGATAAAAAACTGAAGCTGATAGTCATGGGAGACATGAATGATGACCCCATGGATGAAAGTATGAAAGAATTGGGGGCACGCAAGTATATCAAAGAGGTAAAGAAGGGTGAGTTTTATAACCCATGGTGGGAAACCTTGGAAGATAAAGGAGTGGGAACCCTTCTATATCGGGGAAAATGGAACTTATTTGACCAGATTGTTATTTCAAAGCCTTTGCTAAAGGCAAAGAGGGGATTGCGGTATGACCATAATGAGGTCTTTATACGTGATTATCTTATTCAGCAAGATGGCAAATATAAAGGTTCTCCATTGCGTACACACGGTGGGCGGACTTGGCTGAACGGTTATAGTGACCATTTGCCGACGATTCTCTATTTGAAGAAAAGAAACTGATAGCTGCCGTAGTATATTTTTTAACAGGATTATAGGTAGATAAGTCCGCAAGGGACTCTTCCTTTTTATTCGTTTTTTGTAACATAGAGATTACAATCCTCTGTTAAATGAAGCGAACAGCTATGAAATAGAATGTATTTCGACGGGTGATGCGGATATTTTATTCCTGTCGAGCCTTTTACTTTAAAGGATAATGCTTACTTTTGCGTAGAATTTTTATTCACTAACAATAAACTTTAAACAAAATGGTAAATTACAAAGATTTAGGATTGGTAAACACGAAAGAAATGTTTGCTAAGGCCATCAAAGGTGGATATGCTATTCCGGCATTCAACTTCAACAATATGGAACAGATGCAGGCTATCATCAAGGCTGCAGTTGAAACTAAATCTCCTGTGATTCTTCAGGTTTCTAAAGGTGCCCGTCAGTATGCCAATGCTACTTTGTTGCGTTATATGGCTCAGGGTGCTGTAGAATATGCTAAAGAATTAGGCTGCGCTCATCCGGAAATCGTTCTTCACCTTGATCATGGAGATACTTTTGAAACTTGCAAGTCTTGCATTGATTCCGGTTTCTCTTCAGTGATGATTGACGGTTCTCACCTTCCATACGAAGAAAATGTTGCTTTGACTAAGAAAGTGGTAGAATATGCTCACCAGTTCGATGTAACTGTAGAAGGTGAACTTGGTGTATTGGCCGGTGTAGAAGACGAAGTTTCTGCCGAACACCACACTTACACTGATCCTGAAGAAGTGATTGACTTCGCTACTCGCACAGGTTGCGATTCTTTGGCTATCTCAATCGGTACTTCTCACGGTGCTTACAAGTTTACTCCGGAACAATGTACTGTTGACCCTGTTACAGGCCACATGGTTCCTCCTCCCTTGGCTTTCGAAGTATTGGATGCAGTTATGGAGAAACTTCCGGGATTCCCTATCGTTCTTCACGGCTCATCTTCAGTACCTCAGGAAGAAGTTGAGACTATCAACAAGTATGGTGGTGCTTTGAAGGCTGCTATCGGTATTCCCGAGGAATGGTTGCGTCAGGCTGCCAAGTCTGCTGTTTGCAAGATTAACATTGACTCAGACTCTCGTTTGGCTATGACTGCTGCTATCCGTAAGACATTTGCAGAAAAACCGGCTGAATTCGATCCGCGTAAATACTTGGGTCCGGCTCGTGACAACATGGAGAAATTGTACAAGCATAAAATCATCAATGTGCTGGGATCAGACAATAAGTTGGCTTAATAAGAGTTAGACTCTGATATATAAAAAGAGGTGTGTCAAAATTCACACCTCTTTTTTTATGCACAAGAAGGTGCATCGTGCATTACGACACACCTCTATTTTTTGCGGTTTACACAGCTAACTGCGTTGGCTTACACATATAAGTGTGTAGGCCGACGCAGTTAGCTGTGTTTTTATAGTTCGATAACCAGTGATTCTCTGGGAGACATTTTCAGCTCTTCGCCGAATGAGATCAGCTTTCCACTAAGAACATCTTTTCCGCCTTTTGAATCTTTCAGTATTTCCTTGTAAAATTTCAAAGGCACTGTTGTTTCAGAGTCTGTTCCGTTCAGCATCACAAATACTGTTTTGCCTTCGTATTGGCGTGCATAAGCATATACGCCATTCTGCACCATAAACTGAGTCATGCTTCCTTTGGCAATGACATCGTTTCCTTTTCGCCAGTTCAATATGGTTTTGTAGAAGTTGTAGCAGTCATTCTGGATTTTGTTGCGTCCTTCGGTTGTAAGGGCAGTTTCTTTGTCGCCGGGCCAGCCGCCGGGGAAGTCTTTGCGGACATAACCGTCACTTTTGCTTTTCACACCGTTCATCATGATTTCTGTTCCGTAGTACAGTTGCGGAATGCGGCGGGTAGTAAGCAGCAGGGTAGAGGCTTGCTTCAGCATCGGCAAGTTATCTCCTTCTCCCAGAAAACGGTCGGTGTCATGGTTTTCGATGAATGCCAGGACAGAGGCCGGGTTGGGATAAAGGAAATCATATACAAAACTATTATATACGCGGTCCAGACCTTTAAACCAGGTTTCCGTTTGCTCAGTCTTGGCAGTGTTGATTTTGTCGAAGAAACTGAAGTCCATTACTGTTTTCAGGTTACTGTTCTTGGGAGCAGACAGTTTGGAGTCTTTCTGCCACCAGGCTGTATAGGCAGGCTCTACTACCCATGTTTCACCTACGGTGTTGTAGTTGGGATACTCTTCGTTCAGCTCTTTCATCCAGTTGCTCATGGCATCGTAGTCTGCATAAGGGTAGGTATCCATGCGGATGCCGTCGATATTGGCATACTCGATCCACCAGAAGCTGTTTTGAACCAGGTAGCGGTAAACGTGCGGATTCTTTTGGTTGAGATCCGGCATGGCGGTTACAAACCAACCGTCATTCATCTGGTCAAAGTCATATTGGGAGGTATAAGGATCAACGTGCGGAGTTAGTTTGAAAGAAGTCTGGACAAAGTTTTTCTCATGGTCGGGATTATTGAACCAATCTTTAGAAGGCATATCTTTGATCCATACATGTTCTACGCCACAATGGTTGAAAATCATATCCATTACAATCTTGATACCGCGTGCATGGGATTTTTCAATCAGTTGTTTGTATTCCTCATTGGTACCGAAGCGGGGATCCACCTTGTAATAATCGGTAGTGGCATATCCGTGATAGGAACCGCCGGTCATGTTGTTTTCCAATACCGGGGTAAACCAAAGGGCGGTAACACCGAGGTCGGAAAAGTAGTCGAGGTGTTGTCCGATGCCGGCTAAGTCACCGCCGTGACGGGCATTGGGATCGTTACGATCTACTTTGTATTCAGCCATTCCGGCAATCTGGTCATTGTCGGGATTGCCATTGGCAAAGCGGTCGGGCATTAACAGATACAGTGCGTCGGATGCGTCAAAACCTTTGTGCTCACAACCTTTCATGGCACGGGCTTTCAACTCATATTCCTTAACGAGTTTTTTCTTGCCTTCGGTGAAGGTTAAGGTCATTTTGCCCGGTTTCACGTTTTTATCCAGTTTAAGATAAACCAGCAGATAGTTGTTACTTTCCAGTTTGACTGTGCTGCTTAATGAAACGCCGGGGTAATTGACCGATACGGATGCGTTACCGATGCCTTCGCCATATACCATTAGTTGAAGTTCAGGATTTTGCATTCCGGTGTACCAGAAGGGAGGATCGATTTTGTTCACATTCATCGCTGCATACGTGCTAAGTGAGAGCATGATTGCTCCTAGAATAGAGAAAATTTTTTTCATGATAGTAACTTTTCGGTTATTTTATGTGTGCTAATTTAAAACAATTAGCGGAGAAACAAACCGTTTCCCCGCCGACTATACCTTATTATATTATGCAAACGTTTTCTGTAACCGGATAAATTATTCTTTTTCTATCTCGCCTTTGAAGAATTTTTCTTCTTTTCTTTTTTTTCTGATATCGTTCAGCCATGTTTCGGCGGCGTTATACCTGTTGTTTTCCCCGATGATGGGAATACCGTCTTCGTCCACTTCTTGTTCTTGCTTTTCTTTGGGGCGGGTGCTCAGGTAGGCTTCCAGACATTGTTCGGCTTTGGAGATGTTCTTCAGACGATAATAGTAGATGAAAGCGGCATCATAAAGTAGCTTATGTTTGTTCCGGTCATATTCTTTGTATTGTTCCAGAATAGCATTTGCCTGCTCTTTGTGCATGTTTGCCATTTTGTAGCAATCCGCTAATCCTACGTATAGGCGTGTCATGATACTGTCACTGGGCATGGCTATCTTAACAGCATTTTCCAGATGCATTACGCCTTCCTTTTTCCATGAGGTCTTGGAGCAGGCACGTCCCAGGTAATAGAGTACGTTGATATTGGTACCGTCATCCTTGAGCGCTCTTTCCAGCAAGTCATGTGCCGGGTAAAAGTCTTCGATGGCATAGTAGCTGATTCCTGCATAAAAGCAGGTCTGGAAGCTGCTGTCCTTTTCCTGCAGCAGTTGTTCGTATCTCTGTATGGCTTTTGTATAGTTTTTGTCCAGACAGTAAGCCTGTGCATTGACCCGGTTGACAAGGATGTTGGTGGAATCGATGGCGCGATATTTTTCAGTCGTTTCTATGGCATCCTCAAATTGGCCTCCGGCAACATAGATATTACCCAGTTTGGCGGCTGACAGATAGTCTTCAGGGTATCTTCTCTGTATGTCCTGATAAGCTTCTATTACCTGCATGATTTGGGTATTGTCGTAAACGTGTCCCATACTTTCAGCCCTGAGATGCAGCACGAAGGCAGAACTGTCTTTCTCGGCCAATGCATTGCTTTCTTGCAGGGATTCGTTGTATCTCTTCATGCTCATCAACATACTGATGTATTGCAGGCGTACATATTTATTGTCCGGATTCAGCTTTAATGCATTTTGGTAGTAAGTTAGTGCTTCCCGGTATTTGGCAAGAGACTTGCAGCATTCGGCAGCCTCAATATAGGCACGCGGGTTGAGTGAGTCCTGCATTGCGATTTCTTGAAATACCAGTAACGCTTTGCCGTTGTCTCCCAAGCCTTTTAAGGCTTTTCCCTTTTGGAACAGCAAAGGGACAGTAGGTATTTCCTGTTCAATAAGTGACAATGCGGTTTCGTAGTCATAATTGGCCATTGCTTCTTGAATAGGATTGGTGTTTTGTGCTGCCAATAAGGAACAACAAGCACTGAGACATAAGGAAATAATAAGTTTTCTCATACCGTATTAGCTTTTATTTCTCGTTAAACTGAGTGCAAGTTACTAAAAATACCGTGTTTACGAAAATATCGTAATTTATTTTGGATAGATTAACAAAAAAGCCCCTTCATATGGAAGGGGCTTTTACAACTGGTTGAAAACCTGTTCAGTCAGTTGTATGTAACATATACATTATATTTACATTAAGAATCCTAACAGGATACCGGCTGCTACAGCAGAACCGATTACGCCTGCCACATTCGGACCCATAGCATGCATCAATAAGTAATTGGTAGGATCGTATTCCAGACCTACTACTTGGGAGATACGTGCAGAATCGGGCACGGCAGATACACCGGCATTACCGATCAGCGGATTAATCTTATTGCCTTTCTTCAGGAAGAGATTGAATATCTTCACGAAGATTACACCGGAAGCAGTTGCGACGACGAATGAGAATGCGCCCAGACCGAAAATCCATAATGAGTCTGTGCTCAGGAACTCGGATGCTTGCGTGGAAGCACCTACGGTCAGACCCAGCAGGATGGTGATTGTATCAATCAGCGGACCGCTGGCCGTGTTGGCCAGACGACGGGTTACACCGCTTTCCTTCAACAGGTTACCGAAGAACAGCATACCCAGCAAAGGCAGGCCGGACGGAACGAGGAAGCAAGTGAGCAACAGACCGATAATCGGGAACATCACTTTTTCCGTATGAGAAACAACGCGCGGCGGTTTCATGCGGATAAGGCGTTCGTTCTTGCTGGTAAGCAGACGCATGATGGGCGGCTGTATTACCGGTACCAACGCCATGTAGGAATAGGCGGACACCGCGATTGCACCCATCAGGTTGGGAGCCAGCTTGGACGAAAGGAAGATAGCCGTCGGGCCGTCTGCACCACCGATGATGCCGATAGCTCCGGCTTGCATCGGATCGAATCCGATGGCTAAGGCTGTCATGTATGCGCCGAAAATACCGAATTGCGCGGCTGCGCCGACCAGCATCAGCTTCGGGTTCGAAATCAGGGCGGAGAAATCCGTCATGGCACCGATACCCAGAAATATGAGTGGCGGATACCAACCGGAAGTTACCCCTTGATACAGGATGTTGAGTACAGAACCTTCTTCGTAGATACCGACTTTCAATCCGGCTTCCATATTAAAAGGTATATTACCGATCAGCATACCGAAACCGATAGGAATCAATAGCATCGGCTCAAATTCCTTGGCTACGGCCAAGTATATGAAAAACAAACCTACCAGAAGCATTACCACATGTCCTGCCGTTGCATTGGCAAAACCCGTATATGTCCAGAAGTCGGCAAGGTTGTTTCCTAAAAATGTGATGAATTCTCCCATATTATTCAATAATTACGAGGTCAGTACCTTCGAGAACCGAGTCTCCTTTGTTCACATTGATGGCTGTAATCTTGCCGTCTCTGTCGGCATTGATGCTGTTCTCCATTTTCATGGCTTCCAGGATTACGATAAGTTGTCCCTTCTTCACGCTGTCGCCTACGTTCACCTTGATGTCGAGGATGACGCCGGGAAGCGGGGATTTCACGCCGGACTTGCCGGCAGAAGCTGCTGCCGGGCGGTTGACTGTAGCAGCGGGCGCAGCAGCAGGTGCGGAACTTGCTACCGGGCGTACTACCGGCTTTATCGGTTCGGCTTTTGGCTTCTTCTCCATTTCAACCTTGTAGGAAGTACCGTTCACTTCTACGTGAGCGATGTTGTCTTCAATATCTCCGATGGCAACTTTATATACGTTGCCGTTAATTTTATATTTATATTCTTTCATCGTTTTAGCTTTATTATGGGTGACTTACTTTTTGTGGGGAGTCTCACGCAGCGTATAGATCTTTGAACTCCAAGGAGAATAACTGCGTTTTACGCGGGTAATGGTAAGTACGGTATCTTCCACATCGTGTACGTCGCTCTGGAATTCGTGCATAGCCATTGCGATAGCGGCGAATACCTCTCCGGGAGCTTGTCCCAGTTGTTTCTCTTTCGCTTCCTGTTTGTCGGTGATGCCTTTGGCTCTCATGGCATTGCGCTTGCTGAGGTTGACGGATATTTTACCTACAACCTTGAATGAGATATAAAGCAGTATCAATCCGCAGAAAACAACGCTCATGGCCGATATTGCCATACCTATACCTGCGCTGTCATGCTCCTCGAACTTTTCCATTTTGGCATTGCTGTCGATAGTCTTGTTGTTGGTGCTTGGAGTCACGTATTTGTCGCTGCTCTGTCCCTTCACTTCCCATTGGTCTGCAGCGTCACTGATACGCGCATACGACTGGTTAGCCTTCAGTGTACCGGCAGGCACTACAATCTGGTCAAGCAATTTCTTCCCGGAATCGTACAGGCCGATCCAGTTGGCATTTGAGGTATCCAGTTTGAAATTTGTGTGGAAAGTACCACGGTTGGGCTCTCCATCCGCCCAGAACAAGGCATGCTGACGGGGTTTTACCAAAGTCAGAACATCGCCTTTGGGAATAAAATAACTGAGAGTATCACCCGGTTGACTACTGAACTTCAGATAGCAACCTGCAAGGTCGGCACTACCGTATGATCTGTTGAATATTTCAATCCATGCGCTATGTACACCGTAGTCATCCTGAAAGTTGCTTTGATTGTCAATCAGCACCTCATTCAGTAATAACTTAGTATTTGATTTCCGGTCTCCACAAGAAGAGCAGAAGCCTAGTACCAGCATCAATGAAAGGAATATTCCGATTTTAGTTTTATTCATAAATTCAAGTTTTATTAGAGTGGAATATTACCATGCTTCTTAGCCGGATTACTTAATTTCTTAGTTTGCAACTGTTGCAGGGCACGGATGATGCGGAAACGTGTATTACGCGGTTCGATCACGTCATCGATGTAACCGTATTTAGCTGCATTATAAGGATTGGCAAACAGCTTGGTGTATTCGGCTTCCTTTTCGGCGAGGAATTGGGCCGGATTTTCCTGGTCCTTGGCTTCACGGGCATACAATACCTCTACGGCACCTGCACCACCCATTACGGCGATTTCGGCGGTAGGCCATGCATAGTTCATGTCACCACGGAGTTGTTTACAGCTCATCACAATGTGAGAACCGCCGTAAGACTTGCGCAGGGTAATGGTTACTTTGGGCACGGTAGCCTCACCGTAGGCATACAGCAATTTGGCGCCGTGCAGAATTACGCCATTGTATTCCTGTCCTGTGCCCGGCAGGAATCCCGGTACATCTACCAATGATACGATAGGAATGTTGAAAGCATCGCAGAAGCGGACAAAGCGTGCGCCTTTACGGGAGGCGTTGCTGTCAAGTACACCTGCCAGATATTTCGGCTGGTTGGCAACGATACCTACGGATTGTCCGTTGAAACGTGCGAAACCGATGATGATATTCTTGGAATAATCTTTCTGGATTTCAAGGAATTCACCGTTGTCAACAATGGCTCCGATGACTTCATACATGTCATACGGCTTGTTGGGATTGTCGGGAATGATCTCGTTCAGAGAATCTTCCAGACGGTCAATCGGGTCTGTACAATCTACGTAAGGAGCCTCTTCCAGATTGTTTTGCGGGATGTATCCCAAAAGCTTGCGGATAAGAGCCAAACCTTCTTCTTCTGTCTGGGCGGTAAAATGAGTGACACCCGATTTGGTAGAGTGAACGCTTGCGCCACCCAGGTTTTCCTGGCTGACGTCTTCGCCGGTCACGGTCTTCACCACTTTCGGGCCGGTGAGGAACATATAGGAAGTACCTTCCATCATCAAAGTGAAGTCCGTCAAAGCGGGAGAATAAACGGCACCGCCGGCACAAGGGCCGAAGATTCCGGAAATCTGCGGAATAACACCTGAAGCAAGGATATTGCGTTGGAAAATTTCAGCATATCCGGCCAAAGCGTTGATGCCTTCCTGGATGCGGGCGCCACCCGAGTCATTGATACCGATACAGGGAGCACCCATCTTCATGGCTTGATCCATGATCTTGCAAATCTTCAATGACATGGTTTCAGACAAAGAACCGGCAGAAACCGTAAAGTCTTGTGCAAAGATATAAACCAGACGACCTTCGATAGTACCGCAACCGGTCACTACACCGTCACCGGGATAGTGTTTCTTTTCCATGCCGAAGTTGGTACATCTGTGTTCAACGAACATGTCCATTTCCTCGAAACTGCCTTCGTCGAGCAGCATGGCAATGCGCTCGCGAGCTGTATATTTACCTTTCTCGTGTTGCTTGGCAATGGCTTTCTCACCACCACCGAGGCGTGCAGCGGCGCGGCGGTCGATAAGCTCTTTAATTTTCTCAAGTTGATTACTCATCTTTTTGGATTTATGATTTATAATTTATGATTTATGGCTTGGGAATTTGGAGATTTATGGTTTCTCGCAAAGTTCTGTCAATACGCCGAGTGTTGATTTCGGATGAAGGAATGCGATGTTCAACCCTTCTGCGCCTTTACGGGGAGCTTTGTCGATAAGGCGTATGCCTTGTGCTTCCACCGTGGCAAGGGCATTAGCTACTCCGTCTTCAACAGCGAATGCTAAATGGTGCATACCTCCATTGCCATTGTTCTTTTCGATGAATTTGGCAATGGTACTTTCGGGAGAAGTTGGTTCCAGCAATTCGATTTTTACATCGCCAACCTTCAGAAAAGCTGTTCTTACTTTCTGATCCTCCACTGTCTCAATGTTGTAGCATTTCAAACCTAAAACGTTTTCATAATACGGAAGGGCTTCTTCAATGCTCTTGACGGCAATGCCCAGATGTTCAATGTGTGAAATCTTCATAACTATATTAATTAATATTGGTATTGAATCCTTTTTTCAAGCATAAAGCAGTACAAAGAAAGATATTTCTTCTAAAATAAAGAAATTTTTCGTCAATTAATTGTTTGATAAATGTAGCGGAAAAGTGTTTATCCTGTCAGATAGGGGGAAGTATGACATTGTAAACACGGCTTCTTTCATTTAAAAGTTGAATTCAGCGCTACAGGGAGTTTTTTCATATTTTGCCGTCACTCCGTCACTTTTGTCCTGCATCTCTCTGTTCATCGGCATTTGCGGAGTGACGGCAACCGTGTAGGCAAGTGACGGCAAATGGTTTGCCAGCACGCTTATTTGTTCTGGTTTTGTTACAAATACTTGTATCAACTTTGTAATAATCAGCTTTTTGTCTATTCGTTTATTTTACGTTTTTCATTGTATGGAAATAACTTTTATTAACGTCGGTTTTAAGCCAATTCGGCACTTTACCATTCAAGAATCTCTTGTCTGATGACTGATTCTTGCATCCGGTGCCGTGCGTGCTCCTTGATTGGCGTGTAGTGCATCCGGATTCATCCTTTAGAAAACAGGTGTCTTTTCTTTGCAGGGCTTATACTTAATGCGGAAAGGTATCATATAGAATGCTTGCAGGCCTTATTCAAAACTTCGTCCCAGGTACGTGGGCCCGTCGGTTCAGGTACGTAAACCGGCGAGCCCACGTGCCTAAACCGACGGGCCCACGTACCTGGGACGAAGCGTTGAATAAGCTGTCAGTATAAAAGGTATAAGGCAGACGAGGATTTAGGGTTAATCTTTTTATGGAAATAAAGCAAACAAGTCAAAAAGATAAATGCGGTTTCCCGTCTGTTGTTCTACTTGGCGGTTTGGGGATAACAGGCTTGTTTCTGTTGCTATCCTGCTATGATTTGTTCCTGTTTCTCTGTTGTGATGAATATAGTTTACATTATTGTTGGGGCTGATAATTCTTTTGACAGACAATTTGTGTTGTTTCAATTTAATTGATGTGTTTAATGGCGCTATTCGTAAATATATACTTTTGTTGTGCGATGGTAGGCGGGAATGGATTTTAGGGTACTGCCTTTTGAAACACTTTTTAATTGTTCCGCTCTATTTTTGTAACGGAAAACCGTTACAAAATATAACTTATTTCCTGTAAATCATCATTTTTTAGTGATAAATTCTTTGTTTTTTATTGCATATTGATTTATTATTTTTATATTTGTAGGCGGGTAAACAAATAAAAGTTAAACGATAACGATTATATTATGAAATAAAGTTAATTGTGTTGCAAAAGAAAAAGATTGCAAAAATAGTGTGGGGTTTTATTTGATGTGTATAGTAATATTCTTCCCTAAAGAGAACACGTTTTATAGGATATCCTTTCCCGGAAGGAAGTATCATATTTTACATAACACATGTTTTACTAATACAAAACTTTACGATTATGAAAAAGAAACTCATGATGGTGGCAGTGTTGCTCGGTGCGTTGACATTGGGTGCTTGCGTGGACGACAATGAATCGCAGTCGGTAACGGATGTGCGTAAGGCGAAAGCTGAACAATTGAGTGCCTTGGCTCAGAAAGCAAAAGCCGAGGCTGAGGCATTGCTGATTTCTGCTAATGCGGAAAAAGCATACAAAGAAGCGCTTGCAAAGTATCAAGAGGCTTTGACAAGTAAAGTTGAAGAAGAGATACGCCAGTCTAAAGAAAAGTTTAACGCAGAATTGGAAGCTCTTAAGGCTGAGTATGATGAAAGAATGTGGGAGGCTAAGAAAAATGCTTTGCAGTCGGAACAGGAATTCTTGGATAAGGTAGAGACCCGACTTGCGGCATTGTATATGGCTTATTCTCAGGCTGCGGAATATTTGTCTGATTTAAAACAAGAAAAAGCAGGTGCTGAATATGATTTGGTTCGTATGCAGGCTTATGCTTTGACTATAGACAATTATATTAAAGAAAAGACTATCGAGTACGAAGCGCAGATCAAGCAGAAGGAAGCGGAAATCGTAGCTTGGAAAGGTTATAGTGGATTAGACCGGAATGAATTGAGTGCCGAGCTGGAGGGCTTGAAACAGGAAAAATATGAGTCTTTTGCTGCGTGGGAGGCTGCGAAGAGTACAAGAGCTACAGCAGAAAAAACTTATACCGAGTTGATTGCCTCATATAATTATAAAACAGAAGGAACCTCTCCTGTGAAGGCTGTGGCTGCGGTGCAGAAGTATTATGAAATGCATTATGTGTATAACCGGTACTGGTTGGCAGGTAGAGAGGAGTGGCAAGCTGCATGGGAAAAGGTGGATGCCGCTAAACAATTAGGCTTGTTACCGGATAATGTCGGTTATTATGGAGATGATGATGGCATTTATCTTAGTATTCCTTGTTTTGAGATATGGATGAATAATCAGTGGCTTCCATGTGCTCCTATTGCTGAAGAACTTACGGAACTTTCTGAAGATGCTAATTTGTGGGCTCCTTATTATAAAGTGACTTCTAATCTGGCGGTCGATGTTATGACTAAATATTATAACACGTATGTAGATTATGCGATGGAGCAATTAGGTGTTGAAGCTACGGCTACCACAGAGGCTACGGGTCTTTATGGAGTGTTGGCGAGTGCGCAAGCTCTTTTGACTGAGAAAAAAGCGGATTTGGCCACCAAAGAGTCTGAAGTGGCTCCCTTTGAAAAAGCCGTTAAGGATAACCAGGCTCTTGTGGATGCTGCTCAAGCCGAGTATGATAAAGCTGAGGCGGCTCGTGATGCCGTGAATGAAGAAATAGCCGGGTATACTGAGGAAATGCAGGCTGCGCAAAGAGCTATAAATGCTGCAAATGCAGAAAAAGAAGTAGCTCAAGATAAGGAGGCAATCGCTACGGCAGACAAAGCAACCGCTACGGCGGACAAAGCTAACGCTGAAGCTGCAAAAACTCAAGCTGAGGCTGATAAGGCTGCTGCTACTACCGATGAAGAAAAGAAAGCCGCTCAAGATAGAATTGACCAAGCAGTGAAGGATATTGCTGCTGCCACTGCTGCCATTACGAGGGCCGACAAGAAATTGGAGGAAGCCAAGGCTGCCATTAAGGCTGCTGATGCCGTAATTGAGGCTGAAACGGCTAAACAAACAGCTGCCGGTGAAAAAGCGGATGCTGCAAGATTGAAGTTGGAGGATGCGCAAGAGGTATTGGCTACTGCTGATAGAGCTTTGGGTAATGCAACTATGGAATTAAGGATAGCAGAAGGCAAACTTGTTACAGTTAAGAATACTATCATAACCTTGAAGGGGGAAATTGATACTCAGGAAAAGGCCGTTGCCAAAGCCCAGGATCAGATTAATGCTATTAAAGAGAATATTGCGAATAATGAAGAACGTCAGGCTACCTGGAATGCTGTTGTAGCTGCTTTGACTCCGGATTATGCGGCTGAGGTGAAAGCGTTGGCTACCAATAAGGCCGTGACCGACTATATCGCTGCCATAGAGGTTGAAGATGCGGCAAAACTGGCATACGTTGAAATCGGTTCTAAGATTACGGCGGTTAGCGGTTATTTGACCAGTGGTGAAGTCTTCGATCCTGCTGCAGAAATCAACAAACTGGAACTTGAAATTGTTGGTTTGAAGGAGAAGATTGAAGAACTGAAAGATGATTATAGTGTAGAAGGCAATAACGCTAATGGATATGAAAAATTGATAGCTTATACAGAAGCTGAAATTAAAGAGTTGGAAGGTAAGATTGAAATTCAGACAGAAATTGTAGAGCTTGCCAAGAAGCGTGTGGAAGCATATATCGCAGCACAGAAATAACCCCTAATATTAACGGCATTAAAACAAAAAGTAGCATGAAAATAACAAGACTTTTACTGTTAGCCGTTATGCCCATGGTGTGTCTTACAGCAAATGCGCAGCACGGTGGCAAAAAGGATTTCACCCCCAAGAAAGGTGACTTCACCCTTGCTGCGACTGTAGGATACAATAGCTACGCAAGCGTCAGCGCCCTTCCGGGCACGATGGCGAACTATGAAGCGGCGGCGCTCTCCACCAACTGGTCAGACAAGAAGCTGATGGTTGGTTTCGAGGCGGGCTGGTTCTTCAACGACTTGTGGAAACTTAACTTGGGTGGCGGTTTGAACTTCACGAATAACCCCGGTTATTCGGCAGTTCCCGGCACGATGGACGAAAATGCTTCTGCGGAGGATAACATGGGCGAGGTTCCCGGTTACCGTGCAGTAGCCGATGCTCAGTCATTCTCTTACAATGTCTTTGCAGGCGTCGATCGTTATTTTAAGATGAAGAATGTTCCTAACCTGATGTGGTACACGGGTTTGCGTGTAGGCATGGCTTATGCCCAGAACCAGATGAAGTATGACGAGTACGAGTCGATGGGTAAATCTGTTGGCGAGAGCTGGAATCTTCGCGGGTCTGTCACTATGGGTATCGATTACTTCGTACTGCCCGCCATGTACGTAGGCGCCCAGATCGATCCTTTTTCTTATACGTACAACATGACTGCGTATAAGCCTCAGGAGGGTTTGAGCAATCTGGATGCAGACAGCCATAATTTCAGCTTTTTGTCTGCTCCGACAATAAAGATTGGCTTTAAATTCTAATAAGGAATGCCCTCGGCATGCATCGCCTTGACGAGGGTATCTGTCAAAAGAACGGGTGCATTGATGGGAAAGGAGATGCACCCCTCTTTTCTAAAATAAAGTAAATGTGATGGCCTCAAAATTTGTTGATTAAGATATGAAGTGGAAATTGTTGTTCCCGGATGTAGAAAGGATGTGGCAAGTATTTTCAGAGCAGATTCCCTTTTTTATGAATAATTGGTTAGAAACATTCATTGTTTCTTTTTGTGGTTCGTTGTGTGCGCTGTTTTTTGCTTTATTGCTGTCTGTAATAGCTTTTCGGTTCAGGCTTTTCGATGTAATAATGATGCCTATTGTTGCTGTGTCCCAATCTTTTCCATTGCAGGCGATAGCGCCTTTGATAATTATAGTTATGGGAGTAGGTTTCAGGACAAAGATATTGATAGCTTTTCTTATAGCTTTTTTTCCCATATATGGAGCATGTATTACGGCAATCAAGACCACACCTAAGAATCTGATTTGTTTTTCAAAGATATATCGTACTTCTTTCTTGAAAGAGATTTATTATATCCGTTTTCCGTATGCTTTCCCTGCCGTAATTTCAGCTGTAAAGGTCGGCTTTACGCTTGCTGTATTGGGGGCTGTAGTTGCTGAATTTATTCAACCGGATGCAGGCTTGGGTAGGTTGATATTGATAGCCCAATCTAAATATGATATTGAAATTATTTACATCTGCATTATGATGCTGGTTGTGCAGGGATTGTTTGTTTACATAAGCCTTTCTAAAGTAGAAAATATGCTCATAAATAGAGGAGGATATAAAAATGAATAAAAAAATATATGTGGTAATTGGGTTAGCTTTGTCTTTTTTGTTTGCTGCATGTGGTTCTAAAAATAAAAAAGACGTTCACTGTGAACTCAAGAATATTGAAATAATGATTGACTGGGTACCCGTGGCTGAATACTATGGCTTTTTTTATGCAAAGCATAGTGGTATTTTTAAGAAATATGGATATAATGTTGAAATATTGACAGGCTCGGGAGCCTCCAATGTTGCTGTACAAGTGGGTACTGGAAATATTGCGATTGGAACTACTACTTCGGACAATGTGCTGCGGCAATATGCCAGGGGAGGAAGATATACGGCTGTCAGACCTTTGCTAAGCTTCAACCCTTCTTCGGTGATTACGTTGAAAAGAAATCATATTGATGATATTTCTGATTTAAAAGGAAAAACTTTAGGAGTTAATATTCAGGCAAGTCCTTATGTGCAATGGCAGTTTTTGTTGAAAAGGGATCGGAATACCCCTTTACATGAAACAGAGGTTAAAGAATATAACATCGAGTGGGGGGGAGCACCGCAATTATCAAGGGGAAAGGTGGATGCTTTTCTTGGATATACTACTAATCAGGCGGTTGATGCTGAATTGTTGGAGAAAGATGTGTGTGAGATTTTTTTGGGTGATTTAGGGGTGGTATCATACGGGGTGGTACTCGCTTTTGCATCTTCCGATATACTTCAAAAAAAAGGAATTGATAAGGAAGATGTTGAAAAAATATATCAGGCTGTCAAAGAAGGTTATGATAGGGGGTTTTCTGATATACCTAATGCAATCCGTTATATGAAAATGCAGGATGGTGATCCTATGTTGGATGAAGAAAAGTTAAGATTGGCCATACAAAAAATAGGAAAACTGAATAAGACTATTATTTATGCTCCTAAAAATTTGGATAAGTGGATAAGGGAAGATGGTATAACAAACAAGGACAGGGACAGTGTCTTGAGACTTTATAGTAAGGTTTTATGGGAATAACAAGAATCGTTTTGGAAGGGCATGAGTCTGAGGCTTTCAGCGTAGGGGCTTCTATGCGTTGGAGATGTGCTTTGATTGGTATGTTGGCGGGTATTTCATTGGCTGTGTTGTTTGCTAATATTTGTAATGCAAGTAATGGGATAGCTTCTTTGGTTTATAATACTTTTATAGCCATTGGCCTTACGATGGTGCATGTTTGTTACTTATATATAGTTCTGAATTTGTTGGTTTTTCAGAATCCGATTGAGAAACTATATAAACAACAGCTGGTTTATCCTGTACTATTGATTGTCGCTTATTCTTTTTATGCCCTTCAAGTGGCTTTACATTATTCTATTGATCCGGATTTGTTTAAATATGAATCGCTGTGTAAAGTCATTTCTTTATCTATTTTTGCGTTCCTTTATTTCTTATGGTTGATCAGAGATTATTTGGTATTCAAGAAAACGCCTTGTTCGGATACTGCCTTTTGGATGGGAGCCGAATCGTTTTCAATCATTTGTTTGGTTCTTAGTATTGTTTTTGAATATAATGGGGTTCCTGAAGCTTTTGATAATCCATTCTTGCTTTTTTTATTATCCCAGAATGGACCGGTTTTTATTTGTGCTTTATTGTTTTTGGGGATTAATTTTTTATCTAGGTTGGAGCGAAGGGAGCGTACTTATGTTCATTTATATGGGGAGTATTTAAGGTATAACTATTTGCCTGGAAGGAAAGGAAAAATAAAATTTGATTTTCCAATAGACAGGATTGTGGATTTTGGTTGTGGAAATGGTAAAAGACTGGAGGAAAATTTGTCTTTTTTAGATAGAATTCCTAATAAAAAAGATATAGAGGTTGTCGGATACGATCGTAGAGAGTATTTTTCAGGAGAGTTTTGTAGTAATGTGACCAATAAAACTTTTAAGAGTGTTGATTTTGTTTCTGATATGGATGATATAAGGCTTGATAAAAACAGTTTGGTAATTATTTCGCATGTTTTGTATGAACCTGCTACTGTGAGCAAAGTGACGCGTTTTTTATCAAGATGCCCTAAGGGGACTTTTGTGCTTTTTAGGGGAGCAAGCCCGAACTCTTTTTTTGTATCAACGAGTTTTGCATGTTCCAATGCGATTAACCGGAAGAATAAGTGTCATTTATGGTATTCTGTATGGCTTGGACAAATAACAGGAAACATCGGGATGGAAACAGTGGGTGCCATGAAGGTACGTCAGAATTATGAGCTTTCAAATGGAGGGATAACGGCTGCTTATCAACTTATAAATTTATTGTATTCTGGAATATTCGCCAAACGGCTGGATGATTATTTCGAACAATTAAGAATATATTCAAACCAGGATTTTGTTAGTAATGACGATTTGATATATTTATATAAAATAGGTAAAGAATGAAATTTGAGATACAGGATTATTTTTTTTCGTATGGAAAAGCAGAAAAGGCTTTTACTATAAGGATTGATGACTTTTTTATGGAAAAGGCTTCTTGTGTTTTTATCTTTGGTGACAGTGGATCTGGCAAATCAACTTTTTTTAATTTGCTTTCTGGGATAATAAATACTACACTTGGCGAGAAGGTTAAAAGAGCTTTTCCCAATATTGAATATATAATGCATGAATGTAAACTGTTACCATGGCATACTCTTTGGAGAAATGTTCAAATAATCAGTAATATCAGGCGTGTTGAAACGGATTTGTCTCTATTGAAGTATTATTGCAATTTATTTAATCTTCCGGAAGAGGTGCTGAACTTGAAATCTTGGCAACTTTCACTTGGCATGCGGCAACGTTTTGAAATAGCTTTAGCTCTAAGCAATAATCCACAATTAATTATTTTAGACGAAGGACTGTCTGGGATAGATATTAAAAATAAAGGAATTGTGTGTCAAGCCTTATATCATTATGTAAAGGAGAATAATATCATTTTATTGGGGACAGCTCATCAGGTAAGTGATATATTGAGGTTGGCAGAAAGAATATATGTGATAAAAAACGGTACATTTATAAATAATTATTCGATAAAAATGGAGGTTGAGAAAAGAATCTTTCTCCCTTTAAAAGAATTGTATGCACTTCCAGATGCTGATATTCTGTTAGAAGTAAAATAGAGGGTAAGATACCTTATTCTAAAAGATGAAAAGAATTAAAAGAAAACTCTATGACAATTTCGCTAAAATCTGATGCGTTTTCTATATCTTTGTCAGTGAAAATGATAAACGGCAAATATTATGTCACATTTAGCTCCCTTGATAGCTGATTTAGCATTGATATTGATATGCGCAGGGATTATGACCCTGGTTTTTAAGAAGCTGAAACAACCGTTGGTATTGGGGTATGTAGTCGCAGGTTTTTTGGCGAGTCCCCACATGGCATACACCCCTTCGGTGATGGATACGGCGAACATACAGACATGGGCGGATATTGGCGTCATTTTCTTGTTGTTCGCATTAGGGCTTGAATTCAGTTTTAAGAAGATAGTGAAGGTGGGTGGGGCGGCCATTATCGCAGCATGCACCATTATCTTTTGCATGATACTGCTTGGAGTGGCGGTTGGTACCGGATTCGGGTGGAAGCGGATGGACTGCATCTTTTTGGGCGGTATGATTGCCATGTCGTCAACCACCATTATCTATAAAGCCTTTGATGATTTGGGAATGCGCAAGAAGCAATTTACGGGATTGGTGCTTAGCGTGTTGATTCTGGAAGATATCCTTGCCATCGTATTGATGGTGATGTTATCTACTATGGCGGTCAGCAATAATTTTGAAGGTGCCGAGATGTTGGGAAGCATTGCGAAATTACTTTTCTTTCTTATCCTGTGGTTCGTAGTGGGGATCTACCTCATTCCGGAATTGTTGAAACGTTGTCGTAAGCTGATGAGTGAGGAAACCCTGCTGATTGTTTCCTTGGGATTGTGTTTCGGTATGGTGGTTATGGCTGCCCATACCGGTTTCTCGGCAGCTTTCGGAGCCTTTATCATGGGGTCTATTCTTGCCGAGACGGTGGAAGCGGAGAGTATCGAGAGATTGGTGAAGCCTGTGAAGGACTTGTTCGGGGCCATTTTCTTCGTGTCGGTGGGTATGATGGTTGATCCTGCCATGATTATGGAATATGCCGGACCGATTGTAGTAATTACTTTGGCGGTTATTATCGGCCAGTCTCTTTTCGGCACTTTGGGGGTGTTGCTGGCCGGGCAGCCTCTTAAGACGGCGATGCAGTGCGGGTTCAGCTTGACGCAGATTGGTGAGTTTGCATTTATCATTGCTTCTTTGGGTGTCTCATTGCATGTAACCAGTCATTTCCTATATCCCATTGTGGTGGCCGTGTCTGTGATAACCACTTTTCTGACTCCTTACATGATTCGTGTGGCGGAGCCGGCTTCAAACTTTGTAGATACACATCTGCCGGACAAATGGAGGAAATTTCTTACCCGGTATGCTTCCGGGTCGCAGACGATGAATCATGAAAGCCTGTGGAAGAAACTGATATTTGCCTTGGTACGCATTACGGTGGTCTATTCCATCATCTGTGTGGCGGTGATTGCTTTGGCATTCCGTTTTTTGGTACCGTTCTTTCATGACAGTTTACCCGGAACTTGGGGCTCCTTGTTGGCCGCCTTGGTAATCATATTGTTTATTGCCCCCTTCCTGCGTGCCATCATGATTAAAAAGAACCATTCGGTAGAGTTTGTTACGCTATGGAATGACGGCCGTGGCAATCGTGCCCCGTTGGTCGCTACTATTGTATTGCGCGTCCTTCTGGCGGTTTCATTCGTCATGTTTGTGATAGCCGGTTTGTTTAAGGTTTCTGTGGGACTGGTGTTTGGAGTGGCTGTATTGTCGGTTATTGTGATGATACTTTCCCGTCAGCTGAAAAAGCAATCTATTCTGATTGAAAGGAAGTTCTTTCAGAATCTGCGTTACCGTGATATGCGTGCGGAGTATCTGGGAGAGAAGAAGCCGGAGTATGCGGGGCGCCTGCTTTCGCGTGATTTGCACTTGACGGATTTCGAGATACCCGGTGAGTCCGATTGGGCAGGCCGGACGTTGGCGGAATTGAATTTCGGCAAAAGATACGGGGTGCATGTGGTTTCCATACTCCGTGGCAAGAAACGGATAAATATCCCCGGAGCTGCCGTCCGTTTGTTTCCACAAGATAAAATACAGGTCATCGCAACGGATGAAGAATTGAATGTGTTTGGGCAGGAGATGAATAAGGTGTCTGCGATAGACTCTGATGTAATAGAAAAAAGCGAGATGATTTTACGCCAATTCCGTGTGGATGGAGATTCTCCTTTCTTGAACAAGACTTTGAAAGAAGCGGGTATTCGCGAGAAATACCATTGCCTGATTGCCGGAGTGGAAAGGGGAGAGGAGGCGTTGCATGCTCCCGACCCGCATGAACCTTTCGTAGAAGGGGATGTAGTCTGGATTGTCGGCGAAAATGATGATGTTTACCAATTAGTAGGGCAAAAGTGCGAAAATATCGACATGAAATAGCCGGTAAACCCGTATTTTTGACACGAAATAAAAACTATAAATAAAAGAATATCATGAAAAGTGATCCTAAAGAATGTCTGTACTGCCAGAATAATGAAACGTTGCACAATCTTATGATTGAGATTGCCCGGCTGAGTGTTTCACGCGTTTTCCTGTTCAAGGAGCAAACCTATAGAGGACGTTGTCTGGTTGCCTATAAAGACCATGTCAACGATCTGAATGAATTGAGCTGCGAGGACCGTAATGCTTTTATGGACGATGTTGCCCGCGTGACCCGTGCCATGCAGAAAGCGTTTAATCCGGAGAAAATTAATTACGGTGCTTATTCTGATAAACTCTCTCACCTGCATTTCCATCTCGCTCCCAAATACGTGGACGGTCCCGATTATGGCGGTACTTTCCAGATGAATCCGGGTAAGGTTTATCTGACGGATGCTGAATATCAGGAGTTGATTGAGGCGGTAAAGAAAGAACTTTGATTGGAAACGAGGGGCTCAAGATAGGATTTGCCCTATTTTGAGCCTCTTTATTTATCACAGTTTTCCGAGTATCTTATCCATCACCCAGTTTGTCAGTGTAGCGCTTTCGCCGTCACAAGAGCAAACGGACTTCCCGAGGAGATGGTCCACTACAGCCTGGATGAGAGGCTGTTGTACATATACGGGGTTCTCGACGGGGATTTCTTCCCGACCTTTTTCTGTATGGAGGGCAATAGGGTCGTAGGTGAAGACTGAAAAGCAAATCATTCCTTTGTCTCCGATAATCTCAATACGGTCTTCACGGGCGGATTCATGGGCGACAAAACACCAGGAACCGCTGCCCACCAAGCCGTTGTCAAACTGGAAACAGGCACTGAGAGTGTCTTCTGCGGGATACAACCCTCCGCGATTGCTCTTGTAGCCACTGGCTTCGAGTATGCAGCCGAATATTTCTTGCAACAAATCAATCTGATGGGGGGCCAAGTCATAGAAATATCCTCCTCCGGCTATATCCGGCTGTACCCGCCAGGGCAGATTGCCTTTGTTGTAATCCAAATCCCGTGGAGGTTGGGCAAAACGTATCTGGATATTGATAACGTTGCCGATGGCGCCGTCATCTACCAATGATTTTACTTTTTGAAAGTAGGGGAGATAGCGGCGGTAGTAAGCGACAAAACAGGGTACCCCTGTCTCTTTGGAAATGCGGTTGATGCGGCAACACTCTTCATACGTGACAGCCATCGGCTTTTCAATGTAAACCGGTTTTCCGGCTTTCATGGACATAATGGCATAAGTGGCATGAGAAGAGGGAGGAGTGGCGATATATACAGCGTTTACTTCCGGATCATCAATCAGCTCCTGGGCATCGTCATACCATTTGGGTATTCCTCTTTCTTTGGCGTATGCCTTGGCTTTCTCACCATTGCGGCTCATGACTGCCACAACTTCGGAACCTTCTATTTTCTGGAAAGCGGGTCCACTCTTATATTTGGTTACTTCTCCGCAACCGATGAATCCCCATTGTATCTTCTTTTCGCTCATAATCACCTTTTTTATTTTTCTTCAAAGTCAAATTCGAAATCAAAGTCGTCCATAAATTCCGGAGTGACAAACTCTTCCAGGCTGCGGCGGTCCTTTTTGGTGGGACGTCCGGTTCCTTTGGCACGGTCTACGAAACCGCTGACGCGGCTCATCTCCAGCAATTCGTATTGGTCGGGAGTAGTGACATTTTCCATCATCTCGGATACCAGTTTAGCACCGACACGTTTTTCGATGGGTTGCAACACCTTGAAAGAGTAAGTGACGGGCGGCTTGCGCACTTGAATCACATCTCCCGGCTTTATCATGCGGGCGGCTTTGGCCAATGCCCCGTTGATGCTGACACGTCCTTTCTTGCAAGCTTCGGCTGCAATGGTGCGTGTCTTGAAAATACGTACAGCCCACATCCATTTGTCAATTCTGGCTTCGCTCATATTACTTTTTATTAAACTGATTCATGGTTATGTCAATTCCTGCCAGGCAGAAACTTTTGACTATTTCTCCGGCGGTTTTCAGCCGCTCGTCCATCGTTTTCCAGTCCTCGTCGGTGAAGTGCCCCAATACAAAGTCAATCTGACCGCCACGGGGAAATTCATTGCCTATGCCGAAACGCAGGCGGGCATAATTTTGTGTTCCCAAAGTTGCGGCTATATGTTTTAAGCCATTATGTCCGGCATCACTTCCTTTGCCCTTCAGGCGTAAAGTGCCGAAAGGCAGGGCGAGGTCGTCTACTACTATCAATACATTCTCCAACGGAATGTTTTCTTTTTGCATCCAATAGCGTACAGCGTTACCGCTGAGGTTCATATAGGTAGATGGTTTTAGCAGTAATAGCTGCCGGCCTTTTACTGAGAGGGTAGTGGTGAAACCATAACGTCTGTCGGTGAAGGTGGCGCCTGCTGCCTTTGCCAAGGCATCGACTACCATGAATCCTATATTATGGCGGGTCTCGTGGTATTCGGGACCTATATTACCTAATCCAACAATTAAGTATTTCATCGTCAATGAATTAATGTTATAGGTGAATCACACGTTCATGACAGGCCGCCAGGCAGCCAATCATCGGGTGATAAAAAAAGGAACGCGGATTATCGCAGTTATCCGCGGATTATTTATAAAATCTGCGTTTTCTGCGTTAATCCGCGTTCCGGAATATTTTCTTCTAAAAGAAAAACTGATTAGTTGTTTGCGGCAGCAGCGGCACCTCTTGCGGCACGAGTCAACTTAACTGCACATACAACAGCTTCTTTAGCATTCAACAATTCTAGGTTTTCGTAGCTCAATTCGCCAACTTTGACTGTCTTGCCCAAACCAAGGTGAGCAACGTTTACAGTCAACTTCTCGGGAATCAAGTTGTACAAAGCTTTCACTTTCAGCTTACGCATCTGCAAAGTCAGCTTACCACCGGCTTTCACACCTTCTGCAAGACCTTCCAACTGTACCGGAACTTCCATTACGATAGGCTTAGCCTCGTCAATCTGATAGAAGTCAACGTGCAGGATTGTATCTTTTACAGGGTGGAATTGGATATCTTTCAAGATAGCATTTACTTTTTTGCCGTCGATAATCAGGTCAACCACGTAGATGTGCGGAGTGTAAATCAAGTTACGCAGACCTTCTACAGGTACAGTGAAGTGAACGTTTTCACCTGCTCCATAAAGTACACAAGGTACACCGTTGTCTTTACGAATAGCTTTCAAAGCTCTTGCCTGTTCCGAAGAACGTTCTGCAATTGTTCTTGCAGTTCCTTTTACTTCAATTGATTTCATTTTCTAAAAGTTTTGTGTTACTCTAAATTAAGTATTTATTTTGCTTAATTCACCATCACACGATGTGGGTTCACCACACGATGTTGCAAAAAAGCGGTGCAAAAGTACAGCTTCTTTTTGAATATTCAAAAGTTTATAGCTTAAAAATCAATGTCTATCTTGATTTCTCCATCCAAAGGAGTCGCTTTCTCTTCCTGTAATTCGGCTTGGGACGTTTCCATGCCGGTGGTTTCACTGTCGTCAAGCTGCCTTGTATAGTCTTGTTGCTCCTGGATAAAATTAACGGCTTGCTGCAAACCATTCATGAACTTCTCGAAATCTTCTTTATATAGAAAGATTTTATGTTTCTCGAAGCTGACTTGTGAGTCATCCCCTTCGCCCATCACTATCTTTTTACTTTCTGTGATAGCGAGAAACATTTCGTCTTTCCTGTTTTTCTTGACGTCTAAATAGTAGATGCGTTTTCCTGCCTTAATGGATTGGGAGAATACAATTTCCTTGTCGTTCATATCCGCTCCGGCTTTCTTTTTTAAGTCTTCCATATTATAATAGGTCTCAATTTTGGTGTTATCGGGTTCAAAATTGACGATTTTTTTTAAACTGTCAAAAGAAAAAGCACGGATAATCAATATCTGCATTAAAAAATGTGATTTATTTATGTAAACTCATTAAAAATGCCTACTTTTGCGCCTTGTTAAAACACTAGTATTTACTTTAGAATTATGATCAACAGAGTTCTTATTCGTCTTAAGATTATACAGATTGTATATGCTTATTATCAGAACGGCAGTAAAAATTTAGACTCAGCGGAGAAAGAGTTGTTCTTTAGCCTGTCCAAGGCATACGACCTTTACAACTACTTGCTGATGCTGATGATAGCGCTGACGAACTACGCACAAAAGCGCATTGATGCGGCAAAAGCCAAGTTAGCCCCTACGGCAGAAGAGTTGTATCCCAACATGAAATTTGTGGAAAACAAGTTCATTTCCCAATTGGAGGTGAACAAGCAATTGTTGGAATTCAGTGCCAACCAGAAACGTACTTGGACAAATGATGAAGATTTTGTCAAGGGATTATATGAGAAGATTATAGGTTCTGATATATATAAGGAATATATGGCTTCTTCGGATGATTCTTATGAAGCCGACCGTGAATTGTGGAGGAAACTCTACAAGACATTTGTCTTTAATGATGAGGCCTTGGATGCCTTGCTTGAAGACCAGAGCCTTTATTGGAATGATGACAAGGAAATTGTCGATACATTCGTGTTGAAAACCATCAAACGTTTTGAGGAGAAGAAAGGGGCTAACCAGGAATTGTTGCCCGAATTCAAAGATGATGAGGACCAGGAATTTGCCCGTCGCCTCTTCCGCCGTACCATCTTGAATTGTGATTACTACCGCCATCTTATTAGCGAGAATACACGTAACTGGGATTTGGACCGTGTGGCATTTATGGACGTTGTGATTATGCAATGTGCATTGGCCGAGATTTTGAGTTTTCCGAACATTCCGGTCAGTGTTTCGTTAAATGAGTACGTGGATATAGCCAAAGTATATAGCACGGTTAAAAGTGGAAGCTTTGTTAATGGCACTTTGGATGGAATAGTTAATCAATTGAAAAAAGAAGGTAAGTTAACGAAAAACTGATACCTTTGTTGAATATTAAAAACTAAAACTGAGTATTTTATGAACTTAATGACTGTATTTTTCCTGCAAGCTCCTGCTGCAGGTCCTGCTGGAGGCGGTAGCTTAATGTGGATTATGCTGATAGCTATGTTCGTTATCATGTATTTCTTTATGATTCGCCCGCAGAATAAGAAACAGAAGGAAATTGCAAACTTTCGCAAATCACTCCAGGTGAACCAGAAAGTGATTACAGCCGGTGGTATTCATGGCGTTATCAAGGAAATCAATGACAACGACGTAGTTCTTGAAATTGCTTCCAACGTTAAGATACGTATCGACAAGAATTCTATTTTTGCTGCGGCGGCTGATGCCAACAGCAGCCAGGCTTCTAAATAATAAGGGACGGTGAGCCTATGTTCGAACGTAGGAACATACAAAGAATATATCTAAAGATAGTCAGACAAATGAAGGACTTCCTGCTCAGTGATAAGAGCAGGGAGTTCTTCATTTTTTTGTTTTTCTTCTTCATAGCCGGTGGCTTTTGGCTGTTGCAGACACTGAACAACGATTATGAAACCGAATTCTCCATTCCTGTAAAGCTGAAGGGAGTTCCCAATAACATGGTGATTACTTCGGAACCGGCTCCGGAACTCAGAATCAAGGTAAAGGATAAGGGCACTGTGCTTCTTAACTATATGTTGGGAAAGAGTTTTTATCCCGTTACTTTGGATTTTGCGGATTATAAGGGAAACAACAACCATGTAAGGGTTTTTGCCCCTCAGTTTGAGAAGAAGATTCTGAGCCAGCTGAACGTTTCGACCCGTTTGCTTTCGATGAAGCCCGATACGTTGGAATATTATTATTCCACGGGAGCCTCCAAGCTGGTGCCTGTCAAGCTTCAAGGTACGGTGAGCGCAGGACGGCAGTATTATCTTTCCGATACGATATTCAGTCCCGATTCAGTCTTGGTATATGCCCCGGCGGATGTGTTGGATACCATAACGGCTGCCTATACCCGGCGTGTCAAGTTGGAAGATATATCCGACACTTTGAAGCAGCAAGTGCCGTTGGTCAATCAGAAAGGGGTGAAGTTTGTTCCTGCATCCATTGAAATGATGCTTCCGGTAGATATTTATACGGAAAAGTCGGTAGAAGTGCCCTTGCGGGGAGTGAATTTTCCGGCAGACAAAGTGTTGCGTGCATTTCCTTCTAAGGTGCAGGTTACCTTTCAAATAGGGTTGAGCCGCTTCCGGCAAATCGGCGCGAATGATTTTCATATCTATGTTTCCTATGAAGAACTGTTGCGTTTAGGGTCCGATAAATATACCGTAAAATTGAAAAATGTACCGAAGGGTGTAAGTCATGTACGTTTTAATCCGGAGCAGGTCGATTTCCTGATAGAGCAAGTTTCCCCGAATGATGGCAATTAAGTTGGGTATAACCGGTGGTATCGGCAGCGGCAAGAGCCTTGTATGCCGGTTGTTGGAAGTCATGGGAGTTCCTGTGTACATATCGGATGCGGAGACTAAGCAACTGATGGTTGCGGATTTTTCTATCCGTGAAGGACTGGTTGCATTGCTCGGCGAAAACGTTTATGCGGACGGCGTGCTGAATAAACCGTTGCTGGCTTCCTATCTGTTTGGAGATCCCGGGCATGCCCGGCAGGTAAACGGCATTGTACATCCCCGTGTGAAGGAGGACTTCAGGCGTTGGGTACAGTGCCATGATGTGTTTCCGGTAGTGGCTATCGAATCGGCCATATTGATTGAGGCCGGTTTTGCAGGAGAGGTGGATGTCGTGGTCATGGTTTATGCACCGGAAGAAATACGGATTGAGCGTGCCGTCAGGCGTGATTCTTCTTCACGGGAACTGATAGAGAAACGCGTCCGGAGCCAGATGAGTGATGAAGAGAAGCGCAGGCAGGCAGATTTTGTCATTGTAAACGACGGTGAGGCTCCGTTGATTCCACAGGTTTTAGAGCTGATTGATTCGCTGTCCAAGAAAAGCGGTTGTCTTTCGAGAAGACAGGCACCGCCTCAGCGATAAAAATAAGCAAGCTTATTTTGTATTGTCTTTGGCTTGCACTATCTTTGCCCACCGAAAAAGCAACTACTAATAATCAAAACAGAATATACTATGTTGAAGACTATTTTGTCTATTTCCGGTAAACCGGGATTGTATAAACTCGTTTCTCAAGGAAAAAACATGCTGATTGTAGAGTCACTTGCTGACAAGAAGCGTTTTCCTGCTTATGGTAATGAGAAAATTATTTCGTTGGGTGATATCGCCATGTACACAGATACGGAAGACGTTCCTTTGAAAGACGTGTTTCTTTCTATGAAGACGAAGGAAAACGGTGAAGCTGTAGCAATGGATTTGAAGAAAGCGACTTCCGAGGAACTTTATTCATATTTGGGAGAGGTGTTGCCTTCTTTTGATCGTGACCGTGTGCACCTGTCAGATATCAAGAAGCTGATTTCCTGGTATAACTTGCTTGTAAAGAGTGGTATGACGGATTTTGAAGAGGCTCCGGCTGAAGAGGCAAAAGAAGAAAGTGCAGAATAAGCCGGTATGATTTCCGGGTAAAAGCCTGCCTATAATATAAAAACAGCTTTGAAACGTATCGGTTTCAAAGCTGTTTTTTTATTTGGAATAAGCCGCAACTTAGTTCTTGAAAATCAATCCGTCGTTGGCGGCATTGGCATCCACGATAATCGGTCTGCTGCGATCTACCTCTTGTGCCAGCAACTTCTTGGACAAGTCGTTCAGCAGATAGTGCTGGATGGCACGTTTTACCGGGCGGGCGCCGAATTCGGGGTCATAGCCGGTGTTGGAGAGGAAGTCTATAGCCGCGTCGGCCAGTACCAGATCCACACCATTGGCCGAAAGCATTTTCTGTACGCTCTTGATTTGAAGAACTACAATCTGCTTGATTTCTTTTTCTGTCAATGGCAGGAACATGATCGTTTCGTCAATACGGTTCAAGAATTCCGGACGTATGGTCTTTTTCAGCATATTCATCACCTCTTTCTTGGTTTCCTCCACAATCTCTTCCTTGTTGGAGCTGTTCAGTTTCTCCATCTGGCTTTGGATGTAGGCGCTACCCATATTGGAGGTCATGATGATGATGGTATTCTTGAAGTTCACGGTACGGCCTTTGTTGTCTGTCAGACGTCCGTCGTCGAGCACTTGCAGCAAGATGTTGAATACATCCGGATGCGCTTTCTCGATTTCGTCGAACAAGACGACAGAGTAAGGCTTGCGTCGTACGGCCTCCGTCAGCTGCCCGCCTTCATCGTAGCCTACGTATCCCGGAGGCGCTCCGACCAGGCGTGAAACGCTATGCTTCTCCTGATATTCGCTCATGTCGATACGGGTCATCATCGTCTCGTCGTCGAAGAGAAACTCGGCCAAAGCCTTTGCCAGTTCCGTTTTGCCCACACCGGTGGTTCCCAGAAAGAGGAATGAACCGATGGGACGCTTCGGATCTTGCAATCCGGCACGGCTACGGCGCACGGCGTCGCTGGCGGCTGCAATGGCTTCGTCCTGGCCGATGACGCGTTGGTGCAACTCGTCTTCCAGGTGCAGCAGCTTGTCTTTTTCACTTTGCAGCATCTTGCTCACCGGTATGCCCGTCCAGCGGGATACAACATCCGCTATGTCTTCGGCATCCACTTCTTCCTTGATCATGGCTTTGTCACCTTGCATCCCGTGCAGCTTCTGCTGTGTCTCCTCGATTTCTTTGTTCAAGGCCTGCAGCTTTCCGTAACGGATTTCGGCAACCTTTCCGTAATCTCCTTCACGTTCGGCTTTGTCTGCTTCGAATTTCAGATTCTCGATTTCGATTTTATTCTGCTGGATTTTATTGACCAGGGTCTTTTCACTTTGCCATTTGGCTTTATAGGAACTTTCCTGTTCTTTCAATTCGGCAAGCTCTTTACCGATTTGCTCCAGTTTGGGCTTGTCGTTTTCACGTTTGATGGCTTCCCGTTCTATTTCCAGCTGCTTGATTTTCCGGGAGATTTCATCCAGCTCTTCCGGTACCGAATCCACTTCCATGCGGAGTTTGGCAGCAGCTTCATCCATAAGGTCAATGGCCTTGTCCGGCAAGAAACGGTCGGTAATGTAACGGTTGCTCAATTCCACGGCAGCAATGATGGCATCGTCTTTGATACGTACGTGATGATGGTTCTCATAACGCTCCTTCAGGCCACGCAGGATGGAAATGGTACTCAGCGTATCCGGCTCGTTCACCATGACAATCTGGAAACGGCGTTCCAAGGCTTTGTCCTTTTCGAAATACTTCTGATATTCATCAAGGGTAGTGGCTCCGATGCTTCTCAGTTCACCGCGTGCCAGGGCCGGTTTCAGAATGTTGGCGGCATCCATGGCGCCCTCGCCCTTTCCCGCACCCACCAGGGTATGGATTTCATCAATGAAGAGGATGATGTCCCCTTCCGACTTCTTTACTTCATTGATAACGGCCTTCAGACGTTCTTCAAATTCGCCTTTGTATTTGGCGCCGGCCACCAGTGCACCCATATCCAGAGAATAGACCTGCTTGTTCTTCAGGTTCTCGGGGACATCCCCGCGCAATATACGGTGGGCAAGTCCTTCCACGATGGCCGTTTTACCGGTACCAGGTTCACCGATAAGAATCGGGTTGTTCTTGGTACGCCGGCTCAGAATCTGCAGGACACGCCGTATCTCCTCGTCACGGCCGATGACGGGATCCAGTTTGCCGCTGCGGGCGGCTTCGTTCAGATTAATGGCATACTTTTCCAACGACTGGTAAGTGTCTTCACTGGATTGTGAAGTAACCTTTTCTCCTTTTCGCAGTTCGTTGATGGCTTCCCGCAGTTCGCGTTCCGTCATCCCGGCATCCTTCAGGATGGTAGATGCCGTACTTTTCACGTTCAGCAGAGCCAGCAGTACCGGTTCCAAGGAGACGAATTCATCACCCATTTCCTTGGAGTATTGGGTGGCCTTCTGGAATACTTCGTTCGTTTCGCGGCTCAAGTAGGGCTCTCCGCCGGATACTTTAGGCAGGGAATCAATCTGCTTGTCCAGTACAAGCGCTATCTGCTGACCGTTCATGCCGAGCTTCTGAAAGATGAAGTTGGTGACATTTTCACCCACTTTCATCACACTCTGAAGCACATGCACGGGTTCGATGGCTTGCTGTCCCCGGCCTTGTACAAGATTCACAGCTTCCTGCACTGCTTCTTGCGCTTTAATGGTAAAGTTGTTAAAGTTCATATTTTGTTCTCCTTTCTTTTATCGGTTTCATAACACTTGAGAAGGCGCAAAAGATTTGCCATTGGCATATTCCGGACAAAATTTCAGTAAAAAGAGTGCGATGGATGACAAAATGTCTCATTTTCAGCCCACTTGTCTATACGGGGCACCCTGCTTCTCTTATACTACGAGTGTATCTTGATAAATAAGTTGCTTTGTCATTCGTTTTTTCGCATATATGGCGGGTGTTGATGATTATTTTTGTACTTTTACACTTTCATTGACTTGATTCCTTGGTGGGATTGGAGTCTTAAACAAATAAACAAATAAAAAAACAGGAAACAATGAACGATGAAATAAAGTTCCCGGCGAATGTGATATTGATAGATGTTGCATTTTTGAATGAGACGGTATGTAGTGCAAAGAACTTCTTGGAAAACAAGTTGGGACGAAAGTTGCCCGATATTGACCTGCCGGCATGGCTGAGCTATCTGGCGCTGGACGCCGGTTTGAGAGAAGGAGAAAATGAGGTGGAAGTGTTATTGGTGCACACCCAGGCAGGGCATGTGCTGAGATGTTGTGAACCGTCCGATGTGGATAAGTTGAACCATCAGGCATGTCGTACACCGTTGGGTGAATTCGCATTTTCTTCCGTAACTTCTTCCGGTTTTGTATCGACAGAGGAGTTGTTTCTCGACTTGATGAATCTGGCGCTTGATTCTGCTGATGTGAAATGTCTGATGCTGTTGCCTTTCCATCAGGTATATGGTAGCAGGGTGGAAGAGAAACTGGCTGGTTTCTTCAAGGATAAAAGTGAGGAAGAGAAGGGTAAGGCAGTCTATTTCACACTGGAGGAACCTATGGAGCCGGTACATTGCCGTTGGGAACCGGTGATTTATTCTTTGGCGCACGTTCTTGGCATTAAGTCTGATGAATTATAGGATATAGGAAGTTTTATGGGTGATTTTCGTTTGAAAGTGTTCCAGTCAGTAGCGAAGAATCTGAGCTTTACAAAAGCTTCGCAGGAATTGTTTATCAGCCAGCCTGCCATCACCAAGCATGTACAGGAATTGGAGACTGCCTATCAGACGCGTCTGTTCGACCGTCAGGGAAGTAAAATCAGCCTGACGGAATCGGGCAAGCTGCTGTTGGAACATTGTGAACGGATTTTGGAAGACTATAAACGGTTGGAGTATGAGATGCACCTGCTGCACAATGAATATACCGGTGAACTGAAATTGGGTGCCAGTACAACCATTGCGCAGTATGTGCTTCCTGCGATGTTGGGCGGTTTCATAGGAAAGTTTCCGGAAGTCAGCCTGTCATTGATGAACGGCAACTCGCGCGAGATAGAAGTTGCCCTGCAGGAACACCGCATAGATTTGGGATTGGTGGAAGGCGTATTCCGCTTGCCGAATCTTAAATATACCACTTTTCTTGAAGATGAGCTTGTGGCTGTAATCCGTACTAATTCCAAGTTGCCGGTGGGAGAAGAAATCACACCGGAGGAGTTGTTGGATTTGCCTTTGGTGCTCCGTGAAAGAGGGTCCGGTACGCTGGATGTTTTTGAAAGAGCGTTGCAACAGCATAATATAAAGTTATCGTCATTGAAGGTCTTGATGTATCTGGGCAGTACGGAAAGCATAAAGCTCTTTTTGGAACATACGGATTGTCTGGGAATCGTTTCTGTGCGCTCTATCGGCCGTGAGCTCTATTCAGGGCAACTGCGTGTTGTCGAAATAAAAAGCATGCCCATGCAGCGCGAGTTTAGTTTTGCACAACCGCAAGGACAGGAGAGTGGTTTGGCGCAGGTATTCATGCAGTTTGCCATACATCATAATCATAAGTTATAGCTTATAAGTAGAAACGATTGGTGTGTTTGGGAAAAGAAGCCTAACTTTGCACCCGGAAAAATAAGAACAAACTTAAAAAATGAAAAGTATGGCTTCAAATCGAGTATTGGCAAAGAGTATCAACTTGCCTTTTCTGCAGGACAATAAAAAGATTATCTATGTTTCTCTCCTCACTCTTCTCTCATTCTTCTTGTTTCTGGACTACATTCCCGGCATGCATGCCTATTCTGCATGGGTTACCCCTCCGGTAGCTTTGTTTTTAGGACTGGCTTTTGCGTTGCTGTGCGGGCAGGCCCATCCCAAATTCAATAAAAAGACTTCCAAATATCTGTTGCAGTATTCTGTTGTGGGCTTGGGGTTCGGCATGAATCTGCAGGCTTCTTTGGCTTCCGGTAAGGAAGGGATGGAATTTACTGTTATTTCCGTGGTAGGCACATTGCTTGTCGGTTGGGTGATTGGCCGTAAGTTCTTGAAAGTAGATCGTGATACATCTTACCTCATCAGTTCCGGTACTGCCATTTGCGGGGGGAGTGCCATTGCAGCCGTTGGACCGGTATTGAAGGCAAAGGACAGTGAAATGTCAGTGGCATTGGGCACTATCTTCATCTTGAATGCCATTGCACTGTTCATCTTCCCGATGATCGGGCACGCCTTGAACATGAGCCAGCATGAGTTCGGGACATGGGCGGCCATTGCCATCCATGATACCAGTTCGGTGGTAGGCGCAGGTGCCGCTTACGGGGAAGAAGCGCTGAAGGTGGCAACCACCATCAAACTGACGCGTGCGTTATGGATCATACCTTTGGCATTTATTACTTCGTTCATATTCAAGAGCAAGGGACAGAAGATTAGCATTCCCTGGTTCATTTTCTTCTTTGTATTGGCCATGATTTTCAACACTTATGTATTGAGTACAACCGAAATGGGCATGCAAGTCGGGGCGGGTATCAATGACTTTGCACGCAAGACACTGACTATTACGTTGTTCTTTATCGGTGCTTCCTTGTCGCGCGATGTGTTGAAAGCAGTGGGCATCAAACCTTTGGTGCAAGGTGTGCTGCTGTGGGTGGTAATCAGCCTGAGTACATTGGCTTATATTTATTGGTTCTAAAGTAAGTACACACCCCGTGATTATCGGGGTGTTTATTTTATATCTCCATTTTTCTTTCCGTACTGTAACAAAATCCTTCCGGTTTACGTCTAAGGGTATAAAAGAATCATTGAGTATCATTTAAAAGCCCATGGATGCTGAAAGTTTTAAAAAAGAGTTTCTACCCTATCATCATAAGCTGTATTGCATAGCCTATAGGTTATTGGAGAATGCCGCTGATGCTGAAGACTTGGTGCAGGAGGCTTATCTGAAGCTATGGGATAAAAGGGAAGGACTGGCAGTGATCAGCAATCCGGAAGCTTTCAGTGTTATTCTGGTGAAAAATATGTGCTTTGATTTGCTCCGTTCCGGAAAATATGCTTTGAGCAAGCAGCTTGTGGAACTGACGGAAGTGCATACGGTTTCTCCGGCAGATAATCTGGAGATACGTGATGAGGTACAGCAAGTGAAGAACATCATTGCCCGCTTGCCCGAACAGCAACAACGTATTGTAACACTAAGGGACGTGAAAGGGTGTTCTTATGAAGAAATAGAACATGCCACCGGATTGAATGCCACCAATGTCCGTGTGTTGTTGTCCCGGGCTAGAAAGAGAATACGTGAGGAATTTAATAAATGGAGTAACTATGAAAGTCGAAGAATTTGAAAAATTGCTTGCCGGTTTTTATGAAGGAAATACGGATGAGCAGGAAGAAGAGCTGTTGAAGGAAGCTTTCAGGACAGATGAAGTGCCCGGACACTTGCTGACGGACAAGAGACTTTTCCAGAGTCTTTTGGAGCAGGAAGTGAATGTGGAGAATGCTCCTGCCGGATTGGAAAGTAAACTGAGCCGGCTGATTGATGAAAAGGCCGCAGAGGAGCAGATGTTTTTTCATCGCAATAAAGTGAAACGCAATTGGCACTGGATAGGAGGGATTGCAGCTACTGTCTTGCTTCTGATAGGAATCGGCTATGCCATTCCAAATATAGGAGAAGATAAGTGCCCGCTTGCGCTGCAGGATACCTTTTCTGACCCGGAGGCTGCTTATAGGGCATTGCAGGCCACATTGATAGAAGTTTCTACCCATCTTAACAAGGGAATTGAGCAGGTAGAGGCAACCAGGTTGGATGTGTTGACGGTGAATCGGGAAATTAGGAATGAAATTCAAAGATAATCTGATATGAAGACAAGTAGAATGATTTTAGCCGGCATATTATTGTTGTTGCCGTTACTCTGCCAGGCGCAGAAGAATTTGTTTAATAAGTACAATGATTTGAAGGGGGTATCTTCGGTGTATATATCCAAGGCAATGATTGAGACGAATCCTAACTTGTTTACAAAGGATATTTATATAGGCAAGGTATCGGGACAGTTGAACTCGGTCCAGGTACTATCTACAATGGATAATAATGTAAAGAAAGATATGCGCAAGGATCTCCGTTCTTTGGTGCAGTCTTCCAGATATGAACTGCTGATGAAGCAGAAAGGTACTGTGTCCAGCTCTGAGTTTTATATCAGCCGTAAAGGGGATAAGGTGAAAGAGCTGATTATGATTATTGACGGTGCCGCTACCTTGAAATTCGTATATCTGGAAGGTGAAATGACTTTGAAGGATATCCAGAGAATCATGATGTACCAGGATTCCAGCTGGAATGGGAACAATGTGAATATACAGTTTCCGGATATAAACTGGGCGGAGATAGAGAAGCTGAAAAACCGCGATTGGCTTGGAGAATTGAAGCATCCGCAAGAACTGGCATTGAAAGGACTGGAAAATGTAGCCAAGCTGAAAGACAACAAGTTCCTGAAAGAACAAATGGATGCCGATACATGGAAACGTTTTGAAAAAAGCATGGAGGCTTTGGAAGAACGTTTGGAAAAAATGGAATAGGAAGCACCTTTTAGGGAAACTTGAGGTGTCAAAACTCAAATTATAAGTTCATACTTTCAAAATTTGAGTTTTGACATCCTCAAGTTTTTTGTTACTTGTCTTTTCTCAATTCTTCAAAGATAAGTCCTTCCAGTTCTTCTGCCAACTCCGGATTGTCGAGAATTACTTGTTTGGCAGCATCGCGTCCCTGGGCTATTTTCGTGTCGTTGTAGCTGAACCATGAACCGCTTTTCTTGATGATGCCCAAATCTGCGCCCAGGTCAATGATTTCGCCTGCGCGGGAAATGCCTTCACCGAACATGATGTCAAATTCTGCTCTGCGGAAAGGAGGGGCCACTTTGTTTTTAACCACCTTCACTTTGGTTTGCTTGCCTATCACCTCATCACCGTTCTTGATGGCCTGGCTTCCACGGATATCAAGACGTACGGAAGCATAGAATTTCAGTGCATTACCTCCGGTGGTTGTTTCCGGATTGCCGAACATCACACCGATCTTCTCACGCAACTGGTTGATGAAGATGCAAGTAGTGCGGGTTTTGCTGACTGCGGAAGTTAGCTTACGCAGGGCTTGTGACATGAGTCGGGCCTGCAATCCCACCTTGTTGTCCCCCATATCACCTTCGATTTCCGCTTTCGGTGTCAAGGCTGCTACAGAGTCCACCACGATGATATCGATGGCCGAAGAACGTATCAGCTGTTCTGCAATTTCCAAGGCCTGCTCACCATTGTCCGGTTGTGAAATCAACAGGTTATCCACATCCACACCTAGTTTGGCTGCATAGAAGCGGTCGAAGGCGTGTTCGGCATCGATGAATGCGGCGATGCCGCCCGCTTTCTGCGCTTCGGCAATGGCATGGATTGCTAAAGTTGTTTTACCGGAAGATTCAGGACCGTAGATTTCGATGATACGGCCACGCGGGTAACCGCCTACGCCCAATGCCACATTCAGTCCGATAGAGCCGGTAGGGATCACTTCAACTTGTTCAACACTTTCGTCGCCCATCTTCATGATAGAACCCTTGCCAAAGCTCTTTTCTATCTTGTCCATGGCAGCTTGTAGAGCTTTCAGCTTTTCACTTGATGCCATGTTGGTTCCATTTTCAAAATTAAGTTCGTCTTTTTTTGCCATCCTTTTATTTACAATTTAAATTACTTTTTTTTGTCTTATGATGTCATTTACGGTTCTGATTCAGCAACCGTCCGTCGATTATCGAATCATAAAATCGTCCCATCGGCATCATAAGATCTGTGCGGCGTGGTCTTTGGTTTTTACCTCCTTAGGCGCGATGATACGTTCAATCATTCCTTCCTCGTTGATGATGAAGGTCGTGCGGAAAGTCCCCATATACTTACGTCCGTACATGCTTTTTTCGCCCCATACGCCAAACTGTTCGACCAGCCTCTTGTCCGTATCTGCAATCAAGGTAAAGGGCAGATTGTTTTTCTCAATAAATTTCTGGTGAGACTTCTCGTTATCCACGCTTACGCCGATCACTTCGTATCCGGCCTTACGCAATTCGGCATAGTTGTCACGCAGGTTACAAGCCTGTGCGGTACAACCGGAAGTCATGTCTTTGGGATAGAAGTACAGAACGATCTTCTTTCCTTTATAGTCACTCAGGCGTATTTCTTCCCCTTTCTCGTTGATACCCAAGACTTCGGGTGCTTTATCTCCTATATTCACTTTGTTAATGTTTAATGATTAATGCGAACTACTTTAACTACTGATTCGCATGATTAATGTTTAGTGATTAATCCCTAAACTTCCAGATCTCCGTCAATAACTTCATGCCAAGGCAGCCCCTGCTTGTTCAGTTGCTCCATGAACGGATCGGGATTGAATTCTTCCACATTCCATACGCCCGGTTTCTTCCACAGGCCTTTGAGGAACATCATGGCACCGATCATGGCAGGAACGCCGGTGGTATAACTAACTCCCTGCATGCCGGTTTCTTTATAGGCCTCCTGGTGGCTACAGTTATTATATACATAATAAGTACGTTCTTTTCCGTCTTTCAGTCCACGGATACGGCAGCCGATGGAAGTTTCTCCTTCGTAGTTTTCTCCGAGGTCTTGCGGATTGGGAAGCACAGCTTTCAAGAATTGCAGCGGAACGATCTTCATGCCGTTGTATTCCACTTCGTCAATGCGTGCCATACCGATATTCTGGATAACGCGCAAGTGGGTGAGATACTCCTGTCCGAATGTCATCCAGAAACGTGCACGCTTGATGGTGGGGAAATTCTTTACCAAAGACTCCAGCTCTTCATGATAAAGCAGGTAAGAATCACGGGGACCGATGTTGGGATAAGTCAAGTCTTTATGGATTTCCAACGGTTGGGTGGTGACCCATTGCCCATTTTCGTAATAACGTCCGTTTTGGGTGATTTCACGGATATTGATTTCCGGATTGAAGTTGGTGGCAAATGCTTTGTGGTGATTACCGGCATTGCAATCCACAATATCCAGATATTGTATCTCGTCAAAATGATGCTTGGCTGCGTATGCTGTGTAAATGCCGCTTACGCCCGGATCGAAACCGCAACCCAGAATGGCGGTAAGCCCCGCATCTTCGAAACGTTTTTTGTAAGCCCATTGCCAGCTGTATTCAAAATGAGCTACATCTTTGGGTTCATAATTTGCGGTATCCAGATAGTTCACGCCGGTCTTCAGGCAAGCCTCCATAATGGTGAGGTCCTGATAAGGCAGGGCTACGTTTATAACGATTTCGGGTTTGAAACTATTGAAGAGTGCCACCAGTTCGTCCACGCTGTCTGCATCTACCTGGGCGGTTTTGATGTTAGGGTTACCAATCGCTTTTACAACGGCGTCACATTTGGACTTTGTGCGGCTGGCAATCATGATTTCGGTAAATACGTCAGGATTTTGAGCCACTTTGTGCGCAACAACGGTACCTACACCGCCTGCACCGATAATAAGAACTTTACCCATTTCTTCTAATTACATTATTATATTAGGTTCATAAAAAATACGGAGAGCAAATATAAGGGTTAATTCTCAGATAAACATTAAAATCCTGCTAAATACTTTGGAGAAGTACTTCTATTTTTAAACAAACTCTTGACATTTGGGTTCTTTTGCCTATATTTGCCCCGAAAAAATTAACTTAAACAACAAAGGACAATGAAAAAAATGTTTGTTTCTCTTTGTATGGCAGGTACGTTGATGGGCTTGTCATCCTGTGGTTCAACTAAAAATGCCGCTACCCTTTCATCCATTGGCGGCGAGTGGAACATCATCGAAATAAATGGTACGGCTGTAGTTCCTGCACCGGGTCAGGAGTTCCCTTTTATCGGTTTTGACACAAAGAACGGGACGGTCTATGGCAATAGCGGATGCAACCGTATGACAGGTTCGTTTGACGTGAATGCCAAACCCGGCACAATCTCCCTCGGCGCTATAGGCAGCACGCGTATGGCATGTCCGGACATGACTGTGGAGCAGAATGTGTTGTCGGCTTTGGCGCAGGTAAAGAAGTATAAGAAGTTGGGGAAGGACAACATGGCTTTGTGCGGTTCTTCCAATCGTCCTGTCATTGTGCTGCAAAAGAAAGAGGCTACGGTTAAGTTGGCTGATCTGGCAGGAAAGTGGATGATAAGTGAAGCTGGCGGTGAAGCCATTCCCGAAGGAATGGAAAAGCAGCCGTTCATTGAATTCAACATTTCGGAAAAGAGATTGCATGGTAACGCCGGATGCAACATCATCAACGGTGCCGTGCAGGTGGATGATGAAAATCCGACGGCCGTTTCTTTCCCTCAAGTGATCAGCACGATGATGGCTTGCCCCGACATGGAAGTGGAAAGCCGCGTACTGAAGGCTTTGAACGCTGCCAAGTCTTTCGGTAAGCTGGCAGGTGGCGGCATCGGTTTCTATGATGCGGATAATAACCTGGTGATGGTATTGGTGAAGAAGTGACCGGGACGTGTTACAATAGTAAAAAGAGGGTGTCAAAACTGAAATGACCACTCCCCGAAGTTACAGCTTATAACTATAACACTTAAAAGGGTCGTATCAAGCTCTGTATTGAGTAATGATACGGCCCTTTCTTTAGTCTTTTAATATGCTCGGATTCCAAATGATAAGTTCATTGTTTCAAAATCTGGGTTTTGGCACCGCCTTTTCTGTCACTTTTTCTTTAGTCCCGCCCTGATACGGCTCAAAGATTGCGGAGTGATGTATAAATAGGATGCCAAATGTTTGAGGGGCACATCTTGCAGCAGTTCCGGATTTTCCTCCATCAGTGTCAAATACCGTTCTTTGGCGGTAGGGGGAGTACCATAGGCCACCGAAGAAATGTCAACGGACAAAATCTCGCGCTCGAAAATCTTTCTGCCGAAGTTGGCCATGTCTATAGATTGCGAATATAACATTTCCAAATCAGCTTTGGATATGCAGTAGGCCACGCTGTCGTTCACGGATTCAATGTTGATTTGTGAAGCTTCTCCGTCAACATACCCCCATGAAGAAAAGGCAACGTCCCCCGGGCCGGCAAACCATAGGGAATTCTCCGTACCGTCTTTCAGAAAATAAGCCCGCCATATACCTTTTTTCAGAAGATGGAAATTGGTGTTTCGTTCCCCTTCCTTAATGATAAGCTCTCCTTTAGAGAAGCGAACTTCTGTCATGTTCGACAGAAGTTCGAATAGATTTTTCTCCGGTAATTTATATTTCTTGCAGAAATTCCTGATCATCTTTTCCATGTCGCAAAGATAGGACTTTTTTGGGGCGCTTCTTTTTGCTGAAACAATAAATAATGCCTATAAGAAGTGTTGTTAACAGTTCCGCCAACGGCGTGGCAAGCCAGATTCCCGGATTTCCCAATAATAAAGGTAATCCGAAGAAACAGGCCGTCAGCAGGATGAAGCCGCGCAGCAGAGTAATGAAAGTGGCATACTTGGCACGTTCTACGCTTTGGAAGTATCCGATGGATACGATGTTGATGGCAAAGAACACGAAGCCGGTGGCATACAACGGCAGGCCTTTTGCGGCTATTTCATAGGCAGGATAACTGCGGTCTATGAACATGGCTACAATTTCCCGGCTGCAGAATATCGTGACCAGAGCGAAGCATACCCCGCAGCCGATGGCGGTCTTCAGTGCCAGCAGGTATGCGCGGCGGACGCGGAGGCTCTCGTTCAAACCGTAATTATAGCTGATGATCGGCTGTGCCGACTGTGCGATTGCGTTATATACCATAAATATGATAGGAAAGAAATAGCAAGCAATGCTGAATGCCGCCACTCCGTCTTCCTTCAGGTAATGGATGAACACCTGGTTGCCGACAAACATCATGCAGGCAATCGCCACCTCGCACAAGAAGGCCGACGAACCCAGGCGGCACATATAGCCGATGTTGCGGCGCATCAACTGCATGCTTCTCCGGCTCATCTTGATCGGATGGAGGCGCAGTGCGCACCGGCGGCGCATCAGGTAGAATACGATCATCAATGCGCCTACCGTAGTGCCTATGGCACTGGCAAACGCGGCGCCGAACATACCCCAGCCGAAGGGGAAGATGAACAGATAATCCAATATAATGTTCAGGACGGCAGCCACCACGTTGCACATCATGGCAAAGTTGGGCGAACCGTCCAGCCTCAGAAAGAACATGCCCGAATTGAGCAACGCCGTGAACAGAGAGAAAGGCACAAACCAGAGCATATATTCCACCGCCAATGGTGTGAGCCGTTCGGAACCTCCGAGCAGTTTTACCACCTGCGGGGCAAATGAACAGAATAGGGCGGAGGTACACATCAGCAATAGGGAGGAGATGACTATGGATTGCGTGATATTGATCCGTGCCACCTTCACCTTCCCATGTGACAAGTGAATGGATGCTACTACAGATGCGCCGACACCGAACATCAGTCCGATGCCCGTGGAAAACAGCCATAGCGGTGCCACGATGTTGACAGCCGCCAAAGCGTCACTGCCGATTCCCTTCCCGACAAAGATACCGTCTGTGATGACGAATAGCGCCGAGAAAATCATCCCCAATACAGTAGGGAGCAATAATTTACGGAACAAAGTCTTGATGTCCGTGTTCTTGAAGTCGATACTGTCTCTCATCTTTTCCATACTCTTCTTGTTTATTCCTTTTATATGTGAAAACCAATCATTCCCGTTGCTATGATTAAGCCGAATGTTAACTAATCCTTAATCGTTCCACCATGGAGGAACGATATTTCCATCGTGGTGGAACGATATTTCCCCCATGGTGGAACGATATTTCCTCCATGGAGGAACGATTAAAGGTATGCAAGGAAAATGATTAATGCTACCCATGCTTTGTTTTCTTTAATCGGGCGACAAAAGTAGGACTTTTGAATGGATTGGAAATTACCATTTGTTAATTTCCGACAGAAAAAACACATTTAATTCTGCCAAACTGACAGACAAACTGCCACAAGTATAAATCTGAAACTACTCTGAACAATTTGGCACAACGTTTGTCCTTTTATAGGCGTCTGCCATTGAGGCGGACGTTGAAACAGAATAATAACAAATAAAATAATAACGATCATGGGAAAAATTATTGGTATTGACTTAGGAACAACAAACTCTTGC